>Ga0209450_10000159_pt1 | contig 37129 bp, 33 predicted proteins | sample FrelakmetLWP11LW_FD_187149 | JGI IMG/M metagenome (GOLD analysis project Ga0209450, IMG submission 187149) | Freshwater lake sediment microbial communities from the University of Notre Dame, USA, for methane emissions studies - LWP11 LW (SPAdes)... | ecosystem: Environmental > Aquatic >...
GCCTCCCATTGCGATAGCCGGTACCTGGAAAGTTATCGATTTTCCGCCGCCGGTAGGCATAAGTCCAAGAGTATCCTTTCCTTCTGCGACAGATCTGATGATATCCTCCTGCAGCGGACGGAAAGAAGTGAATCCCCAGTACTTTGTCAGGACCTGGCTGCATTGTTCAATATTTATTTTTTCCGGTGTCATATCGCTTAATACAAAAATACTAACTGTAATCCGATTATTTATGATCCTGAAAAACTTAGAATGTTTTAGGAGTAACTAATTTTTCGTAATTTGCGCCATCAAATACTTAATACCCTGTCCGATGTCATTCATAAAAGATAAAATCCTGTTCGAAGGCCTTACATTTGATGATGTTCTGCTGCTACCTTCGTACTCTGAAGTGCTTCCCAGGGAAGTCGATCTGACTTCAATGTTTACAAGGAATATCAGGATCAATACTCCTGTTGTTTCGGCAGCCATGGATACAGTTACTGAAGATGATCTTGCCATTGCAATTGCAAGGGAAGGCGGTATAGGGGTAATCCACAAGAATATGACCATTGAGAAGCAGGCTTCGCAGGTTAAGCGGGTAAAGAGAGCCGAGAATGTGATGATCCTGGATCCGATTACAATTGGCCTGGATGGGACAGTTGCTGAAGCAATTAACCTGATGACAGAGTACAAGATCGGCGGAATACCGGTGGTTGACAAGAACGGTGTACTAAAAGGAATCGTCACCAGCAGGGATCTCCGCTTTGAAAACAACCTGAAACGAAAGATAACTGAAGTGATGACGACTAACCTCATCACAACAACTCATCAGACCACCCTTGAAGCAGCCTCCAGAATTCTGCAGAAGCACAGGATAGAAAAGCTTCCGATGATTGACGACCAGGGCAGACTGGTGGGATTGATTACATACAAGGATATTACTAAAACCAAGGACCGGCCAAATTCGTGCAAGGATGATAAGGGAAGGCTCAGGGTGGCTGCAGCTGTAGGAATTGCTTCAGACACTCTTGCAAGAGTCGAAGCGCTTATTGTCGCCGGAACAGATGCAATCGTGATCGACACAGCTCATGCACATACAAAAAGTGTTATAAGAATATTAAAAGAGGTAAAAAAGACCTACCCGGGAACAGATGTTGTTGCCGGAAATATAGGAACAGTTGAAGCAGCCAAAAGGCTTGTCGAGGAAGGCGCTGATGCTGTCAAGGTGGGAATCGGACCAGGCTCCATCTGCACTACAAGAATAATTGCCGGTGTCGGAATCCCGCAGCTTTCAGCCATCTATAATGTAGCCAAAGCAATAGAAGGTTCAGGAGTACCTATTATTGCTGATGGTGGAATCAGGTACTCCGGCGATATCATCAAGGCAATTGCTGCAGGAGCTGATTCGATAATGGCCGGGTCACTCTTTGCAGGTGTAGAGGAATCACCCGGAGAGACCATCATCTACAATGGCCGTAAATTCAAGGCATACAGGGGTATGGGTTCGATAGAGGCTATGCAGCAGGGCTCAAAGGACCGTTATTTTCAGGATATGGAGGATGATATACAAAAGCTTGTTCCCGAAGGCATCGAAGCAAGAGTGCCATACAAGGGATCATTGGCTGAAGTGATATATCAGATGACCGGAGGATTGCGGGCAGGAATGGGATATGTCGGAGCAAAAAATATAAGCATTCTTAAGAAGGAAGGGAAATTTGTCAGGATCACCAGTTCCGGAATCATTGAGAGCCATCCGCATGATGTCTCAATAACACGGGAATCGCCCAATTACAGCAGAAAATCATTTGAATAAAAGGTCTCATCAGAACCATATGAAGTTTTCACCATTGTTGATACTCATGCCTATTCTGTTTCCTGCTTCAGCAGGCGCACAGGATCTGAATGACAAGGTATTGATGACTGTGAATAAAGATAAAGTTACCGCAGGTGAGTTCATAAGGATGTACAGAAAAAGTCTGGAGCCTGGCAATACAGGAGACATAGACAGCTATCTGCAGCTTTATGTTACTTTTAAGCTAAAAGTTGCTGACGCTGAAAGTGAAGGCATCGATACTACAAAGGCATTCAGGAATGAACTCAACGGATACAGGAATCAGCTTGCTCAAAATTACCTGACCGACAAGGATGCGAAGGAAAAACTTCTTCAGAAAACATATCAGAGGTACCTTACCGAGGTAAATGCCTGGCATATTCTTGTAAGCTGTCCGGAAGGTGCCAAACCACAGGATACACTTATTGCCTGGAATAAAGCATCCGATGTCAGGGAGCGGATTATCAACGGAGAATCCTTTGAACAGGTAGCCCGAGGCACTTCAGATGATCCATCCGTCAAGATTAATGGCGGTAATCTCGGATATTTTACCGTTTTCCAGATGATCACTCCCTTCGAGGACGCTGCTTACAATCTTAAAAAAGGTGCTATCTCTCAGCCGGTGAGAACCCCTTATGGTTATCATATAATAAAAGTCGTCGATAAAAGGCCTTCCAGAGGAAAGGTTCTTGCTGCACATATCATGAAGGTCGCTCCTCCCGGAAGCAGCGAGAAAGAGGTAAAGGCTGCAGAGGATTCAATTAACAGTATCTACAGACAGTTGCAGAAAGGTGCTTCATTCAGTGAACTTGCCAGAAAATATTCTGATCACAGGGAATCTGCCATGCAGGGAGGAAAGCTAGACTGGTTTGGAACCGGGGAACTTATCACTGAATTATCTGAAGCAGCGTTCTCAATCACTGACACAGGTAAATATTCGAAACCGGTTCGCACACCTTATGCCTGGCATATTATTAAGCTGCTCGACCGTAAAGCACCAGGAACATTTGAGGAAACGAGATCCCTTCTTGAAAGCAAAATCAACCAGTCATACCTTAATTCACTCAGTAAAAAATCGTTCGTTGAAAAACTGAAGAAGGAATATAATTACAGGATAAATCAGACTGCTTTTAGATGGTTTGTCGATAACACCGATACCCTGATTATCAAAGGTGTGGCAAAATACGACAAGGGGAAAATGCCATCAGGATATCTTTATTACTTTGCCAATCAACACCTTACAACAAAGGATTTTGCTTCTTACATTGAGAGAAGGGGCTCAATGATCGTCACAAGCGATCCCGAATACTTTATAAAACAGTCAATCGAGGCAAGGGTTTCCGATCAGATAATCAAATATGAGAATTCAGTCCTTGAAAAGAAGTATCCTGATTTCGGATACCTCATGAATGAGTTTCACGATGGTATACTGCTTTTTGAGATCTCCGGCAAAAAAGTATGGAACAGGGTGCAGGAAGATTCTTTGGGATTGCGTTCATATTATCAGGATCACAGGCAGGAATTCCTGACACAAAAAGCTGTGGATGCCAAAATTTATACATTCAGGTCACCCGGAGGTGATAAAAAATTATTCTCGGCGTATAAGAAATTCTCACGCAGACAGGATTGTGATTCACTTATGCTAAGGAAGTTCAATAATGATAACGATTCACTGCTTGTCATAAAGGAAGGCAGATTTATAGTAGGCGAAGACAATCACCTTGACAAGATCAAATGGATAAAAGGGACACAACTGGTCAGGATAAATAACTTCCCTTCAGTTGCAGTTGTAACCAGGATCTATGAACCGGAACCGCGTCCATTCGAGGAGGTTCAGGGTGAAATGATGACCGGATACCAGGAATTCCTGGAGAATGAATGGATAAGACAATTAAAGGAAAAATATCCCGTTAAAATTGACAATATTGTTTTTAATGAGATTAAAAACCACATTAAGAATGAATAGGATCCTTTCACTTCTGGTAATTGTATCACTCGCTGCAGGATGTACAAACCGAAGTAATCAGGGCAAGAGGGTTCCGGTTGCAAAGGCCGGTGATGCAGTTCTTTACCTTGATCAGATACCAGCGATCACCAGGCCCGGATCAATGGGGGCTGATAGTACAGCTATTTTTCAGGATTATATAAATAAATGGGTAAGGAAAGAACTGATGTTCCAGAAGGCAGAAGAAAATCTGTCGCCTGAGCTGAAGGAAGAGATTGACAGCCAGATCAAAGAAACCAGGTCGGACCTTACCATATATCAGTATCAGAGACAAATGATGCTCGAAAAAATGGACACTACCATCAGCGATGCTGAATTAGAGAATTATTATTCTGCAAATAGTCAAAGCTTTAACCTCGGTTACAACATTGCTAAAGCTCTTTTTATAAAAATTCCCTTTGAAACTCCAAACCTCGGCAGGATAAGGATGCTGGCACGTTCTAGTGAACAGAAGGACCTTCAGGAGCTGGAATCTATCTGTTATCAGTTCGCTGATAAATTCGATGATTTCAATGAGCAGTGGATTCCACTTGACAGGATATCAATTGAACTTCCTCAGGAGATCAGCAATGAAGAGAACTTCCTTAAAAGAACTACCTTTTATGAATATACCGACTCGATCGATACTTATTTCCTTAAAATCAGGGATTATAAGCTCAGGTCAACTCCTGCTCCCTTTGATTACGTAAGGGAAGACATTAAAAGGATCATATGGAACACAAGGAGACTTGAGTTTATACAGAATCTTGAGAACGGAATATACAATAATGGTATTGAAGAAAACAAATTTACTATATATAATAACTGATAAAGGATGAAAAGAGGTTCAAGGTTTTTGCTGATGCTGGCAGTTCTGCTTCTCTCAGGGATCACTGCTGTAAGAGCGCAGGTGCTGGTAGAGTCAGTGGCAGCCATTGTGGGTAATGAGGTAATCTATCTGTCAGATATCGAAAGTGCCGTGGCTGATGCTAAACGCAACGGGGCCAGGGAGTCGGTTAGCGAATTGCGGTGTCTGGTACTTCAGCAGCTGCTGGTCCAGAAGCTGTTTCTCGATCAGGCGAGAATCGACAGTATTACAATTTCTGACAGTGAAATAGAAGGTGAACTGAATGCGAGGCTTAACGATAACATTAGAACCGCCGGAAGCGAGGAGGCGCTGGTAACCTATTTCAATAAGAGTATAACAGAGATAAAGCAGGACGTCAGGAAAGTGCTCATGGAACAGGCAACGATCAGGGAAGTACAGAGGAGCCTTGCAGAGGATATTAAGGTAACTCCAAATGAGCTCAGAAAATTCTTTGCCACCATCCCTAAGGACAGCCTGCCGGTGATCCCTCAGAAAGTGCAACTGAGCCTTATTCAGCTGGATCCTCCTCAGAACGAGGAAAATAAAGCTGAAGCAAGGGAGAAGCTCCTGAATTACAGAAGTCAGATACTGGAAGGCAAGCCCTTTAATATCCTTGCAATCATGTTCTCGGAGGATCCCGGAACAGCATCAAGCGGCGGCGAGCTTGGCTTCAAAATGAGAGGAGAGCTCGAAAAGCCATATGCCGATGCTGCATTCAGTCTTACAAAAAACACTGTCTCAAAGATAGTTGAAACACGTTACGGATTCCATATTATACAGCTTATCGACCGCAATGGAGAAATGGTAAACACCCGACATATCCTGATTAAGCCGAAAGTAAAACCCAACCAGGCTGCAGTAGCAATGTCAAGGCTCGACAGCATTGCAGACCTTATAAGGAAGGATAGCATGAAATTCTCCGATGCTGCATTGCGTTTTTCAACCCATAAGGACAGCAGGATCAACGGCGGCAAGTTTGTAAGCTCGGATCCTTCGGAGCGCGATACATGGTTCACCCTGGAAGAGCTTAATCCTGAGATGTATGTCAAGGTCAGGGATCTTAAAATCGGTGAGATATCAGACCCTTTCAGAACAACAGATGAAAACAATGATGTCGTTTTCAGGATCATCAGACTCGATAATGAAATCCCCGCGCACAGGGCAAACCTGAAGGATGATTATCAGAATCTCTACAGTACCGCCCTCCTGAACAAGCAGACAAAAACCTACGACGACTGGGTAAAGAAGAAAATAGAGACTACCTACATCAAAATCAGCGATGAATTCAAATCATGCGAGTTTCTGACGAAAGGATGGATAAAATAAGGCATCTGCTCATTCTTTTCTTTTTATTGTTTCTCTCCATAGATATGATCGCTCAGGAACCTGCGGCCAGAACGCCCGGAAGAAGAAGGATCGATCTGATTTATGCTGACTATCTCTATATTGAGAGAGATAAGCAGACAGGAAAGGACTGGCAGAGGCTTATCGGAAATGTCGATCTTAAGCATGTTGAAATAACAATGAAGTGCGACAGCGCGCATCTCTTTCCTGACAGGAACCAGGTAACTGCATTCAGCAAAATTCATATAGAACAGGGAGACACCCTCGATATTTATGGTGACCACCTTGTTTATGATGGAGCCACTACGATAGCTGTTCTTACAGGCAATGTCGAACTTGTTGATAAAGAGACACATCTCTTCACAAATGCAATCACTTACAACGTCAATGATGAAATAGCACAATACAATGACAGCGGAAGGATAACAAATGGGGATAATACCCTCACAAGCAGGTTAGGAGTTTATTATGTCAACCAGACACTTTTTCATTTCAAGGACAGCGTGAAGATCATAAATCCGGATTATGTGATGACTGCCGACACTATGGATTACAACACCGAAACAGAGACCGCCTTCTTTGCCGGTCCATCGGAAATGAAAGGCGACAGCATATATCTTTATTGTGAAAGCGGCTGGTACGATACTAAAAACAAGAAAACGAGGATCTGGGACAATGCCATGATAGACAACAAACAACAGATCATCACAGGAGACTCACTTTATTATGATGAATACACTGGTTACGGTGAAGCCTTCAGGAATACCAGCATTGCAGACACCAATAATCAAATAATTGTGAAGGGCAACTATGCCTGGTATTATAAAAAGCCAGAGAGATTCATGGTAACCGACAGCGCAATGTTCATACAGATCGACAGGAAGGATTCTCTGTTTCTGCATGCCGACACCATTAGCGCCATAACAGTTGCTGACACCACACCTGACGGTTACAGGTTGATGAGAGCTTATTACGGTTGCAGGATCTTCAGCAAGGATCTTCAGGCTAAATGTGATTCCCTCTCCTACTCTTTCCAGGATTCAGTTATCAGGCTATTTGTCGCACCGGTACTCTGGTCACAGGAGAATCAGCTTACATCAGACTCAATGACTATCTTCACAAAAAACAGGCAACCTGAGAGAATGGAGCTCTTTAATTCAGCCTTCGTTGCCAGCCAGGTTGACAGTCTGAAGTTTAACCAGGTAAAAGGGAGAACCCTTACCGGCTATTTCAGGGATAATAAGCTTTACCGTATCAACATCGAGGGTAATGGTGAATCGGTATACTACCTTATCGACGACAAAAATGAGTTTTTAGGAATGAATACAACAAGGTGTGCCAGTTTTGAGATTCTTGTGAAAGATGGAAAGATAACCGTTATAACCGAAATTGGCAGCCCTGAGGGTGTCATCGACCCTCCTTCGGCATCCACCGGTGAAAATCCGAGGTTGTCAGGGTTTAGCTGGTTTGATGCAATAAGGCCGAAGGAGAAGCTGGATATATTCAAATAAAAAAGGGGCCTCGCCCCTTTTTGTCAGTATTCATCTTCGTTGAAGAAAAAATCATCCTTGCTTGGATAATCAGGCCAGATATCTTCGATACTCTCGTAAATATCGCCCTCATCCTCTATTTCCTGAAGGTTTTCAATAACTTCCATCGGCGCACCAGATCTTATTGCAAAATCAATAAGCTCATCCTTGGTTGCAGGCCATGGAGCATCTTCAAGCTTTGATGCTAACTCTAGTGTCCAATACATTTTACCCTAAGAAATTCCTTTTAACAAAGTCTGCAAATATATATAATATTTTAATTCCCAAACAATACCTTTTTAAAGATTTTTAACATGCTGAATTGGCCATCTAATTTCCTCATTACCAAGCTCTAAGCTCATCTGTCGTGAAAGCATGAATAAATAATCCGACAACCGGTTCAGAAATTTACAGATGATTTCGGGAGTTTGATCTGATTGATTGAGTCGTAATACAGTACGCTCAGCCCTCCTGCAAACGCATCTTGCTATATCACAATATGATACAAAGATATTCCCTCCCGGGACTACAAAATTTTTCAAAGCAGGAAGCTTTCTCTCCATCCTGTCTATTTCCTTTTCCAGTTTAAGGGCACACTTAGCATCGAGGCTGAGATTCGGAGCCATATTTCCCTCAGGATCTGCAGCCAGGGTTGTAGCACAAATCATCAGCTGGTCCTGGATATAAAAAAGTATTTTACTCCGGGAATCATTCACGGGGCAGCTTCTTAAAAGGCCTATCCATGAAATCAGCTCATCGACAGAGCCATAAGCATCAATGCGTATATGGAATTTAGGAACTCTCCTGCCACCTGACAGTGATGTATTCCCATCGTCGCCGGTGCGTGTATATATCTTCATATAAGTCAATTATGGAATTGACCAGTAAGGTAGGGATATTAATTAGAATGGACGAAGGGTTTATATTTTTCGTTCGGAACATCCTGTGCCACTTCACCATCGAATAATCTGATGATCCTGGCAGCATGTCTTGCAATATCTTCCTCGTGAGTAACAACGATGACTGTATTACCCTTATTATGAATTTCGTCGAGAAGCCCCATTATATCGAGTGATGTTTTACTATCGAGGTTACCGGTCGGTTCGTCGGCAAGAATTATAGAAGGTTTATTTACCAGAGCCCTGGCGATTGCTACACGCTGCCTCTGTCCGCCTGAAAGTTCATTCGGTTTGTGTTCCATCCTGTCGGCAAGACCTACCTGATCAAGAGTTTCTTTAGCCATCTTGTCCCTGTCGGCTTTCGGTATGCCGGCATATATCAAAGGTAATGTGACATTTTCAAGTGCAGAATATCTTGGAAGAAGGTTGAAAGTCTGAAAAACGAATCCTATCTCCTTATTTCTTATCTCTGCTAAAAAATCGTCTTCCATCTTACTGACATCGGTTCCGTTAAGGATATATGCACCGCTTGTCGGAGTGTCGAGGCATCCAAGAAGGTTCATAAGCGTTGATTTGCCTGAACCTGACGGTCCCATTATTGCAACATATTCATTCCTGTTAATATCAACTGAAACTGACCTTAAAGCTCTCACAATCTGTGTTCCAACCTGGTAGTTCTTTACAATGCTCTGAATCTCAATTACTTTGTCCATAACCTCTGAAATTTGAATTGTCGAAATTAGATTAAATTAGTTAAATATGGAATAATTATATCTTAATTTTTGTTAATACCTGATAGTGTAATCAATATGCTGCATCCCTTCTCTGAAGAAAACCATGCCCATTCTGAATATGTCAACTGTGAATGTCACATCCTCATGCTGCTTTATTTTTCCCCATGCATTTTCCATCTCTTCCGACGAATGAATGTCATCGATTACGACAACTGTATCTGAAACAGATATATCTGCCATTGCATTGAAGTATTTCATCAGCGGTTCCTCCCTGTGATTTCCATCGATGAAAACAAGACCTGGCCGGAAATTCATTTTTTTCAATTCAGGCAGAAGCACTTCAAATGGGCCATTCATAAGTTTAATGTTCTTCAGGCCTACTTCATTTAAATTCTCCATTGCTATCCGTGCAGTTTCCGGACATCCTTCCATCGTATATACCACAGCCTCAGGGCATCCGGATGCCATGTACATTGCGCTCATCCCAAGGGAAGTGCCGAATTCAACTATGGCCGGTTTGCCGAACTCCGCAGCCATGCTGGCAAGCAAAGCTCCATATTTACGCGGAACTGATGAATATCTGGCAATCTCTGACACGCTCCTTGTTTTGTTTTTCATCTTTGAAGATCCCGCTCCAAGATCCAGTACATTAATAGTCCTGGTGTCTGACAGATTCTTCTTTCGTATGCTTTCAACTGTTAAGACAACATCGGGATCGATTTTATTCCTGAAGATCTTAGATATAAGTGTAAAAATGAACGGACTGTGTATGCCATAACCCTTTCTGTGCCTCGAAAACAAATGGTAGTTCAGAAATTTCAGAGCCCTGGAAAAATTCATTTCGGTGTCGGAAATATTATTAGGTAAGGTTCGTAAAAATAAGTATTTTCGGTCATCTTTTAAATTGTTCTGCATCCCATAATTATGCACGATTTTCTCGATACCAACATTACATATCTGCCTGGTGTGGGTCCGAAAAGAGCCGAGCTTCTGAGCAGGGAGCTGAACATCTTTTCGTACCGGGACCTTCTGTATTATTTTCCCTATAAATATATTGACAGGACAAGATTCTACAAGATATCGGAGCTTGACCCGGAACTGCCATTCGTTCAGATCAGGGGTACGATAAAAGGTTATTCCACAGAAGGACGGGGAGCAGGAAGAAGGCTTGTTGCTGATTTTCAAGACGATACAGGTTCAATAAAACTGATCTGGTTCAAGGGGGTAAAGTGGATCACACAGAGCTATGTTCCTGGCACAGAGTACATAGTGTTCGGAAAGCCTGGTGTTTATAACGGAATGATAAACATTATTCATCCGGAAATTGAAGCATCCGGCAAGGTTGCGGAAAGGCTTACATCAGCTCTGCAGGCTCAGTACAGCACGACAGAGAGCCTGAAAAATCACTTTCTTGGATCGAAGGCTATCAGCAAGCTCATGGGAACCCTCCTTAAGCAGATGACTTTCCGTCTGCCTGAAAGCCTCCCTTCCTGGATTGCTTCAAAGTACAAGCTCATGGAACTTCATGAAGCCTTGAAGAAGATCCATTTCCCTGCTGATAATGAGGAGATTGAGAGATCCAGGTATCGTCTTAAGTTCGAGGAGCTTTTTTATATCCAGCTCAATATCCTGAGATTCAGGAACAGCCGTTCAAAAAAATACAAGGGCTTTGTTTTCTCGACTGTAGGTGAGAATTTCAATAATTTCTATTTCAATAATCTCCCCTTTAAGCTCACTGAAGCGCAGAAGAGAGTAATGAAGGAGATCCGCAGGGATCTTGGCTCCGGCAGGCAGATGAACCGTCTTCTTCAGGGAGATGTTGGAAGCGGGAAGACGCTTGTAGCCCTGATGAGCATGTTGATTGCCATTGACAACGGATACCAGGCCTGTATAATGGCTCCAACCGAAATACTTGCAGCCCAGCATTTTGAAACGATTTCGAAGATGCTCGAAGGAATCAATGTCAAAGTGAGGCTTCTTACCGGCTCTTCAAAGAAATCATTAAGAAAAGAAATTGAAGAATCACTTCTCGACAGTTCGCTGAATATCCTCATCGGCACCCATGCGCTTATTGAGGAAAATGTAAGGTTCGACAATCTCGGACTTGTAGTAATTGACGAGCAGCACAGGTTCGGTGTTGAGCAGAGGGCAAAGCTCTGGCAGAAGAGCTTTAATCCGCCTCATATCCTTGTAATGACTGCAACTCCCATTCCGAGGACTCTTGCAATGACTCTCTACGGTGATCTGGACGTTTCTGTGATTGACGAGCTCCCTCCCGGAAGGATCCCGATAAAAACTATGCACTTCTTTGATTCAGAAAGGAACAACGTCTTCGGTTTCATGAGAAGCCAGATTGCAGAAGGACGTCAGATATATATTGTATATCCGCTGATCAGGGAATCCGAAAAAATGGACTACAAGGATCTTGAAGACGGATGGGATAATATATCCAGGGTATTTCCGCCACCGGATTATTGCATAAGCGTTGTCCATGGCAGAATGGCTCCTGCCATCAAGGAGTCATCAATGAATCTGTTCAGGGGAGGAAAAGCCCATATCCTTGTAGCCACCACTGTAATTGAGGTTGGAGTCGATATTCCTAATGCTACCGTAATGGTTATAGAAAGTGCTGAGCGGTTTGGCCTTTCCCAGCTTCACCAGCTCAGAGGCCGCGTGGGAAGGGGAGCTAAGCAGTCCTACTGCATCCTGATGACTTCCGTAAAGCTCTCAAAAGAGGCTTCTTCGCGTATCGAGGTCATGGTCAGGACAAACGATGGCTTTGAGATTGCAGAAACCGACCTTCAGCTCAGGGGGCCCGGTGATATAGAAGGAACCCAGCAGAGCGGGATCCCATTCGACCTGAAGATATCGAACCTCAGCAAGGATGGACAACTGATCGAATATGTAAGGAATATTGCAGAGGATATTCTCGCGAAAGACCCTCTTCTTGAGAAGGATGAAAATGCCATTCTGATTGCTGAAATGAGGCGTCTTTTCAGCAAACGGCAGTCATGGAGCAATATCAGCTGACACCTGGGTTATTTATAATCATACTAAATAACAGAATTCATCCAAAAACTGACAAAAGGCAGAAGATCATTTTAAAGGAATTGTAAATTTGCACCTTTGTTTTTCCAGAGATAATCAATGTCCAGTCAGGAGAAAACCGAATGTATTGAACACGAAGGTATAGTGCAGGAATCCGGCATTAATCACTTAACTGTATTGATATCTTCTGCTTCAGCATGTGCCGGCTGCCATGCCGAAGGATCATGCACAATGTCAGGCGCAAAGGAGAAGATCATCGATGTAACCGGAAACTACCATGTCGCTAAAGGCGAGAAAGTAACCGTATTAATGAAGCAATCCGCAGGATTTACCGCTTTGTTCCTGGGATATATATTTCCACTGATACTGGTTATGACAATCCTTATAATTCTTGTTTCTGTGTCAGTTCCGGAACTTACTGCAGGTCTGGGGGCGATTGCAGTGCTGGCCCCCTATTACGGTGTCCTCTGGCTGCTACGAAAGCATATAAGTAAAAAATTCGCATTCTCAATAAAAGCCTGATTAATGAGCTCAACAGTCATTATAACAATTGTAAGTCTTAGTCTCCTTGCTTTTCTGTCGTCAGTGATACTTTTCTTTATTGCCCGGAAGTTCAAGGTATTTGAAGATCCCCGGATCGATGAAGTACAGGCAGTGCTTCCTGCTGCAAACTGTGGCGGCTGCGGCTTTGCAGGATGCCGAAACTTTGCAGAGGCTCTCGTTAAAGCTGAGACTTTTGAAGGTCTGAACTGCCCCGTCGGCGGTGCAACAGTTATGGGTGACGTTGCAAAAATACTGGGGAAAGAGGCGCCTGTAGTTGACCCGAAGGTCGCAGTTCTTCTCTGCAACGGATCACCCGAATTCCGGCCACATACTACAAAATATAATGGTGTGCCTGATTGCCGCATTGCGCATAGTCTATATATCGGAGAAACAGATTGCAGTTACGGATGTCTGGGATACGGCGATTGTGAAAGAGCATGCACTTTCGATGCATTGCATATGGATCCTGTAACAGGGCTGCCTGTTATAACTGATGAAAAATGCACTTCATGCGGCGCATGCGTTAAGGCTTGTCCCCGTAACCTTATAGAGTTACGCAAAAAGGCTAAAAAGGACCGCAAGATCTATGTTGCATGCTCAAACTGTGATAAAGGCGGACCCGCCAGGAGAGCCTGCAAAGTGGCATGCATAGCCTGCAGTAAATGCGTTAAAGTGTGTGAATTCGATGCAATAAAGATTGAGAATAACCTTGCTTATATCGATGCTTTAAAATGCACATTCTGCAGAAAATGTGTTACGGAGTGCCCCACCGGCAGTATCCTGGAAATCAACTTTCCACCAAGAAAGCAGAAAGTAGAGGCTGAAGCAGAAAATGCCACTGCTAATCCATGATATTCAATATAATACAGAAACAGAATTGAAAACATTTTCCACTGGTGGCGTTCATCCACCCGAAAACAAACTGACAGCAAACTGTCCGATACAGAATCTTCCTCTTCCACAGAGTGCAGCAATACCTGTTTCACAGCATATAGGCGCTCCGGCAAATATTATTGTAAATAAGGGCGACAGTATAAAGACAGGACAGATAATTGCTGAGAGTAAGGGATTCGTCTCTGCATTCATTCACTCATCAGTTTCAGGCAAGGTTAATAAGATAGATACCATAATTGACACATCCGGGTACAGGCAGACTGCAGTTTTTATTGATGTCGAGGGTGACGAGTGGGTCGATACAATTGACAGAAGTGATGAAATAGTCACAGATATAAATCTCTCTTCCGAAGAGATATTAAAGAGATGCCTTAATTCAGGAATTGTTGGTATGGGTGGTGCCACCTTTCCTTCTCATGTTAAGCTTACTGTTCCCGCAGGAAAGAAATGCGACGTGCTTATCATTAATGGTGTTGAATGCGAACCCTTTCTTACTTCAGATCACAGGCTGATGCTCGAAAGAGGTGAAGAGGTGCTCATCGGGACAACAATTCTGATGAAAGCCCTGAATGTAACGAGGGCTATGGTAGGCATCGAGAACAACAAGAAGGATGCAGTTGATCACCTGACAAAGCTGGCTACCGGTTTCAAGGGCATCACCGTGCATCCGCTGAAGGTCAAATATCCTCAGGGAGCTGAGAAACAGCTTATTAAGGCACTCATCAACAGGGAGGTGCCTTCAGGCCGCCTGCCCCTTGACGTCAACGCGGTAGTTCACAATGTAGGCACTGCTTTTGCAGTTTATGAAGCGGTGCAAAAGAACAAGCCGCTGTTCGAAAGAGTAGTTGCGGTTACAGGCAAATCAGTTGCAAAACCGGGCAATTATCTAGTCAGGATAGGAACACCTGTAAGCAAGCTTATTGATGCTGCGGGAGGAGTTCCTGAGGATACTGGCAAAATCGTTTCAGGAGGTCCCATGATGGGAAAAGCATTGATTAATATCGATGTCCCCGTTGTGAAGGGGACCTCAGGGATCATTTTGTTTCCGCAGATCGAATCGGAACGCAAAGCCATGGAGCCATGCATCAGATGCTCAAAATGCGTATTGGCATGTCCCCTTAGCCTGGAGCCATTTCTGCTGATGACCCTTTCCATGAAAGGAATGTTCGAGAGAGCTGAAAAAGAAAAGATTACGGATTGCATGGAATGCGGCTCCTGCTCGTTTGAATGTCCGGCTAGCCGTCCATTGGTCGATTATATCCGGCTTGGAAAATCGACAGTTATAAAAATGGCACGAGAGAGAGTAATAAAGAAATAAGTATTATATATCTGTACATGAGCAATTTACTTAATGTTTCACTGTCACCGCATGCACACGGGCAAGAGACAACCAGGAAACTGATGACAGGTGTGATAATTGCCTTGTTACCGGCATTGTTCACATCCATTTTCTACTTCGGTTATGGCGCCGTCATTGTCACAGTAACTTCAGTCCTGTCGTGTCTTGTTTTTGAATATCTGATCCAGAGATTCATTTTCAGGAAACCGATAACGATAACCGATGGCTCTGCATTGGTTACAGGGCTGCTACTGGCCTTCAACCTCCCTTCAAACATACCGGTGTTCATTATTATAATCGGCGCTTTTGTTTCTATTGCCGTGGCAAAGATGACCTTCGGAGGACTTGGCAATAATCCTTTTAATCCGGCCCTTGTAGGACGTGTCTTCATGCTGATCTCATTCCCTGTACAGATGACGAGCTGGCCGGTTCCAAAGGGGTTTGCTACCGGTTACACCGATGCAATTACAGGGGCAACACCTCTGGCTATCGTGAAGGAAGGCCTCAAGAATGGAGAACCGATCCAGCAGCTGGTTTCACAGATCCCAACACCTGCACAGATGTTCCTCGGAAATATGGGAGGATCGATTGGTGAAGTTGCTGCTGTTGCACTACTTATTGGCTTTGTTTATCTTCTGGTGAAGAAGATCATAACCTGGCATATTCCTGTTTCAGTTATAGGAAGCGTGGCAATCTTCACAACCATACTATGGCTTATAAACCCTGAAAAAAACATGGATCCGATGTTCCATCTGCTTGCAGGAGGAGTTCTCATCGGTGCAATTTATATGGCAACGGATTACGTCACATCGCCCATGAATGCTAAGACAATGATCATATATGGGTGCGGTATAGGCATACTTACGGTGATAATAAGAGTCTGGGGGGCCTATCCGGAAGGGGTTTCATTTGCAATACTTATCATGAACTCATTTGTTCCGCTTATGAATGCATATATCAAACCTAAAAGATTCGGGGAGGTGGTAAAAAATGGCTAAGACGGAATCGACATTCAAGAATATGGTGCTGTCCCTCACCCTGATAGCCCTGGTATCCTCGGCTAGCCTTGGCTTCGTGTATGAGTTCACGAAAGAGCCGATAGCCCTTTCGGTACTCAACAAAAAGCTTGATGCCATCAGGGAGGTCGTTCCGGAATTCAATAATAATCCGAACGAAGAGATGTTCAGGCTCCCGACCGGGGAAGGCGACAGCCTTGATGTATACCCGGCTAAAAAGGATGGTGAAATAGTAGGTTATGCAGTGAACACTTATACAAATAAAGGCTTCAGTGGCTATATAAACCTTATGGCTGGTTTTAAGCCTGACGGAACAATCTTCAATATTTCGGTGCTACAGCAGAAGGAGACACCGGGTCTGGGCACTAAAATGAAAGAATCTGGATTCAAGGATCAGTTCAATGACAAAAATCCTGAGGAATTCCAGCTTAAGGTAAAGAAAGACGGGGGCCCTGTTGATGCCATAACTGCTGCCACAATAAGTTCAAGGGCATTCTGCGATGCTGTTCAGCGTGCTTACAATACACTTCAGAAAGGAGGCCTGAAATGAACCAACTTCAGAATTTTACAAAAGGATTTTTTAAGGAAAATCCGATCCTTGTCCTGGTACTGGGTACCTGCCCAACACTGGCAACAACCTCATCGGCACTCAACGGAATGGGTATGGGAGTCGCAACTACATTTGTACTTATAGGCTCCAATGTGGTTATATCGCTCCTTTCAAAAGTGATACCAGATAAGGTCAGGATACCTGCCTTTATCGTGATCATAGCATCATTTGTTACTATCGTTGACCTTGTAATGCAGGCCTATGTCCCGACTTTGTACGAAACTCTCGGTATATTTATTCCCCTGATCGTTGTAAACTGTATAGTTCTTGGACGCGCAGAGGCGTTTGCAAGCAAGAATACCGTACTGTCATCCTTTTTCGACGGACTCGGAATGGGGCTAGGATTTACAATGGCTCTCGGAATCATGGGATCATTCCGTGAAATAGTCGGAAGCGGTTCCATATTCGGACATAAATTCATCTCCGGCGATGGCATCCTGGTATTCATCCTTGCACCTGGTGCATTCTGGGTTCTCGGATATCTGATAGCTCTTATTAACAAATTAAAAAAAGCATAAAAGTATATCACTATGGAGTATATATTAATAGTCATATCAGCTGTATTTATAAATAATGTTGTTCTGGCCCAGTATCTTGGAGTATGCCCTTTCCTTGGAGTCTCCAGCAAGGTAAATACCGCCCTCGGGATGGCTGGTGCCGTCGTCTTCGTAATAGTGCTTGCCACCATGGTGACCTACCTTATCCAGACATATGTTCTCGAAAAGCTGGGAATTGGTTTCATGCAGACAATCACCTTTATCCTGGTCATTGCCGCACTTGTCCAGATGGTCGAGATAATACTTAAGAAGATAAGCCAGCCGCTATATCAGGCCCTCGGTATATTTCTTCCTCTGATAACCACCAACTGTGCAGTTCTGGGTGTTGCAATTCTCGTCATCAAGAAAGATTATAATCTTCTTGAAGGTACTGTCTACGGTGCATCAATAGCAATAGGATTCGGACTAGCGCTGATAATTCTGGCAGGCATCAGGGAACAGCTTGACCTTGTGGAGGTGCCGAAAGGAATGAAAGGGGTACCTTTGTCGCTTGTCATTGCCGGTATTCTCGCACTGGCTTTCATGGGTTTTACAGGAATAGTTAAATAATTGGCTAAATTTGTCATATTACCGATTCCCCGGATAATATGACCTCCTCTGAATATTACCAGATACTCGGACTTTCTTCCGGTGCTTCTATCGACGAGATAAAGATAGCCTACAGGCATAAGGCACTTATGTTTCATCCGGATATAAATCATTCCCCGGAAGCAAAAGACATCTTCATTGCAGCAACGGAAGCATATGAATTTCTCATTGCCAATCATGGGATGCTGGAACAGGATGACGAGGCTTTCCGAAAGGCTATGGATGACTGGAGGAAATACAGGCAGGCCAGGTCGCGCATGAGGGCCAATGCATATGCCAGGGCATCATATGTCAGGTTCAGGAAAACCAGATTTTACAGGACAACAAGAATACTTGACGGCACATCGATAATTTTTAGCCTGGTAATATCTGTTACAGTGATCATTTATACTATAATCGGCTATTTATACAGCCTGAGACACCCTCTTCCCGATGATCAAAATCCTACATTCCTGGACTTAATCATGTTCCTTATGGTCGGTATGTCCTTTTTCGTGGTTTCACTGATCTATCTGAAGGCTTACATCGATACATCAAAAAAAAGAAAGAAGAAACCGAAGTAATATGGCATAGTTTTTGGGCATTCTATACATAATCCTGACCAATGCTTCCATGTTTACAGGGATAAGTAATGCATTTGTCATTAAATCATGCCGTTATGAAAAAGACTAATATCAAGTCAATATTGATTCTGATTCTGGTAATTCCTTTTTTATGTATTAGGTGCACGAAATCTCCTGATGAAAATCTTCCGAATGAACCTGTTAAGATAAACCTTACAGATGTTCAATCATCCCTTGTCGGATCGGGAAATTCATTCGCTTTTGACATTTTCAGGGAAATTCTCGAAAATTCTGAACCTGCTGAGAACATAATCATTTCGCCACTCAGCATCTCCTATGCACTTTCGATGACACTTAATGGTGCTCACGGCGCCACGCGTGAAGCAATGCTCGAAGCCCTGAGAGTAAACGGCATTACCCCTGAAGAGATAAATACGGCATGCAAAGACCTCACTAAAGCACTTTTAAACGTCGATAAAAGGGTGATAATGTCGATCGCTAACTCAGTGTGGACTGAGAAAGATTTTAACGTCAAACAGGCGTTTATCAACATTCTCACTGAATACTACGATGCGGAATCAAAGGACTTTGACATAGCCGATCCTACAGTACCAGAAAAGGTGAATGAATGGATCGAGGACAAAACCAACGGCCTGATAAAGGACATGCTGGATAGACTGCCTGACAATTCCGTTATGCTTCTTATAAACGCCATATATTTTAAGGGAAAATGGAAATCCCAGTTCGAGGCAGATGAGACTCTGAATCAGCCATTTTACCTGTATTCAGGTTCTTCTGCCGAAGTACCGACAATGAGGCAGAAAAGTGATTTCAAGGTTCTTGACGGCGATGGTTTTATCATGGGAGAGTTTCCTTACGGACAGGGAAACTTCGTTATGGATATAATTTTACCGGATGAAAGGAATGGTCTTAATGCCCTGCTTCCTGCCATCACTGATGATGCCTTCGCCGGGTGGGTCGATCAGCTCAGCGAAAAGGAGGTTAATCTTTTCCTGCCGCGGTTTAAATATGATTTCAAGAAGGGGCTTGTCGATATACTTACGGACATGGGCATGGGGATTGCTTTTACAGATGGTGCCGATTTTACCAATATAGCTGAGTTTCCGCCTCTTTTGATTAGTGATGTCCTGCATCAGGCATTCATAGAAACAAATGAAGAGGGGACTGAAGCAGCAGCTGCAACAGTGGTGATTATTGGTATAACTTCATATAATCCCAATTCTCCGATTCAATTTGTTGCCAATCATCCGTTCATATATGTAATCAGGGAGGTCACTACCGGCTCCATCATTTTTATGGGCAGGGTCTCAGATCCACGTTCAGAATAAACTGATGAATCTAATTCTAAAATCATTACTGGCGTCATTGTTGCTACTGATTATGCCTGAATCCTACAGCCAAAAACCCCTGTTTACGTTCGGTTTAATATCTGATGTTCAATATTGCAATTGTGAACCGGAAGGAAACAGGTATTACAGGCTCTCTGCCGGCAGGTTAAGAGAGGCCGTGAATTCATTCAAGGCCGATTCAGTAAGCTTCATTGTGAACCTTGGCGATATCATTGACCGCGGATATGAATCATTTAAATCCGTCCTTGAAATACTCGACTCATCAGGTCTGCAGGTTTATCATCTGAAAGGCAATCATGACTATTCAGTTGACAATAGATACAAGAAGGATCTTCCATTGCGTATGCCGGATAAGAAAGGATATTATACATTCAAACATGAAGATTTCAGATTCATTGTCCTCAACGGAAATGAGGTGAGCACATATGCTGTAACAAGCAAGAAAGCAATTAAAAAAGCAGAGAGTTATATTTCGCTTCTTAAAGAATCCGGCAGCGTGAATGCGATCGGCTGGAACGGAGGGGTAAGCTCCGGGCAGCTTGCCTGGCTGAAGGTACAACTAGATGAAGCAACAGCAAATAACGAGAACGTTTTCATCCTGTGCCACTTCCCCTTATATCCGGAAAACATCCATAACCTACTCAATTACAAGGAGGTAAATTCACTTCTCAGTAATTATAATAATATTATTGCCTGCTTCAGCGGACATAACCATGCAGGCAATTACGGAAACTTTAACATGATTCATTTCGTTACAATGAAAGGAATGGTGGACAGCAATAACATTACCAGCTTTGCAATCGTGGAAGTATATAATAACAAAATCTGGATCAAAGGAGCAGGAAGGGAAAAGAGCCAGATACTGGCTTATTGATTTATTTCAGCTTTTTAAGGTCAGCCAACCTTGATGAACTTGAAGGGCACATCCAGAACCGATGAAAAATATTCTCCCCTTTCAAGTATATCATCATCTCCATCCTCATAATACCAGTTGAAAATGAATTTCTTGTTTCGAAGGCTTACATGCTTAAGCTTCTCAAGCAGATGAATAAAGACCTTTGCGCTTGCGCTGTTGAAATATTCCAGCTTCATATCAACGCAGGTTATATCGGCAGGAGCTTCAATATATTCCGAAACCCATTTTTCAACCGGTGCAAAAAACTCAGAAACATTCTCATGGATCGACCGTCCGGTTATCCTTATCACACCGTCAGGTCTCAGAATGATATCAGGCGAGTTTTTTGTCGGTGAAATTCTCAGCTCCTTCATCCCTTGAAATTTACATCGAAATTAATGAATAAATTATAATATTCAATCATCGAATCTGATAATGGTTATATCCTTGCCAGTGGCGCAACGTCCTGGTCTGTAAATTCTTTCCTAAGATACTTATAATAACCCGTAATGCCAATCATAGCAGCATTATCAGTTGTATAACCCAGTTCGGGAAGGTAAAGGTTCCATTGTTTCTTTTTCGCTTCAACCACCATTGCCTCTCTCAAACCGGAATTTGCAGAAACTCCTCCGGCAATCCCTATTTCCCTGATACCCGTTTCTGCTACAGCCCTCACGAGCTTTGATACAAGAATGGTTACAATGGTATGCTGAAGAGAAGCACACAAATCGGTTTTGTTCTTAACGATAAAATCAGGATCCTCCTTAAGCCTGTCCCTGAGGAAATAAAGAAAATTTGTCTTTAATCCGCTGAAACTGAAATCAAGACCTGGAACTGAAGGCTTCGCAAAAGTAAAAGCTTTTTTGTTTCCCTCCGAGGCAAGCTTGTCGATACCCGGTCCGGCCGGATACGGGAATCCCATAACTTTCCCGCATTTGTCAAAAGCCTCTCCGGCAGCATCATCAATTGTGTTGCCCAGGATTTTCATTTCCAGTTGGTTAGTCAGAAGTATGATCTGTGTATGTCCACCGGACACAAGCAGGCACAGGAACGGGAATTGCGGCACTCTCTCCTCTCTTCCTTTCTGAAGTATGAAATGAACAAGCACATGTGCATGAAGGTGGTTCACCTCTATCAGTGGTATCTCCCTTGCAAGCGCGAAACCCTTGGCAAAGGATGTTCCTACAAGGAGCGAACCAAGAAGACCCGGACCCCTTGTGAAAGCAACAGCACTGATCTCCTCAACCCTTACTCCGGCTCTTCGTAATGCCTGGTCTGCAACAGGAACAATGTTGGCCTGGTGCGCGCGTGAAGCAAGTTCCGGAACTACGCCTCCATACGATCTGTGGACATCCTGCCCTGCAATAAGATTTGAAAGAATATAACCATCCCTGACAACAGCTGCGGAAGTGTCGTCGCACGAGGATTCTATCGCCAGAATTGTAACTGCCATCAGCGCTTTGTTTTTCGGTATATTTTAGGTTATTTTGATAACTGATTCTTTAACCTCGTTAATGGTCAAAAATATTAAAAAATCATATAAGTCCCTTCTTGTTATTGCCGGTATCATAATTATGCTCCCGACAATCCTCTTTTCCTTTATGCGCTTTCCGGCAGTTCAGACTTTCATTATACAAAGAATTTCCAGCTATTTATCGGAAAAGATAAGTTCCACTGTTTCCGTGGGCAAGATGGAATACTACTTTTTCAACAGGCTGCAGATAAATGATGTACTTATTAAGGACAGGTACAGCGATACACTTATTTACACTCCAAAAGTAACCATCGGCATAAGAAGTCTCAATTTCAGTAAAAAGTCGATGTCATTCGGCAAGATAATTATCACCCATCCTGTTGTTGCTTTTATAACCGACACCACGGGTGAAATGAACCTGAAATGGTATCTGGATTTGTTGTTGAACAGGGAGGATACTGTCAAAAAGGGGAAAAGCATAATTAAGATCAACCATATAGGAATTATCGATGCCAGGTTCTCTCTGATCAACATGAAAGGGGAAAAAAGCAAAATCCCTACCGATTTCAGAAATCTTCGCCTTTCAGGCATTAATGGCACGATGGAAGATTTTCTGATTCGTGACGACACGACTTCATTCAGCATATCTGATTTTGCCTTCACCGAAAAAGAAGGATTTAACGTAAAACGAATGAACAGCAAGGTTGTCATTAAAAGTAACGATATACTATTCCACTCAGCCCAAATTTTTTGCGACAGCAGCATACTGAACATCCGGCAGGTAAGGTTTACGGGAGATTCAGTGACTTCTTTTTCGAACTTTCTTGAAGATGTAAAAATGGATATGAGGGTTGACAGGTCACTTATATCATCTTCAGACCTTAAATATTTCGTTCCAGGAATCCGGGATATCAATGAATCAGTATGGTTTTCAGGGAAAGTCACAGGCACTGTTTCGGAGCTCAGGGGAAGGAATATTAATATTTCCTTTGGCGATTACACAAGCCTTGAATGTGATTTTGATCTGTCGGGTCTCCCGGAAATTGAGAACTCATTCATATACCTGGGTATTAACAGCCTCAGAACCAACGCAAAGGATATTGAGAGAATTAAAATTTCAGGGGAAGAATCAATCAGCCTGCCTGACCTGGTATACAATCTTGGCAGTTTTACCTTCGACGGAAGCTTTACCGGATTTCCGGAAGATTTTGTTGCATATGGCAACCTGCGGACAAAAGACGGGACTATTAGTACAGATGCCTCGTTAAGGCCAGGAGATAATAACAGTTTCAAAGTTAAAGGTCTCATCAGGGGCAGCGGCATTGCACTTGGAAGACTGATTGAAAACCCGGAAATGTTCGGCAATATGAGCATGAAAGCTGAAGTAGACGGATATGCATATCGCTCCGGAAAATTCAACGGTAATCTTACCGGACTTATAGACAGCATAGAGGTAAACAATTATAAATACAGGAATATCTCCCTGAATGGGATCTTCAGTGAAAAAACCTGGGATGGAGATGTTAAAATAAACGATAGAAATATAAAACTTGATATCCTTGGAATGTTCGATTTCAGCAACAAGCTGCCCGAATTCGACTTCTCCCTGAACCTGACCAAGGCTGATCTGTATAAGCTAAAATTTAACAAGTCTGATACCTCATCATCTTTATCGATGCTCCTGACAGCCAATTTCAAGGGTTCAAACATAGATAACCTAGACGGGGAAATAAAGCTGCTCAATTCAAATCTGCGCAAATTCGGCAAAACGGTTGAACTTTATGATTTCTCGGTAAAAACATTTATTGAAAATGAGAGGCCTGCTATCAGCCTGCGAACAGATTATGTCGATGCCGACCTGAGGGGATATTATAATTTTGCCGGGCTGGGAAATGCCATCAAGTCAATGATTTCGGCAATGTTGCCTTCAAGATTCCCGCCACCTGCAGTGAAAAACAAAGAAGATGTCAACAATTTCACCTTCAGCATTAACCTTAAAAACACCGATAAGCTCAATAATTTCTTCAGGACAGGACTGCTGATTGCCGAGAAGAGCAGCATAAGCGGGACAGTGCTCTCAGACAGTATAATGAGGATCAGCGCAAGCGCAAAAGCGCTCAGTTTTAAAGGATTATCTTTCATGGACCTTTCGGTCGACGGAAATTTTCTAACTCCTGAATTCAACATGTTAATCAGCAGCTCTTCTCTCAATATTCTGGGACAATCGGACCTGAAAGGCTTCAGCGCATCCATAAGCACTCTGCCTGACAATTTCGTCTTCAGGCTTAACTGGGATGACAAAGATTCTGGGTTAAACCGCGGAGCTATTAGTGCAAGGGGCCGTTTCACTAAAAATGAAGAGAAAAACGGGCATCCTGTTTTAGGTATTAAAATCGATTCCACAGGAATATACAGCGGGAACAATCTCTGGAAAATAAGCCCCTCTCTTATAACTATCGATACAAGTTCACTTAGCATAGACAAACTTTATGTGAGCAATAAGGAGAACTATTACCTTATCGATGGCACCATTTCGAGAAACAATTCCGATACCCTCCGTCTGGAATTCAAGGGCATAGCCATTTCCTGGCTCAATGCCCTGATATCCAGAAAGAGCACCGGCCCTGATCCGTTTACACTCTCATTGAAAGGAACGCTGAATGGGAATGTACTTCTTTCAGATGTATATAAAAATCCCCTGCTGGAGAGCAACATTAAAATAAACAACTTTTCGATATTGCAAAGCGATTACGGAGACCTTTCAATAATTTCTGCCTGGAACAATGAAAAGAAATTAGCCGACATCCGTGCATTCAACAACCTTAACAGCAGTAAAATGATTGACGTTACCGGTTATTATGATCCATCCCTCAAAAGGCTTGACCTCACTGGTATTGCCGAGAAACTGCCTGTTGATGCCCTTAATCCGCTTCTTAAGTTTTTCGCGTCCGGGATCACCGGAACTGCTTCAGGAAAGGTCAACCTCTCCGGAGAAATTGGGAATCTGGTCCTTAAGGGAGCGTTAATGGCTGAAAAAGCTTCAATTAAAATTGATTATCTCCAGACAAAATACAAGCTGAACGATTCAATAGGGTTCGACGAGAAGGGCATAATATTCAGAAATGTAAGGGCGACAGATGATAAAGGGAATAGTGCTACTCTCAACGGAACGGTCAACCACAAGCACTTTAAAGAGTGGTCAGCCAATCTGACCATTAATGCTAATGAGACTATGGTCCTGAATACCAGGCAAAAGGATAATGACCTTTTTTTTGGAACAGCCTTTGCAACCGGGGTGACCACTATTAAGAGCGAACCCGGAAGTCTTTCCTTTGACGTTTCAGCGAAAACAGGGAAGAATACAAAATTCTTCATTCCTCTTAATACAAGTGAGACAATTTCTGATTATTCGTTCGTAACTTTTATCAGTCACGACTCAATCAGTGACTCCGTGAAGAAAGCGGAAATAAAAACCGGACAGGTAAAAACCACGGCGATAGAACTTAACTTCGACCTCGAAGTTACCCCTGATGCAGAAGTTCAGCTTATTTTCGATCCGAAAGTGGGAGATATAATGAAAGGTCACGGATCAGCAAGAAATCTGACCATCAGTTACGACAAACAGGGGAATTTCAAAATTTACGGTGATTATGTTATTGAGGACGGTGATTATCTTTTCACCCTCAAGAATATTCTTAACAAGCCTTTCAGCGTGGAGGAGGGAGGCAGGATCATTTTCAACGGCGATATAGACAACGCTGAGATAGAAATGAAGGCAATCTATAAGCTTAAAGCTTCTCTTTACGAGATTTTGAAGGATGAAACCTACAATGAAAAGATCCCTGTTGAATGCCAGATCAACCTCTCGGGAAAGCTGTTTAATCCGGTTGTTTCCTTTAATATATACCTACCCATGGCTGACGAAGTGGCCAGAACTTATCTTAAAAATGTTATAACCACCGAGGAAGAGCTTAGCCGTCAGTTCCTTTACCTGCTTGTAATGAACCGCTTCTATTCGGATCCGTCTTATGGCACTTCACTTACATCAACAACCTCGACCGGTACCTCAGCAATGGCAGTCACCACCACCGAGATGCTTTCAAACCAGTTAAGCAACTGGCTGTCACAGATCAGCAATGATTTTGATATCGGAGTGAATTACATTCCCGGACAAAAGAACTTTAACGACCAGGAGGTTCAGGTCGCTCTCTCGACCCAATTACTCGATGACAGGGTGGTCTTAAATGGCAATCTCGATGTTAGGGGATTGGGTGCTATCTCTGATAATACAGACCAGCTGACGGGTGACTTCGATGTAGAGTACAAGCCCAAATTCTCCGACAGGATCCGTTTCAAGGTATTTAACCGGTTCAATAATCCATATACCGGCAAGCAATCCCAATATACTCAGGGATTCGGCGTTTTCTTCAGACAGGACTTTGACAAGTTCTCCGACCTCTTTAAAAAGAAGGTTAAACAGGAGATGAAAAAGGAGGAAGAAACTAAAGTGAAGGAAAAATAATGAGGGAGATGTTGGAGATTCCTCGATTATGCTCGGAATGAATCCGCCAGCTGGCGGAGAAATGAGGAATCTCCAATATAATTGGTAGTTAATAAATAATTTGTCATTGTTATTAATCCACTATAATAGAATGGATGGCAAATACGTTTCTTAATAACTTTGCACGTGAAAATCAGCGAGTCACAATCTGGCTGACAAGTAATTATTAATCAGATAAATTGATCCATATGGCATTTTTACAAATCATTCTTCTGGGTTGCGCTGTTCCTGCCCAGCAAACAACTGTGATGAAGCTTACCCTCCTCGACCTGGCAGTGAAGGGTGGGTGGGTTATGATACCCATCATTCTTTTGTCCTTCGTAGCTGCATACATTTTTATTGAAAGGTATTATGTTATCCGGAAAGCAAATAAGGAAGATCAGAACTTCATGAACAGGATTAAGGATTATATACATGATGGCAAGATAGAAGCTGCGCTTGCACTTTGCAGGGCGACAAACAGCCCTTCAGCAAGAATGGTGGAAAAAGGTATCAACAGGCTGGGAAGGCCATTGCATGATATCCAGACTGCAATCGAAAACGTGGGGAAGCTTGAGATTTCAAAACTTGAAAAGGGATTTCCCACCCTGGCAACAATAACCGGCGCTGAGCCTATGCTCGGATTCCTTGGAACGGTTATCGGGATGGTCCAATCGTTTTACAATATGGAGCAGGCCGGAAATAATATCGATGTTTCAATGATGTCTGGTGGTATATATACAGCATTGATAACAACCGTGGCTGGCCTTATCGTCGGTATCCTCGGATATTTTGCCTACAATACCCTGGTAGTCAGGACAGAAAAGGTCGTCTTCAACCTTGAGGCAACCAGCACGGAGTTTATGGATATTCTAAATGAACCTGTTAAAAAAGAACGTTAATGGCTATCTCTCAGAGAAATAAGATCAGTGTCAATTTCAGCTCTGTCGGGATGACTGATGTTGTATTCAACCTGCTAATCTTCTTCATGCTTACATCGACGCTGGTTCATCCTACAGCCTTGAAGCTGCTTCTTCCTAAAGGGGATACACAAACTTCAGCAAAACCCCAGACGACTATATCAATAACCAGTGATCAGAAACTTTATATTGAACAGCAGCCAGTTGAAACTATTGAGCAGCTGGAAGCCGCCCTTAAGGCAAAGCTCGGAAACGCACCCGAAACTTATATTTCGCTACATGCAGACAAAACTGTTCCTTTTGAAAGAGTAGTGGAAGTTTTAGATATTGCACAGAAAAACAACTACAAGCTGATAATTGCAACCTCGCCTAAATAACGACCTCCGGGCTATTCCTACAGAAAAAAGTAAAGGAGTAGTCGGCGCGGCAATAATCCACATTGCTGTTCTGACCCTGCTTTTGATTTGTTGGATTGCAGCTCCTCCTCCTCCCGAAACAGAAGAGGGAATTCTCGTCAATTTCGGTACGGATCAAACAGGTTTCGGCCTTATAGAACCCTCACCACCGGCAGTGCAGGAAGAAACTTCTCCTCCGCCGCCTTCCCGCACAGCTGTCAGCTCTGATGAGAAGGCACTGCTTACACAAAACAATGAAGAGGCGCCGGCAGTGAAAAAGGTTGATCCTGAAGCAGAGAAAAAACGCCTTGAAAAGATTGAAGCCGATAAGAAAATAAAAGCCGAACTTGAGGCTGAGAGGGTAAGGAAAGTGCAAGAAGAAACAGAGAGAAAAAAAATTGAGGCAGAACAGAAACGCCAGGCAGATATAACAAACAGAACAAAGAATGCCCTTGCAAATTCAAAGAATGCCGGCACTACATCAACAGGCGAAGGAGTTACAGGAGGCCAGGGCAACCAGGGTGTCCCTTCCGGTTCGGTTGATTCCCAGAACCACACAGACGGTAGTGGAAGTGGTGATAAAGGTATTTCTTATGACCTTCAAGGTCGTTCCGGGAAATTACCGAAACCAAAATATGATTACCAGGGAGAAGGAACAGTCGTTGTCGAAATCAGCGTGGACAGAACAGGAAAAGTGACCCAGGCCATACCTGGTGTCAAGGGTTCCACGACCCTGGATGAATATCTCCTCAGGGTTGCAAAGGATGCGGCTCTCGAAGCCACATTCGATCCAAAGCCAAATGCCCCTCAGGTACAGAAGGGTACTATTACATATACTTTTGTATTGAAATAGGATTTCAATCCTGCCTTTCGAAGTGCTCTTTTATAGCCGTATTAAGGTTATCAAGCAGGTTATTATCTTTAATGATATAGTCAACTATCCCTTTTCTTGCCAGCTCGAGAACAACTTCGCCGTTCTCCTGACCTGAAAGCATTATTACAGGAATATCAGGTTTCCGGGCTTTGATCATGTCAAAAACTTCCATGCCATTCATTACAGTATTCCCTTTGGGAACAAAAAGATAATCGAGAATAATCAGATCCGGATTTCTATTCAGCGATTTAAGGCATCCTTCACCCGATTCAAAAGCTTCCATCTTATAACCTTCGGTAGTGAATCTCTTGACTACCAGCATGTTTATAAAAGGATCGTCATCAACGATATAAATTAGTTTCTGACTAGCCATTACCTGATTAAAATGATACAGTTCAGACGCAAAGGTAGTTAAAATATTTAAAGTTCTTATTTAAAGGAGTTCTGTCTGCTTTTTCACATCGAGAAAAGAGGAAAAGATTTCATCATTTTTATCACCCTCTCACCTGTTGCCTTAATAATAGCCTCATTATCGATATTTGATATAACACTGTCGATCAGGTCAACTATATCACCCATATGTTCCTCCTTCAGACCTCGTGTTGTTATTGCCGGCGTTCCTACCCTAAGTCCTGATGTGAGGAAGGGCGAACGGCTGTCAAAAGGAACCATGTTCTTGTTAACCGTGATATGTGCCAGTACGAGAGTATTCTCAACCTTCTTGCCCGAAATCTCAGGGAATTTTGTCCGCAGGTCAATCAGCAAGAGGTGATTGTCAGTCCCGTTGGAAACGACCTTGTAACCCTTGCCAATAAATGCCTGCGCCATAACGGCAGCATTTCTTTGTACCCTTTTCTGATATTCTTTAAATTCCGGTTCAAGTGCTTCGGCAAAAGAGACTGCCTTGGAGGCTATTACATGCTCCAGCGGTCCCCCCTGTACACCAGGGAAGACAGCAGAATTAAGCAGCGATGACATCATTCTTACCTCTCCCTTTGCTGTTGTGATTCCCCATGGATTGACAAAGTCCTTACCCATCAATATTATACCGCCCCTGGGCCCGCGGAGTGTCTTGTGTGTTGTTGACGTCACTATATGGGCATGACTGATAGGATTCTTAAGCAAACCGGCCGCAATCAATCCTGCGGGATGTGCCATGTCCACCATGAGAAGGGCACCGATCGTATCAGCTATCTTTCGCATTCTTTCATAATCCCATTCACGCGAATAGGCTGAGGCCCCTCCGATTATCAACTTAGGCTTTTCTCTCAGGGCAACTTCTTCCATCATGTCGTAATCGACGAGTCCTGTGTCCTCCTTAACTCCATATGCAACAGGTCTGTAAAGAATTCCGGAAGAGTTGACCGGAGATCCATGTGAAAGATGTCCGCCATGTGCCAGATTAAGTCCCATAAAAGTGTCGCCGGGCTTGAGAACTGTCAATAACACTGCCATATTAGCCTGTGCCCCTGAGTGAGGCTGAACGTTTGCATATTCAGCGTTAAACAGCTGCTTAAGCCTGTCGATGGCAGTCTGTTCAGCCTGGTCTACAATCTCACAGCCTCCATAATAACGGTTACCGGGATAACCTTCTGCATACTTGTTTGTCAGCACCGAACCCATGGCCTCAAGAACCTGAGGACTCACAAAGTTTTCGGAGGCAATAAGTTCAATTCCATTCAGCTGACGCTGACGCTCTTTTTCAATAATATCAAATATCAAAGTATCTCTTTTCATAATATGATGTATTTATAAATTAATTTTTCTGGGAACTGAATAAGGAGTCCCCTGTAAATTGTGTATATTCTTGATTTTGAGATAAATCCAACATAATAGCCATTGTCAAGTACTTCAACATGAGGATGATAAAGCTTCCTGAAAAACCTGTTTCTGAACATAATTATGCAAATATAAAAACATTACTTTTGAATGGTGAAGCTAATTGGATATATCGTTCTGACATTGTTTTTATCAGTGGTCAGACTGCAGGCACAGGCGGATCTGGATCCTCCTGTTGCACCTGTGCTGGAGCTGGTGTCTGTCGATCACTTAACGGGAAATGTCGAGATATCATGGTCCCGGAGTCCTTCACCGGATGTTTCGGGCTACGTAGTTTATCTCTATAAGAATAATGAAGGGTATGAACTCGATACAATCTACAATCCTGCGGCAACCAGCTATCTGCGCACTAATTCAGGATCGGGTTATTACAGCGAGTCATTTGTTGTAGCCGCCCTCGACACAGCAGAAAACATAAGCCCTTTGTCAAATATGCTAGGTACTGTTTACTCGTCGGTACAGATAGATACCTGTAACAAACGAGTTGAAGTGAGATGGAACAGTTACTCGTCAGCTCCAAAAGAAGTCACGGAATACTGGATTTATTATTCGGTAAATGCGGGAAGCTTTGCCGATTCGGTGAAGGTCGGACCGGAAATGACAAATCTGACATTGACAGATTTTATTGTCGATGCACAATACTGCTTTTACGTAAAGGCTTCTCTTTCAGGAGGATTATGCTCAGGCTCAAACAAAACATGTCTTCAGACAAAGATGCAGAGACCTCCCGAATGGATAAATGCCGATTATGCAAAAGTAGTAACCGATCATGATATAATGTTGTCATTCACATCCGATCCGATGTCTGAGATCAGGTCTTACAGCCTGGAGAAAAAGACAGGCATTGACGGCCAGTTCGCCCAGATATACAGCTTTACAAACATCATCGGCAGTATATTATATGCCGATAGCGAAGCGGATGTCAGCAAGGTGAACTTTTACAGGCTCAAGGCAATAAACAACTGCAATAAAACAGTCACTCTCTCTAATCTTGCTTCAAATATTGTCCTGGCAGTCAATCAGAATGAGGAACAGATTAATTTGTCATGGAATCCTTACAGGAGCTGGAGAGGCATAATTGATTCCAGCCTGGTATATATAAGCACCGGGAAAGTGCTTTCAGAAAGATATTCACTTTCACCGACAGATTCATCCCTGAACATTATGTACTCAAGCCTTATGTATGAAGCTTCTCAGCCTGAAATCTGCTTTATGATAAGGTATGTGGAAGCCTCAAATCCTTATGGTACAAACGGGGAAACAAGATCGCAGATTGCCTGCATACCTGTTACTGAAAAAGTAACCGTTCCGAATATTTTCACACCTGACAATAATTCAGTAAACGACCTCTTCAGGCCGGTCCTTTCCTTCACCCCCATTTCTTACAGGCTTGTGATCACCGATATGAAAAGGAGAGCAATATTCGAAACGACAGATTTCCTGGAATCATGGGATGGAACAAGGAGCGGTGTACCTCAAACTGAGGGAGTCTATCTGTGGTTTCTGAATGCCAGGACTCCTTCCGGCAGAGAATTAGTGAGAACCGGCACTGTGACCATAGTTCATAATCGCTGATAAATGCGATAATCCAGACATGTTTAAATTTTACCGAATTCAGCTATATTTGTAAGCTGTACAGATTTTTGCCGGAATTATATGGGGAACAAGGATATTTTTGACGAGGAGGATAAGAAACTTATTCAGGCAGAATATGATTCACTTGTGAGCAATCTCACACGTTGCAATAAGCCTGGCGACAGGGAAATGATCGACAGGGCTTTCAAAATTGCAAATGAGGCGCACTGGAACATGCGTCGTAAATCGGGTGAGCCTTATATTATACATCCTATTTCAGTAGCAAAGATTGTTAACCAGGAGATCGGGCTGGGTGCCAAGTCAATAGCCACTGCTCTTCTTCACGATGTGGTTGAGGATACCGATTATTCCCTCGAGGATGTTGAGAGGGATTTTGGTCCAAAGATAGCCTCCTTAATTGACGGGCTTACAAAGATATCAGGCACCTACAACAAGGAACACACAGCATCAATGCAGGCTGAAAATTTCAGGAAGATGCTGCTGACTATTTCCGACGACATGAGGGTCATTCTTATAAAGATTGCCGACCGCCTGCATAATATGCGAACCCTCGATTCTATGCCGGAGCATAAGAAAATGAAAATTGCCGGCGAAACTATTTTTCTTTATGCACCCCTGGCACACCGTCTTGGTCTCTATGCAATAAAAAGCGAGCTTGAAGATCTCAGTTTCAAATTCAGGCAGCCCCAGATCTATGAGGAGATTGCATCAAAGCTGAAACACAGCGAAAAGAAGTTTTACGCACTCATCAACAAATTCTCACTCCCGATAATCGATAAGCTCTCCAATTCGGGTATTCAGTTTGACATTAGCGGTCGCCCGAAATCCATATTTTCCATCTGGAAGAAGATGCAATCAAAAAATATCCCGTTCGAGGAGATTTATGATGTACTGGCAGTAAGGGTGGTATTTGAACCTGTTCCCGGCACTCCTGAAAAAACACAATGCTGGAATATATACTCGATGATTACGGATACATACCTGCCGAAGCCCGACAGGCTGCGCGACTGGGTAAGCCGCCCGAAACCAAATGGTTATGAGGCTCTGCATGTTACAGTGATGGGACCAGAAGGAAAATGGGTGGAGGTGCAGATAAGAAGCCGGAGAATGGACGAGATTGCAGAAAGAGGATATGCCGCTCACTGGAAATACAAAGGTGACTCAGCGCAGGAAAGCGAGCTCGACAAATGGATCAAGAAGATACGTGCGATGCTGGAGAATCCTCTTGAAGACCCGATAGAGTTCCTTGATGAATTTAAAATGAATCTTTTCTCTTCGGAGATAATGGTATTCACACCAAGAGGAACTCTTGTAAGTCTTCCAAAGGGTGCATCTGCCCTTGATTTTGCTTACGAAATTCACACGGAGATCGGCAATAAGGCTATCGGTGCGAAAATAAATTACAAGCTGAATCCTGTCAGCGCTGTTCTTATGAGCGGCGATCAGGTTGAGATTATAACCTCCGATATCGCAAAACCGGAAAAGGAATGGCTCTCATTCGTAAGAACTTCAAAAGCAAAGGAGGCTATCAAGGATGCTCTCAGAACGGAGACTACGAACAGGATCCAGAAAGGTATGGAGATACTTGAGGAAAAGCTTAAGGAACTTGGTGTCTCGCCAAATGCTGAGATTGTAAGAAAGCTTATGCAAGGCTATGATGTGCCTAACAAGGATGAGCTCTATTCAGGAATTGAACTTGGGATTGTCAATCTTGAGAATCTTAAAAAGATAGTACGAAAAACTCCCGGTAAGAATATGATAAAATACTGGGAGCTTAAGCTTATAGGATCGAAAAAGGAGCCAAAGGAAATTTACGGGAAGATGGAAAAGATTGATGCAAGCATTCCATTCCTGCTCAGGGAGAATGTTGAAAATGCGGAACAGTCATACGAGATAGCCAAATGCTGCAATCCTATTCCTGGTGATGAGGTTATCGGATATCGCTCACCTGAAAGCACTATAATCATCCATAAGCCCAAGTGTCCGGTTGCCATCAGGATTATGTCGAACGAGGGTAACAGGATAATTGCCGTCAAATGGGCAATCCATAAGCTTGTGTCGTTCCTGGCCAGGATCCACATGAGCGGGATCGACCGTATGGGGCTTGTTAATGAAATTACCAATATCATTTCATCAGAGCTTAAGGTAAACATGTCAAACATCAATATTTCTGTAAAGGACGGGATATTTGAAGGCACCATAGATATCTTCGTTCATCATACGAAGGACCTTAACAACCTGATAATGAAGATATCCAATATCAGGGGTATTGAAAGCGTCAAGCGGGTTGAAGATTTTTCAGAATAATCCCGGCAAAAATTTTCTTCTGTTCTTTTTAATTAAAAAAATCATATTTTTGTTTATTATTTTAAATTAGTCCAAATATGATTAGTGAGGATACAAAGAGCACGGTCAAGAAGATATTCACTGATTATCTTGAGAAGAAGGGTCACAGGAAAACGCCGGAGAGATATGCCATACTCGATGAGATCTATTCACGTCCCGGCCATTTTGATATTGAATCACTATATATCTTCATGAAGAATAAGAACTACAGGGTCAGCAGGGCTACCCTGTACAACACCATTGAACTGCTTCTCGACTGCAATCTAGTGGTGAAGCACCAGTTCGGAAAGAATATCGCCCAGTTTGAAAGAGCATATCAGTGCAGTCAGCACGATCACCTTATAGACATTGAATCAGGCAAGGTTGTTGAATTCTGCGATCCGAGAATCAGTGAAATTATAAGGACAGCCTGTGAACTGAATCGCTTCTCTCCTGTCTACCATTCACTTTATATTTATGGCAACCTTAAGGAGAGCAAAAAGAAATAGCCCCCAATCCCTTAAAGGGGGCTTGTAAAATCAAAGTCCGCTTCAGGGGACTTTCTGATTATCAGATATCTATAGAACTACCTTTAGGGGGCAGGGGGCAAGATTGAGGGTTTTGAGACAGCCTCTTTTATATTTAATACATCTCCTTTCAGAAGGCATATCCAAAGCTAAATCCAAGCGGAATACTTACTCCGGTCTTATTCTTCCCGAGATCAAAAACCCCGGAGGACTCTTCGCCTTCATAATCCCATTTCCTCTGTAAATAACCTATCCCAGTAAAAATATCCATTGTAAAACCACCTGATGTTATCAGCTGGTATCCAATGCAAAGATTAATGTTCATTTTCTGTGCACCCACGTTTTGAGAAGGATTGTCTTTGTTCTCTATCTTTGCTTTTGCGAAAGAAAAATGAGGACCTACATAAAATCCCTCCGGGGCAGACAAATCGCGGCTTAAGAAGTATTTGTACATGCCAGTAATTTTGAACCCGCTTGTTTTAATCCCCGATATATCGGAGGTATCGCTAGCAATCTTATCCAGGTTAAGGAGCACACTTGGGCCAATATATGAGGCTCCTACCTGAAAAGACATTTTTTGAGTAAATGCATATTCGGCAACGACCTTATATTCGCCGGTTACAGGAACAATTGCAACCCAGAATGGTCCACCCAGAGCAGAAAGAGGATTTACCTTGATAGTGAACTTATAATCTTTTTCTGATGATGAATCCTGCGCAAATATACGTGATCCGGAAACCAGGATTACCAATACCATTATTAGTAAGAAAGCTGCTTTTTTCATGACCGTATAATTGTTAAAAGAGTTAATTAACATATAAAGTTACGAAATATCATTAAAATACCAATCCTGATGGTTATTTATTGTGCGAAACACCCTCAATTTAATAACGTTTGCCGGGCTTTCAGTCTTTTATCAACAATCGTCAGAGGCTGGATTATCAGGATTATATTTTTCGTACCTTGTGGATTGTTTTTCAAAAATGTAGATTAATATAACATGAACATTGATATATTGTTAGGGTTACAATGGGGCGACGAGGGAAAAGGTAAAATCGTTGATGCGATAAGTCCCGGTTATGACATTATAGCCCGTTTTCAGGGAGGTCCCAATGCCGGTCATTCTCTCGAATTCAACAATGTAAAGCATGTATTGCATCTTATCCCCTCAGGGATTTTCCATCCTGAAAAGATAAATATTATAGGGAATGGAGTCGTAATTGATCCGGCTGTTTTCAAAAAGGAAATAGAAACCCTCGGGCCTCCGGTAGACGAACTTATAAACAGGCTTATTATCTCAGCCAGGGCGAATCTCATTTTGCCCGGACACCGAATTCTTGATGCTGCCTATGAGCATAGTAAAGGGTGTTCAAAAATTGGTTCAACGCTTAAAGGCATCGGACCTGCCTACACTGATAAAGTGGCACGCAGCGGACTAAGGGTTGGTGAGATCCTCAATAGTAATTTCAGGGAATTATATGATGATCATCTAAAAAGCCATCTTTCATTACTCAGGAATTATGATTTTACCTTCGAACTTGAAGAATATGAAGCAGGATGGTTTGAAGGGATAGAAATGCTCCGAAAATTCCGGATTATGAATACCGAGTACCTTATTAATGACCTTACCTCAAAAGGTAAAAAGCTGCTTGCCGAGGGTGCACAGGGTACAATGCTCGATGTAGATTTCGGATCATATCCGTTTGTTACGTCCTCAAATACAATAAGCGCTGGTGCATGCACAGGACTTGGAATATCGCCAAAAAAGATCGGAGAGGTATTTGGCATCTTTAAAGCCTATTGCACCAGGGTCGGAAGCGGCCCCTTCCCTACGGAGCTAAATGATAATACAGGAACCCTGCTGAGGGATCTGGGACACGAATTCGGATCAACAACGGGACGTCCGCGCAGATGCGGATGGCTCGACCTTCCTGCATTGAAATATGCAATTATGATTAATGGAGTTACGCAGCTCTTCATGACCAAGAGCGATGTGATGTCGGGATTCGAGAAAATAAAAATCTGCACATCATATCTATCTGCCG
>Ga0209450_10000160_pt1 | contig 37010 bp, 28 predicted proteins | sample FrelakmetLWP11LW_FD_187149 | JGI IMG/M metagenome (GOLD analysis project Ga0209450, IMG submission 187149) | Freshwater lake sediment microbial communities from the University of Notre Dame, USA, for methane emissions studies - LWP11 LW (SPAdes)... | ecosystem: Environmental > Aquatic >...
AAGGAGCCGCTTCGAACTTCTCCCGGATGGGCTGCATGGTGCCGGTCGGCAACCGCCTGCTCCTCCAGACCCCAGCGTTCCTGTACTGCATAGGCCTTCGCGAAGGCTCCGGCCCACAAGTCGGAGATAAATAACCTGAACCTCAAACACCGATCCCAGCCAAGAAAGGACCTGCCTGCCATGAAACGTTACACCCTCACCGGCCTGCTGGCGCTCTGCCTGGCCGTTCCGGCCGCTTTCGCCGGAGACTCGTCCGACGTAGCATTAACGAAGTCGGAATCACCCGACGGCGCCTGGGTCGTGCGGCTGGAATCGCCCTTCGTGAGGGAACAGCCCGCGTGGATGCCTCTGCGCATCGACCTGGAGATCGCCGGTGGCAAGCCGGTCCAGGCCGTGGCCAGCGCCATTCACCTCAACCTGAACTGGCACCCGGTGGATGTCTCGGGCCTGCGCCTGGAGGCCGGCCGCCTCACCGGATCGCTGGCGGTGAGCTTCCAAGCCGATGACTATGAGAAGGCGGCCATCGCCGCCGGCAACGCCAAGCAGCCGGATGCCAGCCGCCACGTCAAGGACAGTTTCGCCGGGCTGCCGCCGCAGGTTCTCGCGGTGGATATCCCGTTGGGGACGATCACCGGGGCCGCGCCGGGCACCGCCAAGTTTGAGAAGGATGTCGTCAACCCGCGCCAGAAACCGCTGACCGTCGCTGCCCGCGCCTGGCGGCCGGTCCCGGTGGCCACCGGTGCGCCGCGTCATGTCGAGTTCCAGATTGTACGTTGGGATTCGTTCAATCAGACCAACATCTATGACGGTCAGCAGTTCGGCGCTCTTCTGTTGCGCTGCACCCTGTTGCCCGATGGCAGTACCCGCGATTGGATCTGCCTGCAAGGGCCGGAACGTTACCAGTTGCAGACCGCGGATCTGCTCTGGAGCGTCGAGAACGCCCGGGTCACCCTGAACCGGGGTGAACTGAGCGGCACCTTCGATCTGGCGCCCACCAAGGATGAGAAGTTGCGCGGCAACCTGCCCAAGCAACCGCTGACCGCACGTCTGAAGGCCCGTCTGATCGGCACCGGGGTGGCCGGCACCGCCGAACTGGCCCACGCCACGCCGCTCACCTCGGCCGTGCTGGGCCGGGTCCGCACCCAGCCCTTCGCCCGCCACGCCGACCGCACGCCGCGCACCTGGGCCTTCAGCGCCGAGGCCGATCCGGCTTTGATCGCTGCGGCTGAGAAGGAGGCGTCCACGCCCGTGCGTCCGGGCGAACCGGGCAAGCGCTGGTTCTGGAGCGAGAGCGCCATGTACGGCGGCTGCGACATCTTCCAACTGGATGGCAAGAAGGTGGTTGCCGAGGACCGCCTGCACGGCAAACCCTGGGACTTCGAGGACTTCGAGGTCTATCGGACAAACCTCATCGCCCGCTGCGGGAGTCCCGGCTTCACCGGCATCGCTCCGCCCACCCTCAACCTGCCCGCGATCCCCGGCGCCGTGCAGTACCGTTTCAACCTCTTCCAAGGCGGCGCGCACAAAGGGCAGTTGCTTGACACGGGCAAGAGTTTCACCGCGGCAATGCCGTGGGCCAGCCTGGCGCCGCTCTGGCAGGAGATCCCGGTGAACGAACACCGCGTCGTGCGCTGCACGGCTCTGGACGCCGCCGGCAAGCCGTTAGGCGAACCCGTCAGCGTGCCGCTGGCCAGAAACCCCGCGTTCCAAGGGCCGTACTTCAAGGCCTTGCCGCGCACCTGCCGGGAAGCCGCCCTGCTCAGCGCCCGCTGGATGTGCGACAATCCCGCCAACACCGCTCTGAGACTCAACCACGGCACATACAACAGGCACCTGAACCAGAATGGCGATGCCCAGTTCTGGTTCATCACCTACAGCGGATTCTACGCCGGGCTGACTCTGGCCCAGACCTCGCCCGATCCGGCCGAGCGCCAGTACGGCCTGGACCTGGCGATCACCGTGGGCGAGACGTGGTTGCGCAGTGTCCTGGCCGGTTACCTTGGCGATACCTACAAGGGCTGGGCCTTCGACCAATGGGTCTATGGCACCTGCTGGCTCGATCTGTATCGCCTGACCGGCGATCCGCGTTGGCGCGACCTGGTCCTGGAACACGCCAAGCGCCTGTGCTCCAAGCAACTGCCCAGCGGCACCTGGGGTGAGACCGCGCCGGAAGGAGACGTCCCCACATCCGTGGATGCCAAGACCGGCATTCCGATGATCATATCCATCCAGGGGCCGAGCATGCAGCAGTGGGATCCCTCCAGCACCCTGTACTACCTTGGCCGGATCCGCAAGGAACTGAAGACCGACGACTTCCGCGCCACCGAGGACAAGGCCTGGCAGTGGCTGGTGGACAACAGCATCGCCCGCTTTGATTGGCGCAGGCAGGGGCCGGGCGAATCCACGGCCCACAAGCAACCTTGGTGGACCATTCCCGACTGCGCTCTCCAGTGCTATGAATATCTGGCCCTGGATCTGCCCGGCCGCAAGGCCGACCCGGCGTTGATGGAAGACCTTTTGCGCTGGTGCGAGGAACGCGCCGTGGACTGGCGGCGCCAGGCTCATCCGACCCAGGTCTTTCCCTACGTCGGTGCGCCCAACCGTGACACGCAACTGCGCCTGGCCCGCGCCTGCGCCCGCCAGGCCCAGCGCACGGGCAGCGCCCTGTGGAAGGCCAAGGCCCAGGCCCTGGCCGGGGCCATGCTCACCGCGCAGTTCCCCACCACTGGCCAGATTCCGACCACTGCCGACCTGAAATACCCAGCCGGCTGTGGCGACGGCGGCAACCGCGGCGAATACGCCACGATGGCGCTGCTCGACCTGGCGGAATTGTGGGAGCCGGCGAAACCGTGAGCTGTCCGGCTTTGAGCAGTGATCGAACGTCGGTTGCACCACCTGTTGGATGAGTACCGGGAACGCGGACGGAGCCGGCCATGAACCACGGCAAAGACCAGGAGTAGACCCCATGAATGGACGTGAGAGATTTGTTGCAACGATTGAACGCCGGCCGGTGGATCGTCCGGCCTGGTGGCTGGGCGAGCCGTTGCCGGAAACCGTCGAGCGGCTTTGCCGGTTCTACGGAACCGACAACCACACGGAGTTGAAGCGGCGGCTCGATGACGATGTCTGGTCGGTCAACATTCCCTTTCACTGTCCGCCGGCCAATCACATCGCCTGTGCCTTCCCGTGGGCCAAGAAGAGCGACTACAACGAGCGAACTCTGACGGCACCGGGGTTCTTCGAGGGGATGCGCGACCCGGTCCGGGTGGACGACTTCCCCTGGCCGGACCCGCTGGCCTGCATGGATGCCGCCGAAATCCGAGCCGCCTTCGCGGCCGTGCCGCCGGACAAGGCGGCCCTCGGTCTGCTCTGGAGCTGTCATTTCCAGGATGTCTGGGCCGCTTTCGGGATGGAGGATGCGCTGGTCTGCATGCTCGAAGCGCCGGCCATGTTTCACGCCGTGATCGAGCGCATCGTCGCCTTCTACCTGAAGGCCAACGCCTTTGTCTATGAGGCGGCCGGCGATCGGCTGGACGCGGTGTTGATCGGCAACGATGTCGGCTGTCAGACGGGTCTGATCTTGTCGCCGGCGCTGGTTCGCGAGTTCATGTTGCCGGGCACGCGGGCGCTGATCGAGCAGGCGCACGCTCATGGGGTCAAGGTGATCCATCATTCGTGCGGCTCGGTGCGCGAGGTGATTGCCGACTTCGTTGCGGCCGGCGCCGACGCCATCCACCCCATCCAGGCGCTGGCCGCCGGGATGGCGGCGGAGGCACTGGCGGCGGAATTTGGCGGGCGGGCGAGTTTCTGCGGCGGTCTGGACGTGCAGCAACTGATGGCCCATGGCACGGCCGCCGACGTCCGGCGACGCGTCGCCGAACTGCGCCAGCTCTTCCCCACGGGACTGATCATCTCCCCCAGCCACGAGGCCTTGCTGCCCGACGTTCCGCCGGAGAACGTTGAGGCTATGCAGAACGCAATGCAGGGGTAGACTGGGAGGGCGTCTGGGAACAGGAAGACAAGTCAGCGGCAGGAGCGAAACACATGCGGACACTGAAATGGCCCACGCACGCGGATCTGGCGATCCGGAAGACTCCGAGCGTCGGTCGCGAGGAGTACTTGGACTACATGACGTTCCAGCGCAACGACCGGCCGCTGTTCACTGAGATCTTTGGGCCGATCATTGGACTTAAAGAGGAGTGGGAAGAGCAGGGTGCCACCCCGGAGGAACTGGACTTCTCGGCGTTCGCCTATCGCTGCGAAGCGCGGGCAGGTCTGCCCTTGCACATGGGTCGCGTCGGCGGCTACCCGGAAGTGATCATTGAAGATAACGAGCAGCATCGCATCTGGAAGGATGAACTGGGGCGGACGATGAAGCTGCCCAAGGGGTTTGCGACGCTGGCCCTGCCGATGGACAATCCGGTGCGCACCATGGATGACTGGCTGAAGATCAAGCCCTGGTACGACTTCTCCGAACAGCGGTTCGGGGCCGGCTGGGAGGAGAAGGCCGGCCGGCACCTGTCGGAGGATCGCTGCCTGTGCGCCGGCATTCCTGGCGGTTTCGATGAGCCGCGGCAGTTACTGGGCGAGGAAGGTCTTTGTATGGCCTTCTATGATGATCCGGAGCTGGTACATGACATCATTCAAACCATGAGCGACACGGCGTTCGCGGTGCTGGAGCGTGCCTCTGGCCGTATTGCGATCGATATCCTGTTCGTTCACGAAGACATGGCAGGCAAGTCCGGACCGCTGGCTGGACCTGCGCAGATTCGGGAGTTCATTCTGCCCTACTACCGCCGCATCTGGGATCTGTTGCGTGATCGCGGCACGAGACTGTTCGATCAGGACAGCGATGGCAACATGGACTCGGTGATCCCCTCGCTCCTTGATGCCGGCATCAATCTCATGCACCCCATGGAACCGGCCGCAGGCATGGATGTGGTGAAGGTGCGCCAGAAGCACGGCACGCGATTGGGCATGTATGGCGGGATCGACAAGTTCATCCTGTGCAAGGGCAAGGCCGACATTGACCGCGAACTGGAGTACAAACTGCCGCCGATGATCCGGAGCGGCGGCTATGTGATCGCCCTGGACCATCGCGTCCCCAACGGCGCGTTGCTGGAGAACTACCGCTATTACGTGAAGCGGGTGTGGGAGATCATGGGGGATTGCGCGAACGGGTCGCCGGGCAGGGTGCAGCCATGACCACAACGAAGGAACTAAACCGCAACGGTGCCCAGACAATGAACATCTGGAATGGTTTTCCACGGATGCACATTCCAGCCAGCAAGCGGCTGGCCATCCAACTCACGGCGGGAAACGCAACGTGCTATCCGCTCTACTACTTCATCGACACCCTATCGAAGGATGGTCGGAAACTGGTGTATCATCGTGCGGAAGCGGGCGAAGTGCAGATCCACGTGCTGGATCTGATTTCCGGGGAATCGCGACAACTAACCCATGCAAGTTCGCCCGCAACATGCTGGGTTCCCTGGTGCGTAGAGTCCGGCAGGGGCGTTCTGGATCACCGCAGCGTCCTGGATGTGAGAACCGACAGGCTTGTATACTTTGACGGAAACATCGTGCGACAGGTGGGCTTGGACGGCAAGGAGGACAAACAGTTGTTCGCGTTGCCGGAGCACCGCATCCCGATCGGGCAGAATTGCATGAGCGGTGATGGAAACTGGTTCGTGTATATCCACCACGACAGAGATCTGTTCGCCAAGATCGTTGAACTGGGATACGGGCCGCATCGCCATCTCAGCAGAGGCACCACACTGGCAGCGTTCAACATCAGCACCGGCGAACAGCGCAGCCTGGTGCACATCAACAGCCCCATTCACCATGTCCTGCCGCTCGGTGCGGCGGGCCTCGTGTTCTGCCATCCCGCCACGGAGATCGGGATGTTGCTCACGGACATCCAGGGCGGCTGGTACACGCACATGCGGACGCAAGATGAATACGGCGGGAACGTCTGCCACTATCTGGTCACACAGCGCGGGATCATGTATGAGGTCCTGGGCCGCAAGGATGCCGTCCTTGCGGGCCTGTACAACCCGCGAAGCCAGGGCCGCGTTGAGTTCAGGCTGCCATCGGAGTTCGGATACACCCATACGGGACGCGACCCGGAGGGGCGTTTGTGGTTTTTCGAGAACAGCAGCAAGACGCATGACCTTCGCTTCCTTGTGCGACATGACCCCGCCGGTCAGGATACCTGGCTCAATCTAACAGGAGATTGGCCGACCTATGGCAGCCGTCAGAAATCACATTTTCACCCGCAGGTCACGCCCGACCGCAACTGGATTCTCATGACGGCCGGCGATCCAAGAACAGAGACGAACCACCTCTTTCTGCTGGACATTTCCGACTTGCCGGAAACGGAAGGAATTCCGTTCGTCGAATAACACGTCATGTGCGCGGCGGCAATCCAACACGAAGGCCATGAACCCATGAACTTGCCCGACGTTCCACCGACAAACATCGAGGCTTTCCGCGAGGCCATGTCCGCTTCTTCGGAAGACCTGAGTAAAGGAGAAACCACCCCATGAATGCACGGATTCCAGTCAAACACCATGACATCCTGCCCGGCATCAACCCGGCCAGCCGGCACGATCCGAGCCTGGCCTGGTTCCGCGAGGCCCGGCTGGGGATGTTCATCACCTTCGGCCTGTGGGCGGGGGTGACCCCCGCCGAGAATGGTCAATACGGCTACGGTGACCGCTATCTCGAATACGAGGCTCTGGCCAAGACCTGGAACCCGTCGTCCCTCGACGTCGAACAATGGATGGACGTGGCCGTCAGCGCGGGGTGCCGCTACGTGACCTTCGTGGCCAAGCATCTGGACGGTTTCTGCCTGTGGGATACCGCCACCTCGGACTTCAAGGTCACGAATACGCCATTCAAACGCGATCTGCTGCGCGAGGTCAGCGAGGCGGCCCGGCGGCGCGGCCTGCGTGTCTGTGTGTACTGCATCCAGCACGACTGGCGCTCGCCGTACTTCGTAAACCTGCCCGGCAACTATAGCGACCGATACTGGAAGCGCCACGACGATCAGCCGGACTGGGAACGCCACATAGAGTATGTGAAGACGCAGATCACGGAAATCCTCACCCAGTACGGCCGGATCGACGGCATCTGGTTCGATGCCCACAACAAGACCGAGAAGCACTGGCGGGGCCGGGAACTGTACGCGCTCGTCAAGAGCCTCCAACCCCACGCCGTCGTCAACGACCGGGCCGGCTACGGCGACTATCTGGGTCCCGAGTGCGAGCCGCAATGGATGGAGGACTACGATCCCGATGAGTTCATGATCGAACTGTGCGACTTGACCTTCGACGGCTGGGGCTGGCACAAGGACGCAGTGTCGTATTCTGTGCCCAACCGCGTGGACCTGCTCGCGCGGTGCGCGGGGGCGGGCGCAAACCTGCTGATCAATGTCGGTCCCGATCCGGCGGGGCGGATTCCCAGGCAGCAGGCGGAGGTGATGGCCGGGATTGGCGACTGGATGCGCACGCGCGGCGAGGCGGTCTACGGCACGGAAGCGTGCCGTCTGGACGGACAGGGCGACGCCATCCGGGCCAGCCGCTTGGGCAACCAGGTCCATGTCTTCCTGCGCCAGTATCCGGCGATGTCGCGCATCGAGGTGCCGGGGATCCGTTCGTTGCCGAAGCGAGCCCGCTTGCTCGGTGGCCCGGAACTGTCCTGTGAAATGGTCAACGGCACGCTCCGCGTCAGCGGCCTGCCGATCCGGCCCACCGATGAACTCACGCAGGTCATCTCGCTGTCGTTCGCCGGCGAACCGGTGGTCGTCAAGCCGCGCCGGCCGGTCCGCCGGGAAGTGGTCGCCCCGATCGCGACCGACCAGCCGACGATCCTGCCAGCCGGCTGGGCCAACGTCTGGGGCCGGTCCCGCAAGGGCTACCGGCATGCGGTGATCGACTTGGATGCCCCGGACGTCGGCCTAGACAAGCTGCCGGCGGAGTTCCGGTCCTTCGGCGCCGAAGGGCGCAAGATCGTGGCCCAATGGCGGGCCTATCAGCAGCAGGCCGGTTGGCCGATCGAATGCGAACGGCCGATGAAGGTCCGGGTCCGCCTGTGCCTGCGTGTGCCCGAGCTGATGGCCGGCAGTACCTACGAGATCCACTGCGGTGACGCGGTCTTGGCCGGGACCTTGCGCGGCCAACCGATGCCGCCGGATTGGAAACCTACGCCTCCCGACTGGTTCCGGGGCTTCACCTATCTGCCATTTGCCTGGGAGGAGGCCGGCGAGCTGACCCTGCCGGCCGGCCGTTCCACCTTGGTGATGAATCCCACCTGGATACCCTACGGGAACTTCTTCTGTGATGTCCTGGGCCTGGAACTGACGCCGCTGACCTGAACTGACTTCGCCAGTACACCAGGGTCAAGCCGGTCGGCCTGCGGCACCACTCTCGCATCGGCCTGGGCGTATCTCCCCAGCGGGCATGATGCGGACGCCGCATGGGCGCTGATAGCTTGGCCGTCGCACCTGCAAAGCACCCGCGCGGCCTTGTGGCGACTGGGGCCTCCCTTGTCGTCAGCGGCATGTCCCCGACCGCGCCTATGTCAGCGGAGGCGCACAATATCGGCGGGCACCGGCGCGCCACACTCCGGGCAACGCTCGGCGCTGGCTCGCAAGTCATACCCACATGAGAGGCACCTGCCCTGCCCGCGCCAGCGCGCACGACGGCCGGTCCGGAATCCCGTTCGCACAATGTGGATCGCAGGCGCGAGTCCAAACAGGAGTACGAGGAACCAGTATGGAACGATGATAACACGCTCTCGCACCCATGTGCCGTAGGAACTGCGATAAAAATGGCGGTCGAAGAGGCACCCAAATCCCAACGCCCCCTCGATTTCATCCCATTGGGAGACCTCCTCCTCGCCTCTCCGCCCACGCGCCGGGCACGTATCCAACTCGTATCGCCAGCCCAGGTTTTGTGATTTCTGATGCTCGACCCACGCCAGATGTGCCCTGCCGCGCCACGAGAAGAGTTGCCCCTTGAACCGACCGAACTCCGGCGCATCGGCACTGGCGTCGGCCACAAGAGCGATTCGGTCAACCTGCCAGTAACTACGAATCCAGAAGAACACTACAGCCAGGCAGAAAGTGCTCAGGACGATCGTGATCACCTTGTACGCATGCCGCCACACGCTGGATCACACTCCTGTCTGCAGTCTCTCGACATGCCCTCTTTTGCGACTCGCATGGCTCTTGTCCGTGCCGCCGCGGCCTTCGGGCCGGAAGCTGTTCTCCAGGCGCAGACGGCGGACCGTCCGAAGCTGTCAGCCATCATCCCCGAAAGGGCGGTTGCGGGAAAGACTGCTGTGGATCCGCGCTTCGCTTGTCGTCAAGCGGCGGCGGCCAGCTACCGCGTCGGCAGCGGCACCGCCGGATCGCGCAGGGCGTCCTCCTGGCCATGGACGCTGAGGCGCTGGCGCACCATGGCGGCGGCCGCCGGGCTCTGTCCGCACGGGCCCACCGCCAGCACCTGGGCCACCCGGCCATCAGCCGCCACGCCGATCTCCATGAAATCCGGCTCGTCGGGGGCGGCGCAGCCGCGCACCAAGCGCCGCTCGACCAGTCGGCCCTCGCCCCAGACGCGCACGGGCACGCTCTCTAACGTGGTCTGCAGGCAGTTCACCTGGTCATAGGCTCTGCGGGCGCCGGCCATGTTCAGCCCGGCCAGCCGACCCATGTCCATGGCACTTTGCCAATGATCCAGATGGCGATACTTGCCGAATAGTGGATCAAAAATCGCCGCACAATCGCCGGCCGCGTAAATGTCCGCGTGGCTCGTCTGGCAATAGCAATCGACGAGGATGGCCTTTTCCGCCATGATCGAGGTGCCCCGCAGCAGCTCTTTGTTGGGGATCACGCCGATGGCCACCACCACGAAATCGCAGTCCACCACGCGGCCGTCGCCCAGCAGGGCGCGCTGCACGCGGCCGTCGCCCTCCAGTCGCTGCGGCGAATTGCGCACGTACAGGCGCACTCCGCGCTGCTCCAGCCATCGGGCCAGAAATCGCCCGGCGACCTCGCCGCTGTAGCGCGGCCAAGGCCGGTCCTGGGCTTCCACCAGCTCGACCTCCAGCCCCTGGCCCAGCAGCGTAACCGCCAGTTCCACGCCCAGCAGACCAGCGCCCACCACCAGCGCCCGGCCGCGCCCGCGGGCGTGGCGCCGGCCGTCCTGCCTGGCTTGCTCGATGGCGTGATGCAGGCGGTCGGCGTCGTCGAGGGTGCGCAGATTAAACACGTTGGGCAGATCCGCACCGTGGATACGCAACCGCAGCGGCGCAGCGCCGGTGGCCATCAGCAGCTTCTCGAAGGTGATCTCCTCAGCGCTGTCCAGCGTGACCGCCCGGCGCGTGGTGTCCAGATGCGCGGCACGTCGCCCGGTGCGCAAATGCACCTCGTGGCGGTCGTACCAATCCGAAGCGATGGTAAAGATGTCCGCCCGCGTGCGCTGCCCCAGCAGATAATCGCGGCTTAAAGCTGTTCGGTCGTACGGTCGCAGCACCTCCTGGCCGACCAGCAGGCACGAGCCGGCAGGGTCCACCTCGCGGATAGCGCCCAGGGCTGCGCTGCTGGCCAGCCCGCCACCCAGCAGGAAATATTTCACATGATGATTGCTCACATGGACTCCACCAATACTATGCGCCTGGGCGTCCGTAGTTCGGTTCGTCCGAAGCGCCATGTCCGTCTTAATGTCCTGTGTCCCGCGGAAGCAACCGACGTTCCATGCGCTACTGGCAAGCGGCCCTCGGCACGGTTAAAGTTTGGCCATGACGCAAGTGAAACTGGGCTTGATCGGCGGCAGCGGACTGGGCGCCCTTTTGAGCGAGGGTCAGGGCCATCGCCACGAAGTGACCACACCCTTTGGGCGCCCCAGCGACACGATCATCGAAACCCAGTGGCAGGGCCTGCCGGTGCTGCTGCTGTCGCGCCATGGGCCGGGACATGTCCTGAACCCCGCGCAGGTGCCTTACCGCGCCAACATCTTTGCCCTCAAGCAGTTGGGTTGCACTCACCTGATCGCCTCCGGGGCCGTGGGCTCGCTGCGCGAAGAATTCGCCCCCCGTCACCTGGTAATTCCCGACCAGCTTATCGACAAGACTAATAGCCGTGCCTCGACGTTCTTTACGGAAGCGGCCGTGCATGTCGAAATGGCGGAACCTTTCTGTCCGGTTCTGCGTCAAATCCTGTTGGAGGCCGCGACGGCCAGCGCCGCGCAGGAGCCCGCCGTCAGCGGCCAGCCCAACGGCACGCGCCCGGGTCACCTGGAACAGGAACCGGCAGGCGCGCAGCCGGGCGGCCCGCCGCCCGGCGAGCCGCGGCCCTTGGTGGTCCATGGACGCGGCTGTTATGTGTGCATGGAAGGCCCGGCCTTCTCCACGCGGGCCGAGAGCCTCATGCACCGGCTCTGGGGCGGCGACCTGATCGGCATGACCGCCATGCCCGAGGCCAAGCTGGCGCGCGAGGCCCAGATCAGCTATGCCCTCGTGGCCATGGTCACGGACTATGATTGCTGGCGAGCGGCACCGGCCGACGCCGCCGGCCGGCAGGACAAGGCCCAGGTCTTGCAGGAGATCATCGCCAACTTGCAGGCCGCCAGTGCTATTGCGATGAAGTTGATCGCGGCCGCCGCACGGTTGCTGGCGGCCAAAGGCCAGGACCTTCCGCCCTCGCCGGCCCACCGGGCCCTGGAGCTGGGTATATGGTCCGACAAGAGCCATATTTCTGCCCAGGAGGTGCAACGTTTGGCCCCGTTGTGGATGGAATATTTAAGGGCCTAGAGGCCCATGCGCGTAGTGCTTGTGGAGTTATTCATGCTGAGCCGAATTAAAGTCAGGGGGCTGTTGATGCTGGTGGCTATGGCGGCGCTGCTGTGGCTGCCCTTGGAGTCGTCGGCTGAAAAAGTGGTGGCGTTGCCCGCGGTACCGGAGACCGGCGGCGGCGACGACCGCACCTTGGGTGTTTACGTGCGCGACAGCGCCCAGGCCGCTGATACCTTCGAAAACGGCAAGAAGATGGAGCGCCTGAAGGAGTGGCCCAAGGCGGTGGACTTCTTCCAGGAAGTGCTGGACAAGCATGCCGACAAGGTGGTTCCGTCGGCCGTCGACCAGAAAAACAACATCATCCAGTACGCCTCCATTACCGTGGCGGTGACCCAGCGGCTGGCGCGGTGGCCGGCCGAGGGGCTGGAGGTGTACCGTGGCCGCTTTGAGCCCACGGCGGCCGCGATTCTCGAACAGGCCAAGCGCTACGAGGAAGCTCCGCTGCACCGGGTGCTGGAGCGCTACTTTGTCACTGATACGGCCAAGGTCGCGGGCCTGCGTCTGATCGATATGTTCCTGGAATCAGGCGAGTACACCGCCGCGGCGCAGGTCGCCGATCGACTCCTGGCGTGGCATCCCAACATCACGGTGGAGCGGCCCGGGCTGCTGCTGCGTGCCGCCCTGGCCTATCACCTCAGCGGCGACGCCGTCACCGCCAAGCAGCGCTACGAGGAGTTGAAAAAGGACCATGCCACGGCGCTAGGGCGCATTGCCGGCCAAGATGTGGTGCTGCACGAGGAACTGTCGCGGCAGCTTCAGCAGAAGGCGCAGGCGGGCACTTTCAGTAGCTCGGATTCCTGGCCGATGTTCGGCGGCAGCGCTTCCCGGTCCGCTGTGTCGTCGGGTGGGGGTTCTCCAGGCGCGCTGGTCTACAAGATCAGCCTGCCCCGGCCGGCGGTTCGCGGCGCTAATCCGACAGCGATGATCGCGGCCACGTATGACCAGGCCGCCAAGAGTGGAATCCTCACGGGCGTGATGCCGGTTGCCGATCGCGGACAGCTTTTCTTCCAGAACGGCTCACAGTTGTGGGCGGTGCATATCGAGACCGGCGTGCCTCTGCCGGGATGGGTGCAGACCTATGGCGGCGCCAGCAACGGCGCCTATGTGCTGACCCGCACGGAGTCCGTGGTCGCGGACCCCGTGTACGACCCGTATGGCGGCGGTGGGGTACAGATGCCCACGCGCCAGTCCACCGTGACGTTGACGGACGCCCACGTCCTGGCGGTCATGGGCCAGGTCGATAACAGCGTGCGCTACGGAGCGCCCCGTCCCGTGGGTAAGGGGGCTTCGCTGGTGTGCCTGGACCGGGCCACGGGTCGGCAACTGTGGATCGCCAGCCCTCGTGACAACGCCACCGACGAAGGAGCCATCAAGGGTCTGAACCTCATGGGTTCGCCGCTGGTGGTGGGCGACAACGTCTATGTCGGCGCCCGTGGCGGCAACCCCGCACAAGGCGAAGCCGCCTACGTCTACTGCTACGATCTGCTCACCGGCAAACAGCGCTGGGCCAGCTATCTCGCCTCCTCGGGCGCCCAGGGCAACATGTATTACGGCTACATGCCCGCCCAGGACTCGCCTTTTCATCTGGCCTATTCCAGTGGCCGGGTTTTCAGCCTGACCAACCTGGGCGCGGTGGCCTCGCTGGATGCCTACAGCGGCGCCATTGCCTGGCTCAACCTCTACCCGCGCGAAGCCCTGCCCGCCAATCTCGCTGCCGGCATGCCGTTCCGGCGAGCCGGCATGCGCCAACAAGCCGACAAGCCATGGGAATACAACGCGGCGGTGGTGCAGGACGGCCTGCTGTTCTGCCTTCCGGCTGATGGCCGGTGCCTGACCATCTACGATGCTGCCAGCGGCCGCGAAATGCAGCGCATCGAACTCAGCGAACTGCTGCCTCCCGAGACGGCCAGCGAGATTCCACAGACCCTGCTGGGGGTGGCGGGAGAAACGGTCGTCGTGGCCAACGAGGACATGATCATCGGCCTGAACTGGACCAAATGGGACCCGCGCAAGAAGGCGATTGACAATGCCGGTTACTGGCGCGCGGTGTTCAACATTCGCAACAAGCACTACACCGGCACCAATACTATCGGCGGGCGCGGCTTTCTCACCAGCACCGCCAACGGGCAGGTCAGCGTGTTTGTGTCCACGCAGTCGGCCCTTTACTGGATGGACGCGCGAAACGGTCGCGTGCGCGAAAGGTTCCCCGCGGGCGACAGGCCCTGGCCCGACGAAGAAGGTCCGGGCAACGTTCTGGTGACCGAGGACCACGTGGTGCTGGCCACGGCCAGGTCGGTCAATGCCTATACCGATCTGAGCCGGGTGGAGAAGAAATACCTGGCGGCGATCACCGCCGATCCGGGCAATCCCGAGCCGCACCTGCTGTATGCCCAGTGGATGTTCAACGCCGGGCGCCTCGATCAGGTGGGCAAGACGCTGGACATCGCCATCGAGAAGCTGGGCGGCCTGCGGCAGATGCAGCCCGGACCCATGCGCGACCGCGTCTTTGCCGACTCCCTGTTCTTTGCCCAGAAGCTGTCGCGCAACGATCGCGCCGCCGGCAATGCCGCAGTGATTCAACCCCTCTATGACCGGGCCGGCGCCGCCGCCTACAGCCCCTCGCAGAAGGTGAGCTATCGCTTCTCCCGCGGCAAATACCTGGAGGACCGCACCGGCGAGCACGCCCGGGCCGTTGAGCTGTACCAGGAAGTGCTCCTGGACCCCCAGATGCGGATCATCGTCCTGGGCGGCGATGGGGGTTCCGCACAGGCCGGCGCCGAGGCCGAAAAACGCATCAACCTCTTGCTGGCTCGCTCCGGCGGCACGGCCCTCTACGCGCGCTTTGAGCAGGCCGCCGCCCAGCAATTGGAGGCGCTGAAGGCCAGTGCCGACCCCGACAAGCTGCTGGCGCTGGCCGAGAGCTATCCCAATGCCAAGGTGGCCCAGGATGCGATGATGCTGGCCGCCGAGGCCTACGAAAAGGCCTCCCAGCCCCGGCACGCGGCCCAGGTGCTGCGCTGGCGCTACGGAAAATACCGGGCCAAGCTCGCGGAAACCGAGAAGAGCCAACTCTTCGAGGCCATGGCCCGCAATTACCTGCGCTTGGGCAATCGTGACGCGGCGCTGGCGCGCATGCAGCGCGCCGGCAGCATGCTGCCCGACACGGCGCTGACGCGGCCGGTGGTCTTGCCGGACGGCAAGCCACTGCTGGGCGCTGACGGCCAGCCGCCGCGCAATGTGCGCCAGGCGGCCGATGCACTGGCAGCCCTGCGCGGCCAGTCCCTGGACCGCGCATGGCCGGACCTGGCCATTCCGCCTCGCCCGGCGCCCGGATCAAAGATTCCCGACCCCTTTGATGAGGCACAACGGGTGATGATCGGCGGGATCAGTCATCTGGCCACCGCGCCGCCCGAGCAGCCCGAGGTGGCCCGCTATGACCGGTTGATGGGCTGGGGCGGCGGCACGCTCAGTTGCCTGGTCCCCGGCAAACCCACCCCGCTCTGGACCAGTCCCGCGCTGTCCGTGGCGCCGGCGGGCTCGGCCTGGAGTGGCGGCAATGTCGTGACTTGGGGCGGCGGCGAGGTGGTCTGCTTTGACGTCGCCTCCGGCAAGCTGCTGTGGAAAGTGGACACCAAGGCTCTGGCCGGGGTGGACGTGGTGGCCGGCGAGTTGGCCCCGGCTGCGGCTCCGGCCGCCGCTGAGCCCGATCCCCAGGTGGCCGATGTTGTGCGGAAGCGCATCATGGTTGGCGCCGGCGGCATGGTTGGCGCCGGCGGCATGGTTGGCCCAGGTGGCATGGTGGTGCCGGTGGCAGATGCGGCCAAGCCGGTCGATGCTCCCGCCGGTGTCGAGGTGATTCACCACTTGCGCCTGTTGTCGGACCGCGTCATCTGCGCGACCCATACCGGTCGTCTGATGGCGCTGTCGCTGGCGGACGGCAAGATCCTTTGGCAGATGCGCCTGGCCAGCCGTCAGCTTGACATTCTGGTAGCCGTGGAGGAATTCGCCGCGGCCCGCATCGCCGATGAATCAGGGGTGCAGTTGGTGGTCGTCGAATGCTTTAATGGTCAGCAGGTGTACCGCAAGTCCTTCCCGGTCAACCAGAGCAAGGTGCCCATCAACATCGCGCTGTCGCCGGATGGCATGCTGGTGCATACCAATTACCAGGAAATGGTCGCCAAAGACCTGCTGGAGCCAGGCGATGCCCCCACCTGGACCCAGGCTACGGGCCACAACTACGTCAACATGAACCAGCCCGAGCAGTTGCTGGTCTGGGGCGACCAGGTGCTGGCCCTCTGTGACAACGGCATGTTCGTCGACCGCCGCCTGCTGCGCACGGGCGCCACCTACGGCGGCAAGGAAAGCTCCTGGCTGGCCACCAAGGCCGCCAACGACCCCTCGGTGCGCATGCGCCTGGCGGGCTCGAACCTGTACCTTGTCGGAGCACGCTCGCTGGTCTGGTACAACCTGGACCATCGTGACAGCGAGCCGCCGCTGACCTGGACCGGCCGCCTCGATCAGCAGGTGACGAACCTGCCCTCCTCCGCGATGGTGGGCCGGGATTACCTGGTGGTCCCCGGCGCCGTGCAGGGCGGCCAGCCCAACCAGTACTGCCTGCTGGCCTTCAGCCTGGCGCCGGTCAATGCCGGCGGGCGCACCGCCCAGAGCGGCTTGCTGGTCTACGGCGCGGACAGAACGACGACCACCGTTCCCGCGGGAGTCACCCAATGGACCGCCACCAGCGGCGGGATCGCTTACGTCAGCGGCGACCAGAAGCTCTACATGCTGCGCGGCAGCCGCCCCTGAGGCCCGCTGGGCAACCATCTCGAGCCGTGCCCTTGTCGCAAGCGCCTGGTGCAACCTATAATTGGCAAAAAGGATACAGCAGTCCTTTTATGCCGCGCTTGGCGCCATGACCGCTGACTGGCGGGTGGTGCCGGGCCGGCAGCTTACGAGGTCGACGATGACACAACCCGCTTCCGCCGGCGGTGATGCTCAGGCGCGTTCTGGGGCTTTGCGCCAGCGCGTCCAGACCATTCTTGATCTGATCCGTCCCGCGGTCCAGGCTGACGGGGGCGATATCGAACTGATTGATATCACGCCGGCAGGGGTCGTGCAGATTCGATTTCACGGGGCCTGCCATGGTTGTCCCAGCGCACCGATGACGCTGCACATGGGCATCGAGCGCAATTTGCGCGAGAAGGTGCCCGAGATCACCGGGGTGGTGCCGGTGGCCTGAATGCAAACGCGCGACCCTCAAACTTGCACATCCCAGCAGCTGATGGAGGCGGCTTTGGCCGTCGCTACCGAAGCGCTGGCGGTGGACGAGGTGCCGATCGGCTGCGTGATCGTCGAGAATTCCAGCGGCCGCATCCTGGGCCGGGCCCATAACCGCCGCCTGTTGGATGCCGACCCCACGGCCCACGCGGAAATCCTGGCTTTGCGGCAGGCGGCGGCCGCCCTGGGCGACTGGCGGCTGGAAAACTGTACGCTGGCGGTGACCTTGGAACCGTGTCCGATGTGCGCCGGGGCCATTGTGAACGCCCGCGTAGCCCGGTTGATTTACGGCTGCGCCGATCCCAAGGCCGGCGCCGTGCGCACCTTGTACAATCTCTGCGATGATCCTCGCCTCAATCACCGCGTGGAAATTCTCAGCGGCGTGCTGGCAGAGCCCTGCGGGCGCCTGCTCAGTGATTTTTTCCGCCAGCGCCGCGGATAGGTCCAAAGCCATGTTCTTTCGCCTCTTGCTGCTCTTGTCGCTGCTGCTGGCTGGCTGCAAAGCCGCCCAGCCTCAGTCCGGCGACAACTCCTGGGCCACGGACCTGCCCCCGCGAGCCGCCACGACCGCTCCGGCGGCCGACTATGCCGCCATCCAAAAAGTCCTGGGCCAGGGCAGCCTCAGCAACGGGGTGCTGACGATCGTCTTTCCTCGCACCGATCTGCGCGTCGACAACGAGCTGGGGGATATCCCCGTCGAGGCCGGCCTGGCATCCGTGTTGCACTTTTTCCCCTGTCCCTGCGGGCGCATGAGCGTGGTGGGGCAGGTTTGCGTGCTGGAACACGAGGCCAATGACCTGATCGAGGAATTCGCAGCCGCGCGGATCAAGGTGGTTTCCGTGGGGCCCATGTTGTTGGGTGAGCGGCCCAGGCTGCTGATGATCCGCATTCAGGCCGACGGCGCGCCCGCGAAGCTGGCCACGAGCCTGGATACGGCCTTGTCATGGACAGGTCCGCGTCGTGCCCTTAAATAGAGGAGGCGGCCGCCATCGCAGGCCGCAAGGAGAAACCATGAACGTGCTGGTCGCCGGCGGGGCCGGCTACATCGGCTCCCATACCGTCAAGCGTCTGCGCGAAGCAGGGCACTGCCCGGTCATCTATGACAACCTGTCGCGCGGACACCGCGCCGTGGTCGACATCCTGGGAGAGCCGGCGGTCTTTGCCGACCTGGATAACCACGCCACCCTGTCCAAGGCCCTGCGCGATTACAAGATCGACACGGTCATGCACTTTGCGGCCTACGCCTACGTGGGCGAAAGCGTGGAGAAGCCGCTGCTCTATTACCAGAACAATGTGGCCACCACGATCAGCGTGCTGCAGGCGATGGCCGATGTGGGCGTGAACCGCTTTGTCTTCTCCAGCACCTGCGCCACCTATGGCGACCCGGACCGGGTGCCCATCACCGAAGACGAGAAGAAAGCCCCGGTCTCGCCCTATGGACGCAGCAAGCTGATGGTCGAGCAGATTCTTTCTGATTTGCTGGCGGCCAACCGACAGTTCTCGTTCGCGGCCCTGCGCTATTTCAACGCCAGCGGCTGCGCCATGGATGGCAGCCTGGGCGAGGACCATGAGCCGGAAACACACCTGATCCCCGCGATCCTGCAAGCCATCCTGGGCGTGCGCGCTGGACTGACGGTGTTCGGCACCGATTACCCCACACCGGATGGAACCAATATCCGCGACTACATCCACGTGGACGACCTGGCCGATGCCCACATCCTGGCCATGGAAAAGCTTCAGCGGGGCCAGTCGATGCACCTGAACCTGGGCACCGGCCGCGGGTTCTCCGTCAGGGAGATCATCGCCACCGCCGAAAAAGTGACGGGGCGGAAGGTGCCGGTGTCATATGGGCCGCGCCGCGCTGGTGACGCCATTGCCCTGTGGGCCGATCCCTCCCGCGCCAAGCAGATGCTAGCCTGGGAAGCGCGCCATAAGGATCCGGCCAGCATTATCCGCTCGGCCTGGAACTGGTTCTCCAAGCACCCCCGGGGCTACGAAAAATAGCCTCTACGGGGTCATGTCGCTGGTGGTGGGGCGGGTGGTGGCCGGTGTCGCTGGGGGCACGGCGGGGCGGCCGGGGCGGCCGTCCAGCGGCGGGCGCAGCCGCTTGTTTTCTTCCATGACTTCGCCCAGGCGCTTCAGCATCGCCTCGGTTTCCCTACGGAAGCGGGCAGTGTTCTCCTGCTCGCGGGCTTCGGCGGCTTGCAGGGCCGCTTCCAGTTGTGCCACCTTCTGCTGGCTCTGGGTCAATGCCATCCGTGTCTGCTGCAGTTCCTGGCGTTCGGAACAGCCCCCCAGCATCAAGACCATCGCGATGGCGGCCAATCGACGGATAGCGGGAATCATGGTCGGCTCCTTTGCCCATGGGCACCGGCCCGCGAGCGGGCGAATTGTATGAACCGCCGGCCCAGGCCGCCAGAATTTCGCAGGTGGAAGCACTAACTTTGGCCGGGTAGACTGGTCAGGGTGCATAGGATCGTGTCTGGGGGCTTGTTGGTGTTGCGGGTGAATTATGCGTTTTATCTGGACTGCTGTCCTGCTGCTGGCCGGCGCCGTGTCGGCCGACGTGGTCCACCTCAAGGACGGCGGCAAACTCAGCGGCACGGTCCAGCGCACGCGCGATGGCTGGACCGTCACCGATGAACGAGGCCAGACGACCACCGTCAGCGACGAGCAGGTGCGCACCGTCGAAAAAGTGGGGACCCTGTCGCGCCAGGAGCTGGCCCAGGCCGCTCTGGTGACGCTGCGCCGCGGCCTGGAGACGGTCAGCGACGCGGCCCTGGCGGTACCGAGGCTGGAGCGCTTTGTCCAGGAATACAAGGGAACGCCGGCCGCCACCGAAGCGCAGGCGGAGCTGCTGACCTGGAAGCAGCGGATCGAAGGCGGGATGGTGAAGGTCGGCAGTCAGTGGGTGACCCCCGCCGAGCACGGCGAGCTGCGAAGGAAAACCGCCGCCCTGGTCGAGCAGGTGCAGACGCTGCTGAAGGTCAACCGCCCGCGCGAGGCCGATGCCGTGGTCGAGCAGTTGCTGGCGATCGAATCGGACGGAGCGGTCGGGCATTATCTCAAGGGTGTGCTGCTGTGCCTCCAGGAAAAATTCGGTCCCGCCCGCAAGGAATTCGAGGCCGCCAAGGCCACGGCCCCCGAGCACGCCCCGACGCTGAATAACCTGGCGGTGGTGCTTTACCGTTTCAAGCAGTATCCGACCGCCATGAGCAATTATGCCCAGGCGATGCTCGCCAGTCCGCAGGACCGCCACATCCTCAACAACGTAGCCGAGGCCCTGCATGCCCTGCCCGAAGATCAGCGCCAGCATCCCCCCATGCAGCTTGCAGCACGGCGGTTTGCCGAGCAGGACCAGCTTCTGCAGCAGGCGCTGGCCTCGCAGGGCCTGTACCGCTGGGGAGGCGGGTGGATCAATGACAAACAATTGGCGGAACTGAAGAAGGCCGAGGCCGAGGTCAAGAAACGCCTGGACGCCATCACTGCCGAGTATGACAAGCTGCGCGCCGGCATCGCCAATCTCGAGGGCGAAATTGACGCCAATCGTCGGGCCATCGACCGCCTGGAGGCCAGTCGGCTGGTTCAGGACTCCACCGGTAAGCAGATGCTGCTGCCGCGGCCGGAGGGCTGTTATCGCCTGGAGCGCGCCAACGACCTCTTGATGCAGGACCGTGCGGCGATGCTGCGGCGTCTGCCGGCTTTCAAGGAGCGTGCCGCCGAGGTCCAGCGGGAATTCCCCCAGCCGCGCTACAGCGGCATTCAGCAGATTTTCGGGGCTGAAGGCGCACCAAGCCCTCCCGGGGTATCCGCGCTGCCAGCCACCCTGCCAACCCCCGGTCCCGGCCACCAGCCGTGATCGCCGGTCACCCCTGGGCGACTGGCCCAGGAGTCGGGCAAATATCCATAGGTTCGCTACAGCATTGAATCCTGTCTTGGGGCCTTGTATTGTCTGCACTGGCGCCACGTTGGCGCCAAACGTTTGACGGGGGAGCAAACGTCTCTTATGGCACTGACGTACTAGAGTCAGTCCCCGCTGCCTGGCGGGGCCTTTCAAGAGATGCCATGACCACTTTATCTGACAAGGCCCTGGCGGCCGGCGTTAAGCGCGTGGTCCGCGTGCCCGCGGTGACGATCCGCTTTGCCGGCGACAGCGGCGACGGTATGCAACTGGCCGGCACGCAATTCTCCGATGCCTCGGCCCTGGCCGGCAACGACATCAGTACGCTGCCCGATTTCCCCTCGGAGATACGCGCCCCGGCCGGCACGGTGGCCGGCGTCAGCGGATTCCAGATCCAGTTTGCCAGCGATGACATTTTCACCCCGGGAGACCAGTGCGATGCCCTGGTGGCGATGAACCCGGCTTCGCTGAAGGCCAACGTGAAATTCGCCAAGAAGGGCGGGCTGATCCTGGTCAATACCGACGCCTTCAGCGCCGGCGAACTCAAGAAGGCCGGCTACGACAGCAACCCCCTGGAGGACCATTCGCTGGCCGGCTATCGCGTCATCCGCCTGCCGATCGACAGCATGAATGCCGCTGCCGTGAAGGACTCCGGGTTGACCGGCAAGAACGTCGACCGCTGCAAGAACTTCTTTGCGCTGGGCGTGGCTTACTGGCTGTATGACCGGCCGCTGGACGCCACCATGCAGTACATCCAGCAGAAGTTCGGCAAGAAGAACCCCGCGGCCGCCGTGGCCAACCTGGCGACCCTCAAGGCCGGTTATAACTACGCCGAAACCAGCGAACTGCTGCCCGAGCAGTATCGCGTCGAGAAAGCCAGGCTGGCCCCCGGCGTCTATCGCAAGATCACCGGCAACGAGGGGGTGGCGTTGGGCCTGGCGACGGCTGCCAAGCTGGCGGGCAAGGATCTGTTTTACGGCAGCTACCCCATCACGCCGGCCAGCACCATTCTGGAAGCGCTGGCGGACATGAAAGAGCACGGCGTGGTGACCTTTCAGGCCGAGGACGAAATCTGTGCCATGGGCGCCACCATCGGCGCGGCCTTTGGCGGCGCCATCGCCGCCACCGGCACCAGCGGTCCGGGCATGGCCTTGAAGACCGAGGCCATCGGCCTGGGCGTCATGACCGAGCTGCCCATGGTGATCGTCAACGTGCAGCGCGGCGGCCCCAGCACCGGGCTGCCCACCAAGACCGAGCAAGCTGATTTGTGGCAGGCGGTGCTGGGACGTAACGGTGAATGTCCCGTGCCGGTGATCGCGGCCACGTCGCCGTCCGACTGCTTTGCGGCGACGATCGAGGCCGTCCGTATTGCCGTGAAATACATGACGCCGGTCATCCTTCTGAGTGACGGTTACCTGGCCAATGGCGCCGAGCCGTGGCTGGTGCCGGACGTCAGCAAGCTGGCGCCCATCGCCATCAAGCATCCCACCGAGCCCAACGATCCCAAAGGTTTCCTGCCCTACAAGCGTGACCAGAACCTGGTCCGTGCCTGGGCCATTCCCGGCACGCCGGGGTTGGAGCACCGCGTTGGCGGGCTGGAAAAGGCCGACGGCAGCGGCACCGTCAGCCACGATCCGGCCAATCACGACCATATGTGCAAGCTGCGGGCGGCCAAGGTGGCCGGCGTCCAACCCGAGGGCGAGCCCTGGCTGTGGACCGGACCGCAGCAGGGCAGGCTGCTGCTGGTGGGATGGGGCGGCACCCACGGCACCCTCAAGGCCGCCACGCTGGAACTGCGCCGCCAGGGGCATGAGGTGGCGGCGTGCCAGATTCGTTACCTGAATCCGCTGCCCCAGGGACTGGGTCCCTTGTTGAAACGCTTTGACCATGTCCTGGTTCCGGAGCTGAACCTGGGTCAACTGCGCTACATGCTCCGCGCCAACTACCTGGTGGATGCCAAGGGGCTGAACCTCGTTCGCGGTCAGCCGTTTGCCATCCAGGATATTGTCGATGGCGCGCTGGAGGCGCTGGGGACTGCTCACGGGCCGCACCTGAGCTACAGCCCCGGCAACGGTAACGGCAACGACGACTGCACCGGCAGCGATTAGGCCCCTGGGCCGGTTTCCTTGGACACACCATGACCACTCTAAGCCAACCCATCAGTGCCGCTCCCAAGGCCAGCGATTACGCCTCTCCGCAGGAGGTGCGCTGGTGCCCGGGCTGCGGCGACTACTCCATTCTCGCCCAGACCAAGAAGATCCTGGCCAAGCTCGGCGCCGAGCGGGCCACGACCGTGTTCGTCTCGGGTATCGGCTGTTCCAGCCGTTTCCCCTATTACATGAACACCTATGGGTTCCATGGCATCCACGGCCGCGCCCCCACGGTGGCCACGGGGCTGAAACTGGCCCGCCCGGATTTGGACGTATGGATCGTCACCGGTGATGGCGACGGGCTGAGCATCGGCGGCAACCACTTCCTGCATGTGATCCGTCGCAACGTGGACCTGAAAATGCTGCTGTTCAACAACCGCATTTACGGCCTGACCAAGGGCCAGTATTCGCCGACCAGCGAGCGCGGCAAGATCACCAAGAGCAGCCCCATGGGTGCCCCCGAGCAGCCGGTGCGGCCGCTGAGCGTGGCCTTGGGGGCCGAGGCCACCTTCGCCGCCCGTGCCTTGGACCGCGACGTGCAGCACCTGGAATACGTGCTGGAGCGGGCCACCCGGCACAAGGGCACCGCCTTCGTGGAGATCTACCAGAATTGCGTGATTTTCAACGACGGAGCCTTCGAGTACGTCAGCGACAAAGACCTCAAGGCCGAGCACACGCTTTACCTGGAGCATGGCAAGCCCATGGTCTTTGGCAAGAACAAGGACAAGGGCATCCGGCTGGTGAGCATGGTTCCGCAAGTGGTGAGCCTGGACGCGGCTAAGCCCCAGGAACTGCTGGTCCACGATGAGAAAGCCGACGATCCCTCCCTGGCGTTCATGCTCAGTCAGATGAGTCATCCGCGGATGCCTGAGCCGGTGGGTGTCTACCGCGCCGTCGAGCGCGAGACCTATGGCCAGATTGTTCATGGCCAGATCAAGACCGCCAAGGCCGCCCGGCCCAACACCACGCTCCAGGATCTTTTACGCGGGCCGGAGACCTGGACCGTAAGCTAAATCACCCCCAACGGGCCAACGCCCGCAAAAATTGCGTGTCTATTAAAACGGAGTCGGCGGACCGATGTATTAAGTGCGGATGAAGCTCCGCGGTCCTGCCTTCAGGCGCAGCGTCATGCCGGCCGGCGGCACATCGATGAGATGAGGCTGCCGGCTGTGTCACTCGCTTCCCGATGAGGGCCCGACCCCAGCCACAAGCTATGCAACGGACGGTCTGCGACAACAGGCCGTCCGTTGCGTTTTTTCAGGATAGGCGGGCTATCCCTTGGGCAGGTTCAGAAACTCCGCCATGTGCTGCTCATAGACCTTTTGCGCCTGGGGGTCGGCCAAAGGCAGCCGCAGCTCATTGATGACTTTGGTGCCCATGCGAATCCACTCCTGCCAGCAGTCGCCGCAGATCTTCTCTTGGATCAACTGCCCCTGGGCATTGCGGAAGGGCGCCTTGGGTAATTTGCGCCCCACCTTCGAGCAGCGATGGCACAACACCTGGCTTTCGCCGACGGCCTGCTGATCGGCTGTGGTGGCCAGTTGCGGAGCGGGGGCCCCGATCTCTTTCAGCACAGCCAGCATCTGGTCGCGCGGCATGATGTCGCCGCGAGCGTGCGCGACTTCGATGCCCTTGTGCAGCATCTGGATGGCCTGATCGCGCTGATTTGTTTTGAGCAGCACACCGGCCAGCAGCTCATAGGCCCGGCTCATCTGGGGATTGAGCTGCAAGACCTTGGCAAAGGCGGCGGCCGCTCCATCGAGGTTGCCGGCGTCCAGATAGGCCCGGCCCAGCGAGTAATGCCCCAGTTCGTTTTCCGGGTCGGCCTGGGCCATCTTCTGAAACTGCTCGATGCGGGCCTGCAAATCAGCCATGGGTTCTCCTTTGAGGGTGGTTACTTGGGGTCGCGGGGTTCTTAGCTGCGAGTTCCCTCGGTGCTGCCGTACATCAGCGAAAGTATTTCGGCCCGACTGGCGGGGTTTTCTTTGAAAATGCCGCGCAGGGCGCTGGTGACCATGAGGCTGCCGGGCTTCTTGGCCCCGCGGATGGTCATGCAGGTGTGGGTGGCCTCGATGACGCAGGCGGCGCCCATGGGATTGAGTTCTTCCATCAGGGCATCGGCGATCTGCGTGGTCAGACGCTCCTGAACCTGCGGCCGCCGTGCATAACCCTCCACCAGCCGCGCCAGCTTGGACAAGCCCACGACCTTGCCATCGGGCAGATAGGCCACGTGGGCCCGGCCGGTAAAGGGCAGCAGATGGTGCTCGCAGAGGCTGTGAAATTCGATGTCGCGCAGCAGCACGACCTCGTCGTAGCGCTCGTGAAAAACCGTCTTGAGGTGGGTGCGTGGATCCTGGTTCAAGCCGGCCATCAACTCGGTATAGGCCCGGGCCACGCGGTTGGGAGTCTTGAGCAGACCTTCCCGGTCGGGGTTTTCGCCCACGGCCAGCAGGATTTCGCGCACGGCGCGCTCGATACGCTTGAGGTCCACCTGGCCGTTGCTGTCGGTGGCACCTTCCATGGGACTTTGAACACAGGGCGATGTCTTGAACTGGGCCATGGTCGCGGGGCCTCCTGTAACAAAGGTCGGATTATAGCAGGCAACGGGCAGGGGCGGCAGGCGGGCGGGGGCTTTTTGGCTGGGCCGCAAGTTAAGCAAGGACCGATATATACCGCTGGACAAACGTTATCCCCGCGACCAGCCATGGCCTACGTCGTTATCCGCTGTCATGATCAGGAGATAGGGCGGCAGAACCTGCGCGCCACGCTGCTGATCGGGCGCTCGCCCGAATGTGACATCTCGGTCCATGACCACCTGCTTTCGCGCAAGCATTGTCGCCTGAGTTGTATACGCGGCAGATGGGTGGCAGTGGACTTGGCCAGCCGCAATGGCAGCTTTGTGGGCTCCACGCGCATCGGGCGGCATATGCTGCGCGATGGGGAGCGGCTGCGGCTGGGTAACACCTATATCTGCTTTTACGAGGGCGATGCGCCCGCGCTAAGGCCCGGCAAGAACCCGACCAGCGCCCGCCCGGCCGACCCGCACGAGGCCTTGGCTGGGACCGTTTTCGCTTTTGAGCTGCCCGATTCGCGGCAGCCGGAACTGGTGATGCTGGCGGGGCGGCCAACGCCTCGGCCGGCGCCCCTGGCGCCGCCAGCCTATGAGCGAGAGGGCGTCGGCAGCATGGTCCTGGAGATGCTCTCGGACCTGCACGACAGCGTGATCTGGGAACATCCGCGGCGCCAGCAGGGCCCCAAGGCTCGCCCGCGCGTGCAGGCAGCAGCGGTGGCTGCCGATCCGCGCGATCTGTCGACAACGCCAAGCTCTCCGCTGGTGGAGCGATTGGCCAGCGCCGCCCTGGTTGAGCAGCCGGACAGCGACCCGGGCGGCGGGTCGGCCGTGGCGACGGTGGCGGCTCCGGCCCATCCGGTGATGCGGCAACTGGGCATGGCGGCCACGGCCCCAGCGACGGCGTTAGCCAGACCGGTGAAGCGGCAGATCGTGCAGCCCCGGCCGGTGGCGAACATGCCCAGGCGGCGGCCGACGCCGGTCCTTCTGCCGCGGCGCAAGCGATACAGTCATGCGGCTTTGGACTTCTGGATGGCGGGGTTGATGGCGTTCCTGCTGGCGGTGGTCATCATCGCCACGCGGCAGTTGCTGCTGCAATGACGGCTTACCTGAGTCTCAGTTGCCTTGGGCCAGTGCGGGCTCCTGGCGCAACTCCTCTCGCTGCGACTGGCCATGCAGGGCGGCCTGGCGATAGCGGCACGAGTGGCAGTGGGGGCCTTTGATGTCCAAGTCCTCAACTTGCGCGCTGGTGGCGGCGGCGGCCGGGGCCGGGTCCGCGGGCATTACGGGGTAGATGCCTTTGCGCAGGTCTGCCAGCGGACCGGGCCGGTGCAGCATCAGGGCGGCGGCGGCAGTGACATACAGCACCGCAAACAGTATGTGGGTCTCCTCCGGCCGCAGATGCAGGGCGCTGTAAGGGAAGGTCCAGGTGAGATAGGGCGAGAGCAACTGGCCGACGAACAGGCCAAAGAGCAATAGCGAGCCCGAAAGCCCCAGGCGCATCGACGCCAGCAGGACCACGGCCAGCGCGGACTGGGCCGCCGTCAGCAGGATCTCGTTGAGCTGCAACTGATCCATGGGAATGGGATGCTGCAGCGTCCCGTGGGAGAGCGCAAAGACGGCCGGGATCATGCCTACCAGCAGCGTCCATTGATTGAGCTTGGCCGACAGCAGGCTGCCCAGCGCCAAGCCGCCCTTGCCGCGCCAGGCCAGCACCAGGGCCACGGTGAATTCAGGAGCCTCGGAGGCAATGGGGGCCAGCCACTGGACCAGCAGGAACTGATTGATGCCCAGTGTGGTGCCGGTGGCAATGAGGCCTTCGCAGAAGGGCTTGGCATTGGCCAGGATGGTGCCGGCGGCCAGCAGGAACAAGCAGATGGTCAGCAAGCGCCGCCGCCGGGGCGGCAGGCGGATGAGCACCTCGGCCGGGCCCTCGGCCTCGCATTCACACACGGGCCGGCGTCCGGCGACGTAGATGTACCAGCCGTAGATCGCCAGGAAGACCAAAGCGTCATACCAGGCCAGGGTCTTTTTGAAGGGGATCACCAGGGCATAGGCGGTCGCCAGGCCCAGGAACAGCAGTTCGGTGCGGCGCTCGCGTTCGACGCGTACCGGCCGGCGGTGGCGCAAATAGAACAGCACCGCGATGAGCCCCCAGGCCACGCCCACCAGCAGCCGGTTGGCGCCGGTCATGTTGGCGATGGCAAAGTGGGCGTAATGAGAATCGGGCTGTTTGCCGGCCTGCCAGGTGAAGTACATATCCACCGCGTACTCGGGCAGGACGGCGATCAGGGCGACCACGGCCAGCGCCAGGGTCTGGGAAATGTCGGCCTGGGCGGCGTCACAGGCCCACAGCAGCAGAAACGAAGCGCCCAGGATCGCCACCCCCGCCAACAGCGCGATGGCCGGCGCTGGCACATGTGCGCCGCTGAAGCGCAGAACGGTGCCGGGGACGGCCGCCATCGCGGCGATAAGGAAGGGTAGCCAGGCGGATAGTTTCATGGGCCCAGGGTCAGAGATTACTGGGCTGGGACGGCCGGTTCAAGCAGCACCCCCGGAAGCTGCCGACGCGGTAGCGACTGTTGCTGGCCGGTGGCCAGGTCCTTGAGCAGGATGGTGCCGGAGGCCAGTTCGGCGTCGCCGATGATGATGCAGCGGGAAGCCTTTTCGCGATCGGCGAGCTTGAACTGGGCCTTGACCGACCGGCCGCTGTAATCCATGTCACAGGCGATGTTGGCGGCGCGAAGCTGGCCGAGTAGTTCCCAGCAGGCGGCTTGGGCGACCGGGCCGTGATAGACCAGCCACAGCAGCGGCGAGGCTGCCGTGTTGAGCGTTACCTGTTGCGCCTCCAAAGCCAGCAGGAGCCGCTCGATTCCGGACCCAAAGCCCACGCCGGGAGTTGGGCGCCCGCCCAGCTCCTCGACCAGGTTGTCGTAGCGTCCGCCGCCGCCCAGGGCATTCTGGGCGCCCAGACCGCCGGCGACCACTTCCCAGAGGGTATCGGTGTAATAGTCAAAGCCGCGCACCAGGCGTGGGTTCACCACGAAGTTGGCGGCCGAGGTCGTGAGCAGCTCCTGGACCCGCTCGAAATGCTCGCGGCTCTTGGGGGAGAGCGATTCCAGCGCCGGTGGTGCGGCGGCGCAGGCTTCCTGGTCGCGCGGGTCCTTGGAATCCAGCACGCGCAGCGGGTTCTCATCCAGGCGGCGCTGGGAATCCTCCGATAGACTGGCCTTGCGCGGGCCCAGGAAATCCAGCAGCACCTGGCGATAGCGGGCCTTGCTCTGGGTATCGCCCAGGCTGTTGATCTGCAGCGACAGGTCCTTGACGCCGCAGCGGCGATAGAACTCCATTTGCAGCAGGATGCACTCGACGTCGGCCTGCGGCAGCGGCGAGCCGAAACTTTCGACGCCGAACTGGTGGTGCTGGCGAAGGCGGCCTTTCTGGGGGCGCTCGTAACGGAAATTGGGGCCCAGGTAATAGACCTTCAGGCGCGCCCCTTCCTGGGCCAGGAGGTTGTTCTCGATGGCCGCCCGAACCACGCCGGCCGTGCCTTCGGGTCGGAGGGTGATGGATTCGCTTTCGGGGCGAGGGCGGAAGGTGAAGGTTTCTTTCTGGACGATGTCGGTACTCTGGCCGACCCCACGATGAAAAAGGTCGCTCAGTTCATAGATGGGCGTGCGGATTTCGGCGAAATGATAGATCGCGGCCACCTGGCGCGCGATGTTTTCCACTGCGTGCCAGCGCGGACTGTCGGCCGGCAGCACATCCTGCGTTCCACGGGGTGCGGCGATTCGCGACATGGGGCTTTGCCTGTGAGGGGCCTAGGTGGCGGAGGATTCGGCCTCGGCCGCCGCGGTTGGGGGCAGGGCGTCGACTTCGGTCACCTGGGCCAGGCTCAGCAGGTAGTCGTAGGCCTTCTCTTCACGCAGAGCCGAGAACATGGCCATCAGGCGGCCGTCGTGGGCCATGTCCTGCTTGAGGCGCTCGGGACGCATTTGCTCGGCGTCGGCAAGCTGGGCTATGCGGCCGTTGAGTTCGGCCTCGCTGACGTCGATATTCTGCTGCTTGGCGATCTTGTCGAGGATGAAGAAGGTCTTCAGGTCATTGGCGGCCTCGGCATCAGCGCCTTGGCGCAGGGAATCAAACTGCTGCTTCAAAGTTTCCACCGATACTCCCAACCGGTTCAATTCCAGCGCCCGCCGCATGGTGACGCGCTCGGCCTGTTTCTGCGACAGCTTGGCGGGCAGGTCGATGCTGACCTTGGACAACAGGTATTCCATGACCTGGTGGCGCATGAGGCGCTTGATGTCCGTGTCTCTGCGTCTATGCAATTCCGAGCGCAGCTCCTGGCGCAGTTCCTGTTCGCTTTCAAATCCCAGGTCCTGGACGAACTGGGGCGTCACTTCGGCCAGTTCCAGTCGCTTGATGTCCTTGATGGTGATTTCCACCACCAGGTCCTTGCCGCGCCAGGCTTCCTCGGCGTGGTCGGCGGGGGCCTTGAGGGTGAGGCTGCGCATCTGGCCGGCGGTGGCGCCTTCCAGTTGCTTGGCCAGGTCGGGGACCTCGATGCCGGTGATGCGGCCGGCTTTCGCCACCATGGAGTGACCGGCGTGGTCGCGCACCTGGTTGCCGTCAATCTTGAGGACCACGTCGACGGTCAACTGGTCGTCTTCCTGGACGCCGCGGCCTTCGACCGGGACGAGGGTTCCCTGTTGGCGGCGCAGGTTCTCCATGGCCTTGTCCACGTGGGCCTCGGTCACTTCGGACTTGGGCTTTCGGATGGGGATGCCGCTGAGTTCGGGGAGGTTGATGTCGGGCTGGACCTCGACCTGCACGGTATAGGACAGAGGCGCGTCATCGGTAAGCTTGATATCCTCGGACTTATCCATCTCGGGCTCGCCCAGCACCGCCAGGGAATGTTCCTCGACGGTCTGCTCGAAGGTGGCGCGGATCAGATCGGCCTTGACCTGGTCGCGGACCTCGGTGCTGAAGCGCTTCTGCAGGAGGCGCTGCGGCGCATGGCCCTTGCGAAAGCCGGGGATGACGGCTTCGGTTTTCATTTCCTTGAACTGTTCGTCGATTTTCTGGGCGATGGTCTCCTTGGAGATTTCGACGGTGATCTTCTTGGTGGAAGGGCCGGCGTCCTCGATCTTGACGGTGCATGGAATCTTCTGATCGGCGGGGGTGGTCGATTCTTCTGACATGGGACTCCTCACAAAGGACGACCTTCAGCGGCCGCGACCGCCAGCGGACGACGCCGTCCGCGACCCGGTCGACAGCACAAGGCAGGCCGCTTGCGCGCTTGAGCGCAAGACGCGGTATGGTAGCCATCGGCGGTGTGAATGCAAAGGCAAAATCAGCATGTAGCCGTGGGCCGTGGCCTTGGCCGCCGTCCATTTAGCGGTTTAGGGCTGAGGGCTTGGGGTCTGGGGTACAGCGGAGCCGCGCGGCTCTTCAGGAAAGCCGGCCGGTGATCAGCTCCAGCAGGCGCGGCTCGTGATCGTTCTCGAAGGCCAACTGCAAATCCAGCCGCAGCAGGGGGACTTGGCCGGCGGTGAGCCCGCTCAGATGCCGAAGCTTGACCCAATCCTTTTCGGTGACCAGGACGAGCTGGGCGCCCACGGCGGCCGATTGGTTTTGCAGGTCCTCCCAATCGGACTCGCTGTAGGCGTGGTGATCGGGAAAAGCCCGCGTGCCGGCCAGCGTGCCGCCGCAGCCGGCAAGCTGCGCGAAGAGCGGCTGGGGATTGGCGATGCCGGCACAAGCGAAAAATCGGCGGCCGCTCAAGGCCGCCATCGGCACGTCCGGAGCGCTGTCCACGGGACAACCCGGGCTGCGCAGGCCCGCGTGCACATGACTGGAGCGGAAGATCGGAGCGTGGGAATTCCATCGCCGCAGCAGCGTTTCGATTTGGCCGCACTGTTCAGCATCCACGGCGCTGCATCGCGTCAGCAAGATGGCGTCGGCGCGCTGCAGGCCCGACGGCGGCTCGCGCAAGAGCCCTCGTGGATGCACGTGCTCAAAGCCCAGGGGATTGGTCACGTCCACCAGGACCAGGTCAAAATCGCGATGCAACCGACGATGCTGGAATCCATCGTCGAGAATAAACAGGTCCACATCCGGGTGTTGACGCAGAACCAGCCTGCCGCCGGCCAGACGGTCGGGCTGGGCATGGACGATGGCCAAGCGGCGCAGCATCTCCTGGAGCATGGTGGCCTCGTCGGCGGCCTGGGGATGCTGCGACTTGTAGCCGCGCAAAAGGATGGCCGAGCGGCGGCCTTGCCGGGCAAACTGCTGCGCCAGCCAGCGCACGACGGGGGTCTTGCCGGTGCCGCCGGCGGTGAGGTTGCCCACGCTGATCACCGGCCGGGGCAATCGGCCGCTACGCAACATTCCCCGCTCATAAAGTGCATTGCGCAAGCGTATGACCAGCGAGTAGGGGGCCTCGGCGGCCAGCAGCACCGCGCGCAACAGCCCCGGTCCCGGGCCACGGGCCTGGCCGCTGATCAACCGCAGAACTCGGCCGGAAAGTGACATGAGCCGGTAATGTAACCGCGCAGTGCGGGGGCACCAACCGTCAGCCCAGCAGGTATCGCTCGTCAGCCTCGGTGAAAATGATGGGGACGCGGGGGATGCGGTCCATATGGAAATGCCCCAGAAGATCGGCCGCGGTGGTGATGCCGTCGACCTCGATGCCGCACCAGCGCGCCAAAAGCCCCAGCACGCGGCCGGCGCTGACGCCTTGCTGGCGGTAATGGCCCAGGCGCGTGTCGCCGTGGCGCTTGGCCAGGCGGCGACCGTCGGGGCCCTTCACCAGCGGCAAGTGCCAATAGCGGGGGATGTGTGGTTGCAGCTCCAAGGCGTGGTAGAGCAGTATCTGGCGCGGTGTGGAGTCCAGCAGATCGTCGCCGCGCATGACGTCGGTGATGCCCATGTCGGCATCGTCCACCACCACGGCCAGTTGATACGCGGGAGTACCGTCGGCCTTGGCAATCACAAAATCGCCCAGCGCGGCCATGGGCTGCTGATGGGGGCCGAGGAACTGGTCATCGAATTCGACGGTCTGCGCACCAGCGGCGAAACGCAGTGCTGCCGGCCGGCCGTCCTGGCGGGCATGGTCGAGGCTGTGATATCGGCCGCGACAGGTGCCGGGATAGACACCGTCGGCGTCCGAAGCGTGAGGCGCGCTGGCGGCCAGTTCGACTTCGCGGCGCGTGCAGGTGCAGGCATAGGCCTGCCCGGTCGCCAGCAGCCGGTCCAGGGCGCTGGTGTACACAGGGCGGCGCCGGCTTTGGTAAAACGGACCCTGGTCCCAATCGAGCCCCAGCCAGCGCAGGTCCTCGATGGCCTGGGTGTCGGCGCCCTTCTTGACGCGGGGGCCGTCCAGGTCTTCGATGCGCAGCACGATCTGCCAGCCCTCGCTGCGGGCCAGCAGCCAGTTGATCAGGAAAGTGCGGGCATTGCCCAGATGCAGGGCGCCGGTGGGCGAGGGGGCCAGGCGGGTGATGCGCGTCAAGAGAACCTCAGCGTGGCGGGGGACCGGCATGGGGCCCGATCAGCGCCGGCAACCAGGTCAGCAAGAGCAGCCCCAGGATGATCACGGCCAGCGCGATCTCGATGGTCAACCGAAGCCAGCGTCGCGTGGTTGTGCCGGACGGTGCGGCCACGACGCTGGTTCTAGCGCGTTTGCCGGTCAAGTCAAGGGGCCGCTACAATCGCCGTTGCGGCCGTCGCGGTCGTTTTACCGTGAACCCCATGCAAGCCCTTGGCGCTGACCAGCAGGAACCCGGCATCGTGCTGATGTGGCTGGCGCGGCTGCGCTGGCTGGCCGTGGGGGGGCAGCTTGCCGCCAGCGCCTTGGGACAAGGGGTGCTGGGTCTGCAATTGCCGCTGGGGCCTATTGCCGCGCTGGCGGGTCTGACGGCGCTGAGCAATGTCATGGTGCTATGGGCCAGGGCCCGCAGCACGCGACCGGCACGATTGATACCGGTGGTGGTGCTGCTGGACGTGGTGCTGCTGACGCTTTTGCTGTACTGCACCGGCGGGGCGCAGAATCCCTTTGCCCTGCTATACCTGGTTCACGTGGCCATCGCCGCGCTGGTGCTGCGGCCGGTGTGGGCATGGACAACGGTCCTGGCGGTATGTGCATCGTATGCGGCGCTGTACCGGTGGTTTCTGCCTTTGACCCCGGCCGATCGGGTCAGTGCCCAGGACCTGGCCAAGGGGCAGTGGGCGGCACTGGCGCTGGTGGCAGGGTTGATTGCTTACTTCGTGGGGCGATTGATGCGTTCCCTGCATCAGCATCAGCAGCAGCTCGCCCAGATGCGCCAGGCGGCGCAGCGTCATGCTCAACTGGCCAGCCTGGCGACACTGGCCGCCGGGGCCGCGCACGAGTTGGCCACGCCGCTGGCGACAATTGCGGTGGTGGCCAAGGAACTGGAGTGTTCGACGGCCGGCGCTTCGGCGGGCATCGCCGAAGATGCGAGGCTCATTCGCCAGGAGGTGGATCGATGCCGTGCGATTCTGCAGCGGATGCGCGTGGAGGAGTCGGCGGAGCCGGCGCAGGCCGACGTTGCGCAGGCCGTGATGGCCGCGGTGGGTGAGCTGGGCCGGCCGGTGCAGTTGGCGGGAGCCGGGCCCGCGGGCACCGTGGCGGTGCCGTTGACGACGTTACACCAGGCGCTGCGCGTGCTGCTGCGGAATGCGGCCGATGCGTCGGCGGCCCAGGACCCCATCGAGCTGCATACGGCGGTTGACGGTGAGGGGGTGGTCTTTGAGGTGGCGGATCGTGGCTGTGGCATGACCGATGAGGTGGAAGCCCGCGCCGGTGAGCCGTTTTTCACCACCAAGGCGCCGGGACAGGGCATGGGGCTGGGCCTGTTTCTGGTGCGGCTGGTGGCCGAGCGCTATGGCGGGACGTTGAGGCTGAGCCCCCGCCCCGGCGGCGGAACCGTGTGCCGATTGCGTCTGCCGGCCGCCCCCAGCGGCGATCGCGCGGGCGCCGCCTCTTGAAGTTCGCCGCCTTTGGCGTAAATCCATGCACATGACGCAGACCGTCCAGCAACCTGCCACGCGCATTCTCATCGTGGATGATGACACCACGTTTCGCCTGCGCCTGGCTCGGGCGCTTTCAGATCGCGGGCTGGAAGTCTTGGATGCCTCCGGCGGCGCCGAGGCCTTAAAACTCGCCCAGCAACATCGGCCGCAGTGGGTGCTGCTGGATTTGCGCATGCCCGACGAGGGCGGGATGGAGCTGATCCAGCCCCTGATTCAACTCGAACCCCAGGTGCGCATCGTGGTGCTGACAGGCTACGGCAGTATCGCCACGGCCGTGGAGGCGCTGCGTCGCGGCGCCGTGAACTACCTGACCAAGCCGGCCGATGCCCAGCAGATACTGGCCGCGTTTACACAACCGGCCGGAGCGGTGGACAGCGCCGCGCCCGCGCCGTCGCTGGCGAGGGTGGAATGGGAACACATTCAGCGCGTGCTCACGGATTGCGGCGGCAACATCTCCGCCACAGCGCGGCGGCTGGGCATCCATCGGCGCTCGCTGCAACGAAAATTGGCGAAGCTGCCGCCGGAAGAGTAGCGCTGCGGCGTGCCGGGACTGGCCTCAGCCGGCGGCGATGACAAGCCGGGCGCGCTGTGGCACAATTCAACCATGCGAACCTGCCTCTTGCTGGTCGTGATACTGATCTGCCCAACTCTGGCGGCCGCCGCGCCGGCCACCACGCAAAGCGCCGCCGGATCACTGGTGGAGCAGGGCCGAGCCCTGGCACAGGCTGGCGAGCATCTGGCGGCTATCGAGAAATATCAGCAGGCGATGGCCGCCGAGCCGCGTGCGGCGGCGGCCTACGCATACATGGCCGCCAGCCAGTTGGCGATGAAGATGTCCCGGGAGGCGCAGGCCACCATAGACCAGGGCTTGCGCCAGGTGCCGGGTGACTATCGATTGATACAGATGTCCGGGCAGGTGCTGCTGAGCCAGGACAAGATCGACGCGGCCATCGAGCGCTATCAGCAGGCGGCTGGTCTGTCGCCGGCGGAGGCGGGCACCATCTATGCCGACCTGGCCGGGGCATTGGCGGCTCGCAATGATCCCCGGCTGGACGGGCGCATTGAAGCAGCGCTGAAGGCCGCCGCCCAGGCCAACCCGCCGCATCTGGATTCGCTGTTCAACCTCGGCCAGAGCTATGCGGCGGCCGGGCGCCAGGAGGGGCGGACGTATTTGCAGCGCTATATCGAGCTGGCGTCGGCCTTGCCTGCCGAGCAGCAGCAACCGCAGAAGCTGCGCCTGGCCAAGCAGATGGTGCGGGCCTTGGATGCGCTTCGAGGATGAGACGTCCTAACATTACAGCGCACCTTCCGCCTGCTGCCGCCCTCGCAGTAGAATCCCGCGCGTTTCCTCCGTGTCCAGTACTAACGCCGGGCCCCATAGCCTGTCGCGCAGGTGAGTTACTGTCTGCTGCGGTGGGCTTTGGGGTCATCCACGGCCGTGGAGAAGCAAGAGGCCAGCGGCTATCTGGAACGGCGCAGGTACGTCCGCGCGTTGGTGGAGAGATTGGAGTACCTGGAGCGAAAGATCTCAGCGTACCCGTCCTCGGCAACAGGTTGACGGTCGTGACCGCCTGATCGCAATCACCAAGGCAACGTCAGTCGCAGTGGTCGTCGCACTCGGCGGCCGCCGCCATCGACGCAGTTAGTGCCATCACCATCGCGCCAGGAGCCAACATGTTTCGTCGTATCGTGGAGTTCTCCAACATTACTTGGGTTGTTTCTGGTCCAATGCGTCGGCAGCGCCCAGCAGATCGCGAAGCATGATGCCGAAGCGCACGGCCGGTTGGTCGGGCTTCAGGCGCGGTGCCCCGGCCCCGGCACGGACCAAGTGCTCCGAGATGTCTCCGGTGCGCGGGTCTTGCGCGGCCAGCACGACGGACAGCAGCGACTCGGCCTTGGCGCGGTGCAGCGGGTTCTTCGTCGCCTGCCAGAGCCGGGCGTAGACATGGGCCATGCGAGCGAGGTTCTCGGCCGGTGCCCCGCCCAAGCGGCCGCCGTCCTTGCTCCAAGCGCTGGTCGGCCCATTGTCGCGGTCCCAGACGATGTTGCGGTCCTCGCACCAGAGGGCCAGTTGTTCGATCAGTTTCAGGTCGCGATCCTCGGGCGCGGCGTACTGCAGCAGGTACAGCAGCAGGTACTGCACGATGTGGCTGTGGGTGGGGGAGGGGTATGCCAACGGCGGTGAGTGCGGGCCGTCCTC
>Ga0209450_10000161_pt1 | contig 36877 bp, 30 predicted proteins | sample FrelakmetLWP11LW_FD_187149 | JGI IMG/M metagenome (GOLD analysis project Ga0209450, IMG submission 187149) | Freshwater lake sediment microbial communities from the University of Notre Dame, USA, for methane emissions studies - LWP11 LW (SPAdes)... | ecosystem: Environmental > Aquatic >...
GCAGGCCACCGGCGAGCGCGGGGCGCAGCAGCGGCAGGTGCAGCGACCAGGCGCGACGCCAGGGTCCCGCGCCGAGCGAGCGCGCCGCCTCGCCGAGCGCGGGCCGCAGTGCTGCCAGGCCGCTGGCCGCGGCGCCGGTGCCGACGCGCACGAAGCGCGCCAGCAGGCCGAGCCAGACCGCGAACGCCGAGGTCGACAGCGCGATGGCGATGCCCGCGCCGTGCAGCGCGCGTTCGGCGGCGACCAGCGCAAACATCAGGCCGACCGCGAGGACCACGCCCGGCACGGCGTAGCCGAGACCGGCGATGTCCTCCAGCCGCGCACCGGCACGCGAGGCGCGACCGGCCAGCGCCAGCGCGAGCCCGGCGCACACGATCGCCAGCGCCGCCACGCCGGCGACCGCGGCGGTGGCCGCGAGCGCGTGGCCGAGGCGCGCCAGGTCGACATCGGCCGCGAACGCCCACGCCGCCAGCCGCAGCGCCGGCAGTCCGAAGCCGAGCGCCACCACGACCGCGACGGCGATCCATGCGAGCACGCTCGCGCGCCGCCCGAGCACGATCGGCGGCGCAACCGCCGCGCGGCCGCCCCGCGGCAGCGTCGCGCGCGCCGCGGAGGCGCGCTCGGCCATCCGCAGCAGCAGGGCGACCAGCAGCAGCAGGCCGGCCAGTTGCGTCGCCGCCGGCAGCGCATGCATGCCGTACCAGGTGCGATAGACCAGCACGCTCAGGGTGTCGATGCCCAGCACGCTGACCGCGCCGAACTCGGCCAGCGATTCCAGCGCCACCAGCGCGCCACCGCCGACCAGCGCCGGCCGCAGGGCGGGCAGCACGCCGCGCGCGAAAGCCGCCGCGGGCGCCAGCCCCTGGCTGCGCGCGGCGTCCAGCAGGGCGCCACCACCGGACAACAGGCGCGCGCGCACCAGGAGGTACACGTAGGCGTAGTTGGCCAGCGCCAGCAGCACGATCGCACCCGGCAGCGTGCGCAGCGAAGGCAGCCAGGCCGCGCTGCCGGTGTGCGCGATCGCCCAGGCGCGCAGCGGGCTGCCGACGTCGAAGCTCGCCAGCCAGGCATAGGCCAGCACGTAGGCAGGCATCGCGATCGGCAGCACCAGCAGGGCTTCCGCCACGCGGCGTCCGCGGAAGTCGCACAGCACGACCAGGGCGGCGAGCGACGCCCCCAGGACCATCGCCAGCGCGCTGGCGCCGGCGGCCAGCAGCAACGTGCGCAGCGCGGCGCCCGGCAGCAGGTGCTCGCCGAGGTGCGCCCAGGTCGCGGCATCGGGCTCCGCCCACGCCGCCAGCAGCGCGCCGAGCGCGAGCAGCGCGGGCGCACCGGCCAGCACGGCCGGCACGAGCAGCCAGCGCGCGCGCGACGGCCGCCACGCGCGCTCGCGATGCACGTCGCCCGCGGCGACGGCGCTCATGCGCGCCGCGCGCTCAGCGCCAGCCGGCGCGATCCATCAGCCGCACCGCCTCCGGCTGGCGGCGCCCCGTCTCGGCAAGGTCGACGTCGTCGGCCTTGAAGGTCCCGAAGCCGACCAGCAGCGGATCGGTGGTCGCCTGCGCGTTGACCGGGTACTCGAGGTTGAGGCGCGACAGTTTGGTCTGCGCCGGCACGTCGGTGATCCACTCCAGCAGTGCGCGCGCGCCATCCGGGTTCTTCGCATGGCGCGCCACGCCCATGCCGGCGATGTTCTGGTGCACGCCGGCGCCGTCCTGGTCGGGCCAGAACATCGCAATCGGCAGCGCCGGGTCGGCGCGCTTGAGGCGCGCGACGTAGTACATGTTCACCACGCCGGCATCGCACTCGCCGCCCGCCACCGCCTGCGCGGTGAGCGTGTCGTCGGCCAGCGGCGCGGCGGCGAGGTTGGCCGCCCAGCCGCGCACCATCGCTTCGGCGTCCGCCTCGCCCATGCGCGCGATGCGGGTCGCGATCAGCGACTGGTTGTAGACGTTCTTCGACGTGCGCAGGCACAGCCGCCCCTTCCAGTCCGGGCCGGCCAGCGCGGCGTAGGTCGACAGCGCGGCCGGCTGCACGCGCGCGGTGGCGTAGACGATGCCGCGCACGCGACGGCTGATGGCGAACCAGCGCCCCTGCGCGTCGCGCAGGTTGGCCGGCACGCGCGCGACCAGGGTCGGCGAATCGACCGTGGCCAGCAGGCCGCGCTCGGCCGCCAGCCAGAGATTGCCGGCGTCGACGGTCAGCAGCAGGTCGGCGCGCGTGTTCTCGCCCTCGGCCGCGAGCCGCTCCACCAGCACCGGGCCCTGGTCGACGAGCAGTTGCACCTCGACGCCGGTTTCTGCCGTATAGCGGTCCAGCAGGGGCCGGATCGAGGGTTCTTTCTGGGCCGAATAGACGACCAGCGGTTCCGCCGCGTGGGCGGCGAGGCCGGCCAGCAGGCCCGCCATACAGATAAGGAGTCGGCGCATGTCATCGAGGTCCAAGGAAAGGACCTTGATGATATTAATTCTCATTTGAGGCCACAAGCGGCCCCGGCCGTCAGGGCGCGGCGCGCACCACGAGGTTCATGCCGTCCACCGCCGTGACCTCGACCCGCGTGCCGGCCGGCAGCGGTTCGCCGCGCACGGTCCACAGCGAGTCGCCGATCTTGATCCTGCCGAAGCCGTTCTCGATCGCCGTCTCCAGCACGAACACGCGGCCGACGTACTGCTCGCTGCGGCGGTTCAACAGCGGCTGGTCGCCGACCGGCTCGTGCTGCCGGAAGTAGGCGCGGTAGATCTGCACCGCCACCAGCGCGAGCCCGCCGAACAGCAGCGCCTGCGCGAGACCGTGCAGGTCCGGCAGCAGCCACACCAGCGCGCCCATCACCAGCGCGGCGAGCCCGAACCAGAGCAGGAAGGCCCCGGGCACCATGGTTTCCGCGGCCATCAGGACGAGACCGAGGGCGAGCCAGAAGATGACGTTGTTGGACATTGCGGTGGGTTGGGTGCGTGGTGGTCTTGGAGGGTGGGGTGATGGCGATGGATGGCTGTTTCGTTCGAGGGCCCAGGGCCCAGGGCCCAGTAGAGGCGGCGCTACGGACGCGTGTCGTCGCGAGCGGCACAGCGTGCGCGCTGAGCCACACGAGCAGGGTATAGGGCATAGGGTATAGAAGAGTCGCGTTTCGAGCGGCTCTTCCTGGGCCCTGGGCCCTATACCCTGGGCCCTATACCCCAAGCACCGATCCCCATTCCCCGCCCTTGATCAGCCCTCGCCCCGCGGCGGCGCCGGCCGCGGCTGCTTCTGCTGCGCGAACGAATCCTTGGCGATCTCGGCGATGCCGGCGAGGCTGCCCATCAGGCCCATCGCGTCCATCGGCAGCATCAGCAGCTTCTGGTTCGGCGAGGTCGCCATCGCCTTCAGCGCCTGGGTGTACTTGTCGGCCACGAAGTAGTTGATCGCCTGCACGTCGCCCTTGGCGATCGCCTGCGAGACCATCATGGTCGCCTTCGCTTCGGCCTCGGCGAGGCGCTCGCGGGCCTCGGCGTCCTTGAAGGCAGCCTCGCGGCGGCCCTCGGCTTCGAGCACCGCGGCCTGCTTCTCGCCTTCGGCGCGCAGGATCTCGGCCGCGCGCAGGCCCTCGGCCTCGAGGATCGCCGCGCGCTTCTCGCGCTCGGCCTTCATCTGGCGTGCCATCGCATCCACCAGGTCGCGCGGCGGCTGGATGTCCTTGAGCTCGATGCGGTTGACCTTGATGCCCCACGGATGGGTGGCCTGGTCGACCACCGCCAGCAGGCGCGAGTTGATCTCGTCGCGCTTGGACAGCGACTCGTCGAGGTCCATCGAGCCGATCGCGGTGCGGATGTTGGTCATCACCAGCGCGATCGTGGCCTGTTCGAGGTTGGACACCTCGTAGGCGGCCTTGGCGGCGTCCAGCACCTGGAAGAACACCACGCCGTCGACCTTGACCACCGCGTTGTCCTTGGTGATGACGTCCTGCGAGGGCACGTCAAGCACCTGCTCCATCATGTTCATCTTGCGGCCGATGCCGTAGACGTAGGGGAACAGCAGGGCGAGGCCCGGCGACAGCGTGTGGGTGTACTTGCCGAAGCGCTCCACGGTGTACTCGAAGCCCTGCGGGACCATGCGTACGCCCTTGACGATGGTGATCACCACGAACAGCACGAACACGGCGATGAGGATCTCGGCGAACATCGATGGCTCCATGCGGGACGCGCCGCGCGGGGGCGGCGTCGGGACGGCAGTATAGGGGACGCGGCCGACGCGCCGCGTCGCTCAGCGCGTGGCGTCGAACAGCCGGCGGTAGCGCGGCGAGAACAGCGCCGCGTCCGGGGCCTGCCCGGGCGCCAGCGCGCGCGCGGCGCGGATGTCGGCCTGCGCGCCGGCCAGCAGCGCTTCGGCCCGCTCGCCGCCGGCCTGCGACAGCGCGTGGCGCGCCGCCGAACGCAGCAGCAGGGCATGGAAGCGCGCCTTGGGATCACTGAACGGCGCGAGATCGAGGTTGGCCGGCGCATCGAGGCGCCCGGCGATCCAGGCATCGAGCGCGGCAACCAGCGCGGGGGGCGCACGGGTCGCCGCGGGTGCGGTGGCCGCCGGCGTCGCGGCCGGCGCTGCCGGTGGAGGCGTCGCGGGGCGCTGCGCGACGTTCGCAGGCGGCCGCGTCGGCTCGCTCGCGGGGGTCGCCGGCGGACGGGCCGCGGGCGCCGCGGGCGGGTCGCGCTGCGCCACCGCAGCCGGAGCGGGCTGCGCCGGCGCCGTGGCGGCGGGCGCGGGCGTGGCCGGCGCCGCCGGCTGCTGCGCCAGTTGCGGCTGGCGCTTGCGGCAATCGGCCAGCCCTTGCTCGACCACGCCCTGCAGCGTGGCGTCGCCGGCGAGGATCGCCGCGGTCGGTGCATGGCCCCACTGGCGCTGCGCCTCGGCGCAGTTGCCCTGCCGGTACGCGGCCAGGCCGAGGAAGTACTGCGGCACGTAGGGCTCGAAGCGCATGCCGTAGATGCGCACGCGCGCCTGCGGCGTCGGTTCGGCGGCGATCGCTTCGCGCATGCGCGCCTCGACCTCGCTCCAGCGGCTGTTGGCCGCCGCTTCCTTGCCGCGCGCGTAGGCCTCGCGGAAGTTGGCCTGCGCCTGCGCGCCGCCGGCGAGGGCGAGCGCCGCGGCGAACAGCACGCCACGGGCGCGGTCAGAAGCCTGCACGACGCAGGTACTCCTGGCTGCTGACCGCGGCGGCGAACGAGGCGCGCGCGGTGGCGCTGCGCTGCGCCTGCACCTGCGCCACCTGCACCACCGGACGACGCGCGTTCGGGTGCGAGAACGTGATCGTGTACGCGCCGGCCGGGACCTCCAGCCGCAGCGGCGTGCTGGCGTCGGCCGGCAGCGCGACCGGGCGACGCTGCGCGTCGACCACCGACTGCACGGTGGCCCACGGCGCGGCGTCGATCACCAGCACGCCCATGCTGGCGGCGAGCCGCGCCTGCTCCTCGGCGGCGACGCGCGTGCGCGCGGCCTCGAGGTCGGTGGCGACCTTGGCGAGGCCCGCGTCGTTGGCCAGCGCGGTGCGCGCCGGCTCCAGCGCCTGCGCGATCGCATCCAGTTCGGCCGTGCTGCCCGCCGCGGCCACGCCTTCGGCCAGCGCCGACACCAGCCGCTGGCGCTGCGTCGCGGCGTCGAGGTCGCGCGGGTTGGCCTGCACGAGGCGCGCGATCGCGCGCGCCGCCTCGCCGATCGATTCGGCGCGCAGCGGTCGCGCGGCGATCAACTGCGTGATGCGCGCGAACTCCTGGTTGCGCTCGGCGACGGCGCGCGCCTCGGCCGCCTGCGCCGACACCCGCGTGGCGGCGGCGGCGAGCGCGGCGTCACCCGGATAGGCCTTGCGCGCCTCGGCGAGCAGCGCCTCGGCGCCCGCGGCATCGCCGGCCGCGGCGCGCGCGGCGGCGGAATCCGCGATCCGCTTGGGCAGGCCGGCCAGCAGCGCGGCGGCCTCGCTGTTGCGCGGATCGAGGCGCAGCACGCCGTCGAGGATCTCGCGCGCGTTGCGCTGCGGCGGCGACAGGTAGCGACCCTCGGCCAGCGCCTGCTGCGCGGCGGACAGCCCTTCCAGCACCTTGGCGCGGTCGGCGCTCAGCTGCCCCTCGACGCGGCGCTTGAGGTCCTGCGCGGCGGCCAGCCCCGGGCTGGTGCTCAGCGCCGCGTTGGCGTCGCTCAGCGCCGCCTCGGCGCGGTTGGCCGCCAGCGCGGCCTGGCCGCGGCGCAGCAGGGCCTGCGCCAGCGCATCGGCGCGCGCCGCGACGTCGCGATCATCCGGCGCCAGCGCGCGCGCCTGGGCCAGCGTCTCCTGCGCATTGTCGCCCGCCGGCGCATCCAGCCGGCCGGCCCGGATCTGCGCGTCCAGCGTGGCCAGCACCTGGCCCACACGCGCGCGCTGCGCGGCGACCTTGGCCGCGTCGTCGGCCTTGGCCTTGAGCAACTGCCAGGCCGGCTCGTTGGCGAGCACCGCTTCGGTCTCGCGCACCAGCGCCTGGGCGCCGGCGGCGTCGCCGCGGGCGAGCGCATCGTTGCCCGGGCGCAGCACGCGCGCGAGCAGGGCGTCGTAGCGCTGCTTGATGCCGGGATCGTCCGGCGACAGCGCGCGCGCCTGGTTGAGGAAATCGAACGCGCTGTTGGCGCCGAGGTCGCGCCCGAGCCGGGTCGCCTCGTCCGCGCGCTTGAGCAGGTCGGCGACCAGCGCCGCGTTCTCGGTGGCCTTGCGCTGGGCCGCGATGCGGTCGGCGATCGCGGTCAGTTCGGCGTCCTGCTCGTCGACCGTGCGCGCGGTGAGCATCGCGGTGGTGGCCGCCGCCAGGTCGCCCTTGGCGAGCGCGTCGGCGGCCTGCTTCTTGTAGGCGGCCAGCACCTCGCGCCGCACCGCGAGCGTGCCGTCGTAGTCGGATGCTTCCGGCGGCACCAGGTCGAGCAGGCCGCGCGCCTTGTCGAGGTCGCCGGTCTTGACCGCGTCGCGCACGCCGGCGATCGCGAGGTCGGCGCGCCGCTGCACGTCGGAATCGAGGCCGCCGCCGGGCCACAGGGCCAGCGCGCCGAGCCCGAGCACGACCACAATCGCCAGCGCGGCGCCGATCGCGATCCACGGCGGGCGGCGCGCCGCCTGCGGCGCGGGCACCTGGCCGGACGGCGGCAGGGCCGGCGCCGGGCCGGGCGTCGGCGTGCGCACGCCCGGCCGGCCCGAGGGCGGCAGGCGCACCTGCTGCGACATCGGCACCTGCAGGCTGTCGCCGCCGCCGGAGATCGAGAAGCCCAGCGCGCGCAACTGCTCCGACGAACTCTGGTCCGGGTCGGCCTGCAGGCGCTGCCACAGCATCTGGTTGTTGACCACCGCGCCCTTCAGCGCGCGGGTGAACTCCTTCAGGCTGGCGAACCGCTCGTCGCGGTTCTTGGCCAGCATGCGGTCCAGCACCGGCTGGAAATCGACGAACTGCGCCGGCAACGGCGGCGGCGGCTGCGTGAGGTGCGCCATCAGCACCGCGATCGGGGTGTCGCCGGCGAACGGCGGCGTGCCGGTCAGCAATTCGTAGAACAGCACGCCGAGCGCGTACAGGTCGGAGCGGCCGTCGACCTCCAGCGCGTTGATCTGCTCCGGGCTCATGTAGGTCGGCGTGCCGACCAGCATGCCGGTCTGGGTCAGCCGCGTGGCCGAGGCGTCCTGCTGCTTGGCGATCCCGAAATCGGTCAGCACCGGGGTGTGCGCGTCCCGGTACATGATGTTGGCGGGCTTGAGGTCGCGGTGCACCACGCCGTGCTCGTGCGCGAACTGCAGCGCCTGCGCGATCTGCACCACCACCGAGATGGCGTCGCCCAGCGACAGGCCTTCCTTCATCTTCTGCGAGAGCGTGCCGCCCTCGAGGTACTCCATCGCGATGTAGGTCGCGTCGTCGCTCTTGACGATGTCGTAGACGCTGACGATGTTGCGATGGGGCAACTTCGCCATCGTGCGGCCCTCGACGAGGAACCGCTTTTCGAACTTCTCGACGTCGTCGATGTTGCGCTTCATGACCTTCAGCGCGACCTTGCGATCCAGCGAGCGCTGGATCGCGAGGTAGACCGTCGCCATGCCGCCCGAGCCGAGTTCGCGGATTAGCTCATAGCCGGGGATGGTGGTCGAGAACTGGCTCATCGGGGGGGCGCGCAGGATCTTGCGCAGGATATACCACGCCCCCCGCGGCGCGAAGCCGCGACAAGGCCCCGGCCGGGGCCCGCGGTCAGGCCGCGACGGGCAGCCAGATCGACACCGACAGCCCGCCGCCCTCGCGGTTGGCCAGCGCGATGCGGCCGCCGTGCGCCTCGACGATCTCGCGCGACAGCGCCAGCCCCAGGCCGGTGCCGCTGCGCTTGGTGGAATAGAACGGCACAAGCGCGTTGCGCAGCACCGCGTCCGACATCCCGCTGCCGCGATCGAGCACCTGCAGGCGCCAATCCGCGCCGACCCGGCGCAGGGTGATCTCCACGCTGTCGGGCGGCGCACCGGATTCGTGCGCGTTCTTGACCAGATTGAGCAGCACCTGGGCGACCTGCCCGGGGTCGATGTCGGCGGCGGCATCGGCGTCGACCTCGCCGATCCGCACCGTGACCTGCTCGGCGAGGCGCGCGAGGAAGGGCCGCAACGCCACGCGCTCGCGACGCGGCGCCGGCAGCTTGGCGAAGGTGGCGTAGCCGCGGATGAAACCCTCCAGGTGCCGCGTCCGCTCCTCGATGGTGTCGAACACGCGCTCCAGCCGCGCGGCGTCCCCGCGCGCCGCCAGCGCGCGGCCCGAGTGCGCCAGTGAACTGATCGGCGCCAGCGAATTGTTCAACTCGTGGCTGATCACCCGGATCACCTTCTTCCAGGTCGCCACCTCCTGCCGGCCGAGTTCGCGCGTCATGTGGCGCAGCATCGACAGTTCGTGCGGGCGTCCATGCAGCATGAAGTCGCGCCGCGCCACGTGCCAGGTTTCCTCGCCGCCCTCGCCCGCCAGCGTGCACAGCGCGTCCAGGCGGTCGCGCAGGGCCTCGCGCAGCGCCGGCGGCAGGACCGCGGCGAGTGCGTCCAGCGCCTCGCCCTCCAGCGCGCGGCCGTCGCCGAACAGCGCCCGCGCGGCGACGTTGGAGAACACCACGCGGCCGTGCGGATCGGCCAACACGACCGCGGTCGGCGTGTTCTGGATCACGGTGTCGAGCAGCAGTTCGCGCTGCACCAGGCGCTGGCGCTCGCCGCGCAGCACGTCGCCGAGCGTGTTGAGGGTGCGCGTCAGCTCGGCGAGGTCGGGGTCCTCGGGCACCTTGATGGTGGCGCTGAAGTCGCTGTCCCGCCACGCCGACACGAGGGTGGACAGTGCGCGCAACTGCGCCGCGAACGGCGCATGGCGCGCCTGCGCGATCCACAGCCCGAACAGCAGCGCCGCGGCCACCGCCAGCGCCGCCGCCTGCCCCGCACCCAGCGCCCGCGCCGCCAGCACCAGCGGCACCAGGACCGCAGCGCAGGCCAGCGCCCAGGGAAGGAAACGACGCAGTGGGTGCCGGAGCATGGGGGCATTATCCATGCCGGCGCGCCCGCCACGAGGGTCTGGCGAGCGCGCGGCGATGCGGCGCGGGCCCGGCGCCGCCGCGTCCGGGGTTCAAGGATCGCGCCGCGGCGCGATGCCGTGCTTTTCGAGGCGCCGGTACAGCGCCTGGCGCGAAAGCCCCATCGTGGCCGCGGCCTCGGCGACCACGCCGCCGGCCGCGCGCAACGCGTCCTTCAGTTCCTCGCGGGTCGGCTCGCGCAGCGCCTCGCGCTCGACGGTGATCGAGCGCGGCGTCTGCGGGAGGCCGAGGTCGTCGGGCTGGATCACGCCGTCGCGGCACAGCAGGGCGGCGCGGGTGATGGCGTTGCGCAGTTCGCGCACGTTGCCGGGCCAGGCGTGGGCGCGCAGCGCCTCCTCGGCGGCCGGCGACAGCTTCGCGCCGTCGGGGGCGAAGTGACGCGCCAGCGGCACGATGTCCTCCGGCCGCTCGGCAAGCGGCGGCAGCGCGACCTCGATCACGTTGAGGCGGTAGAACAGGTCTTCGCGGAAGGTGCCCGCGCGGATCATCGCGTGCAGGTCGGCGTTGGTGGCGGAGAGCACGCGCACCTTCACCTCGCGGGTCTTGTTGGAACCCAGCCGCTCGAAGCGCCCGGTCTCCAGCACGCGCAGCAGCTTCATCTGTCCCGAGGACGACAGGTTGCCGATCTCGTCGAGGAACAGGGTGCCGCCGTCGGCGGCTTCAAAGCGCCCCTCGCGCGCCTTGCCGGCGCCGGTATAGGCGCCAGCTTCGGCGCCGAACAGCTCGGCCTCGATCAGTTCTCCCGGCAGCGCGCCGCAGTTGACTGCCACGAAGGGGCCGTCCTTGACCCGCGAATTGGCGTGCAAGATTTCGGCGATGCGCTCCTTGCCGGCGCCGTTGGGCCCGGTGACCAGCACCGGCACGTCGGCGCGCGCCACCTGGCAGGCCAGGCGCACGCAGCGCTCCATCGCCGGCGATTCGAACACCAGGCCGCGCAGGTCGAAGTCGCGGGCCAGCGCCGAGCGCGCGCCGCTGGCGGCGCGTTCCAGCCGGCGCGCGCGCCGCGTGGCGTCGCCCAGCTCGAGGAGGTTGCGCACCGTGGCCACCAGCTTGGCGTCGTCCCACGGCTTGGCGAGGTAGTCGGCCGCGCCCGCCTTGACCAGTTCCACCGCCTGCTCGAGGTGGGTCCAGGCGGTGAGCAGGATCACCGGCATGTCGGGTTCCACGTCGCGGATGCGGCGGAACAGCGCCACGCCCTCCTCGCCCGAGGTGGTGTCGGCGGTGAAGTTCATGTCCTGCACCACGAGGTCGACGCCGCCGCGGCGCAGGGCGGCGAGCCCCTCGTCCGGCGATGGCGCGCACAGCGTGCGCCAGCCCTCGAGGTGGAACAGCACGTCGAGCGCGGTCGACACCGCGCGATTGTCGTCGATGACCAGGATGGTCGACATGGGGCGGCGGGCGCGAGGGCTCGATCCGTTGCGTTGCGTGGAGGTTCCGGCCATTCGTGCATCCCGTCCGTTGCCGGACGGGATGCACGTCGGGCCTCGATGGTTGCATGCGCGCCGCCGCGGCGCACGCCGCGGCGGCGCGACGAAGCGCTCAGGCGCTGCGGGTGGCGATCGCCGGCGGCACCGCGGCCGCGCGCCGCGCCGGCGCATAGACCGCGACCTGGCCGAGCAGCAGCACGATCGCGGCGCCGATCGGCAGGTAGAACCACGGCAGGCGGTCGGCCCCGAAGTTCTCCGCCATCCAGTAGTTGACGACATAGGCCAGCGTCACGCCGACCACGATGCCGAAGCCGGCGATGATCGCATTCTCGGCCTGGAAGTAGCGCAGGATCTGGCCACGGGTGGCCCCCAGCGCGCGCCGCACGCCGATCTGGCGCGTGCGCTGGGTGACCCAGAACGAGGCCTGGCCGACGATGCCGAGCGCGGTGACCGCCAGCAGGCAGATCGTGATCGCGATCATGATGAACACCAGCGCGCGATCGCCCCGATGCTGCTCGGCGCGCATCTCCGGCATGGTGCGCAGACCATCGACCACGCGCTGTGGGTTGCGCGCCCACAGCGCCTCCTCGACCGCCTTGACCGTCTGCTGCAGCGCATCCGGGCGCGTGCGCACCGCAATGCGAGGGCTGCCGTCGCTGCGCACCGGAATCAGGGTCGACTTTCCGAACCGGCCCCAGTCGGTCCACGGCGTGACCAGTCGCTCGACGACGCCGATCACGCGCGAACCGACTTCGCCGCGCACGCCCGAAATGCCGATCATGCGGCCGACCGCCGGTTCGTCGCCGAACATCCGCTCGGCGAGCGCCTGGGTGATGATCACCACGTCCGGGCGCAGCGGCTTCTCGGCCTCATGCCACTGAACCTCGCCCGGCTCGAAGTTGCGGCCGGCCACCAGATTGAGGCCCAGCGTCCCGAGTGCCGTCTCGTCGACCATGTACAGCGCCGTGTTGCTCTCCGCGCCGCCGGCGCCGTCGGGACCGAGCACCACGCTGCTCGACCAGCCACCGCCGGACAGCGGCATCGAGTTGGTCAGGTAGGCGCCAACCACGCCCGGCACCCGGCGCACGGCGTCGAGGTCTGCCAGCAGTTCGGCGCGACGCTGCTCGGCGCTGCCTTCGGGCGTGAGCCCGAGCACGAACAGCTCCTGCTCCACCACCCCGCTCGGCCGCGCCATCAACTGCGTGCGGTCGATCACGATGTAGAGCGCGTTGGCGATGATCGCCAGTGTCAGGGCGATCTGCGCGGCGATCAGGCCGGCGGCCACCTTGTGCTGCAGCAGGGCGGCGAGGATCGGGCTCTTGCGCATGGCGGGTTCCTCAGCTCGTCTTCAGTTGCACCGCGGGGGCGACGTTGCTGGCGCGCCAAGCAGGGTAAACCCCGGCGAGCACGCTGGTGGTGATCGCGATCACCACGCAGGTGGCGAGCATCGGCAGATCGAGGCTCGCCGCCTCGGACCAGTGCGGCGACAGCGAACGCACACCGGCCAGACCGCCGACGGTCAGCAGCAGGCCGACGAAGGCGCCGAAGAAACCGACCACCGAGGACTCGGTGAGATACTGCGCGAACAGCGCGCGCTTGCTTGCGCCGACCGCGCGCCGCAACCCGATCTCGCCGGAACGGCGCAAGAACTTCGCCAGCAGCAGGGTGCCGGCATTGAGCAGGCACACCAGCAGGAAGGCGAAGCCGAGCACCGTGAACAAACGCATGTCGTCGGGCACCACGCGGCGCAGGTGGAGCCATTCGCGCAGCGGCACCGGCGCAGTCAGGTGCGCGCGATCGAACGCGCGCCCGGCCTGTCGCTGCTCGGCGACATAGCCGGCGAGGAAGTCGCGGAAGGCGGCCACGGCGGCATCGTCCGGCAGTTCCACCCAGCCGTTGAGCCAGATGCACTCCGATGCGAGAAAGCTCGCGCGCCCCTCGCCCGGGGATTCCCAGCAACTGATGTTGCCGTTCACGGCGAGGTCTTCGGCGATCGCCAGCGACAGCGGGATGAACAGCGGCTCGGGATCGTTCATCGCGCCGGTGCTCAGGTCGTAGTACTTCGGCCGCGGCGCCCAAGCGTCGAGCACGCCGACCACGGTGTAGTACTGGTCCGACAAACGAATGCGGCGACCGACGCTGTTCTCGCCACCGAACAGGCGCTCGTTGGTGGCCTTCGAGAGCACGACCATGCGCGCGCGACCCGCCTCGTCGGCCTCGCTCCAGGGCCCGCCGTGCAGGAACGGAACATCGAACATCGGGAAGAAGTCCGGCACGGTGGCGCGCGCGGCGGCCACGTACGGGCGCAGGCCCTCTTTCTCCGGCTGCACGGCCACGCTCACCGAGTAGGCGATCACGGTGCGCCGCGCGCGGTCGGCGGCGAGCAGCGCCATGGCGTCCTTGTGCGTGAGCAGGTCGGGGGCGACGGCCTTGCCGTCCACTTCGCCCCACGAATTGCCGTTGGTGTTCCAGTTGTCGACCCCGAGCGCGAACAAGCGCTCGCTCTTGTGCGGGATCGGATCGGCGCCGAGGCGCTGCAGCACGGTCAGCGCGGTCATCGCGGTGGCCACGCCGACGCCGATGGCGAGCACCATCAGCGCGGAGAGCACCGGCTGGCGCTTGAGCCCGAGCAGGGCAATGCGCACGTAGTAGGCGAACATGGCGTCCTCCTCAGGCCGCCGGCGCGGCGGCTTCGCGGCGCGCGGCCACCCGCGGCGCGGATGCGTCGAGGTCGACGATCTGCCCGTCGACGATGTGCACGTTGCGCCGCGCGCGCCGCGCGAGTTCGAGATCGTGGGTGACCATGATGATGGTCGTGCCCTGGCGGTTGATCTCCTCCAGCAGTTCCAGCACGCAGCGCGCCATCACCGAATCGAGGTTGCCGGTCGGCTCGTCGGCGAGCAGGATCTTCGGCTCGCCGGCCAGCGCGCGCGCGATCGCGACGCGCTGCTGCTGGCCGCCGGACAGCTCGGACGGGTAGTGCTTCATGCGCGAACCCAGGCCGACCCGGCCGAGTGCCTGCTCGATGCGGCGGCGGCGCTCGGCGCGGTCGAAGCCGCGGTAGCGCAGCGGCACGTCGACGTTGTCGAACAGGTCGAGGTCCGGGATCAGGTTGAACGACTGGAACACGAAGCCGATCTTCTCGTTGCGCAGCCGCGAGCGCGCGTCGTCCGACAGCCCGCGCACGTCGACCCCGTCGATCGCGTACAGGCCCTCGCTGTGCTCCTCGAGCAGGCCGGCGATGTTGAGGAAGGTGGTCTTGCCCGAGCCCGAGGGGCCGGTCACGGCGACGAACTCGCCGGCACCGACCTCGAGCGAGAAATCGCGCAGGGCGTGCGTCTCGACCAGGTGGGTGCGGTAGATCTTCTTCAGGTTCTGCATCCGCAGCATGTTCAGGGTTCCTTCGCGGGGAGGACTCGGGATGGATTCATTGCGGGCTTGGTGGGAGCGGCGCGTGCGCCGCGATTTCTCCACCCCGCCACAGTCAGTCAGTTCGTCAGGTTCACTTCCGCCTGCTCGGCGAATTCGCTGGTGTCGGAGATCACGATCCGCTGGCCAGGCTCGAGGCCGGAGAGGATCTCGACCTGGCCCGCGGCCAGCGCGCCGAGCGTCACCGGCACGCGCACCAACCGGTCGCCGTCGATGCGGAACGCGAAGCGCCCGCCACCGACGTCGACGAAGGGGCCGCGCTCGACCAGCAGGGTGCCGGGGCGCTCCTCGATCAGGATCCGCGCCTGCGCGCGCTGGTTCTGCCGCAGGTCGGGCGGGGTGCCGTCCTTGAAGCGCACGCGCACGTTGACGTTGCCTTCGACCACCTCCGGCGAGATCGCGCGCACTTCGCCGGCGAGCTTGGCGCCGGCCAGCGCGATCTCGGCCGACAGGCCGGCCACGATGTCGTTGGCGTACACCTCCGGCACCGGCACCTCGACCTCGAGTTCGGTCAGGTCGACCACGGTCAGCAGCGGCGCGTTGACCGCCACCTGCGCGCGCTCGGCGGCCAGCAGGTTGCCGACCATGCCGGCCACCGGCGCCTTGATCGCCAGCGCGTCGGCCTTGCGCTGCAGGTCGGCGACCAGCAACTGCTGGCGCTCCACCGCCTTGCGGCGGGTCGAAAGCTCGAGCGCCAGCGCGTCGCGCTCCAGCGCCACGTCCTGCTCGGCCTGCCGGAAGGCGTTGGTGGCGTTCTCGAGTTCGTCGCCGGCGCGCAGGTGGTCGACCTCGGAGATCGCGCGCGGCGCCCAGGCCTTGTCGGCGCGCTGCTTCTCGCGCTCGGCGGCGCGCAGCGCGACGCGCGCGGTCTCCAGCTCGCGCGCCTTGGTCAATTGCGCGCGGCGGTTGGCGATCATCTGGCCCGAGGCCTCGGCCTCCAGCGAGGCAAGCGTGGCCTGCTCGCGCTTGAGTTCGCTGGCGAGTTCGGGGCTGTCGACGGTGGCGAGCAGGTCGCCGACCGCCACCGCCTGGCCCGCCTGCACGGCGAAGGACACCGTGCCCGCGGCCTGCGCGTACAGCGTGGGGCTGCGCGCGGCGACGATGCGCGCCTGCGCGGCGACGTCGCGCAGCAGGGTGTCGCGGCGCACTTCCGCGATCCGCAGGCGCTCGCTGCTGACCGAGGCCGACGCGGTGAACCAGCGCGCCATGCCGGGCATGAACACCACCAGCACGCCGAGCACCGCCAGCGCGATGCCGCCGCGCACCAGCCAGCGTTTCGGGCTGGTCGGCGGCGGCGCGAGGATGCGGTCCTGCTGGCTGGTGTCGCGGATCAAGGTCATTCCCCGCGGACAGGCTTCGGGAAACCCCAATGCACCGCTCATGCCAAGCGGCGGCGGTCTTGCAGCCTATTGATTCGACGGCGTTTTTTCGAGCGTCCGGTGCGCGTCCGCGGGCGTCCGGCCACGTCCGCGCGCGGGCCGCGGACGGCGCTTGGGACTCAGAACGCGTAGCGCATGCCGGCCACGAACTGGCGCGGGCTGCCGGTCAGGATGCCGCGCGTGCGATCCACGATGTAGTCGCGGTCGCCGGCGTTCTTGAGCGCCGCGAACGCGCTCCAGCCCCGGTCGGACGGGATCCAGTTCACGGTCAGGTTCCACACCGCCCAGCCGGCGACCACGCCGCCCTGCCCGCTCGCGACCGGCGACTGCGTGTTGGCGAAGTCGCTGAACTGCTCCGACACCGACTGCACCTCGGCCGAGACGTCCCACGCGCCCTGCTGCCAGCCGACCCGCGCGGTGGCGGTCCAGCGCGGTGCGTAGGGCAGGCGCTTGCCGGTGGCGCTGCCGCCGACCGGCAGTCCGGTCGCCACGGCGGTCAGCGGCGCGTCCTGGCGCGCGGTCGGCAGCGCGGTGAGCGCGAGGTTGGCGTAGGGCCGGCCGCTGGCGACGAGGTCCTTGCCGTCCCAGTTCAACAGCAGCTCCGCGCCCGCATAGGTCGTTTCGCCCTCGGCCAGCGGCGTGCTGCCGCCGGCGATCGAACCGACCGCGATCTGGTTGCGGAAGTCGTTGCGGAACAGCGCGGCCTCGAACGAGGTGCGCGCACCCAGCGCGCCGCGCACGCCGAGTTCCCAGTTGGTGCTGCGCTCGGCGTCGACCTCGACGCCGCCGCCGCTGTTGTCGATCAGGTCCTCGGCGCGCGGCGGCGCGAAGCCCTCGTGCACGCCGGCGAACACCGTGAGGTCGTCGTTGATCGCCCAGTTCGCGCCGAGGCCGGGCACCACCTCGTCGACCTCGGACTCTCCGCGTGCGCCGTTGAGCCGGTTCTCGCGCACATAGTCGATCGACTCCCAGCGCACCACCGGCGCGAGGATGAAGCTGCCGAAGCGGAAGCGGTTTTCGACGAAGGCGGCGAAGGCTTCGGTTTCGCGCAGGTTGTCTTCCGCCAGCGTGCCCACGCGCCCGCGCGGCGAGGTCGCGTTGACCTGGCGGCGGTCCTGCATCTCGTCGTGCCAGCGCACGCCGGCCTCGAAATCCTGCGCAATGCCGAACGCCTCGTGGCTGAAGAACAGCCGCGGCTCGATGCCCCAGGTCTCGTAGTACCGGAGCCGGCCCTGCGCGGAATTGCACGCCTCGACGTCCACCCGCTCGCCGCGCAGCCGCGCGTCGCGGAACGCCGTGCCGCACTGGGTGTCGGTGTTGGTCGACGACTGCCGCCACCAGTCGCGGTCGAAGCGGAAGCCGTACAGGTTGGTGGTGAGCGTGGCGCCGTTGAGGCCGATCTCGTGGGTGATCGACCCGCCGTAGCGCTCGATGTCGAAGACGTCGTTCCGGAACGGGTTGTACTCGCGCCCGAAGTTCGCGTACTCGGCCTCGGTCAGCCCGCTGTAGGTGACCTGCGAGTCCTCGGTCAGGCGGCTGAGGCGGAAGGTGATGCCCTGGTCGTCGCCGATCCGCGCGACGTATTTCAGGTTGAGGTCGGCCTGCTTCAGGTTCTGGTTCTCGCGCGCGGCGTCGCCCTCGCGGCGCATCGCGTCGAACAGGAAGCCGCCGCCGCCGATGTTGACGTGCACGTTGCTCCAGCCGCGGTTGCCGGCGGCGAGCTGCGCGTAGCCGGAGAATTCCTCCGGCGGCGCGGGCGTGATGTAGTTGATCACGCCGCCGATGGTCTGCGGCCCGAAGCGCAGCATGCCCACGCCCTTGAGCACCTCCACCCGCGCGTAGCGGTCGAGCGGCGCGTGGTAGTAACTCGCGTTGTCGCCGTAGGGTGCGTACGCCGCGGGAATGCCGTCCTCCAGCAGCAGCACCTTGGTCGAGCGCGTGGGGTTGAGGCCGCGGATGCCGATGTTGGGCCGCAGGCCGAAACCCTCCTCGTCGCGCACGTTGAGGCCGGGCACCTTGCGCAGGGCCTCGCTGACGGTGAGCGTGCGGCTGCGTTCGAGTTCCTCCTGTTCGATCACCGCCGCGCTGCCGGGCTGCTCGCGCTGTGCGGTGGCGTCGCCGACCACCTCGACCTGCGGCAGTTCGACATCGCGGCGCTGGGTGCCGGCGTCGGCGGCGGCGTGGGTGACCGGGGCGCTGAACGACAGGACCGACAGGATGGCGAGGGCCAGGGCGCGGCGTGGCAGGGGCTCGGACATGGGGCAGGTCGATGGTTGGGCGGGCTTCCGGGCGCGAATTGTTGGTGAACGCAGAAGGGAATGCAAGTCATTCCTATTTGTATCTTGATCCAGATCAATCCACGGCCTGCGACCTTCCGGCCGTCCGGTGCATCCTTCCCCCTGCATGACCTCCTTCGCCATCGACATCCCGGCCAGCACCATCGCCCGCCTGCGCGACGGCGATGAGAAAGCCCTCGAGCAGGTCTACCGACTGTTCGAGCGGCCGGTGTTCACCCTCGCCTGGCGCCTGCTCGGCGACCGCGACGAGGCGCAGGAGGTGTTGCACGACGCGATGCTGGCCCTGATCGACCGCATCGGGCAGTACCGCGGCGACGCGCCGTTCTGGGGCTGGCTGCGGCAGATCTGCGTCAACGAGTCGCTGATGCGCCTGCGCAAGCGGCGCCTCGACTACGTCGAGGAACTGCCGGAACCGGAAGCGGTCGCACGGCAACTGGAGCCGGCGATCGAACGCGCCGACCTCGAGCGCGCGCTGGAGGGGCTCTCGCCCACCGCGCGCAGCGTGGTCTGGCTGTACTACGTGGAGGGCTGGACGCACGAGGAGATCGCGCGCAGCTTCGACCGCACCGTGAGTTTCTCCAAGACCCAGTTGTCCCGCGGCACGCGCAAGCTGCGCGACCTGCTGCAGTTGGACCAGGGAGTCCGCGCCTATGCCTGACGATCGCTTCGAGCTTTCCCCCGCCGGCGACGCCGACGACGCCCCGCTGCGCGAGGCCCTGCGCGCCCTGCCGCTGCAGGCGCCGCCGCACAGCGCCCTGCCGGACCTGAAGGCGCGGCTCGCGCAGCGCAAGCGCGCCCGCGGCCTGCGCCGCTGGCTGCCGCTGGCCGCGGCCGCCGCGGTGGGGGTGGTCGCCCTGTCGCTGCTGCTGCGCCGGGGCGCCACGCCGGACGCCGCGCCTGAAGCCACCGCCGATCCCGAACTGGCCGCGCTGATCGCGCAGAACCAGGTCTATGAATCGGCGCTGCGCAGCACGGCGTTCGGCGGCCGCGCGCTCAGCGCGCGCGACGCGCTGGCCGGGGCCGAGATCGAGGACCTGATCGGGATGCTGGATCTCGAGTTGTCGGCCACCGGCGACGCCGCGCAGGCCCGCGACCTGTGGCAGCAGCGCCTGGTGCTGATGCAGGAACTCGCCGCGGTGCGCGCCAACGCAGCACCCGCACGCATGACCGCACACAACGCGCAGGCGCTGCCGGCGAGCTGGCAATTGAATTGACCGCGGCATGGCGGCGCGCCCTGGTGCGCGGCGCGGGCAGCGGTGGGTGGATCGCGCGCAAGCGCGCTCCTGCAGGTTCGGTTTTTCCGGAGGTTGCATGAACATGAAAGCCCTGCCCCGTCTGTTGGCGCTCGCGATCGGCGTCGCGCTGGCCTCGTCAGCCGTCGCCGATGGCACGCCCCGCGCCGCCGCCGGCGCGGACGCCGCGGCCGATGCCGCCGCCGCGCGCGAGGAGCTGCGCGCCGCGCGCGAGGAACTGCGCGAGGTGACCCGCCGCATCGCCGAGATCTCGGCCCGCCTCGGAACCGCCGAAGCACCGCGTGCGATGGCCTTCCGCTATCTCAGCGATCCCGACCGCGCGATGATCGGCGTGGTGTTCGGCGAGGGCGACGACGATCGCGTGCGGCTCGCGGCCGTCACGCCGGGCGGCCCCGCCGAGAAGGCCGGCCTGCGCAGCGGTGACCGCGTGCTGACGGTCAACGGCAAGCCGGTGCGCGACGGCGACGCGGAATGGGCGCGCGACCTGATCGGTCCGCTCAAGGCGGGCGACAAGGTGACGCTGGGCATCGAGCGCGACGGCAAGCGGCAGGAAATCGTCGCCACCGCCGAGCGACGCGAGTCGTGGGACTGGCCCTCGTTCGCGGAAGGGATCGGCGCCCTGCCGCTGGAACTCGACCGCAACGTGCAGGTGATCATCGAGCGCAACGCGGAAGCGTCCGCGCGCGCCGGCGAGTGGGCCGAGCGCGCGCGCGCGATGGCCGAAGGCCAGGCGGCGATGGCGGCGCGGCAGGCCGAGATGGCGGGCCGCCAGGCCGAGATTTCCGCGCGGCAGGCCGAGATGGCGGGCCGCCAGGCCGAGATTTCCGCGCGGCAGGGCGCAATGGCGGCCGAGCGCGCCGCCAAGCAGCAGGCCCTCGGGGAACTGCGCCGCATCGTGATCGGCGGCGGCGGCGGGTTCTTCGACCTGCGCCTGGCCGACGTGAACCCCGCGCTCGGCAAGTACTTCGGCACCGAGGACGGCGTGCTGGTGCTCGACAAGGATGCGGATTCGCTGGCGCCGATCCGGCCCGGCGACGTGATCCTCTCGGTCGGCGGCGAGCGTACGGATTCCAGTCGCGACGTCATGCGCGCGCTGTCGCAGCGTGCCGACCAGGCGGGCGTCAACGTCGAGGTGATGCGCGACCGCAAGCGCCAGGTGCTGGTGGTCGACGTGCCCAAGGGCAGCGACTTCGACGTGCTGTTCCCGCTGCCGCCGATGTCGCCGCTGCCGCCGGGTCCGCCTGAACCGCCGGGCCCGAAGGCCGCGCCGCCTGCCCCGCCGGCGCCGCCGGCACCGCCGTCGGCTCCCGCGCAGGGCGCGCCCGCACGCGGCGTCGCGGCCTGAACGAAGGCACGGTCCGCGCACGCGCGGCCCCGGATCGCCCGGCATCCGGCGCCGCGCACCGAGGGCGATGCAGCGCGGCTCCGGTGCGGGCCCGCACCGGGACCGGCAGCGATCGACTCAGGGCGTGGTTTCGGCCCGCAGCGCCACGGGCCGGCTTCAGCCCACGGCGCCCGCCTGCTGCAGCCGCCGCCAGGTGACGCCGCTGCAGCGATCCTCGGCCATCACCTGCGGCCAACCCGCGGCATCGGGGCGCAGGCGCACGATGCGCTGCCAGTCCGGCGCCAGCGCGGCCCCGCAGCGCACGGCGCGGCCGCCGACCGCTGGCACCGGCACATCGGCCAGCGCCAGTTCCCACGCGAGGTAGTCGGAGTCCGGCAGGCGCTGCACCGCGCACAGCACGACGCCTTCGTCGTCGACCGCCTCCAGCGCCTCGGTCACGCCCCAGCGTTCGATCGCCACCCGTCCGCGCACGCGGCCACGCAGCGCGCATTCGCGCAGCAGGGCGGCGACGAAGCGCAGCGGCAGTTCGCGCGGTGCGCGGCACAGCACCACGTCGAGACGCGCGATCGCCTCGACCAGGCTGCTCGCGCGCCGCTCGCCGGCATCGCCCGGATCAGGTTCGGGGCCGGTGTCCAGCATGACGCCTCCTCGCGGGCTGCGGCCCGCCGGCCGGGGGCAGCCCAGCCTTTATGCGGATGATATCGATTCGCATTTGTTTGGCAAGAGGCTATCCGCATTGCCATTTGTGGCATCGCCGTGCACGGTGCGGTCCGCCCGGCCGGCACGCAGGCCGCGGTCGCGGCGCATCCATCGCGCCTACAATCGACGACCGCCGGAGGCCCCATGAAGCTTTATTCGAGTTCCTTTTCGCCCTACGCCGCGCGCGTGCGCGCGCAGATCCGCCTGAAGAACCTGCCGATCGCGATCGAGCCGCCGCCCGGCGGCCTGCGCACGGCCGAGTACCGCGCGGTCAATCCAACCGGCAAGGTGCCGGCGCTGCTGCTGGACGACGGCCGGGTGCTGCCGGAGTCGGTGGCGATCCTCGAGTACCTCGAGGACCTGCACGTCGAGCCCGAACTTCGCCCGCGCGACCCGCACCAGCGCGGCCACATGCGCGCCCTGATCCAGATCGCCGACCACGTGCTCGGTCCGGCGACCTTCCCGCTTTTCGGCGCGCTGCGCGGCGCGCCGGTCGATCCGCCGACGGCGCGCACGCACATCGAATCCGCGCTCGGCGAGGTCGCAGCGTTCGCCGGCGACGGGCGCTGGCTGCTCGGCGACGACCTCACTCTGGCCGACGTGGTGCTCGCGCCGACGCTCTACTACGCCCTCGCCCTCACCCGGCTCACGGGCGCGCCGCTGGACCTCGCCGCGCATCCGCGGCTGGCGCGCTGGTGGCACGCGGTCTGCGACCACCCGGTGCTGCGCGGCACGCTGGACGAGGTCGACGTGGGCTTCCGCGCCTTCGCCGCCGGGCTCGGCCACGACGTGGCGAAGATCGACGGCGTGCTGGACGCGCACGCGGCGGCGGCGAACGACGGCTGAGCGCGCCGTCGCACGGCGGTTGCGCGCCACCCGGCGCTTTGCCTAGTCTGTCCAGATCGCCCGCGGGCAAAGGGAGAGGTGGACGATGGCACGATGGATGATCGGGATCGTGCTCGGCGTGCTGCTGTTCGGCGTGCTGGGCGTGGTGGGGATGGCGATCCGGTCGCACGTCACTGCGCGTCCAGCGCCGGACCCGGTGCCGGCCGCGACGACCGTGTCCGCCGAGACCGACCCGACGCCGCAGGGCGACCCGGACGCAGCGGCCCGAGGCGGCGCCGACGCCGCCTCGGCACCGCGACGCATGGCGTCGCCCCTGCCTGCGCCCGCCTCGACGGCCGCACAGCCCCTGCCGCCCCTCGACGCGCCGGTCGCCGACATCCTCGACACGCTCGAACAGCGCGCCCGCGCGGGCGATGCGCGCGCCGCGTGCCGGCTGGCCAGTGAACTCGGTCGCTGCGGTTCGTTGCAGCGCCGACGGGCGATGGATCTGGGCCGCTCCCTCGCCGAAGCGCCACCGCGGCAGATCAGCGACGAAATGGTCGACGTGGCGGCGCGCATCTCCGTGGCGCTCGAGGCCGACGAGCGCGCCTGCGCGGGCGTGGCAGCGGAACGCACCGCCGATGCGGTGCTGTGGCTGCAGCGCGCGGCCGCCGGACAGCACCTGCCATCGATGGTCGCTTTCGCGGCCGGCGTCTGGATGGCGGGCGATTCGTCCTTCGTCGCCCATCCGGAAGTGGTCGCGACCTACGCCCGCGACGCGGTCCCGATGGCGCTGGCGACGCTCGAAGCCGGCGATCCGACGCTGGCGAACGCACTCGGCCTCGCGTACGCGGGTCGGTGGTCCGGCACGCCCCTCGACCGGCTGGTCCCGCGCGACGATGCGCAGGCCTACGCCCTGCTCGCCGCCGCGGGCGGCGCTGCGCCGGCCCCGCCGATGCCCATCGTCCGCCGCATGCCGCAAGACCCGCATGCGCGCACGCTCGCGGACCTCGAGGCCAGTCTCGGGCCTGAGCAACGCGCCCGCGCGGAGTCGGAACGCGCGCGGCTGGCCGCGCTTTTCGCGGAAGGCGCCAAGCGCCGACAGAAAACCGATCCGCCGCTGCCGCGCCAGTTCAACATGTCATACGCCATCGCTCCCCACGACTGCGATCGCTGACCGCCCGCCGCGCCTTGCCCCCCGCCGCGCCCATGCCCTAGGCTCGCCCGAATCCCATCGCCGCCCCGGGGGGCCTAGGCCCGATGCAGACCTTGTTCGAGATCCTGTTCGGCCTGTTCGGGCTGTCCGTGCTGGTCGCGATCGCCTGGCTGTTCTCGAACAACAAGGGCCGGGTGGAGTGGAAACTGGTCGCCACCGGCGTCGCGCTGCAGATCGCCTTCGCCGCCCTGGTGCTGCTGGTGCCCGGCGGGCGCGAGGTGTTCGGTTTCCTCGCCAAGCTGTTCGTGCAGGTGCTCGACTTCACCAAGCAGGGCTCGCAGTTCGTGTTCGGGCCTCTGATGTCGTCGACCACCGCCGACGGCCAGCCGGCGCCCTGGGGCTTCATCGTCGCCTTCCAGGTACTGCCCACGATCATCTTCTTCGCGGCCCTGATGGGCGCGCTCTACCACCTCGGCGTGATGCAGAAGATCGTCAAGGGCATCGCCTGGGCGATCACCCGGGTGATGAACGTTTCCGGCGCCGAGACCACCTCGGTGACCGCCAGCATCTTCGTCGGCCAGACCGAGGCACCGCTCACCGTCAAGCCCTACATCGGGCGCATGACCGGATCCGAACTGCTGACGATGATGATCGGCGGCATGGCGCACATCGCCGGTGGCGTGCTGGCGGCCTACGTGCTGATGCTCGGCGGCGGCGACCAGGAATCGATGGAGTACTTCGCCAAGCACCTGCTCACCGCGTCCATCATGGCCGCGCCCGCGACCCTGGTGATCGCCAAGATCCTGATCCCGGAGACCGGCGAGCCGCTGACCCGCGGCACGGTCAAGATCGACGTCGAGAAGCACACCGTCAACGTGATCGACGGCGCGGCCACCGGTGCCGCCGACGGCGTGCGCCTGGCGATCAACGTCGGCGGCATGCTGATCGCGTTCATCGCCATCATCGCGATGATCAACGCCCCGCTGGCCTGGCTCGGCGGCATCGACTTCGGCGGCACCTCGATCAACGCCCTGCTGACCGGCGACTCGGGCACGCCGGTGGTGCTGAGCCTGCAGGTGATCCTCGGCTTCGCCCTCGCCCCGATCGCCTGGGTGATCGGCGTGCCGTGGAATGAGGCGCAGACCGTCGGCGGGCTGATCGGGCAGAAGATCGTGATCAACGAGTTCGTCGCCTACCTCGCGCTGGCCGACGTCAAGGAGACGCTGTCCGAGCACTCGATCCTGATCGCCACCTACGCCCTGTGCGGCTTCGCCAACTTCGCGTCGATCGCGATCCAGATCGGCGGCATCGGCGGGCTGGCCCCCGAGCGCCGCGGCGACCTCGCCCGCTTCGGCCTGCGCGCGGTGCTGGGCGGAACGATCGCCACGTTGATGACGGCGACGATCGCCGGGGTGCTGTCGAAGGCGGGGGGAATCGGGTGACCGGTTTCGAGGGCCCAGGGCCCAGGGCTCAGGGCCCAGCCGAAGGTTGGACGGCGATCCGTCGGATCGAGGTCGCCAGTGACCACTGCCCGGCGGCGGCGAGTTCGCCAGCCGACCAGTTCGATACCTTGCCTGGGCCCTGAGCCCTGGGCCCCGGGCCCTATACGCCGACAACAATCCGAAAGCGCGAAACCCCTGCGCCCATGTCCGACTTCGACGTCATCGTGCTGGGCTCCTACAACCAGGACCACGTGTGGTCCGCCGCCGCGCTGCCCGCGCCGGGCGAGACGCGCATCGGCACCTACGCCACCGGACCCGGCGGCAAGGGCTTCAACCAGGCGGTGGCCTGCCACCGGCAGGGAATCAAGACCCTTTTCCTCGGCGCCCTCGGCGACGATCCGCTCGCCGCGCAGGCGCGGGCCACCGCGCTCGCCTTCGGCCTGCCCTCCGAGTTCGAGGTGCACGCCGACGCCGCCACCGGCAGCGCCGGCATCGTGGTCGACGCGCAGGGCCGCAACCAGATCGTGGTCGCGCTGGGCGCCAACCTCGCGCTGTCGGTCGATTTCGTGCGCGCACACGCGCCGGCGATCCGCGGCGCCAAGGTGCTGGTCTGCCAGTTGGAATCCAACCTCGACGCAACGCGCGAAGCGCTCGCCATCGCGCGCGATGCCGGCGTCACCGCGATCCTCAATCCGGCGCCGATCGGTGCCGGGCTCGATCCGCTGCTGGCCGCGCTGCCGCACGTGATCACGCCGAACGAGTCCGAGTTCGCGTTCCTGCTCGAACACCTGCACGGCCAGCCGCTGGCGCACAACTGGATCGACTTCCCCGATCCGATGCTGCACCTGCTGTGCCGGCGCCTCGCCGCCCCGACCGTGGTGGTCACGCTCGGCGAGCGCGGCTGCTTCGTCAGCCATGCGAACGCCGTCGCGCGCGCGGACGGCAACGCGCACTACCGCGTGCCGGCCGAAGCCGTGTCCCCGGTCGACACCGTCGGCGCGGGCGATGCCTTCACCGGCGGACTCGCCGCCGGCCTGATCCTGCACGGCATGGCCAAGCCCTTCCGCGACGCCATCCGCCACGCCAGCCGCGTGGCCGCCCTGTCGACCGAGCGCCCCGGCGCGGCGGCGGCGATGCCGACGCGTGATGAGGTCGAGGCGCGTTTTGGGGCGGCCCACTGAGTCCAAGAATGCTGGTGGTGCGTCCGTGTCGCAGAAGTTTGCAGATTCCAAACCGCTGCTGATTGAGCCCAATATAGCCTCTTTCTGGGGTGCGATCTCAGTCCTTGAGACGCATGCAAGGTCGTATCGCGGTGCCCCCGCCAGCAAGGATCGCCATGGATGCCCGCCGGATTTCGCCGCTCGCGCACAGTCGAAGCATCGCGATCGGCAACGGTCCTGCGGACGCGGGACATGACCTCGCAACACATCTGCGAGCGGTTTCTGAGCTTGCCTCGCAGTTTGCAACGCCCTTCGGCAGTCAGGCCTGGGCACAACTTGCGGGACTCTGGCATGACCTCGGCAAGTACCGTCCCGCGTTTCAACGAATGCTGGAAGCCGCGGACGCGGGCGAAGCGCACATCGAAGGCGGGCCGCAGCGCGTCACGCACTCCAATGCCGGCGCACTCCACGCACAGGAACGCTATCCGAAAGGCAGCGGAAGGGTTCTCGCCGCCCTGATTGCGGGGCATCACGCCGGACTCCCGGACCTGCATTCCGATGATGGTGGGGCTGCAAGCCTGACCATACGCCTCGCCAGCGACACGGCGCGAAGCGAGTACGCAGAAGCGCTGGAGCAAGGCCCGCCATCGGATATCCTGAACCCGAACGTCACTCCATTGTCGGCGTGCCCTGGAGGGAGCGAGGGGTTCGCGCTGTGGCAGCGCATGCTTTTCTCATGCCTGGTCGATGCCGACTTCCTGGACACAGAGCAGTACTGTGATCCCAAACGAGCCGCCGACCGGGGGCGCACGCCGCCGCTCCACACCATGCTGGCAGCGTACGACGTGCACATGGCGGCACTGGCGGCACGTGTGACCACTTCAGGCTCGCACAGCCCCGTCAATGACGCCCGCGCAAACGTGCTGCGTCAGTGCCGCGAGAAAGGCCGCCGAACAGACCTCGGACCGGGCTTCTTTCGATTGACCGTCCCGACTGGGGGAGGGAAGACGCTGGCGTCCCTGGGCTTCGCGCTTGAGCATGCGGTGGCCCACGCACGGCGCAGGATCGTCTATGCGATCCCCTACACAAGCATCATTGAACAGACAGCGCAGGTCTTTCGCGATGTGTTCGCGTCCCTCGGCGAGGACACCGTCGTCGAGCATCACAGCAACCTCGACGTCGATCCTTCCCGCGAAAACCACCGCACGCGGCTCGCGGCCGAGAACTGGGACGCGCCGCTGATCGTCACGACCAACGTGCAGCTCTTCGAGTCGTTGCACGCGGCGCGCACGAGCCGCTGCCGCAAGCTGCACAACCTGGTGAATGCGGTGATCGTGCTCGACGAAGCGCAGATGCTGCCGCGCGACTTCCTCGGACCGATCTTGCAGTCGCTGCGACTCCTCGTCGACTGCTACGGCGCCACCGTCGTGCTGTGTACGGCAACGCAGCCCGCGCTGGGCTCCCGTGTAGCCCCTGTGACCGGCAAGGTCACCTTGAGGGGAATCGACCGCGCCACCGACCTGATCGACGACCCAGAGCACCTCTTCGACACGCTGCGCCGGGTGGAGATTCGCGTTCCAGCCGACCTCCGGGCCACGACGCCCTGGGAAGTTGTCGCGACACAGATCCGCGATACGCCGTGCGCGCTCGCGATCGTCAACATGCGGCGCCAGGCCCGCGACCTTCATCGCCAACTGAACGACCCCTTCGCCGTCCACCTTTCGGCATTGATGTGCGCATCCCACCGCAGCGCGTGCATCTCGGGCATCCGCGAGCGGCTGGCGGCACGGCGAGGCGGGACCGACGACCGCCCGCTCCGTGTCGTCAGCACCAGCCTGGTCGAAGCCGGCGTTGATCTGGATTTTCCGGTGGTCTTTCGGGCGCTGGCGGGTCTCGATGCGATCGCCCAGGCCGCGGGTCGATGCAATAGAGAGGGCCGGCTTGAGCGTCCAGGCATGGTGCACGTTTTCATACCCCCGCAAGCGCCGCCGCCCGGCCAAGCCCGCCAGGGCGCGCAGACCACCCAGGAACTGATCACCACTGGACTGGTCGCCGATCTTCTGGCCCCCGAGACCTTTCGTCGCTACTTCGATCACTTCTATGGCAAGGATGCAAACGGCCGTTTCGACACCCAGGACATATTGGGACTCCAGACGCCCGAACGTGCCGCGCTGCGCACGGCATCGGATCGCTTCCGGGTGATCGACGATGCCAGCGAAACGGTGATCGTGCCCTACGTTCCACCCGACCAAGCCGCGAGCCCAGTCCACGGCTGGCTGGCCGCGCTGGCGAAAGACGGCAAACTGACCTGGGCGCGCAGAAAGCTCCAACGCTTCACCGTCAGCGTGCCTCGCCGCACACTGGACCTGATGATCGCGCAACGCGATGTGGTCGAGGTCGCGGGCCTCTGGCTGGCGCAGGACACCCGCTACGACCCGACGTTCGGGCTGTTGCTGCCGGACGACCACGGTGCGGGCGAAGGATTCCACTGTTGAGGAGCATCCGATGACCCGGCAAGGATTCTGTCTCGAAGTCTCAGGGCCCATGGCCTGCTTCACCCGCCCGGAGATGAAGGTCGAACGCGTCAGTTACGACGTGATCACGCCCTCCGCCGCGCGTGCGATCTTCGATGCGATCCTCTGGAAGCCGGCGATCCGATGGCAGGTGCATCGCATCGAGGTCTGCCATCCGATCCGCTGGGCTTCAGTGCGCCGCAATGAGGTGGGTGCAGTGGCTTCCGGCGCAAACATCACGAAAGCCATGAAGGCCGGCAGCGGAAACCTGTCGATCTATGTCGAGGATGAACGGCAGCAGCGTGCCGGGCTGGTGCTTCGGGACGTGAAGTACAGACTTCATGCGCGCTTCAACCGTGTCGATGCACTCAACTGGAACGGGAACCACGCCCGGCTCACCGGGCGCCTGAATGACCCGCAGGAAGCATTGATGCACCGGGAACCGGAGACGGACGCCAAGTACGCGTCGATGTTCGAGCGGCGGGCGCGCAAGGGACAGTGCTTCAACCAGCCCTACCTCGGCACCCGCGAGTTCTCGTGCAGCTTCCGGCTGCTCGACCCAGCGCAGGAGCCGTTCGCGGCGCCCGAGGAACTCCGGGGCGAGAAGGAACTCGGCTGGATGCTCCACGACATCGACTTCGGGCCTCCCCCGTACGAGAGCCCCAAGCCGACCTTCTATCGGCCAGTCCTGCGCGACGGGGTGATCGAAGTCCCTGCGCCCGGGAGCAACGAGGTGCACGGATGATCATTCAATCGCTCCATCGGTACTACGATCGCAAGCGCGAATCGGGCGAGCTGGCACCGGAGGGGTTCGAGCGCCGCTCGATCCCGTTCGTGGTCGTTCTCGCCGCCGACGGAACCCTCGTTCAGATCGAGGATACGCGTTCGGGCACGGGCAAGCAGCGCGTCGCCCGGGAGTTCGTGGTCCCACAGAGCGTGAAACGATCGGCGGACATCGCTGCCAACCTCCTTTGGGACACTGCCGAGTACGCGCTCGGGATCGACACGCGTGGCAAGGCGGATCGGGTTGCGAAGCAACACGCAGACTTCGTGGCGCGGGTACAGAACCTTGCAGGCTACGTCGACGATGACGGGCTCCGCGCAGTCATCAGATTCCTTTCGCACTCCAATACCAAGCTACTCGCAGCCGACCCAACGTTCGCCGAGCTTGCCGAGAACAACGCGGTCATTGCGTTCCGGTTGACCGGCGACCCTGGAAACCTCGTCTGTGAGCGAGGGGATGTCGTCAGGGCAATTCGCGAGAGCGTCAATCACGGAAACAACGAGGATCAATCGTTCTGCGCGGTCCTCGGACGCGCGGATCGAACAGCCCGCGTTCACTCGGCGATCAAGGGCGTATGGGGTGCCCAGTCATCCGGCGCGAACATCGTCTCTTTCAATCTCGATGCATTCGAGTCGTTTGGCAGGAAGCAAGGCGCCAACGCGCCGATCGGCACCGAAGCTGCGTTCACCTACACGACGGCGTTGAATCATTTGCTGCGCAAGGGCTCGCCACAGCGCATGCAGGTCGGCGACGCATCGACAGTGTTCTGGTCCGCGGTCCCGACGCCACTGGAGGACGACTTCGCTGCGATTTTCGGTTCTACGTTGTCGGACGACCCGGACCGAGGCACACAGGCGGTTCGCAATCTCTATGCGGCGGTAAAGAATGGCGTCTACGTGCCGGATATCGGCCGCAACACCGAGTTTTACGTTCTGGGACTCTCGCCGAATGCAGCCCGGATCGCGGTTCGCTTCTGGCATCGCACCACGGTGGCTGAACTCGCCCCGGCGATCGTCCAGCACCTGCGAGACGTCGAGATCGATCATCCCGACTACTTGGCCGAACATCTTTCGATGTTCGCGCTGCTCAACGCGACAGCACTTCTCGGTCGCAGCGAAAACGTCCCGCCCAAGCTCGCCGGGGAGGTGTTCCGAAGCGCGCTGACTGGACAACCCTACCCGGCCGCATTGCTTCAGGCCGCGGTGCGTCGCCTGCGCGCGGAACGTGACGTCGGCTATCCCAGGGCGGCCGTGATCAAGGCCTGCCTCAACCGAACCATTCGCCACGGGCATCTCGATGCCAAGGAGCTGCATGTGAGTCTCGACCCCGACAACACCGACCCCGGTTACCGGCTCGGCCGGCTGTTCGCCGCGCTGGAGCGCATCCAGGCCGCGGCCCAACCCGGCATCAACGCCACGATCCGCGACCGGTACTACGGGGCAGCCAGCAGCTCCCCGTCCAGCGTGTTCCCGGTGCTCTTGCGGCTCAAGAATCACCACCTCGGCAAGCTCGACAATCCGCGGCTGGCGGGCTGGTTCGAGAAGACACTGGCCGACATTTTCGCGGGAATCGAGTCGTTCCCTACGCACCTCTCGCTACCGCTACAGGGCATGTTTGCGGTCGGCTACTACCACCAGCAGCAGGCCTTCTTCACGCGGCGCATCGATCCCACCGCGACTGACAACCTCCAACCCAGCGCCTCGAACCAGGAGCCGACGCCATGAATCTCGACCACCGCTACGACTTCGTCCTCGTGTTCGACGTGCAGGACGGCAACCCGAATGGCGATCCCGACGCTGGAAACCTTCCCAGGCTGGACGCGGAAAGCGGGCACGGCCTGGTCACCGATGTCTGCCTCAAGCGGAAGATTCGCAACTATGTCGAGATCCGTCAGCGCAACGATGACGGGACCCCACGCCCTGGCTTCGACATCTACGTCCGGGAAAAAGCGGTTCTCGAACGCGCCCATCGCACCGCCTACAAGCAGATTGGCGCGGAATCGGAGCTGACAGACGAATCGAAGAAAGGACGGAAGGGTTCAGCGGAGAGCGTTGACAAGGCGCGACAGTGGATGTGCGACAACTTCTTCGATGTCCGAACGTTTGGCGCCGTCATGTCGACCGGCATCAACTGCGGGCAGGTGCGCGGCCCGGTCCAGATCACCTTCGGTCGCTCGATCGATCCGATCGTCTCCCTGGAGCACTCGATCACCCGGATGGCGGTTGCAACCGAAGCGGAGGCCGAGAAGCAGGGCGGCGACAACCGCACCATGGGCCGAAAATTCACGGTGCCATACGGCGTCTACGTGGCACACGGCTTCGTGTCCGCTGCACTGGCACAGCAAACCGGTTTCTCGACCGCCGACCTGGACCTGCTCTGGGAGTCGCTCGGCAGCATGTTCGAGCACGACCGATCCGCCGCGCGCGGGCAGATGGCGACCCGGGGCCTCTACGTCTTCGAGCATGACTCGAAGCTGGGCAATGCCCCGGCCCATGCGCTCTTCGATCGGGTGACGATCAAGCGCGCCGAGGGCAGCGATGGCCCCGCCCGCCGATTCGCCGACTATGCGGTCTCGGTCGACGCAGCCGGGCTTCCGGATGGCGTTAGACTGCACCGCAAGGTCGGCTGACGCCGACCCCACGGCGGCGTGCCGTGCGCCGCCGCCACCTTGGGAGACCATCGATGGACTGGCAATCCCGCATCGTGACTGACCCCGACGTGCTGCTTGGAAAGCCGACGATCAAGGGCTCGCGGATCGCCGTCGAGCTGGTGCTCGATCGCCTCGCCGACGGGTGGAGCATCGAAACCCTGCTGGAGGCCTATCCGCGCCTCAGCAGGGAGGACGTCCAGGCCGCACTGGCATACAGTGCCGAACGCGTTCGGGAGGAGCGTTATCTGGCGATCGGGACGTCGGCTGCGTGATTTCCGGCGGCCCACCGCTGCTCGCCAACGAGAACGTCCCGGGGCCTGCGGTGGCTGCACTGCGGGCGCGCGGTCGGGATATCGTCTGGGTCGCGGAGGCCACCGCCGGCGCGACGGATGCTGACGTGATCCGTCTTGCCGCTGCCCAGCGGCGTTGGTTGGTCCCATTCGATCGCGACTACGGAGAACTCGTCTTTCACGGTGACCTTCCCCTGCCGCCGGCAGTCTTGCTCCTCCGCATCACCAGCTATCGGCCGTCGGACCCCGCCGACTGGATCGATCGAATCCTGGCCAGTGAGCAGGCGGCAGCCGGCGGCTTCTTCGTGTTCGACGAACGGGGGCTGCGCTGGCGTCCGCTCCCCGTCCGCCATGGATGACAGCCAGCAGGTCCCGATCTCGGCGCTCCAGCACTGGAGTTACTGCCCCCGCCAGTGCGCCTTGATTCACGCCGAACAAGCCTTCGCCGAGAACGTCCACACCCTGCGTGGCCGAGCTGTGCATCGACAGGTCGATGCGCCGGGCATCGAGACCCTTCCCGGCCGTCGGGTCGAGCGCGCAATGCCCCTGTGGTGCGACCGGCTCGGGCTGGTCGGCAAGGCCGACGTCGTTGAGTTCCTTGCGGATGGAACGCCGTTTCCCATCGAGTACAAGCACGGCCGCCGTCGAGCACAACGCCACGACGAGTTGCAGCTCGCCGCGCAAGCACTCTGCCTTGAGGAGATGACCGGCCATGTCGTGCCATCGGGCGCGCTGTACTACCACTCGTCGCGGCGGCGGCGGGAGGTGCCGATCAACGATGCACTTCGCAAGGAGGTCGAATCGGCGGTCGCGGCCGTGCGTACGATGCTGGCATCGCCGCGTCTGCCACCGCCGGTCAACGACGCGCGATGCCGCCAATGTTCTCTGATCGACCTGTGCCAGCCGGCGGCACTCGGCGATGCACCTCGCTATGCATGGTTGGCTGCAAGGCTGTTCCACGCCGATGAGTGAGTACACGCTCCTCAACACCCTGTATGTGCAGACCGAGGGCAGCTACCTGCACCTCGACAACGACACGATCCGGATCGAGGTGGAGCGGCAGACCCGGCTTCGCGTGCCCCTTCATCATCTGTCGGGGATCGTACTGACCGGCGACATCCTCGTGTCGCCCGCGCTGCTCGGACGTTGCGCGGAATCGGGCATCGGTGTCGTATTCCTCGACCGCAGTGGCCGCTTCCGTGCGCGGGTCGAGGGACCGGTGAGCGGCAACGTCCTGCTGCGTCAGGCCCAGTTCGCTGCGGCCTCGGTCCCGGAGCAACGCCTGGCATTGGCGCGCCCGATCGTGGCCGGCAAGATCCGCAACGCGCGTCACGTGGTGCAACGAGGCGCGCGCGACGCGAAGAGTGCCGATGACGCGGCAGCCCTGACTGCAACCGCGACGCATCTGGAAAGCGCCCTGCGGGGCGCGGCTACCGCACCGGACCTGGACACGCTTCGCGGCGTAGAGGGTGAAGCTGCGCGCCGCTACTTCGAGACGTTCACCACCCTGCTGCGGCCCGGCTGCCGCTCGGATTTCGGCCTCAATGGTCGCAATCGACGGCCACCGAGGGACCGGATCAATGCCATGCTCTCGTTCGTCTACACGCTGCTGACGCACGAATGCCGAAGCGCGGCGGAGGCGGCGGGGCTCGATGCGCAACTGGGATTCCTGCATGCGGTTCGCCCCGGCCGCCCCGCGCTGGCGCTGGACCTCGTGGAGGAGTTCCGTGCCGTCCTCGCCGACCGTCTGGTGTTGACGCTGGTCAACCGCGGCCAGATCAAGGTCGACGACTTCCGAATCACCGACGGCGGCGCGGTGCTCATGAGCGACGAGGCCCGACGCACCATCAGCGTCGCCTGGCAGGAACGAAAGCGCGAGCTGCTGAGCCATCCATTGTTGGAGACCGACGTGCCGATCGGGGTTCTGCCGCAGATTCAGGCGCGTCTGTTCGCGCGCACGCTGCGCGGCGATGCCGATTCCTACCTGCCGTTCCTGGCGCGATGAGCATGCTGGTGATCGTCTGCTACGACGTGTCGACCGAGTCCAGCGCCGGACGGAGGCGCCTGCGTCGGGTCGCGAAGGTCTGCGAGAGCATGGGGCAGCGGGTGCAGAAGTCCGTGTTCGAGTGCCGCCTCGACCTCGCCAAGTTCGAAGCGCTCGAAAGACGTCTGCTGCGCGAAGTGGACCTCGACGAAGATGGGCTGCGCTTCTACCGTGTCAGCGGGCGGTACGAGCTCAGCGTGACCCAACACGGTCGCTTCCGCGCGACGGACTTCGAAGATGGTTCCCTGGTCGTCTAGCGCGAACCCCAAGCGAGCGCGTTTCTGCGGGCAGTTCCGCGATCCTTCGTCCACTGCGGCGATTTATGTTGATGGTCCTGGATGCAGGCGCGTGTATGCTGGCTGTAGCTACCTGTCACCGGTGGCGTTCGCGGATCGCCGCTTTTTTTCAATTGAGAAACAAGGACTTGGGGACACGGTGTCGCCCGCTCCCACGGGAGCGGGCGCGGATTGAAACGCCGCACGCTACGCTGCCGACACTGCCGCCGCCGCGTCGCCCGCTCCCACGGGAGCGGGCGCGGATTGAAACGGCGCACAACGGACCGACGCATGGTTCGCCGGAGTCGCCCGCTCCCACGGGAGCGGGCGCGGATTGAAACATTGTGTCCGATTGGCTCGGCCGGTATCTGCGCGTCGCCCGCTCCCACGGGAGCGGGCGCGGATTGAAACAATCGTGCGCAGGTTCATGGCGTCACCTGCGCGGCGTCGCCCGCTCCCACGGGAGCGGGCGCGGATTGAAACGATGCGCTTCGCGTGGCGCACCGAACATTATGTCGTCGCCCGCTCCCACGGGAGCGGGCGCGGATTGAAACTGGCGCTGGTGTCCGGAGGTGAGACATGATTATTGTCGCCCGCTCCCACGGGAGCGGGCGCGGATTGAAACGACTACGCGCCCGCGCCGAAGATTGCTAACGAGTGTCGCCCGCTCCCACGGGAGCGGGCGCGGATTGAAACAGCAAGCCGATAGCGTGGTCGATCATCAGCCGGCGTCGCCCGCTCCCACGGGAGCGGGCGCGGATTGAAACGTGCGCCGGCAGCGCGCAATCTGATTGTCGCCACGTCGCCCGCTCCCACGGGAGCGGGCGCGGATTGAAACTGGCGCTGGTGTCCGATGCCGCGCAGGTGACGCCGTCGCCCGCTCCCACGGGAGCGGGCGCGGATTGAAACGAGGCTCACGGTAATCATGTCTCACCTCCGGACAGTCGCCCGCTCCCACGGGAGCGGGCGCGGATTGAAACACGCTGAGCGGGTGCGCGACCTCGACGACCTTGGTCGCCCGCTCCCACGGGAGCGGGCGCGGATTGAAACGGCCGCCTGCGCCGCTGCGCGCCTTGCTATTGGGGTCGCCCGCTCCCACGGGAGCGGGCGCGGATTGAAACGCGCGACTGCATCGCGCAGTAGCACCATACGGTCGTCGCCCGCTCCCACGGGAGCGGGCGCGGATTGAAACGCGCAAGCGTGTGCGGTCCGTGCACGATGCTACGCGTCGCCCGCTCCCACGGGAGCGGGCGCGGATTGAAACACAGACTCCGGGAAATGATCGGCACCGATGCCTGGTCGCCCGCTCCCACGGGAGCGGGCGCGGATTGAAACTCCCTTGCGCAGTGCTGGCGCGTCCGGATGCGCGTCGTCGCCCGCTCCCACGGGAGCGGGCGCGGATTGAAACGCGCACTCAGCGGCGTAGACGCCACCGGCGGCGTGTCGCCCGCTCCCACGGGAGCGGGCGCGGATTGAAACGAGGGTCACGGTAATCATGGCGTCATCCCTCAGCGGGTCGCCCGCTCCCACGGGAGCGGGCGCGGATTGAAACAGCCCGTAGCACGGCGTCCTCGGCGCTTGCCTGGTCGCCCGCTCCCACGGGAGCGGGCGCGGATTGAAACTATAGCGGTGGGGTGATCTTCGGCTGCGACCCGTGTCGCCCGCTCCCACGGGAGCGGGCGCGGATTGAAACCCGATATCGAGGCCTGCACCGGCGTGCCGGCCGAGTCGCCCGCTCCCACGGGAGCGGGCGCGGATTGAAACGGGCGGTCGCAGCGCCGAAACGCCCTTTCGCAAGGGTCGCCCGCTCCCACGGGAGCGGGCGCGGACTGAAACGGCCCCGCGCTGGCCCCTGAGTGGGACGAGGACGTCGCCCGCTCCCACGGGAGCGGGCGCGGATTGAAACCAGGTCGGCGCGCCGCCCTCGCTGGGCTTGCCCTGTCGCCCGCTCCCACGGGAGCGGGCGCGGATTGAAACTTTCTGGACACGGGAGCCGCAAATGCCATCCCTGGTCGCCCGCTCCCACGGGAGCGGGCGCGGATTGAAACCCGCCCGTGCGGGACAGCGCGGGGTCGGTATCGCCGTCGCCCGCTCCCACGGGAGCGGGCGCGGATTGAAACGTCCCCGAGCGCGTCAACCCGCCTGGCGCGCAACGTCGCCCGCTCCCACGGGAGCGGGCGCGGATTGAAACCAGATCGCGAGCCCGGTCGACGCTGTCATCGACGCGTCTCCCGCGCCCACGGTAGCGCGCGCATATCGAAACAGCCAACAGACTGCGTCCGCATGATCAGCGCCGCCCTGCGCGACCTCACTGGGTCGCCCTGGTCACCCGACGGCTA
>Ga0209450_10000162_pt1 | contig 36255 bp, 26 predicted proteins | sample FrelakmetLWP11LW_FD_187149 | JGI IMG/M metagenome (GOLD analysis project Ga0209450, IMG submission 187149) | Freshwater lake sediment microbial communities from the University of Notre Dame, USA, for methane emissions studies - LWP11 LW (SPAdes)... | ecosystem: Environmental > Aquatic >...
GAAGCCTTGGAGAATCGAGAAAGAAGCTGACAGGCTGTTCAGGCAGGCCTTGATTTTTTTCGGCTCCACCCGTTTTTGTATCAAGACAAAAATGGGTGGAAAGCATTCTCATGTTTTTCACTGTCCGCATTTATGCATGTTGAGAGCAGGGAGACTAGTTACTCGTACAATGGTTATTGTGCGATTTTAGACCGTCCTCTTTGCCACAATCAACGTGATATCATCCGCCTGCGGGTAAGAGCCCATGTATTCGCGGACGTCTTTAATGATCCCGTCGTGGATTTCTTTCGCGGTGGAAAGTGTGCTGTTTTTTATGATCGATTCCTTGAAGCGGTCCATTCCATAAGTCTCTTTTTCATTTGCCCATGCCTCGGGTATACCATCCGTGTAAAACACTATGACATCGTCTTTTCCCAAGGTAACATGATCAGTTTTAACTATTTTTGAAAGGTCCGCAACCATACCAAGAGCCATGCCTCCGGTTGAAAGTTCGGTAGCAGTTTTATCGGAAGCTTTGTAATGGACTATCGGATCATGCCCAGCTTGCGTGAAACCAAGTTTATTCTCATTAACATACCAATGCCCCATCACCATGGTCATGAACACATTGGGGCGTGTTTTTTGTTTCAGGATGTTATTCAGGCGAATGATAAGCTCCTGTGTAGTCTTGTGATGCTCCAGAAATGCCGGAACAAGGGCGTTTGTAATGGCGGATACCAATCCCGCCGGAACTCCGTGGCCTGTAACATCACCTATGTAAAATAAAAGATTGTTCTCATCGAGCATTATAAAATCATAGCAATCGCCTCCGACTTCTTCCGCGGAACTCAGGCTGGCGGCTATATCCAGATTGGACATCCTGGGTATTTCCCTTGGCAAAAGTTCACGCTGGATCTCTCCGGCCAACTCCAGCTCACGGGTGAGTTTCTCTTTCTGTATCATCGCCTTTGTACTGACTTCAAGGTCCTCCGCCATCTTATTGAAAGTGCTGGCAAGCATTCCTACTTCATTTTGCGATTTCACATAAATCCTTGTCGCGAGGTCGCCGGAACCGATTTTATGAGCGCCTTCGGAAAGTTTTTTAATCGGCGCGGTTATTCGTCCTGCCACTATACCGCCTATAAAAAGCGCTATAAGGATACCGAATACGGCCATAATCAATATGTTCGTGACCGTTTCGTTGACCCTCGCGATCAAAGAATCATAAGACACATGATAGTGTATGGAATACGAACGAAGCGCGTTGTTCTGGTCCCGGAATGGATAGAAAATATCATCAATCTGTTCGGTATCGGAAACCGGAGCCACATTTTTTCCGTTAAAATTCGTATACCTTACGCCGTTTTCAGTTTTTTCCAGATAAACTATTCTGCCACTTCCTAAAATTTTGACCGAAGGAAGTACCGCCTGCACACGCTCCATATCCTCATCCGTCAGGTTTAAATGATGTTCGCGTATTTTTGGGTCAACATAAAGCTCTCCGCCATTATAGTCGAATATGGCCACTCCAAGGACATCCGTATTCAGGCTGTAAATATCCTTCATCTCCCTGTCGAAATAAGCAGTGGCATTCTGTTTTAGATTTTTTTCATAATTATTAACAACGCGCTCATTTGTAAGTTCGGCGAAACTGGTGGCGCGTATAAATATATCGTGATTTATTTCCTTTATTTTCTGGTCTATCACGAAATACGCCGTCGCGCCCAATATCAAGATGATGATAATGGAAGTTGCGAGAACGATTTGTGAACGGACTGAACGGAGCATAAACTAAATGACTTTTAACATTTAACCTTTGACTTTTGACTTAAATCTCAATAATTACGCGAGTCTTGTTTCCGCTTCATTTCTATTCTGCAATAAGGAGGCCAATGCGACTTTATTTACTTTGTCAGCGCCATTAGACGCATCCCTCATAACTGATCTTTGAATACCTAACGCACGTTCCTGCATACGCAGGTAATTGTTGAAATAAATAAAATGATTTACAGTTTCCACAAAATTATGTCCTCTTGCCACCTTTCCAATTGCGACTTTATTTCTTTCAAATCCGGCTCCATCCCTTCTTATGTAGATATCCAAGTCTTCCGGTTTTTGTATTACCCTCTGAGGCACCTTCCATAAATATTTTTCTAATCCCCCGCTGATCCCGCCTAGCAGATAGTTTTGGTGTTTTTTCACGGCTTCAGCATAGTTGGTGGTAGCTAATGTGACATCTGTATCTGCCCTAATGCCCCCGCCTCCCCCTCCATATTCTTTATATGAGACATTGCTGATATTTTCGATATTCACTTTTTCTTCGGCAGGGAAATCATATCTGGATATTTCATCGCGCATTCTTTTTTCATAATCTTCCCATATCTTCTCATTCAGTCTGGCAAGTTCGGAATAGTAAGTCTGAACCGCTTTTTTCAGTATGTTGTATTCATGATTTTTCGCATCTTCAGCATTTTCCAGTTTTTCTTTTCTTCTTTTGCCTATATCCGTACTTTCTGTTTCAGTACCCTTGATGTCCTCATCATAAGAAAGTTTTTCCTTTTTCCACGCTTTATATTCAGCGAGAAAATTATCATGCGCTTCCTTAACTCCCACAGCCCTATCCGCGTATAAAGGCCCCCTTGCTATAGTGTCACTTTTGAACCTGTCCATATCGGCCTTGTAGTTGTTTTTTATGCTCTGGATACTTTCATTATGCTTATAAAATTCTTTCAGCTTATTAGTCATGTCAGGAACGCTATTCAGCATATACGCGGAAACTTGTTTATTTGTTTCGCTTTCACGCTTATTGATCTTGTCTTTATATTCTTTCGGTATTTCTTTAACTGGTTCAAGTTTCACCTCTTCTTCTGCCTGTTGAGCCCTAAGTTTATACTTTTCCTCAAGTGAATAAGGATAAATCTTAAAGAGGTCGTCTGCGGGGACCAAACCGAGCACATCAGCGAATTGACCTTCCCATCCCTCGATATGATATGGGTCAAAACTGGCCTGGTTATCAACAATATCCGCGAATACTTCCTTAAACACATCCATATCGACCACATAACCTACCCCCACATCAAGATTCGGGTAACCCTTTTTTAAAGCTTGTTTGTAAATGTCGTAATACTGCCCCCAGTTTTCAATATTTAATTCAGGCGCGCTTGGTGTCGCAGGCGCAGTTTCGCCCGGCTTACCGCCAATTTTTTTACATATATCATCATTGCCGCCGATACTGCATAAATATCCACCCAAAGCCTCTGTTGTCTTTTTGCCGATTCTTCCGTCGACTCCGGGGTTAAATCTTTTATCTCTCAGCCATTCCTGAAAAACCCATGCGTACTTGCGGGCTGTAAGCGCTGTAGCATCTTTTATCAACATCACATTTTTAACGAAATCCATATTCCATTCCAGCCACATTCTGCCATTATACTTTTCAGGCTCATGGGTATCGTAATATTCTTTTAATTGCTGAGGGGTCAATTTTTCGATAGCCTCCCTTATTTTTTTATGCTCCCCAGGATTTTCAAAAGGACTTTTAGAAATTCCTTTTTTAAGCTTTTCCAGATCCTTTTTTGTTTTCTCTTCCGCTTTTTTCTCGCCTTCACTTCCCTCTTTGGGTTTATTGGCATCTGTTTCAGGTTTTTTTGTAGGAGCTGGCTCATCTTTCGTTTCAGACGGAGTTTTTGGGCTAAAATAAGCGGATATTCCCGGTCTTGGAGCTTTGCCTGGCGCCTCTTGATAAATCATCCTTGCCGGAAGCAAAAAGCTGTTAACCGAGTTTTCAAAAATATGTGAGAACATTTGTTTTGGTTTATATTTTAGTTATTAGCCTTGCGCCTGCTCTTCTTCATCTTCGTATAACGTGGCGACCTTAGGTGGCTCTTCACCTTCCTTTAGCCGTTTCCAACCTTTTGCCAATGCCTCTTCTATTTCCGCCTCATCATTAAGTGTCCCGCCTTCTCCTGTATCAGGGCTATAATATGTTCCCGCGGATGCGATTTTCTCTTCCTTTTTGACTTCTCCTTCTATTTTAGATTCGCCTAGGCCATATACACCTGCCTCGACTCGTCCTGGATATAAGTCCTCTTTCGGAGTCGACATATAAGTCTCTGCCTGTGTGACTTGTGTGACAGGAGTTTCCTTATTTCCGCCTAATGGGTTAGGCATTCCCAGTGCCGCATATTGCGCTTCCCTCTCTGCTTCAGATTTTAGTTTGGCTACATCCGCTTGTATCACACCCCCTTCTACACTGGTTACCGTATCCGGGGTTTTTTTACTCCTTCTCGCTATCATCGTTCCTTCTATTTTCTTTCCGTACTCACCCATTTCCATTTTGCCAGCTAAAGCTAACATGGTCTTTGGACCAACTGCATAATCGACTTTGGTTCCTGCATATTCCTGAAAAGCCTTAAGCCAGTTTTTTTTATTTTCCAATGTCTCATTATTCTTTCCTAAAATACCAAGAATTCTCTCGTTCCATTTTTTGTAGTCGACTTTTTCGTTGGCATTATTTGCAAATTCTGCCAACAAAGACCTGACTTCGTATGCTTTACCCTTAAGAATTGTACCTGCCTCTTCCTTTGTGGGAACCCAGGGGTCTTCTATGTCTATTTTTCTTTTTTTGGTCTGATTGCTCGCTATCCATGGATCATCTCTGTCTATTTGTCTTTTTGCGGCTTCCGCGGCGGTTTTACCTTTTTCTTCAGCAACTTTTGTAATTGCTGTATCTACACCTGACATGTTTTCAGCCATACCTGATCCTTTATCGCTAGGCTTTTCAGCCGGTGCATCTTTTGCAAGACAAACCAATCTGCTTGGGTTAATAAAATTAAAGATAAATGTATTTGTTTTCATTTTTGTGTTTTTATATAAAATTTATCTTTAAATTATAGCATAAATGTGCCCGAAAAGCAAATTGCTTTGGTGGCATTTGGTTGTTATGATTGTTATACTATTTTTCTTGAACGAAATAACGAAATAACGAGATAACGAAATAACCTCAATTTCTAGTTATCATATCGTTATATCGTTATAACGTTATATCGTTACAACGTTATGATCGAAAGAGACAACCAAATCATCAGCTCGAAGGAAGGAAATACCGATGTTCAGCTCGACCTTGCTTTAAGGCCTAAGACTTTGGCCGAATATGTGGGTCAGGAGGATATAAAGATGAACCTGAAAGTGGCTATGCAGGCGGCTAAAACGCGCAACGAGCCGGTTGAGCATATGCTTTTTTACGGGCCTCCCGGGCTTGGGAAAACTACACTCGCGAATATAGTTGCGAGGGAAATGGGCGTGAACATCAAAACCACTTCCGGGCCGGCGATTGAGAAACAGGGGGACTTGGCTTCCATCCTTACAAATCTGCAGGAAAACGACATACTTTTCATCGATGAGATACACAGGCTGAAAACACAGATCGAGGAAATTTTGTACAGTGCGATGGAGGACTACGCGCTTGATATCATAATTGGCAAGGGGCCGGCGGCCAGGTCGATGAGGCTTGAACTGCCAAGGTTCACACTTATCGGCGCCACTACAAAAGTGGGGTCTTTGTCATCGCCTCTGCGCGACCGTTTCGGGCATATCTTCAAACTGGATTTTTATCAGGAAGACGAAATACAGGCCATCGCGAAAAGGTCCTCCAACCTGCTGAATGTGAACATAGATGACGGCGGGATACACGAGGTGGCGATATGCTCGCGCAAGACCCCGCGCATAGCCAACAGATTATTAAAACGCGTGCGCGATTTCGCGACGGTTGAAAATATAGCAAAGATCGATGCCAAATACGCGAAAAAATGTCTGAAGACCATGGGCGTGGATATGCTTGGGCTGGATAAAACCGACAGGCAGATACTTCTCACTATCATACAAAAATTCAACGGCGGTCCGGTCGGCGTAAACGCCCTTGCGGCCGCCACATCCGAGGAAATCGAGACTATCGAAGACTTGTACGAACCATATCTTTTGCAGATAGGATTCCTGGACAGGACAAAACGCGGAAGGATCGTGACCGAAAACGCGTATCTGCACCTTGAGCTTAATTACCCTGAAAACAAAAACAAAGAACAACTGAAGAATTTATTCTAATTAAACGCTGTGCGTTTTGCGATATGCGATGTGCGTGTCAGACAAATCGCAATACGCAAATCGCAATACGCAAATCGTATCACGAATGAATCATCTTGAAGAAATCAGGGCAAAGATAAGTATCGAGGATCTTGTCGGCGGTTATGTACAGCTTAAAAAAGCCGGCAGAAATCTGAAGGGCTTATGTCCGTTCCACAACGACTCCAATCCAAGCTTTATGGTAAGCCCTGAAAAGGGTATAGCTTATTGCTTTGTCTGCAACAAAGGCGGTGATATTTTCCGTTTCATACAGCTTATCGAAAATTGTGAATTTCCGGAGGCGGTGCGTGTACTTGCACAGCGCGCGAACGTGAAGATACCTGAATTCAGGCCGAAAGAACACGACCTCCGTGTAAAAATAATCGAGATGAACAGACTGGCCGCGAAGTTTTTCGCAGAACAGTTAAATAATATCCCGGAACATAAAAGTTATTTCACAAATCGCGCGCTTACAGAAAAGACTATCGAGCGCTTCCGGCTTGGATACGCGCCGGATTCATATAACGCGCTTAAAGACCATCTGTCCAAAAACGGCTATTCAGATAGTGAGATGTTAGCCTCCGGTTTACTCAACCAAAAGTCGATTGCAGACACAAGCACTTATGACAGATTCAGGCACAGGTATATATTCCCGATATACGACCATCAGGATAATCCTGTGGGATTCGGCGGGCGGATAATAGGCGACGGTGAGCCAAAATACCTGAATTCACCGGAAACATCGGTTTATAATAAAAGCCTTGTCTTATATGGCCTGAACTGGGCGAAGGAAACCATAAAAAAGGAGGATATGGCGATTTTTGTGGAAGGATATATGGATGTGATAGCCGCGCATCAGGCGGGTACGGAAAATGCTATCGCCACTTCGGGTACATCCCTTACCGTACAGCAACTGAAGCTTATTAAGCGTTATACACAGAATGTGGCTTTCTGTTTCGATCAGGATTCCGCCGGGCTTGAGGCCACAAGAAGGGCTATAGACCTTGCACAGGAGGCGGAAGTGAATATAAAGATAATCTCCGTGCCGGAAGGCAAAGACCCGGACGAGTGCATTAAGAATGCTCCGGAAAAATGGCATGAGGCGGTAAAAAACCCGATTCCCGTGATGGATTTTTATTTCTCATACGCTCTCAGGCAATTTGATAAAAATACCATCGAAGGAAAAAAATCCATACTTAACCTTATCCTTCCGCTCATCAAAAAATATCCTTCCGAGATGGAACAGAATATTTATCTGGAACGGCTTTCTCTTGAGCTTAAGACGGATATCAAAATTCTATGGAACGACCTTAAAAAAATCGGCACGGAAAAACGCCCTTCATATATGAAGGCGCCTATTATTTCCGCACAAAATGATGCTCCGCCAAAGAATACTTTCTCGCGGGAGGAATTTCTGCTGGGCTTCATTTTCAATTCGCCGGAATTATATCATCACGTAAACGAAAATCTTATAGACACGATACCTTTTGACTCTAAGACAGAAAAATTTTACAAGATATGCAAAAGGGTGTATGCTTGCCAAAGTATAATTGATATTGAGGCTGTAAGAGGCGAACTTGATGAAGAGGATAAGGGTAAAATTGAGATATTCGCTCTATTGATTGAAGACAACTATCCCGATTTTTCGGATGAGGCGGCCGAAAAGGAAGTGCTTGACCTTGTAAGGTCTATAAACCGCCAGAACCTGAAGAACGTGCAGAAAGAATACGAATTTAAAATCCGCGCGGCTACAGAGTCCGGAGAAAAAATACTGCTTTTAAACCAGTATAATCAGATACTCAAACTTTCCTCTAAAATTAACTGACGTGAAATGCGATGTGCGGTCGTCTGAGGCGATCAACACTCAAATCGCAACACGAAATAATTATGGCAAAAAAGATCACCAAAAAATTCATCGCCCAGCCGGATGAGTCAACGCTGTCCAAATATCCCAAGTCCATACGGCATCTTATACAGAAGGGCCGTGAACAGCGCTTTGTAACTCATCAGGAGCTGCTTAAGTCCATGCCTGAGATAGAGGATAATGTAATCCTTCTTGATGAGATATACACTCTTTTCCTCGATCTTGGCATTGAGGTAATAGATGTGAAAGACGATCTTATATGGGGCGGGAAAAAGGATAAAAAAGGCGGCGAGCATACAGATGAATTTGACCTTAATGATGAAGACTGGGCGGAATTCGACGAATTTGCCGAGGAGGATGATGAAGCCCCCGAAGCCGAAAAGGTGGAGGCTGAAGGCGAGGAGGAAGAGCCTGAACCTGCTACTGCGAAACAGACAAATCTTAAGGAAATCGCAAATGATTCCGTGCGCATGTACCTGTCTGAGATCGGACGCGTCGAACTTCTTACCGCGGACGAGGAGATAAAACTCGCGAAAAGAATCGCCAAAGGCGACCCTATAGCAAAACAGAAACTCGCGGAAGCAAACCTAAGGCTTGTAGTTTCCATAGCCAAAAAGTATATAGGCCGAGGCCTTTCTTTCCTGGATCTTATACAGGAAGGGAATATCGGTCTTTTCCGCGCCGTGGAAAAATTCGACCCAAAACGCGGATTCAAATTCTCCACTTACGCAACATGGTGGATACGTCAGGCGATAACAAGGGCCATTGCCGACCAGGCAAGGACTATCCGCATCCCTGTGCACATGGTGGAAACTATCAATAAACTCACTCACACCCAGCGCAGATTATTGCAGGAATTCGGACGTGAACCAACAGTGGAAGAACTTGCCTCCGAAATGGATATGGATATCAAAAAGGTAAGGCATATTCTGAAGATCTCTCAGGATATAGTATCGCTTGAGGCTCCTGTCGGCGCGGAGGAGGACAGTAAGCTTGGCGATTTCATCGAGGATGACGAAGCTGTTTCCCCGGCAGAAGCCACAAACCGCCAGATAATGAAGGAGAACATACACTATATGCTTCAATATCTCACTCCGCGTGAACAGAAGATAATAAGGATGAGGTTCGGATTGGATGACGGCATAGGACATACATTGGAAGAAGTAGGCAAAGAGTTCGGCGTCACCCGCGAACGCATTCGCCAGATCGAAGCCAAAATACTTCAGAAAATGCGCGACCATCCTACTTCTATCAAGATAAAGGATAGACATTAAACCAATGTCCAATTCCCAATGACCAATGACCAATTTCAAATTTAAATTTTTAATTTTTAATTCTATTTAAAGATGGCTGATGAAAAAGAGGTATTAGTTACCAAAACGGGCCTTGCAAAATTAATAAACGAGCTCAAGGAATATAAAGATGTAAAGAGGAAAGAAGTAGCTCAGCGCCTTAAAGAAGCTATCGCGTATGGCGACCTTTCCGAAAACTCGGAATACGAAGAAGCCAAGAACGAACAGGCCTTCGTCGAAGGCAGAATAGCCGAGCTTGAGAAGATGGTCACAAACGCGAAAATAATAACCGATGATAAGAGCGGACAGGATACCGTGCAAATAGGTGTGACAGTCACCGTGCAGAACATGACCGAAGACGACGATCCCGAAACATACACAATAGTCGGTTCAACGGAAGCCAGCCCGATGGAACATAAGATCTCCAACGAATCCCCTATCGGTTCAGCGTTACTAGGAAAAGAGAAAGGTGACATTGTGAAGATCAAGGCTCCGGCGGGAATATTCGAGTATAAGATATTGAAGATTAAATAGCTCCATTGAGGGGCTAATTGTGGGGCTATCGATGGGCTAATTGTTGTTTAACTCATCAATCAGCCCTTCGCGAAGCAGCCCTTCGGCGGAGTCAGCCCATCAATTAGCCAATCAAGAAGTGGACATAACCAATATAGCAACTGCGTTTTTCTTTGCACTGATGCCCGCGCTCTGTTGGCTTGCTTTGTATTACCATAAAGATTACCGCGATCCCGAGCCTAAAAAAGTCATAATACAGACATTCCTGATGGGCGCGCTGACGGCCTTGCCTTTTTTGGCGTTCCGCACATTTATTTCCTCTTTCGGCGCGCATTCTCTGCTATTTACAGGCGTGACCAGCGTAATAGTCTTCGCGGCGATGGAGGAAATGGCAAAACTTTCAGCCAGCATTTTTATAGTTACCCGCCATAAGCTGTATTTCAACCAGCTGATAGATGGCGTCGTATACGCCGTGACCGCCGCGCTCGGCTTCGCGTTTATTGAGAATATGTTTTATCTGATCCAATTCTTCTCTTCCGTATCCGGAAAGGAGAATATTCTTTATGTGGTCGCCTTCCGAAGTTTCGGCACTATGCTCGCGCACACTTTATTCTCCGGACTTGCGGGCATGATATGGGCATACGCTTATTTCTCAAAACAGATAAGCCCCTTCGAACAAAAAAAACTGCTCGCTTTTGAAGTGCGGGATTTTATCAACCATGAAATACTTTCACTTCATATAATCCGGCACAATATACTGAAGGCATTGCCCTCGAAACGAGGCGGACATGAGAAAAAAGTACTAGTGCTGGAAGGCATAATGCTCGCGACTTTTCTGCATGTCATATTCAATCTGACGACTACTTTTGAAGTGTTCGGAAAAAACCTGACGTTTTTGATCGTTCCCGTGATAATCGGAGGGTTTTTGTATATATCGTATCTTTTCACTAAAAAACTGAATCAGAAGATATTAAAGGTCGTGTAACGACCTAAGGCAAAGGCAAAGGCGGAGGTAAGAGTTGTTAAAATAACTTTCCTTTTCCTTCGCCTTCGCCTTATTAAGCTTGATAAAAAGCTTAATTTTTGGTATAATAAAATGATAGATTGAACCTAATTTCATGGCGGATAACACACAAACAACAACAGCACCGGTAGCGACAACAAATCTGGTAGTGCCGGATGAGGTTACTAAGCAGTTCCCGGATCTTGTGGAACTTATCAAGGCAAGCCGTTCCATGGACGAAAAGGAACGCCAGTATTGGGTGGATGTCTTACCGATAATGTCCGAAGATCAGATAAAGAACCTGCGCGATATTCTGGATAATGAAAAAAAACAGATAGAAGAAGCGAATAAATCCTACGCGCAAGGCATGAAGGAAAACGCGAAAAAAGCCATCAGTAATTTCGATGAAGTCGCTTACAAAGAGAAAAAACGCATGAGACTGGAAGCTGAAAAAGTAGCCGAAACAGAAGAGACAAAAAGTGAAGAGCAGTTGCTTCAGGAGCTGACGAAGATGTAAATAGCTGTCAGCTGTAAGCGGTAAGCTGTCAGCTTGGCTATTTTTCAATACCGAACAAATCAAATATCATCCCGATCTTCAGGTCGGAGAATTTTTCAAGTACCAAATCGGCCTCTGTCCGTTTCAATTCTTCAAAAGTCTCGACGCCTGTGGCGATAGCTATGGCTTTCATACCGGCGTTTTTTGCGGATTGTATGCCGACTGAAGAGTCCTCAAAAGTCACACAATTTTTAGCTTCGAGGCCGAAGGCAGCTACGGCTTTTTCGTATATCTCGGGATCAGGTTTTGAGTGTTTTAAACCCGTGTTGCCGATTACTTTTTTAAAGTAACCACCTATGCCGAGCTTTTCCAGATAATCCGCAAGCGCGGTGTCTTTGTTATTGGAAACGCAGGCGACGTTTTCGAAATATTCTGAGACCAATTTGACGGCATCATCCGCATGAGGAACAAGGTGTAGATCCAATTTCTTTTTTTCTTCTCTGAATTTTAAAAGGAAGTCGGCTATCTGTTCTTTTGTTATACCTTTTTTCTCGATTTGTCCTTTAAAAAACATATCAAAACGCTCATGCACGGCGACGGCCCAGAGTTCCCTATGGCTCCTGAACTCCTCTGCAGAAAGCCCCAGATCCCTTTCGACCATATCGAAAAACAGTCCGTTGACTATTTCCATGGAATCCATCAAAGTGCCGTCGAGATCGAAACAAATGAGATATTTCGGATTTCGGATTTCTGATTTCGGATTTGATTTTTTATTTTGCATTTTGGATTTAATATTTGAGGTTTTTTGAGTTTTGAGTTTAGAGTTTTGAGTTTAATTTGGGCAATGTTTGCATTTGTCGTCTGAACATTTGTGGCCGGAGCCGGATTTTTTTGTAAAACCCTCACCTTTAAAATGCACGCCCGGAGCTTCCAGTAATTTTTCGGTTTTCGGATGTCCGCATTCAAGGCATTTCTGATTTTTGTGACCGGCTGGGAGCAGAGCTTCAAACGTATGTCCGCATTCGAGGCATTTAAATTTATAATTGGGCATATTTTCCCCGATTTAAGATTTAAGATTAAAGATTAACGTGAAAATCAAAGTCATTTTATTGGATAAATAGGTTTTTATCAATGTCTTCCCCCTAATAAGCCAATATGTTAATATCCTTGTTGCTGGCGTAAATCATTAATCATAAATCTTTAATCGCATGCTGGAAAAGGCCTACGAAGCAAAAAAATTCGAGGACGGGATATATAAGAAATGGGAGGAATCCGGTGCTTTTAAAGCTCACGCTAAATCGAAAAAAAAGCCTTTCACTATCTCCATGCCGCCGCCAAACGCGACGGGGGTTTTGCATCTTGGGCATGCTGTAATGCTCGCGCTGGAGGACATCCTGACCAGATATAGAAGGATGAAAGGATATGAAGCTTTATGGCTTCCCGGAACGGACCACGCGGCCATAGCTACGGAGAGCGTTGTAATCAAAAACCTAAAAAATGAAAGAGGAATAAAAGATCCGAGGAGCTTAGGGCGTGAAGGTCTGATCGATGAGATCAAAAAATATGTAGCCAAAAGTCAGGGAACTATACGTTCACAGATACGCAAAATGGGCGCAAGCTGTGACTGGAGCCGTGAGAGATATACAATGGACCAATCACTGCACAGATGCGTGAATGAAGTGTTCAAAAAGATGTACGATGACGGGCTTATATATCGCGGTGAACGTGTTGTGAACTGGGATATCGCCCTTCAGACGACTCTCGCGGATGATGAAGTGGAATATGTGGAAAAAGAGGGTACGCTATACACATTCGAATATCTTTCCGCCAAGCAGACTAAAGGCGAACCTTTATATGTTGCGACCAGCAGGCCTGAAACAAAATTGGGCGATACCGCGCTAGCCGTACATCCGGATGACAAAAGATACAAACATCTTGTCGGAAAGGATTTTGATGTTGTATGGCCGGGCGGAAGAAAAATAAACGTGACCGTAATATCTGACCACGAAGTTGATCCTGAATTTGGGACCGGCGTTGTTGGTGTAACACCATTCCACAGCAAAACAGACTATGAAATGTGGATGAGGCACAAGGACGAGATCAAAGCCTATCCGACACAAGTAATAGGCGAAGACGGTTTTATACTCGACACCATAAAAGGTTATGAAGGTATGAACGCGGAGGAGTGCAGGAATAAATTCGTGGAAGGACTGAAAAACGAAGGGCGTTTCAAGTCCGAAACCAAGTACGCGCAACAGATGTCGATTTCCTACCGCTCAAAACAGCCTGTAGAAGCCATTCCGAAATTGCAGTGGTTTATAGATGTGAACAAAAAATGTGTTCAATGGAAAAAAGCTAAAGTCAGCCTTAAACAAGCTATGCTTGATGTTGTTAAATCCGGAAAAATAAAGATAATCCCCGACAGGTTCGAGAAGACTTATTACCACTGGATAGAGAACCTTAAAGACTGGTGCATAAGCAGGCAGATATGGTGGGGGCACAGAATCCCTGTATGGTACAAAGGCGAGGAGATATATGCAGGAATTACTCCGCCGACAGGCAATGGATCCGCCTCTGCAAATGCTTCGTCGGACAAGTGGGTTCAGGATGATGACACGCTCGACACATGGTTTTCCTCCGCATTATGGACGTGGAGTACACTTGTGGACCCAAAAATAACAGCGGATTATAACCTATCATTCGAGGAAATCCTTAAGCAGAGCCCTGATTTCCAAAAATTCCACCCGACTCAGGTAATGGAAACCGGTTATGACATTTTGTTTTTCTGGATAGCGCGCATGATACTTATGACCACTTACGCCGTTAAACAAATACCTTTTGAAACCGTTTATCTGCATGGTCTTATACGCACAAGGGATGGCAAAAAGATGAGCAAATCCGACCCATCCACATGCATCGATCCTCTGGATATGATAGAAAGTTATGGCGCGGATGCCTTGCGTATGAGCATGGTAATCGGCAATACACCGGGTAACGACATGCGCCTTTACGAAGAAAAAATACAGGGGTATCGCAATTTCACGAATAAGCTTTGGAACGCGAGCAGGTTTGTACTTGGAATATTGGAAGAAAAAGGCATTAAAACCGAACCTAAAATCGATACAAAAAAACTGACAGATGCCGATAAATGGATACTCGAAAAACTGGATAAAGCGATAAAAACCGCTGATAAAGGACTGATGGAATTTAAGATCAGTGACGCGGGGCAAGCTCTTTACGACTTTTTATGGAACGATTTCTGCGACTGGTATCTGGAACTTTCCAAGGGCGAAAAACAGAACCCCGCCGTACTTTACCATGTGCTTAAAAACATACTGATACTATTACACCCTTTTACTCCTTTTGTGACGGAGGCGATATGGAACGAGATGCCGGACCAAAAAACGATGCTTATATCCGAGAGCTACCCAAAGCCATCGGCCAAATCATATAAATCCGACTCAATAGCGAAAATTGTCGATGTGATAACCGGAATAAGGCGCCTTCGCGCGGAAAATAAAATCGAACCGGCGCAAAAAATACCTGTAACCGTTTACGGGCATAAATCATTCGATGACCTTAAAAGAAATTCCGAGGATATTATACGCCTTGCCAGAGTCAGCGAACTTGACCTGAAAGAAAAAGGCACGAAATTAAACGGCGCGGCTGCGGATATGATAAATGGAATCGAAATATTCATACCTCTCGGCGGACTTGTTGATACCGAAAAGGAAAAAATCAGACTGGAGAAAGAGATTGAAAACCTTGAAAATTATACAAAAGGCCTCGGCACGAAATTGATGAACAAAAATTTTGTTCAAAATGCTCCGCAAGCAGTTGTGGAAGCTGAGCGCGCGAGATTATCTGAAGCGGAAAACAGGCTTAAAAAACTTAAAGAGCAGTTGGGGGATCTGTAATTCAGTTCAGCCAGAAGGAATACTTCGGTCTGTCTAAAGTCTTTATGAATTCTTCCGCTCCTTTTACCGAAGCTTTTCCGGTTTTTTCATTGCCGTCCAGAAAATACACGAACTCAAACTCGGCATTTTTCCGCCCATATTCCTTTTTGAATTTTTTGGCCATATCGACAGGCGCCATTATCTTCCGGCCGTTCATCATGGAAAGTGTAAAGTTGATACCTGCTTTGCCTTCCTGTGCCTGATACGCGTCGTAGACCAATTCCGAACAGACCATTTCATCGCGCGTTTCAAAATCAAAATTAAAGTCATATGGCTTGCCGAAGTTTTCAAACGCCCGTATAAGCGCGAGCATCTTATCCTTTTTGCCCAGCTTAGGCCTTAGCGTAACGTTATAATCCGCCCTGGCGGATACTTCCAACGGCTGAAGAATGACGCCCGGCTCTTTACCTTCTATCACCGCCTGGGGGAAACCGTCAGTTTTCTCTTTGAATTTTGTGTAAACGCGCGGAAGATTTTTCTTTAAATATTCCGACATGTTTTTTGCTTTTTTATGTGGGAATTCTTTATCAAAATATTCATCCATATCCCCTAAAGTACCCGTATAAAGCGCCGCGTGAGCCCAAAAACCCGGTATGCCGATATTGCTCGCGTACCAGTTTCTCCTCTGAAGCATAATATCCCCCGGCTCCATGACTTTTTTCATTTTTCGTATCTGTTCGATGGTTATAAATTTAAAATTCCTTTTTGAAATATACGTATGACCAAGAGCCTTGGCCGCGTTTTTTTGTATTGGAAACCATAGTTTAAAAAATCCTTTCTCAATTGTCTCCGAACCTACTTTTGCGCTGTTTATAACCGTGTCTCCAAGCCTGTCTTTTAAATCCGTATAATCTTTTTTTGCTGTTTCCAAAAGGGCTATGTAATTCTTATTTTCAATCTCTTTCCCGTAAACTTTTTCTATCAAAGTCTGCAGATAAGCCTGCCCTATATTTATCCTGAGTATGGTCCTTGGATGGTAATATTCTTCCGCCATTATTTTATAAAAATCCCTGACTTCAAGACCGCGTATTTTTTCATTTAAAACTTTTTTGGCGCTTTCATTATCCTGCACATCATTTATTATCCTTGAAACGATTTCAGATTTTTTTAAATAAAGGCTGTAAGCTATTAAAAATGATTTCGCGTGGTCTTCGGCATGCAGGATTATGGGTATGAAATGAAAATAGCTATGGATCTTTATCATCGTTTCGGATTCATACGCGGAAATCAGAAAATTACCCCAGTGTGTTTTTAATTTTTCACGCTCATCCGCGGTAAATGATTCTTTTTTCAGTAATTTGCTATCCAAAAGCTTATCCCCGGAGATCTCCAGATGATCCAATATCACCGTAGCGGAAGCCAGATCTTCCTCCACTTTATTGTGGATCTGTTTAGGATTCAGTTTTTTAAAAGGATTTTTTGTAAGAGGCACTATAGTGAGCGCAATGACCAATATCAAAAGTACGGCTAAGATAACCGATATGGCTATCCTGTAATCCAGAATAAATGTCTGAAAAGCTGTCAGAGACTCCAGGTTTTTCAGCATCTTAAAATACTTTCTGATACTAAAAGTGAAGGTGACTACAGAGCCGATTATCAATAAAAACCCTATAATCGCATGACGCGGATAGAATATTTTTGTCGAAATAATCACAAAACCAAGGAGCAGTATGATTATTGATAAAGCTATTAAAATCAGCATTTTTTTAGGTTGTTATGTGTGTTTTTGTTGATTAGATTGTATCATTTTTTGTTTTCATACCCCAACATGAGCTTTAAACCTTGTCTTTTTGGTGTTTTTTTGGTATAATAAATAGATTAAATAAAACTCAAAACCCAAAACTCTAAACTCAAAACAGACTCAAAAAATAAAAATGCAAATAACACCACAACAGACCATCAATCCGGGGGTCATAGAATACGACGAGAAACGCAGGAACGCGTTGGAGCGTTTTAAACAGGCGGTAAAAAGAGCAGGATTTCTGAATGATTCAGAGCGCGGGAATTGGACGACCTTGGGCTATTTGCTTACAACCGAACAACTTACTCAGGCGGAAGATCTGATACTGGATGAAGACATGAGAAGGCTGCGCACGCGTGAACAGCTTGAAAAAATAAAACCAACTAAAGAATCCGATTAATGGCCGACCAGCAATCTTTAAAGCAAAGGGAATCGATTGAAACTTCAAAAACAAGTGCCGGATCCAGCATTGATCTTTTGCATGCAAAAGTGGAAAGTTTAAAAAATAATCCCAATATTTCCTATCTTAATGAAATGTCAGCCCTGGATATGGAAAAGCCTTATAAGGAGCAGGAAGAGGGGTTTTACTATCTGCAAAGACAGCTTATTGACCTGATTGCCGCAAATCCCGATATCGATATAGAAAAAATGGATATTCGTCAATTTGTATCGCAGATAAAAGAAGTTAAAAACAATGATCAATCCGTTGCGGTTCAAAAACTGAAAGAGATCCTGAGAAACCCTTCAAGCCCTCTCGCAATGGACCTTGTTTCCATGTGGCCGATGGTAAAAAAAGAGGCTGCCGGAATTAGCGGTGGATGGGATTTTTTATACAAAAAACCGTTGGAGCTTGGGAAAAGCTATGTCAAAAGAATACAGGAAAAACCGCTTGAAACAGTAGTATACACCGTAGCCGGAGCGGCGGGCATCTATCTTGGAGTTAAAGTTATAAAATGGCTAGCAGGTAAAGCTTGGGATAAGACGACTTCACTAATATCCCCTGGCACAATTTTATCCGCTTTGGCTCTTTCCGCTTTTGGAGCTTACCAGGGCAAGGGTGCTATTTCTAATTGGTTATACGAATCATTCGGCCTTAAGTTCGGGGAAGATAAAATGAGGGATATAACAAGCTCTATCAAGGATGGCAAAATACCGCCGGAGCTTGAAGGGGTCAAGATATTAGGTTCCGATCTTAAAAACGCGCCGGAAGAAATAAGGGCCGCTCTGGAAAAAATAAAAGCGGAAACTGAAGGCGGAGAAAAAGGACTAAAAGACCAGGCAATTGATGCCATTAAAAGCATTGAAGACAATGAAATATTGAAATTACTAGGCATAGGAAAAGAAGATTCTGAAAAAAAGGAAGAGTATGTTGGCTTCAAGGAATTTATTTTAAAACAAAATCCCGATCTTACGGTAACACCTGAACTATTTTCATATATTGCCGATAAAGATTATGAGGATTTTTTGGATCAGGCACCTTCTTTCCTAGACAGGATTTCTGAAAGCATGAATATTTTCGATGATATCAAAGATAAAAAAATAGATGAGGAACGGCTGCATAATTTTCTTGAAACCCACAAAGCCCAAAATTTGGTGGATTTCTTTACGGAAATGCTGCAAAACGAAGGCGAATTCGATGAATTCAAAGGGAAAACTATAGCTGAGGTAATGCATCTTATCCAGAATAATCCAGATAAATATCTGAACAAAGAAGCTGTAGCAAAGGCTAACGAAAAGAATAAGCATTTTGAAAATTTTCAAACGGAAATGGCGAAGCTGAAGAAAAACCCTGAGCTGATCAAAAACCGCGATTTTCAGGCCAAACTTATAGCGGAAGCGACACAGGGTGGCGTTACCATTGTATTGGATAATACAGAGAAGATGGCCTATTGGGTGGCCGATAACGGAAAAGCGGGATTGATGATAGAAGCTCAACTTGCCTGGAAAGCTTTAGACATAATCGCCAACCAGATGATGGAAAGCGAAAATAATTGGGTATGGGCAACGGGGGCATATTTGCACGTAGGAAAATGGACTGCATGTATAGGAGCTCCTATAGGAGCAGTGATGGGAGTTGGAAAAACCTTTATGCAAACCAGAAGCTGGTCATTGGCACTTCTGAAGGGTGGAGTATTTGGTTCTTTGAAGGGGTTATGGCATGGATTAATGTTTCCACTTGATATTGCCAAAAGCGGAGTTGGAATGGGATACCAATGGGCTATTGGCGGTGAAAAAGGTGCAGGTTTTTTTAAAGGCCTAACACCCGCTGCGCAGTTAAGGGCAAATATGGATGCACGCCTTTTCCTTTGGGAAGACCTGGGTTTCGGATTCACCGGAAGAAAGATCGGAATGGAAACTCTGCCGGAGAAAATAATCAGCGGAAAAGTAAAGATAAACAAAAGAATGATCGAGCGGCTAGCGAATTTTCAAAGTATCTATCATAATCAAATGGAAGAGTACAATAATTTAGCAAAAAAATATCCAGGAAAGAAAGCGATTTATGACAGGTATACAAAAATGTATAAAGAAGCCGATAGACAAGCGCAAAAAATCCTTGAAAGTCTAAAATGGAAATCTGGAAAATTCGATGAAGCGGGATGGTTTGATGAAATGAAGGGTTTACTTGGCAAAACAAAACTGGATGACGCGTTTATAAGTGATTTCGCGAAAAATAATAAACGTCTTGGTCTTCTGCTTTTAGATGAAAAGTATGCACTAAGACAGTTCCTTCTTACTCCAGGAAATGAAGAAAAAGCCGGGAAACTTATACAGGCTCTTTCAAAAAATAATAGATTACTGGAAAAATTTGTTAAATTCCCGGAGATGGTAAATGATGAAGAAATTTTGAAAGCCCTTGATAAGCTGAGCTTTAAAGATATGTCGCCTTTTGAAAAGGTATTCAACGGAAGATATTTCGCATTAAAAAAAGCATCGCAGGGAAAAATCAGAGGCGTCATTTCATCAGTAGCGGGAAAAGGCGGAGAAGCAGTAAAAGCCGTGGCAGGCAAAGGCGCGGAAAAGGCAAAGACTGCAGGAGGCAGACTTTTAGACCGTTTCAAAGGGCTTGGCAGATCTCCGCAGATGGAGGAAATCCCGATTAATCAGCTGGATGATGCCATGAAAGACGCGCAAAAAACATTAAAAATCGTTCAGGATAAAATCAAATCACTGAGAGTGGATGAAGGTTTGGCCAAGCATGCAGGAAAAGGGCCAGGCAAACTTAAATTCAATACCGAAAAGGCAGTCAAACAAGCCCAAGAAGCTATTGATAGCGCCAAAAAAGCTGAAAGCGAGATTCAAAGACATATCCAAAAACTTGAAGAAATCAAAAAACTCCAAAGCGACCTCAAGGCAGCCAAAGGCACGCCGAAAGCAGGAGATATATTAAATGAATTGATAAGCGCAAAGGGTGAAGTGGCAAACAGCCTTGATACTGCGAATGAATCTTTAAGCGCGGTAAAAGGTGTCAGCAAACTGGCAACAGGGCTGAAATGGCTGGGCAGAGCCGGAGCCGGAGCAGGAACAGTGTTCAGCGGTATACAGGCGTTTTCAAACTGGAAAGAGGCTGCCACAACGACAGTTGAAGGCAGAGCTGGTTTATGCGCGGCAAATGCCGCTATGTGGACAGTCGATACAGGCGTTGGCGCTGCGGGTCTGGCGGTTACAATAAGCGCCGAAGCCGCGGGAAGCGCCGCAATTTCAGGCGTCAGCAGAGCATGGCTGCCTTTGATACCGATTACATATGCCGGCACGGCTATATTTGAGAAACTTTACGAGGAAACAAATACTGAAGCCGAATGGGCTCAAAACTTCAGTTATGATCAGCTTGTGCATGAATGGTTTACTTCACAGAATTCGGTTTCCCTAAGCGACGCGTGGGTGACGGGATTCCAGTCTTTTGCTTCTTTGGACCATGACAAAGAGGTAGATGAGGATATGGCGGAAAAAGCTAAGATGGCACACAAGATGTTCCGTTCCCTTGTTGTAATGCAAAAGAGCAGGGAAATGCAACAAATAATGGCAAACGAGGAATCATCCGACGAAAAAACAAAGAAACTTGAGAAAATAATCGATGAAAATTACAGTGTCTATCATGAGTATTTTTACAGAAGGTCTTTCGCTGCAAGAATACAAAACTACGGTGCCGCTAAAGATCTGATCATAAGGGCAAATGTTTTCGATGACATCATGCAAAAACGTGAAAAAGCGAAAAAAAGCGGAATCAAGGAACTGATGCTGGGAGGTATCAATTTACTTAATGCGCGTTACGATATCAACGGTGACATAGAGAATCTCAAACCCGGTTCTAATTTTTCACCTGATGCTATCATTGACGCCTATAACGAAAACAACCTTAAAGAAATTGAAAATATTGGCGATACCGAACTTAAAAAGAATCTGGACTCCATGGAGACGCCGTATTTGGTTTACCTGTACATACAGATGAACAATGCGATGCTGGATACGGGTAACGATAGTGAATTCGAGAATGATCCGGCTCTTGCTCCGGCTATAGCTGCGCATATGAAGATGATCTCCGAATATCTAAAAAGCAGAAAAGTGGACATTAACAATGCTGCAAGAGCACAAGGTCTTCATGAGCCTAAAATCAATCTGGAAGCTATTAAAAAACACCTTGAAAATCTGACTGAAAAGGGTGGTTCATCCAGCTATGAACAATATGAAAATAATAAATTCGATAAAAATCCCGCTGTCTTTGCCGTATACAGACTTGCTCAATATTTCGGGTTCGGAGGCAATCCGAATGAAAAGGAATTAAAAGAATTTTTTAATGAAGATACAGCGTCATACCATGGGATATACTGGGACGGTGATGAATGGTATGTGCAGGAAAGAGGGCTTGAATTCGATGATTCCGTCGGCCCCAAATTAACATCTGACTCGGTTAAAGAAATGATAAAGATCATAAAGGAAAACCCTGACGATGTCATTGAACATCGCCATGATAAATACTTTATAGTCGACGCTTATGAATTTGATTCCCAGGCAGGACACATGTCCAGGGCGCTTGAAAAAGGGTTACAAGAAGGAGAAAAAAAATACGCATCACAAAAAGAGCCAGCGGCTGTCGCCGCTTAATATTTCTGATTTCGGATTTCAGATTTCTGATTCAATTTAATCATTTGGGATTTTTTATTTTAAAAAGCATATTCTTAAATATTAAGAATACAAAATGAGAATCAGAAATCCCGAATCAGAAATCTGAAATATTTATTTTATATCCACTTCCTCAAGTGGCCTTCTCTCCCCTGCCGGAGTGAAATACCTTTTATAAAGACCTTTCACAAAATCCACCGTGGCAGTGACGAGTGACGCAAGTACTTCTTTCAGCTTTCTTATACGAGAGATGGTGGCGTTATATTCCTGAGCCTGACCGCCTGTGAGGTTTTTCCTGAGTTTCTTCGCTTTTTTCATTTCCACTTTTATCTGCGCTTCGACCGCTATCCTTATTTTTTTTATCATCACTTCCTCTCCCGGAAAGACAATATTCTGAAAACCGTCGAAAAAAGTGACCTGTCCTCCGCCGGAAGAACCTGCTTTGATATCACCTTTTTCTCCGCTCTCGCCTTCGCGTTCGGATATTTTTTCCTTTGGCTTTTCCACTCCGGCCATGACTTCAGCCACTTCCGACTGAATACCGGCCGCGGATTCATGGACTTCTTTCGAGCCTGCCGAATCCTTTTCGGCCTTTTTTTTGGCTATAAGACTTTCAACCGATTCCGTGATATTCGGTTTTTTTGGAGCTTCCGCCTTATTGTTGTTGCCTGATGGGCTCATCAACTGCTATTAAGTGATTTGAGTGAAGTTTAACATAACAAATGTCCAATTTCCAATTTCCAATGTCCAATGGCAAATCGACTGTCACTAAATTTGTAATCGTCAATTTGTTTATGGTAAAGTATTAGCGCTTTATCCGAAGTTATGAAAACACTTTATTCATCAGCGTTTCTAAGCATAATACTTGCGTTCTTCGCGATACTTGGCATGCAGAGTGAAAATATAGTCATAAATAAGGGCCAGCCGGTGCCTCTTTTTTCCAATATGGAAACCCCGGTGTCAGCTGAAATAGCCGATAGCCTTGAGCCAATAACTGTAGACATTTTCAATACATTCGGGTGTCATGACTGCAGAAATTTTGGAATAGCCACTATACCGGCATTGATAGAAAAATATTCGGAAAACAAAGAGGTGGATATAAGAGTGCACACAATACCTAATATGGATGATGAATCCGAATATTACGCCGCGGTAGGCCTTAAATGCGCCAATGAATACGGGAAATACATGGCTATGCATAATGAGCTGCACGCGGACCGGGAAAAACTCGGCTTAAGAGAAGTAGATCTTCTGGGACAAGGGCTTGAGCTTCCGCTTATCCCTTTTAGAGAATGCCTGAAGAGCGGAAAATATGATGAAGATATCAGCGCGGAGGTCTCATACGCCAAACAAAATAACATAATACAGAGCCCCACAGTGCTTGTGGAAGGCTACAGACTTTACGGCAACCAGCCTGTAGAAAACATACAAAAAGTGATAAACGATATTATCAGAAACCGCGAGGAAACAATGGCTGAACAGACTAAGGAGACTTTTCCTGATAATAGCGAAGATGAAAATTACAAAGGCAATTTAAATTTTAATATAAATGAATGATGGAGGATTGTCTTTTCTGCAAAATAATCAGCAAGCAAATACCGTCCGATATGGTTTTTGAAAACGGCGAAATAGTCGCTTTTAACGATATCCACCCGAAGGCAAAAACACATATACTCATCGTGCCCAAAAAACATATCCCGACAATAAATGACTTAAACGAAAACGAGGAAGACGAGATACTTGTCGGTAAGATGATGCTTGTCGCGCGCGATATCGCTAAGCAGAAAAAACTCAGCGGATATAATCTTGTCTTCAATGTCGGAAAATCCGCCGGACAGATTATTTTTCATATACACTTACATTTAATGTCGAATGGATGACAAACTCGAAACCCGAAGTCCGAAACTCGAAGCAATTTCTAATTCAACATTTTAAAATTTCTAATTTCGAGTTTCGAATTTCGAGTTTAATCGCAATATTATGAAAGGAAAACTATACATCGTCGCCACCCCTATCGGAAACCTGTCCGATTTCACTTTCAGGGCTAAAAACACCCTTGAAGCGGTAAATGTGATAGCGTGCGAGGATACAAGACACGCCTCGATACTTTTGAACTATTACAATGTAAGAAAACAGCTTCTTTCCTTCCATGGCCACAGTGGGCAGACCAAGACAGATAAGATAATCGAACATCTGCTTAATGGTGATAATGTCGCGCTTATTTCCGATGCCGGCACGCCGGGAATATCGGATCCCGGTTATGTCTTAATACAGGCCGCGCTTAAAAACGGCATCGATGTAGTGCCGATTCCCGGACCGAGTGCTGTTATCACAGGCCTGTGCGCCAGCGGATTGCCTACGGATAAGTTCCTGTATCTTGGGTTTTTGCCTATCAAAAAAGGCAGGCAGACCATTTTTAAGGAAATAGCCAAAAGCGAATACACGGTGGTTTTCTACGAATCCCCTCACCGCCTGAAAAAGACGCTTGAACAGCTGAAAAGTTATTTAAAGCCGACTGCCAAAGTCGCCGTCGCCAAAGAGCTGACAAAGATATACGAGACTTTTTACAGGGGGACAATTTCTGAAGTCATCAAATTAATACCAGAGAATGTTAAAGGGGAATATGTTGTGATGGTTTTACCATAAAAACTATAACTATAACTATTGCTCTAACTAGTACTAGCAATAGCAATAATTAAAGTTAAAGTTGATTATTTTAATTCTTTCAAATATTCATCCGGCACATATTCTATCGGCATTTCGTCGATAGGCAGATAATCCAGCGGGTTCACAGGATCGCCTTTGTAGTAGACTTCGAAATGCAGATGCGGGCCTGTTGTCTGTAATCCCGCGCCTTTTGTACCTGGTGTACCGCCGGATAGACCTATGACATCGCCTTTTTTGACTATAGTACCGGGTTTGGCGAATATTGTAGTGACGTGCCCGTACACGGTAACAAGATTGTTTTTGTGGGCGATTATTATATAGCTGTATCCGTTGCCGTTGTCTTTTGTCTGGAACACATAACCATTTGCCGGGGCAACTATTTCGGTGAATTGTTTTGCCCTGATATCGATAGCGTTATGTATCCCCCATCTCTTCGGATAAGTAGGATCGTGGAAAAATGATGTTATTTTATTAGCGGATACCGGCCATATGAAAGGTGTTTTCGCTTCCTCTTCATCTTCCGGTATTACCTGTTTTATAACTTCGGACGGCTGTTCAGATGTCTGCTCTACTGCAGGCTTTTCTTCTACCGGCTGTTCGACCGAATCAAGCCCTTCATCAAGGGTGGCAAGCTTGCTTTCGATGACATCTATATTCTCCTGAAGATTCTGTATGGATATGGCTGTTTCAAGCTGCTCCTGTATGGACTGCTCAAGAAGCTGCTGATATTTTTCCTCTTCGCCTTTTGTTTCGGCAAGAAGGTCTTTTTTCGAAGTCCTTGTCTCCTCAAGCCCGCGCTTTTCCTTCAAAAGTTCGTTATACAGGAATTCCAATTCGTTCTGCTCATTTAGTATTGTTTTTTGTTTTTCCGTAAGCTGTCTGTGTGATTTTTCAAGGTCGTAAAAAACTTTGCGTCCGGTCTCTTCCATTATCTGCATATACTCCTGTCCGAGCAGATTTTCGCTGACGCTGGCGTCCGCCAAAAGAAGCTTAACTGTACTTGAACCGTTATCATAAATATTGAAATACTGCTGTTCCTCGTTATACAGCAATTTCACATAATCCGTGACTATTTTTTTCTGTATATCCATCTCTATCTCGCTTTTTTTGAGGTTCAGCATCAGATCCTTTATCTGTATCTTTTTCTCGGCTATAATTATTTCCGTATTCGTTATTTTTTCTTTGGCCTCCTGTATCTGTGTATTTAAAAGCCTTATGTAATTTTCCAAAGTCTGGGCTTCTTCCTTTATCGGTGAAAGTTTTTCCTGTGCTTCGGCGACCTTTTTTTCCAGTTCGATGAAGCGCTTCATCTGATCGCTAAGATTTTCTTTTACCCCTTCAAGCCGTTTTTCGGCGAAAGCTTTTTTACCTCCCCAGCTTTCTATGATGCTCTGTTTGTAAGCCTCGATTGAATCCTCTTCCATCGTAGTCTGCTGAACCGCCTGCTCGGCCTGCTGTTCTTCTGTAAGTGAATCGTTCAGTGAACCTGTAGTGTCGAATATGCCGATATCGGTTACATCCCATAAGTCTTCGGTGTAATCCACTGTACGATTAGCTTTTTCTTCTTCGGTAATAGTGGTTTCTTCCGATTGCTCCGTTATCGGTTCGACCGGTATTTCCACTTCCGGCAAACTCGGTTCGGCAAAAGCTATTTGGCCAAAAACAGGATTCGCCATGACTACGGCAATGGATGCCATAAGAGATATGAGCCTGAGCTTTGGTTTATTTAAAGCCAAATATCTTAAGTTACAATTATCATATTATTATACCAAATTCCTGCATAAAAAACAAGGGTTTTTGGCTGGATAATGGGAAAAACCATGTTGTGGAAAATAGTATTACTGTGGTAAAGTTATATAAAACTAAATTATTAAAGCTATCAGCAATCAGCTGATCAGCTGATCAGTAAGCTGGTCAGCCTCACTGATTGCTGACAAGCTGATAGCTGATTGCTGGTATGATTGGATATATAAGCGGATTGATCATAGATAAAGACGCGAAGACGATTATCGTCCTTACTCAGGGCGTGGGCTATAAAATCCATGCACCTTCCGAGCTTTTGGCCAGCGCGAAAATAGATAACAAAATACAGCTTTATATACACACCGCGGTGCGCGAGGACGATATAGCGCTTTACGGTTTTTCCAAAAAAGAGGAACTGGAGTTCTACGAACAGCTTTTGACCGTAAGCGGAATAGGCCCGAAAATGGGAATGGATATTCTGGGAACTCCGATACATCTTACAAAAAGCGCGATAATAAACGAAGACGCCGCTTTCCTAAAAAAGATAAAAGGCCTCGGTACAAAAACCGCGGAGAGACTTATTCTGGAATTGAAAAACAAGATCACACCTTCGCTGTCCAAGGATGGAAAACTTTCCTTCGGTTCTATAAACGATGATGCCATTTCCGCGCTTGAAAGCCTTGGCTATGAACGATTCCAGATAATAAAAGCAATGGCCGACCTGCCTAAAGATATCAAAGAAACAGAGGAGATAGTGAAATATTTTCTTAAAAATTCGTGATGCTCGCCTGAGGCGAGCCCATCGCAATACGCATAAAAATGATCAAAATCAATTCAGAAAATATTCTGAAGAAAAAAATAGGCTTTTGGAACGGAATATGCGAAAAATCACTCGGCAAGCTTTGCGCCCGCAGACAGCATTTTGTAAAAGAGGTATTTAAAAATAAAAACAGTTACGGTTATGATTTTCTGAATCTTCCGGATGACAAAAAAATGCTCGCGGATATAAAAAAGTTCGCAACCGAACAGAAAAAAAACAACTGGGAAAATATTGTGGTTCTTGGCATCGGCGGTTCCGCGCTAGGGCTTATAACAATACAGGACGCACTCCTTGGACCGCTTCATAATGTTTTTAATAAGCCGAGGCTATTTGTCGTGGATAACGTGGATCCCGACTATACCGATACACTTCTGTCGAATATAGATCTTGATAAAACACTGTTCATCGTCATCTCAAAATCCGGGACTACCACAGAACCGATGCTTTTGTATGGCGTTGTAAAAGACAGGCTCGCTGGAAAAGATCACGCAAAGCATTTTGTTTTTATAACCGATCCGAAAAAAGGCGAACTTTTAAAAATAGCAAAAAAAGAAGGTATTCCGGTTTTTCCTGTACCGGAAAAAGTAGGCGGACGTTTCTCAGTGCTGTCTTGTGTCGGATTGCTTCCTGCCGCGCTTGCCGGAGTGGATATAAACAGCCTGACGAAAGGCGCCCTGGAAATGCGCGGACTTATAAATAAAACCGAGGCGGAAAACAATCCCGCGCTGCTTTTGGCAATTCTTCAGTATGTAATGGATAGAAAAAAGGTCAGACCCATGACAGTTTTAATGCCTTACAGCAATTATCTATACAGATTCAGTGACTGGTACAGGCAACTGCTCGCCGAAAGCATAGGCAAAAACAAAAAAACCGGCCCGACTCCCATAAGCGCATTAGGCACTACGGACCAGCACTCTCAGTTACAGCTTTACAACGAAGGCCCTGAAAACAAGTTCATCATATTCATGCGCGTGATAAAACATAAGGCTGACCCGATTAACGCCAGTAAAATGCCGAAAGATATGGCTTTTTTAAACTCGAAAAAGATGGGGTTTGTGCTTGATGCCTCATACAAAGGCACGGCTGAATCACTGGCTCATAACAAAAGACCGAATATCACGGTGGAAATACCGGAAATAAACCCTAAAAACCTAGGCGCGCTTTTCATGCTTTTTGAATTCCAAATGGCGCTTTTGGGGTTATTATATAAAGTGGACGCGTTCAACCAGCCGGGCGTTGAATACAGCAAAATTCTAACCAAACAGATCTTATCCCAGACAAAATGAAAAAAAGACAAGGCTTCACCATAGCGGAATTCGTAATAGTGGTCGCGATAATAACAGTTATCACAGGGTTTGGTTTTGGCCTTTATAAAAACCTTAAACCGCGCACTGATTTCAATAATGCCCTGACAAAAATAATCAGCACGATACAAACTGCAAGAAATTACGCCATGACAAGCCGATCTGTTTATGACGCAAACAAACCTGAAGACGAAAGGACATATATACCGCCGGAAGGATATGGAGTTTATATAAACAAAACCAAACAGGAATTAATCCTGTTCGCAAATACTAAAATCGATACCGACCTAAGTAAAAACAGGTATGATAGCGGTGACGGCGGAGATCTTATAGAGGAGACTTATAAACTTCCGGGGCTTACCAGTCTCCTTGAGCTTCAATCGGTAAAAGGCGCTGTAACTGAACAACTTACGGAAGCCGTTATTATATTCCGCCCGCCTTTAGCTGAAGCTTTCGCGAGCAATAATCTTGACCCTGCGAACCCTCTGAACCTTATAGATACACTGAGATTAAAAATGACATACGCGGGCGCTCCAAGCGGAGACGTTGGAATAGATTATATAAAATTTAATAAAACCGCGGGCTTTCCTGAGCTGGAAATGTAAAACGCAATAATGAAAATATTCAAAAACATAAAGGGGGAAACTTTGACGGAAACGATAATCGCCATGTCTATATTCGCGATAGGCATCACGTTGAGCTCAGCACTTGTCGCAGGTTCTTTGCGAAACATCAATACTTCCAAAAACCGTGTTATTGCCGTGAACCTGGCGCGCGAGGGCATTGAAGCCGTAAGGAACATGCGCGATACCAACTGGCTTAAATACAGCAGTAAAAGGCGCACCTGCTGGAACCATATGCCCAGCTCAAATCCTGCCGAAGCTTGCAATGGAGATAGTCCAATCACACCGGGCAGATATATCGTATACAAAAGCGAGGACCAAAGATGGAGACTCCAGCAAATCAATGAAGCTGACACTTTTGACGAGACTTTTCTCTATACGGTGGACATAGATACTTCATTCGATACTGATAGTGACGGCAATAAAGAAAATGATTCCGATATGTATAACCACAGAATATCGGATATAGATGACGAATTTGACAATTATGCCCTTGGGCGGAAAAATGCGACCCTGACGACTTTTCACAGGATTATAACAATCGATTATCTTGATAATAACGGCACCCCTCTTGGCGAAGGGAATCCTGTAACTGATGAGTATAATCGCATGGAAGTGACAGCAGATATCACATGGGCGCGCGGAGGCGTAACCCATAGCACAGAGCTTAAAACACATCTTACGGATTATCTGGGAAGGGATAACCTGGAAAATTAATTTTTAATTTTTAATTTTAAATTTTTAAATAAATTTAAAATCATAAATGTTTCTGTTTTATTCCAATCATCGGGAAGACTCTAAGGATCTCAGTAAAAAGAGAGGGTTCACGCTTGCGGAATTGATGATATCCATAACAATACTCGGAATACTTATCGCGACTGCGGCAGCGGTTTATGGAAATTTTTTCGCCTCGGTGCGCAATATTAAAGCGGCCAACACAGTTTACGATGAAGCGCGCTTCTTAGTTGAACGTATAGTAAAAGAAGTGCGAAACGGAACCATAGATTACGAAGAATATTATAATCAAAATCTGCGCAAGGACATGCTTGGAGATTCCTATGAACTTGTAAGGAATGAAACCTACGCGCAGGATTACTGCCAGTACAGCCTTAAGTTCTACACTCCCGGAAAAGATGAGGAAATAGGCACTGCGGATGATGAAAGTACGGGAGAGCTTGCCGAAGGCGCTTTGCCGGCGATAGGAAAACTAGACGAAGACGGCACTGCTTATATACCTGACCCCATTCAGAACAACCTTTACCTGATAAACATAAATGGCAACCAAAGGACTTACATAAAAAGAATAGTGAAAGAGATCAACGGTGTTCAAATAGGTAAAGCGGGGATATTGCGCCTAGTAGGAAAAGATTACGGTATAGACCATATAAACGCGTTTGACCCTGTAAGTACCGGATGCGTGCCTGATGCCGGCGAAAACGACGGGCGAATAGATACATGGCTTTGCGATGAGGGCTTCACCTGTGAACCTATTACAACAACGTCAGGTTTATGCACCGGCATATCCGGTGACGTCATCGTGAGCGATCCGGCTGTTCCCGATAACAATAGTTTTCTGGATATAACTCCTCCTTCGCTTGATGTGGTGGATATAAAGTTTATCGTGGCGCCGATGGACGACCCGCGCAAGGCTTATAATACAGATGAAATACAGATACAGCCCCATGTCACGATTAAAATAATAGCGAGAGCTAATCCATCTCTTGCTGCAGAATTCCAGTCCGGCAAGGCTCCGGATATAGTGCTTGAATCCACAATTTCCGCGAGGGCATATAACGAGATACTGACCGAGTGCAATTTAAAACAATGCACCGATTTCAGCGAGCCAAAAGCCTGCCCGCTTACGGCAGGTGTGTGCAGTAACTCGTCAGACGAACCCCTCACACAAGCATGTACCAATTACTTATGGCCGGGTTGTACCGCGGAGGAATACAAGCAATACGTGATAGACAGCTGGGGCACGGATCTTTTTGAGGACGGTTCCGAATTCGCCTCATGCGCGGATGATGACAATACCTGTAAAACAGACAGATGCATTGATACTTATGATAACGATTGTGATGGCCTTACAGATATCAGCGACCCTGACTGCAAATATTACCTATGCAACAATGGCACTTTGGAAGCCGGAGAACAGTGCATAGATGTAGGCGGTGCATGTGAACAGATAAGACATTACGAGGAATCCGGTGAAATAACCTGCACCGATAATTACGACAATGATTGCGATGAATACGCGGATGAATTCGACCCTGAATGTATTCAGCGCTTCTGCGCGAATGGAACCAAAGACCCTGAAGATCCTGAACGCTTCCTAGGGCTTGATTATGACAATAAACAATATCTCTTTAAAGCTGATGATGGAGATTATTCCCCCGCCATGAGTGAAACCTGTATTGATATAGGCGGCATATGCGACCTTTGTCTTACTTCAGATGGCCTAACCAGTTGCGTATGTGGAGATACCGGATGTACCACAACCAAAATAGCCACTACATCAAATAGCGGTGCGGAAACAGGCACTTTATGTTTCGACGGGCTTGATAATGATTGCGATACTTTCGCGGATGAATTCGACCCCGGATGTCAGGAGGCGATTTGCACAAATAATGACCGTGACTGTGACTTGGCTCATGATGACTGGTCGACCAAAGATTATTTAGTCGGTTTTATTGATACTGATGTACCTCTTTGCCGATGGCCTGACTTCCCTACAGGAAATGAAGAAACTTGCGTTGATGTCGGTGGGCTTTGCGACGATTTAAGGATAGTTAAAGATGTCGGCGGTGGAATATTTAAATATTTTGACCATACACTGATAGCTAATGAGAATGTACCTGTGCTTGTCTTCCCCACCACTCCTCCGGAAAACACATGTACAGATGACCTTGATAACGATTGCGACGGCTTAATAGACTGGGAAGATATTGATTGCTGTCCGGATGGTGATGGGGATGATTTCCCGGATGGTAACCTTGATACATGCCAGCCTCCTGTGGGAGTCGAAACAGATTGCGCTGACGATGACCCTCTTATAAATCCTGACGCTGATGAAATCTGTGATGGTGTGGCGGATAATGACTGTGACGGACTTTCTGATAGCAATCCTCTGGAAGCAGATTGCTGTACAGATAATGATGGTGACGGATATGGAATAGAAGCTGCTTATACAAGCTGTGATATACCTACCGCGCCGGATTGCGATGACTTTACTATCGCTATCCACCCGGGACAGCTTGAAACCGAATGCATGAACGAAGAAGACGGTGAGGCTATAAATGATGACTGCGATACTGCTGAGATAGATGATCCCGCAAGTCCTGGCGACAAAATAACTGTGCAGATGGCTAATCACATCGACTGGTATTATGACCAGCCGGGAGGATTGGCCTTGGCATTTACAAACCATCTTTATGATTCAGACTGCTGTACCGGTTCGACTGAATTATGTGATGATAATACATACGGAGACCATGGCAGTGATGAAAACTGCAACGGCAAAGAGGGTGAAGCCGACAATTATTGCATGGACAGCGATGGGTTAAGGTTCTTCGACAATTTCACTTCAGCCTCTTATCTTGCCGGCTTTGATCCTGCTATTAAACACGATAAAACCAGTGGCGATATCTCATTAAATCTTCCAACTGATGTAAATGCTATAGTTTCGAGCTCATTTCTTGCGCCACTTGATATAGCAAGCGAGTGCGCGGGCAGTGATTACAAAGTCTTCTTCTCACCCGCGCCTTCCAATTCCATACCTGCCGGAACCACACTCAGATTCCAGTTAAGCGGTGATAACGGCATCACATGGTGCGGTGATGATGATTGTATTGGCCTTGCGGGCGACTGGATAACGATGGATGAGATCACTGATGCCGTACCGGCTTCTGTTAATTTCAGCAGTCCGGCTTATCAGTTGCGCTGGCGTGCAGAACTTTCCGGAGACGGAGATGATGATGTACCTGTGCTTAGCGATATAAGCCTTGTATTCCAGTGTCTCTAATAACGATATAACGAGATAACGAAATAACGAGATGACTAAAAACTATAAAACCAAAGGAGTTTCGATGCCGCTTGCGATAGGCTTTGTTTCGTTGCTTATGATTACATCCGTGGCTGTTAATGAACTTGTTATAAGGGCTTTGCGTTCAGCAAATCAGATAGAGGCCTCTGATAGGGCATATTTTATTGCCGAAGCCGGTGTGGAAGACGCGCTTTATGAACTTTCTCCGCATTTCGCCGGATATGAAACCCCGGACCTTAAGACCGATAATGTAAGAAAAATTGATTTTGGTGGAGATGTGTCATGGAACAGCGAGTGGACGATAAGAAGTCATATGGATGAATCCACCGGCATCACAGATGCTATTGCCGGAGAAATAAGCTCAAACCAGAAACTTATAATAAGCCTGTTTAATGATAAAAGCGGTGATTCAATTCTCGCTTCAAATGAAATAAGTACATCCGACCCTTCAATTACAACCCTAAGCACTATTCCCAATATTGAAATAACATTCAAAGTCCCGCAAAGTGTTCTTACGGATAACGCCGTCGCTTTTGCGGGCGGGCTTATGATAGACAATGACAATGACCTGCAGGAATATGGAGTAAATGAAGACGGGCTTAATGATTCCGCAAACTGCCCGGGCTTCCCGAATTCCAAAGATTCTGATTGTGACGGCAAAGAAGATGAAGATAGCCCGGAAGACCCTGTGATCTACTGGAAACTGATGGATGATTCCGGAAGGACACTTTCCCCTATTAAAGGTTGTTTTGGTGAAACAGATAGCAATTTCCCGCTAGGCGGTTCCGAGTTGTGCGAAAAAAGTTTCGACGGAACCGATATTTCCGTCACGCTGACAGGTTTGACGGAAGGTGTAAATAACAATGGTGATCCTGAGAGCATAGGTACTTTTATATCAGACCCCTTAAGTGCTGGAAGGAAACTGCAGATGGAATTCCTTATAGTGGCACCTTTGCAGCAGGCAACATCTACGGGGAAAATCGAAATACCTTATCTTGATTATGGAATAAACGTATCCGGTATTAATGATTACGCTTTTCCACTACCATATTTCACAATAAAATCCGACGGGTATTACAGGGATTTCAAACAATCAATCACAACTAGAGTAATGCCAAAGACAGCGGTGCCTCTATTCGACTTTACAATCATTCAGCAGCAGTAATCGGCTTCGCCTGTGGTGATCCGTTCGCTGGCTCACTGTGATTTTTCGCTTCGCTGTGGCTTTTTGTTTGGTGTTTTGCAAATTTTACAGTTCTTATAAATAAATCCTTACATTTTCTTTGAAAATACTCTGCTTTTTCTAAACTTATATTGCCACTTTTATATAATGCAAAAACATGATTTGGCGTTTCTTTAATCGAACCAATAGCGTAACTTAAGAATAACGAAAAAGATTTCCTATAATATCTTCTGGCAAAACCCTCCGCAATATTCGATGGTATCGAGCCTGAAGATCTTTTAATTTGGTCAACATCGGGATTTTTCCAATAAAAAGGAATACAGTGGACTTCTTCGTAAACCTCATCCCTTAATTTTACGGCTAATTGATATATTCTTAAATCTTCTAATTTTGCTACTAACATATAAATACTATTAATTCATTAAAATACTTCAATACAGGGTGCATTTATATCAATTGAATAAAAATTAGTCAACAAAAAGATTCGCAAAACGAACCACAGCGAAGCGAAAAATCACAGGCGCAGCCGAAAGGTCACAGCGTTAGCGAACTACGATATTCACCAATTTATCCGGCACGTATATTGTTTTGACGATTTCCTTACCCTCGGTATTTCGTTTAACACCTTCGTCTTCCATAGCGGCAGAGATGGCGTCCTCCTGAGATATCCCGATAGGGACTTCTTTCATTCCGCGCATTTTGCCGTTTACAGAGAATACCAATTGGAATGTGTCATCGATTATAAGTTTTGAGTCGTATTCCGGCCATGGTTCGTAAGCGAGGGTGTTTTTTTCTCCCAGCTTTTCCCATATCTCCTCGCACATGTGAGGCGCGAAAGGTGAAAGTATTTTGACGAATTTCTTCATCATCGGCTTGCTGACATTTTTCTGTTTCTGGATCTCGTTCGCCAATATCATCATCTGAGATATAGCTGTATTAAAGTGAAAATTTTCAATATCCTCGCCGACTTTTTTTATAGTCTTGTGCATAAGCTTTCTCAATTCATTTACCGGACATTCATCCACAACATTCCCCTCTTCCACAAGTCGCCATACCTTTTGCAGGAATCGGAAACAGCCTTCAATGCTTTTAGTGCTCCATGGTTTTACGGCTTCAAACGGCCCCATAAACATCTCATACATACGAAGAGTATCCGCGCCATAACCCTTTATTACATCATCGGGGTTTATTACATTCCCGCGGGATTTACTCATCTTTTCACCGTCTTCACCAAGTATCAGCCCCTGGTTCATAAGCCTCTGAAAAGGCTCTTTGTCCTTAACAAAACCGAGATCATACAAAACCTTGTGCCAGAAGCGCGCGTAAAGCAGGTGAAGAACGGCATGTTCGGCACCGCCCACATAAAGATCGACATTCATCCAGTATTTTTCATCTTTTTCGTCGCAAAAACGCTTTTTGCAGTCCGGGCTCATGTAGCGGAGATAATACCAGCAACTGCCCGCCCACTGAGGCATGGTATTCGTTTCTCGGCGTGCCTTACCTTTGCATTTGGGGCATTTGCAGTTCACCCATTCATCTATCGCGGCTAGAGGCGACTCACCCGTACCTGTCGGCTCGTATCTTTCAACATTTGGGAGCATCAACGGCAGGTCTTTTTCGTTAAGCGGTACAATCCCGCACTTTTCGCAGTTTACTATCGGGATAGGCTCGCCCCAGTAGCGCTGTCGGGAAAATACCCAATCTTTTAGCTTGTAGTTCACGGCACCCTCGCCTATACCCTTGCCCTCGAGCCAGCGGACCATTTTGAATATGGCGTCATCTACCTTAAGGCCGTTT
>Ga0209450_10000163_pt1 | contig 36191 bp, 30 predicted proteins | sample FrelakmetLWP11LW_FD_187149 | JGI IMG/M metagenome (GOLD analysis project Ga0209450, IMG submission 187149) | Freshwater lake sediment microbial communities from the University of Notre Dame, USA, for methane emissions studies - LWP11 LW (SPAdes)... | ecosystem: Environmental > Aquatic >...
TCAATTCCAATGTTTGTAAATGCCTGGATTGTACAGCCGCAGGACAAAGCTCCGGGCGATTACCCTTCCGGAGGTCCGCAGGCTCATGTGCTTGATTTCTGGAGAGCCGGCGCTCCTGACATAGACCTTTTATGCCCCGACATTTATCTGCCTGATTTCGAGGAGATATGCACTTTGTACACTAGAAACAATAATATTCTTTTTATTCCTGAGTCAAGGGCCGGCGAACAGGGCGTTGGACAATTGTTCTATGCACTCGGGAAACATAATGCCATAGGATATTCTCCCTTTGGAATTGAGAGTATTTTCTTAGCCAGTGAGAATGAACCCATTTCTAAAGCTTATAAGATATTAGAAGGATTTGCCCCTGAAATACTCGAAGCTCAAAGTAAAGGAACGATCACCTCGGTATTGCTGAAACCTGATCATAATCCTGTTGAGGAGGTGACGCTTGGAGACTATAAGCTCCATGTTGAATTGAACAGAAGCTGGCGTTCGCCTTCATCTCCCGGAGAAGGGACCGGGTATGGTATAATAATTAACTCAGGTACTGATGAATATACTATTTTTGGAAACAACATCCAGGTATCGTTCACTCCCAATGCTCCGGGTCCTGCAATAGCTGCCATTGCACAGCTGGATGAAGGTAAATTTGAAAATGGGAAGTGGATACAGGGCCGTCGTCTCAATGGTGATGATATCATGCTCGATTATGACCTTGCCAAGAGAGCCCTGGAGAATAAAACAGGCACCGGTTTACGGTTCAAAAGCGGAAATGAGTCAATGCAGAGAGTGAAGCTGTACAGGTATGAATAAAATAATTCAACCAGGATCATACTTATGATACCAGCTGAATTTCATATAGCTTCTAATGGAGCAGTTTCCTTTTGAATTTTGCAAAAAGCTCCTCTTCTTCGGTGTTTTTTTCAATACCATCCAATACAAGATCGATCAGGGCATCGATCTTTGAATATTCAAATCCTGCCTCAATTGCAAAACGCTTCAACATTTTTTTTTCTTTCTCCTTCACAACATCATCAGCCAGGATCATTTCCGCAATATTGTAAAAATGCTCGAATTTCTCCTCAAGAGAATAGGGTGCATGATAATGATGGCCCTTTTCAGCATGGATCAGCTTTTCAATCTCCGGATGGGTAAGCCCGAACTTCCTGCCCTCCTTGTGCAGAAGCTCAAGCTCCTCCTCTCCTATCTTACCGTCAACCCTTGATACCTGAACGAGGTAAACGAATGCTTCCTTTGTAACTCTTTTGCCATGACTTGTTATGAGATCCGAAAAGTTCATATTTAAATATTCATGAGATTAATTCCAAAACAACTGCAGATTAAATATGTTCATCTGCAAATACAAAAACAAAATTACTCAAATATCATTTCAATCCTACTTTTATTCTGACAGGATTGTGATCTGAGTTTTCAAAATCAAGATTAATGCACTCTGCAGATATCAGTTTTATATTTGGAGAGAGCAGGAAAAGATCGATTACAGTGGTAGTAGTAGTTTCAGGATCATACGCTGCAATGACACTCCGGTTGGAAGGCTTTTTGCTGTCGTATACCCATTCCCATTCAGGAGGCATGAAACCTGTTTCCATAGCCATCTGATCAGTATTTACCTTGTTTCGGGTAAATTCCGGCTTGAAATCAGGTGGACTCATGTTCCAGTCGCCTCCGGTGATTATGTAATTGCCTTTTGCATATTCTGAAAGAAGAAACTCTTTCAGGTAGATCATCTGTGCTTTTCTTATCTCTCCGGGGTCAAATGCCTCATTGTGAGTGTTGATCACAAGCAGTTCCTTCCCATTTTCTAAAGGATACCTGTTGACCATGAAGCACCTGTCGAGCATGAAAAGCTGTTTCGGGAAGCTATATTCGCCCGGAAACTGGTACCTGAACGATGAAGTTGGCTGATACCTGCCAAAGACAGCAATACCTGACAGAACTTTTCCCATGGGATTCGTTGGAGGAACAGGAACGAAGAAAACATCATAGTTTTTGGCGAACAAGGGATGATAATCCACAAGAAGTCTGCCAATGGTATCAAATTCATCCATATGATAGCTTCTCTTGCTGTTCCTGTCTAGTTCCTGTATCAGAAAGAAATCAATAGTGTCATTCCCGATAATGAATTTTTTTATTGCAGACAGGTTCTCGAGACATCGATTTTCAGGTGTAGCTACTTTTGTGCCTCCGTCATAGAAGAAATCCATATGCTTGTCAAGCCCGCAATATCCTATATTCCAGGTCATCAAATTGATTTCTAAAGTGTCATTCAGAATCGTGGAATTACCTCCGCTGAATATTTCTGTTTTCCCATCAGGCTTGTAATCTGAAACCAGGGCATAAATTATTATCGCGGCAAAGCAAAGCACAAGGAATAGAACAATAGCTAGAAGGGACAAAAGGATCTTATTGAGGATTTTCATCAGTCTTAAGATTATTTAATAATTATTTGTCTGGAATTCAATTACAAATACCAATTTACATCATTTTTAATAAATTTCCGGGAGTTTTAGGAGAATTTTCATGCGAGTGAACTTATCTGACTTCTTTCAGCCTCTCGATCCAGAATTCATTAAAGCTTGTCACGGGATTCTTAAATAAATAGACTCCTGTCCCATACTCTCTGGCATCAGTATTAGATATTCGGCCGATTAAAGTCATTTCACGGAAGAGACTTTTCATGTCATCCCCAGGCTCATCATTTATATATATCACAAAATTAATATCGGGATCAAACCTGCCAGGCGCCCAGTACAGAAAGCTTTCGTTGAAGGATACAGCTTCAGGCAATCCGTACTTTTTACCAATGACAGTAATTGCCCCTGCCTGCCCGTAATTTTCGCTATAAATGAACGCTGCTTTTTTATCAGGGATCATTTGCCATGCTTTATTTGCCAGGGATGTCAGCTCTTCCCAACCCAGCATATCGGCATAATCCTGTGGAAGCGAGTGTTTTGAGCCGTCTTCAAAAGTCCTTCCGAAATCAAATCCGTATTTTGATTCGACAGTATCGAAGTACTTAATTAATCCTGCCGTTTTAAAAACAGGAATGCCAAAAGGCAGAATAAAAAGAGTGATTGTAATCAAAAAGACCGTAAATACTGTTCTGCTGTACCATTTATGTAACACTGAGCCATAATAAACAGCACCTGCCGAGATCAGAAAAGGAAAAACCCCCTGGGTATAATAGCTTTTACCTTTCATCAGCATCAGCGAAATAATTACTGCCAGTACCACTATTCCAAGGAATCTTATTTTCTTTTGTCTTTTATTAAGAAGTATATATAATAATCCTGCTATTGTCAGGAATGATGCAGCTCCCGGGCTAATCAGCTGTTCCACCAGGAATGCTGACCTGTTGACATTTACAAGCTGGGTTTCTGCCAGTTCGGAGAGATGATTTACTACTGGCAATCCATAGAAGACCTGCCAGATAAGGTTAGGTGAAAATATTACAGCTCCCGCAGCTATTCCAAGCCAGAACATTTTTTTCCTATATATCTCACGGTGCCTTGTAAAAAGAACAGCTGCAAGGATAATCAAAAACAATAACCCTATCAGGTATTTATTCAGCAGAGATAAGCCTGCTATAAGACCAATCCATAAAAGATACTTTGGATTCTCAGAGTTGATATACCTGACTACCAGATAAAAAGTCAATGTCCAGAACAGCATATCAAGGTGAACAGGCATGAAAAGAAAAAATGTCCTCAGGCCGAAAGGTGCGATAATAATTCCCGCTGAGGCAAGAATCCGCGCATATTTATTGCCTCCCAGCTCTTTTGCCAGGTCCGCAACAATTATGACCATCATCCCGCTTATCAGAGCCGGAAAAAGACGCACTGCAAAAACAGAATACCCGAATATGTTCTGCATAAGCCATGCCACCCATCCTATAAGCGGGGGAACCGTGGCATATCCAAAAGCCGGGTGCATTCCCAGGGAAAAGTAGAGAAGCTCGTCGCGGTGGTATTCAAGGTTCCTGAAAAAAGCAAGGTGGAACGCAACATTCAATAATGCCAGCATTAAAATTATAATGTCTGTAGCCTGCGGAATTCTGAAGTGTCTGAAGTATCGGTTTGTCACAGTATAAATGAAATAATTACAGTTAAAAGATATTAAATAAATTTCTAATAACTATAAGGTCAAGAAACGATCAGGAATAATAAGCTATATTTAATTGTCCAATCATATATAAGTCAATTATTAAAAAGACAATGAAATGAAAACCAGCCAAATTTCAGTAAGACTGTCGCTTATCGTACTATCATGTATCATTTCTTTGCCTCTGAGATCACAAACGGCGAAACCGAATCCCGATCTTGATGAAAAAGTCAGGAATTTTATGGCCGAACATTCCAGGCAATGGTACGATATGAATGTACCCGCGGTTGACGGGCAGCTGCTTTATGATATTATCATTAAGAATAATTACAAAAGCGCTCTTGAAATAGGAACATCAACCGGCCATTCAGGAATCTGGATAGCCTGGGCGCTGAGCAAGACCGGTGGAAAGCTGATAACCATCGACATTGATGAGGGAAGGCATAAAAGGGTTCTTGAGAATTTCAAACAGGCAGGTCTTTCTGACTACATCGATGCGAGGCTTACCGACGCACACCAGCTTGTCAAAGAGCTTAAAGGACCTTTTGATTTTGTCTTTAGCGACGCCGACAAGGATTGGTATAAAAACTACTTTATTGATGTTGATCCAAAACTCAAAACCGGAGGTTGTTTCACTGCACATAATATTTCTGACCGTGGCAGGGGTTATGGCGGACAGGGTGCCTTTCTCGATTATGTAAGAAGCCTCAAAAACTACGAGACGACGGTAAACAGCTCCGGAGGAGGCGTTTCCATAAGCTACAAAAAATCCGAAAAATAATTTCTCCTGGCTATGGCCGAAGAAAATCTGCAAAGAAAACTGGGACTTTTTCCTGCCACCAATATCGTGATTGCCAACATGATAGGTGCAGGGATATTTACGACATCAGGACTTCTGATGGCAGGTCTTAATAATCCTGTACTTATGATTGGCTTATGGGTAGCCGGAGGAATTATTGCACTTTGCGGAGCACTTTCATATGGTGAGCTGGGTGCTGCACTGCCGGGTGCCGGAGGCGAATATCTCTTTCTTTCCAAAATCTTCCATCCTGTTTTCGGATTCCTCAGCGGCTGGGTTTCCTTCATTGTCGGATTCTCTGCACCTATTGCAGCATCGGCAATGGGTTTCAGTGAATACTTCTGCAGGGCAGTTCCCGGTCTTCCCTTATGGCTTTCCTCTGCGGGAATAATTAACGAAGTATGGATAAAAAAGATCATTTCAGTAGGAGTAATATTGATATTCACATCCATTCATTATCGCGGAATAAAAACAGGCGCCAGGATACAAAATATTCTTACAGTTCTTAAAGTGCTCCTGATCGCTGTTCTTCTGTTTGCCGGCTTCTCTTCCGGTAATGGCAGCTTTGCCAATTTCAGCAGGGAAAAGCTCATAAATCCTGGCTTTGCAGGCTGGAAAACCATCGGCCTCTCACTTATGTGGATAATGTTTGCATATAGCGGATGGAATGCTTCAACCTATCTGGGTGCAGAAATAAAAAATCCCGTAAAAATTCTCCCCCGGTCGCTCATCTATGGAACTGGCATTGTTATATTTATCTACCTTGCTCTCAATATTCTATATGTTTATGGCATCAATCCGGAGCAAATGAAGGGGGTCATTTCTGTCGGAGGGCTTGCAATGGGAAATCTGTTCGGCAAGTCTGCAGAGGTGCTTTTTTCGCTTTTGACTGGTTTTGCTCTCTTTTCGTCATTAAGTGCATTTATAATTATCGGCCCGAGAGTCTATTATTCGATGGCTAAAGATGGCCTTTTCTTCAAATCAGTGGCCAGGATACATCCCAGATTTCAGGTTCCCTCGAATTCAATTCTCCTTCAGTGCCTGATTGCATGCATCCTTGCTCTCTCAGGGTCGTTTGAACAGGTGCTGACCTACATGGGTTTTGCACTAGGTATCTTCCCGGTTCTTGCTGTTGCCGGAGTCTTCAGGCTTAGAATTTCAAATCCCAAAGCACTTCATCTCGCCGGATTTCCGTTGACCCAAATTATTTATATATCGGCAGGGATAATGATGCTGGTATTATCATTTCTCGAAAGGCCGGCAGAATCATCCATTGCACTTCTGACAGTAGCAGTCGGTATTCCGATGTATTTCATTTTTAAGCGTACATCGAAATTCATGAACAAAATCTGAATTATCATGTTAATTATTTAGGGATTCAATATTTTATATATTTGTCCTCGTGAAAAACAGAAAAACCATATTGTACATTTTTGCGTTTCTTCTCGGACTGACATTCCTGATCGGAAGCACAGGCATTACGGTAATAATACATAGCTGCAGCCATTGCGGGAATACTTCTGTTCATGCAGGCATGTTCCTTTCGCCCGAGATCCCGGAGGATCACTGTTGCGAACTCGCAATAAACCATTGTATTTCACACGATTCACAGTCAATTATGGGTGAATGCTGCCATTTCAGGTTTGACAGGCTAAAGCTGGCCAATTATGCACCGTCTGAAAAAGTGATGGTCTCAATGCCGGCTGATGTTCCATTCACTTACAGTATACCCAAAGTCAGCCTTCTGACAGATCAGGTAATCGTTCCTTTTACAATTCATAACAAGCATGGCGGCCGTTACCTGGTAACGTACAACTGCCAGTATATCTCCTGATAATCATCCTGTTACATAATATCAATTGCCGAGTGTAATTATTTTGCACAGGTTATTTTATAATTTAATCATAAACAGGATGAATGTAAAATTTTATATTCTTATTACTGGCTTCTTCCTGATCCCTTTTTTATTGGCGGGACAGAACAAGCTTGAGGGGAAGATCTTCGATGCAGATGATAAGGATGAACTTGGGCTTGCCGGAGCCAATGTGGTCTGGGCCGGAACTACAGTCGGAACAACCACCAATGTGGCCGGATATTTCAACATCAGGAGGGTAAAGGATGCCGACAGGCTGGTTATTAGCTTCATTGGATACAGGACTGACACCATCCTGGTAAAATCTGATGATAACTACATAAAGCACAGCCTCACCCAGGGAACAGAAATGGATGAAGTAATAATTACGGGAAGAGCTTCAGGAACTTACATAGACAGAGTGGATCCTATTCTTACTGTCAACATTACGGGAGCTGAGCTTTGCAAGGCTGCCTGCTGCAATCTGTCCGAAAGCTTTGAGACCAATGCCTCGGTAGATGTCAACTATTCAGATGCATCCACCGGTGCAAAACAGATCCAGCTTCTCGGACTGGCAGGTACCTATACGCAAATCCTTGCAGAGAACATACCCGCGGTATATGGACTAAATACCGCATACGGACTCAATTATATCCCGGGACCCTGGATGGAATCTATCCAGATCTCTAAAGGGACATCATCGGTAAGGAACGGATATGAATCAATGGCCGGGCAGATAAACGTCGAATATAAAAAGCCACGAGCAAGCGAGAAGTTCTATATGAACGGATTCCTGAGCAACGCCGGAAGGCAGGAGGTTAATGCCAACTCTTCGGTGCTGATCAACGATAGGTGGAGCACAATGCTCCTTGTACACGGGGAAAGGCAGAACAGCTCAAGCGACCATAATCATGACGGATTCAGGGATGAGCCGGATATTGTCCAGTATAATATCTTCAACAGGTGGGATTATATGACCAAAAAATTCACTTTCCGGACCGGAATAAGGTACCTGGACGAGGAAAGGATTGGAGGCCAGTTCGGTTACCAGCCTGAGAATCTTGATACCTGGACCAACGGTTTCGGGATTAAAATAAATACCCGGCGAATGGAAGGATTCACCAAGGTGGGAGGAGTTTTTGGAGAAGGTCAGACAATGTCGCTCGGATGGATCCAGAATGTTGCATATCACACGCAGGAGTCCTCAATAGGAAGGAGATGGTATGATGGTACGCAAAAAACATATTATTCGAATCTGCTGTTCCAGTGGAATCCTAAGCTGAGCAGGCATACCATCGATGCAGGTATCAGCTACAAATATGATCTCTATGATGAGCAGCTCGACACTCTTTCATTGGGTCGCAGGGAGTCAGTTCCCGGGATATTTGCGCAGTATACTTATACCGACAGCGCTAAAATGACAGTGATCGCCGGTTTCAGAAGCGATTTTCACAACCTCTATGGAACCCTGATCACACCCAGGCTTCATATGAGATACGTGATCAGCCCCGTATTCACTCTCAGGGCATCTGTTGGAAAAGGATTCCGTGCAGGCAACATTCTTGCAGAAAACGCATTTCTGCTGGCAAGCAGTCGCAAAATGCAAATAGCTGATAATCTTAATATTGAAGAAGCCTGGAACGCCGGAATGAGTCTTACTGCAGTTGTACCTGTCTCGAGCAAGCTCATCAGATTTTCCGGAGAAGTATATCGTACCAGCTTTGTCAGCCAGATAATCACTGACATGGATGCGAGCGTTGACGAGGTCAGATTTTATAACCTTGACGGAAAGTCATACTCAAATGTCCTTCAGTTCGAAGCGTCGAGCACGATCTTCGAGGGATTCGATCTTCTTGCTGCCTGGCGCTGGAATGATGTGAAGATGACTATCGATGGGGTGCTTCGCGAAAAACCACTTACCAGCAGGTACAAGGGACTCCTTACGGCTTCATGGCTCACTCGTCTCAGGAAATGGCAGTTCGACTATACCCTCCAGCTCAATGGCCCCGGAAGAGTGCCTTCAACAGCTCTGAATCCTGAAGCATACCAGCGCGATGACAGCTTCAAACCATATTTTGTCATGAATGCCCAGGTAACCAGGAATTTCAAAAAATGGAATATCTATGCTGGTGCTGAAAACCTGACAAACTTCATGCAGCATAATCCTGTTATTGCAGCTGATAATCCCTTTAGCGAATATTTTGATTCAAGCCTTATCTGGGGACCGGTTCATGGCAGAAAAATTTATGTCGGATTCAGGATATTTTTTAACCGCGACGTTTAATAAAATCAATTTTACTAAAAATACTTACTATGAAAACATTTCAGAAGCTTCTTACAATGATCCTACTTGCAGCCATGCCAATATTGCTTAACGCTCAGGAGAAAACCAAAACTACGGAGATTGTAAAGTTCAAAACATCAATTGAATGTAATAACTGTGTCAATAAGGTTATGACAAACCTTCCTCAGGAGAAAGGTATTAAGGATGTCAAATGTGATCTTAAAACACAAGAGGTTACTGTGACCTATCAGAAGGACAAAAACAATCCTGCTGAAATTAAGAAAGCGATTGAAAAGCTCGGTTATACTGCAAAACAGGTTACGGAGGCACCTGTGGTCAAAGAAGATAAGTAGTTCATCTTTCAATTCCTGCCAGGTCGCGGATGACCACTGAAGCACAGGCAATGCCGAAGGCGGCAGGCATATAGGAAATCGTTCCCACGATAGAAGCTTTATTCTGCTCGCCGGTTATGGGGACGATTTTCTTTTTATCTATTGTCTCAGGAGAATAGACCGCGGTAAAACCTTCCCTTACGCTAAGCCGGTGAAGCCTTTTTCGCAGGATGCGGGCAAGAGTGCAGTCTGTGGTTTCGGATATATCTGCAATGCTTATCTTAAGCGGATCAAATTTACCTCCTGAGCCCATCGAACTAACTAATGGATATTTCCGCTGAAGGGAATGATAAATCAGAAAGATCTTTGGAGAGAGCGTATCGATGGCATCAACGACATAATCAAAACCGGCATCAAGGATCTCAATCATCCTCTCATCTTTTATATATTCATTAATTGCTACCAGCTTCAGTGAAGGGCTAATATCCAGCAGCCGTGAACCCATAAGTTCGGTCTTAGACTTGCCTCCGGTGCTTTTAAGAGCCAGCAGCTGCCTGTTACGGTTCGATAGATGTATCGTGTCTCCATCGACAATGGTAATGGAACCTACTCCTGCACGGCAGATCATTTCTGCAGCATAGGCGCCCACTCCTCCCAGTCCTACAACAAGTACCCTGGCTGATTTGAGTTTCTTCAAACCTTCAGTTCCGAGAAGCATTTCCGTTCTTGATAACCAATTATCCATTGCTTTACAAGAATATTGTTTCCTGTCTTTTCTGCCCCTAAATCCCCTAAAGGGGACTTTCACAAGAAGTAAGAACATTTGAACAAACGAATGCTGAATGCAGAAGTTCTTATTTCGTTATTCGATTGTTCTGCATTCTTACCTCATAAGTCCCGCTTTGGCGGGATTTGGGGGCGAAAAAAACATTAAAATTCTTATATATGATTGTTTTTAATCCTTCAACTGTTAAACCCAAATCAATAGATACCTTATTATATATCCCTTTGATATCAATCTCCGCTCCGTCGGTTTCTAGGAAAATCCTCTCTTTAGGGACACTTTTCAGAAGTGGCACTGATTCGGGTCTCATTACAAAATCAAACCAGAATGAAAGATAAATCCCCTTTGAAACCAGCTGTTGTGCCAGGTCAGGTTTTCCTCTGAAGCCATGAACCAGCCATGGCATTTTTGGCCTGAGCCTCTTATACTCCCTGAGAAGGTCATCCCAGGCTCTTACGCAATGAATTACCAGAGGCTTCTTCTTTTCCTCGGCAATCAGAACCTGTTCTTCAAATGTTTTTGTCTGCAGTTCAGGAGAAGGTCCTTTTAACCTGTCAAATCCTGCTTCGCCTATTGCAGCAATATCAGGATTTCCGGCATTTTTAATTACGCGGTCGATTAGCTCGCCATGGTTCTTTTCATCGAGATACCAGGGATGTATCCCGAAGGAGAATGTAAGCCCCTTAATATTTTCAGGCACTCTTTCTTCATGAGCCATCAGCGTATCAACAGTAAATACCCCGGGAGCCGGTTCTGCTCCATGATTGTGAATGTCAATATAATCGCCCGGCTCCGGAAAATTCATCTTGGCTTTTCTCCGATATTGCTGATGCCCCTGTCGATTCTCTTAAGTGACTCCTCCTTCCCTATCCATGATATTATGTCGAACATGTGCGGACCCCGTGATGCTCCTACGATTACAAGTCTTAAAGCATTCATTACGGCGCCAATGTTATATCCCCTGCTTTCAATCCATGTCTTCACTGTCTCCTCTGTAGCTGAAGGAGTGAATTCTTCTGTATTTTCAAGGATTGACCTGAGCTCAATGAGTTGTGAAGAAGTTTCAGGTTTCCATCTTTTTCTTATAATCTCTTTATCATAGGATTCCGGGGCTATAAAGAAGAAATCCGTTTCCTGCCAGATATCTTTAACGAAGCTTATTCTTTCCTTGACAAGCCCGACAAGAATTTCAAGATGGACAATATCTTGATGGATACCTTTTGCTCTCAGTATCTCCCTGAACTCCATTGCAATTTGCTTATTATCCCTGCACTGGAGGTAGTAATGGTTGAACCATTTTGCCTTTTCAGGATCAAAGCGGGATCCTGATTTATGAACCCTTTCTATCGAAAATGCATCAATGAGTTCCTCGATGCTGAATATTTCTTTTTCAGTACCCGGATTCCAGCCCAGGAGTGCCAGCATGTTCACGAAGGCTTCAGGATAATAACCTTCTTCCCGGTAACCCTTTGCCGTTTCGCCATATGGCCAGTAGAGCGGAAATACCGGGAATCCCATTTTATCGCCGTCACGTTTGCTTAGCTTGCCTTTCCCGTCAGGCTTCAGAAGAAGCGGAAGATGAGCAAATAAGGGAGCCCTCCAGCCAAATGACCTGTAGAGCAGAATATGAAGCGGCAGAGACGGCAGCCATTCCTCACCACGGATCACATGGCTGATCTCCATCAGATGATCATCGACAAGATGTGCAAGGTGATAGGTTGGCATTCCATCTGCTTTGAAAAGTACCTTGTCGTCAAGGGTATCGGTATTTACAACAACATGTCCGCGTATCATGTCGTCACAATGAATGTTCTCGTTCAGAGGCATTTTGTATCGGATCACATAAGGTTCCCCGTTTGAAATAATGCTTTTCCATTCAGATTCAGGAATCGAAAGTGAATTATTCAGGTCCCCTCGTGAGGCTGCATTATATATAAAGGTTTTACCGTTTTTTTCTGCATCAGTTCTTAATTTCTCAAGCTGCCCGGTTGAATCAAAAGCATAATATGCATCTCCTTTTTCAACCAGAGAGTCAGCATACTGCCTGTAAGAATCTTTTCTGTCGCTCTGGCGGTATGGCCCGCAGGTTCCACCTTCTTTTATGCCTTCATCAACTTTGATTCCGCACCATTTAAGTGCTTCCATAATATATTCCTCTGCTCCTTCAACAAACCTGGTCTGGTCGGTATCTTCAATCCTCAGAATGAAAACGCCCCCGTGCTTCTTCGCAAACAGATAATTGTAAAGTGCCGTCCTCACTCCTCCAATGTGCAAAGGGCCTGTGGGACTTGGGGCAAATCGTACTCTTACTTGCTGCATATCTCGTATTTCCTGTTAGAACACTGCAAAGATAGATAAACGGTGTTATATATAATAGTATGGGATAAATCAGCTTTCAGGGAACAGATTTGTGTTAAATTTGTCTTTTACCGGTTCAATAATCTTTAAAACGGTTTCTTATGAATAAAATGAAAGCTCTTGTCAAGGCGAAGCCTGAGAAAGGTCTTTGGATGCAGGAGGTACCTATACCTGAGCCTGGCCTCAACGATGTGATAATCAAAGTTAAAAAGTCGGCTATCTGCGGCACTGACCTTCATATCTACATGTGGGACCCATGGTCGCAGAAAACAATAAAGACGCCCATGGTGATAGGCCATGAATATATGGGCTATATAGAAAAAATGGGAGCCGGTGTAACCAACCTTAAAATTGGCGAAAGGGTTACCGGAGAGGGGCATCTTGCCTGCGGACATTGTCGTAACTGCCGCAGAGGAAAGGAGCATGTATGTGAAAATACAATTGGCATCGGCGTCAATATAGATGGTTCATTTGCCGAATATGTGAGAATACCTTCAACAAATGTGATACCTCTCGACCACAGGATCCCTGATGAATGGGCAGCAATAATGGATCCGTTCGGCAATGCAACACATACTGCACTTTCATTTCCTCTGCTCGGAGAAGATGTGCTTGTAACCGGCTCAGGCCTGATCGGAAGCATGGCTATAGCAATTGCAAGATTTGCCGGTGCACGGTTCATTGTTGCAAGCGACCTGAGCGATTATCGTCTTGCTATTGCAAAGAAGATGGGAGCGACGATGGTAATAAACCCGGCAAAGGGAGAAAAAATAGCAGATGCGGTCAGGAAGCTGGGAATGAGAGGTTTTGACGTCGGGCTCGAGATGTCAGGATCACCTAAGGCATTCATCGAAATGATAAGCAACATGTACAATGGCTCAAGCATTTCCCTGCTTGGATTACTGCCTTCAAATTTTGAAGTTCCCTGGAGCGAGATCATCTTCAAGGCTATAACAATGAAAGGCATTTACGGCAGAGAGATGTGGGAAACATGGTACAAGATGGAGCAGATGATCATCGGCGGCATCGACCTTAATCCGATAATTACCCACAGGTTTCCTATAGATGACTTCCAGAAAGGTTTCGATGCCATGGAGGAAGGGAACTGCGGAAAAGTCATACTCAATTGGGACTAATCAGATAAAAAGCCTGAAACAAATTTCATCTTTCTTTTTTCCGATGAAAAATCAGGAGAGAGATGCTATGGATTTAAAAAATTACCTAACTTGGATGGCAAGGTAATACACTAATGCATTTTTCTATGTCAAACTTCGGTCTATACGAGGAAAGGATTAAACATTTTGACTGGTCCGTCGCCGAAAAGGAACTTGAGTACAGGGATGGAAATGTTTTGAACATCGGCTGGTATTGTTCTGACCGGATCTGTTTAAAGGGGAAAGGTGATAAAAAAGCTCTTATTTATGAAGGATTCGGAGGCATTAATAAGGAATACACATTTAATGATATTCGCATCGCAGGAAATGTGATCGGAAAATTCCTGCGTGACCTGGGAATCAAAAGTGAAGACAGGGTATGCCTGTTCATGGACAGGATCCCGGAATTATATTTATCCTTCCTTGGAGCTCTTAAAATTGGAGCAATCGTGCAGCCTCTTTTTTCAGCCTTTGGAGAAGAATCTCTTTTTATCCGGCTCGAAAATGCTCAGACGAGGGCAATTATAACGCAGAGCAAGCATCTATCAAAGGTCCGGAAAATACGGGACAGACTTCCAAATCTTGAGTTTATTATCATTGTAGACTACGCCACTGCAAAAAAACTGGAAACCAGGGAAATTGTTTTCAGCCTGGATGAATCAGCCCCTGTTGATAATATAGAAATATATCCTGCAGTTGCTGAATCGCCTTCCGTGTTGCATTATACATCCGGGACAACCGGGCAGCCAAAAGGGGTAAAGCATGTCCATTATTCAATTATCGCCCAATATCTTACGACTAAATGGGTACTCGATCTGCAAGATGATGATATATACTGGTGCACTGCTGATCCAGGATGGGTTACAGGCACATCATATGGAATAATCGGACCATGGAGCCTTGGGATTACTCAATGCATCCTTGATGCAGGCTTCTCAGCACAGGCATGGTACAAATTCATTGAAAAAAATAAGATTACTGTATGGTATTCGGCTCCTACAGCAATAAGGTCACTTATGAAAGCAGGTGATGAAATTGTCCGAGAATTCAATCTATCAAGCTTGCGCCATCTTGCAAGCGTGGGAGAGCCATTGAATTCTGAAGCAGTAATCTGGTCAATAAAGATGTTCGGAAAACCTTTTCATGATACATTCTGGCAGACTGAAACAGGATGCATAATGATCACCAATTTCCCGGGGATGAAAGTAAAACCGGGATCAATGGGCAGGCTGTTTCCCGGAATTACAGGTGCGGTTCTCGATCCTGAAAATTATGAACCAATTACTGAGCCGGGGAAAATAGGACTTATTGCATTTCGCCCGGGATGGCCGTCAATGATGAGAGCTTACTGGAATAATGAAGAAAAATACAGGGAGAAATTTAAAAATGGCTGGTATCTTTCCGGCGACCGGTCGAGTATTGACAATGAAGGATATTACTGGTTTATTGGCCGTGATGATGATGTTATAAATACCGGCGGACACCTTGTAAGTCCCTTTGAGGTGGAATCTGCCCTGCTTGAACATCCTGCTGTCGGAGAATCTGCTGTAGTTGCGAAACCCGATGAAATTAACATGGAGGTGGTTAAAGCTTTTATTACTCTTAAGCCGGGTTTCAGTCCTGGTCCCGATCTTGAACTGGAAATAATGAATTTCGTAAGAAAAAAATTGTCTCCTCTTGCAATGCCACAGGCAGTTGAATTCATGGATAAGCTTCCAAAAACCCGGAGTGGTAAAATCATGAGGAGATTGCTCCATGCTAAGGAATGGGGAGAGGAAATAGGAGATATCTCCACTCTCGAAAATGACTGATTTATATAATGTTCGAAATAAAAATCTTAATTACTTATTAATTATGGAAGATATTAAAGAACTCATCAGGAAATATGTCACAAATGAATATCTTGAAGAAGGTGAAGAAATTACTTATGACACTCCTTTGATTTCCAGCGGATATGTTGATTCCTTCTCGATGGTCTCCCTGCTGGTATTTCTTGAAAATAAATTCAAGATCAAAATACCACCTTCCAAAGCCACTCCCGAAGCATTTGATTCAGTAAATAAGATCGTTGATCTTGTAAACCAGTTTATAAACAAATAGAAATTTCTGAACGTACTATGTTCTCATTGACCCAGTTTATTGGAATTTCAGATAATTATTCTTAATTAAATTAAAAACGTCAATTATGAGCTACAGTAATAAAATCAAGGATATTTACAGTAATCAGTTGTCAGAGATCCACAGCGCCGGTATTTATAAAGAAGAGAGGTTTATCCACTCCGCACAGGCAGCTGATATCGAAGTGGAATTCCCTTCCGGAGCCAGCCTCAGGAAAGTAATCAATATGTGCTCCAACAACTATCTTGGATTATCAAGTCATCCTGATGTGCTCCAGGCTGCACATCAGGGGCTTGAAAAAAGAGGCTATGGAATGTCATCTGTTCGGTTCATCTGCGGGACACAGGATATTCACCGGGAACTTGAAAATAAGGTTACGGATTTTCTTGGCACTGAGGATACTATTCTTTTCCCCTCATGTATGGATGCAAATGCAGGAGTATTTGAAGCTATCCTGACAAGCGAGGATATAATGATTTCCGACAGGCTTGTTCATGCATCAATAATCGATGGGATGAGGCTTTGCAGTGCTCAGCATGATACCTTCAAACATTCCAGCATGGAGCACCTTGAAGAGAAACTTCAGCTCCATGCCGATAAAAGGATCAAGCTGGTTATTACCGATGGGGTATTTTCAATGGATGGCGACCTGGCAAAGCTCGATGAAATGGTGAAGCTCTGTGAAAAATATGATGCTATGATCCTTGTTGATGATTCTCATTCCTCGGGTTTTATCGGAAGAACCGGACGTGGAACACACGAATATTTTAATGTCATCGGTAAAATTGATGTAATCACTACAACATTCGGGAAAGCACTTGGAGGAGCTTCCGGAGGATGCGTATCCGGCAGAAAGGAAATTGTCCAGATGTGCAGGCAGAAAGCCCGTCCATATCTGTTTTCAAATACAATATCACCGGTAATTGTTTCAGGAGTGCTTAAGGTTTTTGATATCCTTTCTGCAAGTACAGAAAGACGCGATAAGCTGGAAAAAAATGCAGTCTGGTGGAGAAAGGGACTTACAGAAGCAGGTTTTGTATTGAAGGAAGGTAACAGCCCTATAGTTCCTGTTATGCTGTTCAATGCAAAACTCTCACAGGATTTTTCGAAGGATCTCTACAATGAAGGTATATATGCTATTGGATTTTTCTTCCCCGTGGTTCCCAATGGACAGGCCAGAATCAGGACACAGATCTCCGCAGCACATGAGATCCATCACCTTGAAAAAGCACTGGATGCTTTTATCAAAGTCGGAAAGAAATATGGGATCCTTGGCCTGGCAAAAGAAGAGATTGTTGCAAAGTACGGTTTGTAAACTTACCCGGTTTTAACAGGATATAATGATTATCATCATAATTTATAATCATAATATTCCGACCTTTGCGTCTTCTTTTTAGTAAATAAAATACATGTACACGGCATTCAGGAATCATCTTGCGATCCAGCTTAAGGAAATTGAGGAAGCTGGACTTTATAAGGACGAGCGTATTATTATTTCCCCGCAGGGAGCTGAGATTAAGCTGGAAACAGGCCAGAAGGTGTTGAATTTCTGCGCCAATAATTACCTCGGGCTTTCAAATAACAAACAGCTTATTGAAGCAGCTAAAGCCGCTCTTGATGACCATGGATACGGAATGTCATCGGTTCGCTTTATTTGCGGTACCACAGATCTTCATAAGGAGCTCGAAAGCAGGATTTCCAGATTATTCAAAACCGAGGATACTATACTTTATGCAGCATGCTTTGATGCCAACGGGGGTGTGTTTGAACCTCTTCTTACAAGCGAAGATGCTATAATTTCGGATGCTCTGAACCATGCTTCAATAATTGACGGCGTGAGACTCTGTAAAGCCCAGCGTTACAGGTATGAAAATGCAGATATGGAAGACCTGGAAACTCAGCTGCAACTGGCTCAGGAACAACGATTCCGCCTGATTGTCACTGATGGCGTTTTCTCGATGGACGGCAATGTTGCTCCTTTGAAACAGATCGTTGAGCTGGCAAACAAGTACAATGCCATGGTGATGGTCGATGAATCACATTCTGCCGGAGTAGTCGGTGAAACAGGAAGGGGTGTCACAGAACTCTATAACATCATGGGCCAGGTAGAAATAATTACCGGCACTCTCGGCAAAGCATTCGGCGGAGCACTAGGCGGATTCACAACAGGCAAAAAAGAGATAATTGAGCTCCTCAGACAACGATCGCGACCATATCTTTTCTCAAATTCAATCCCCCCCCTGGTAGCTGCGGCAGGGATAAAAATGGTCGAAATGATGACTAATACCAATGAGCTCCAGGACAAGCTTCACAGTAATGCTGAATATTTTATAAGTAGGATGACTAATCTTGGCTTCGATATAAAGCCAACCAAATCAGCTATTTGCGCAGTGATGCTTTATGATGCGAAGCTCTCGCAGGAATTCGCTGCGAAGCTTCTAGATGAGGGTATTTATGTAATAGGATTTTATTACCCGGTAGTACCTAAAGGACAAGCCAGAATTCGGGTTCAGATTTCAGCAGCTCATGAGAAAGAGCATCTCGACAAAGCAATAAAAGCTTTCGAAAAAATTGGCAAGAAACTAGGTGTGTTACCCCCAACCCCCTGAAGGGGGCCAAAAGAATATAAGTCCCCCTTAGGGGATTTAGGGGTCTATTATCCGCACTTTGAGTGCCCGCAATCCTTGCAGATCAGACAGCCTTCCTCATAGACAAGGTTCTCGGAGCCGCATTCACATTTTCCCTTGGCTCTTGTCCCGTTAGGTATATACTTCTTAAGGGCCCTTTCCACGCCATTCTTCCAGTTGTTGATGGATTCGCTGTCGAGCTTTAATGACTGAACAAGGTTAACAACATCGGCTATCGGCATCTCATGCCTTAAAACTCCTGATATCAGCTTAGCATAGTTCCAGAATTCAGGTTCGAACATATGCGACAATCCGCCTATTGTTTTCTTGTATCCGTATTTGTCCGTATACTGGAAGTCATAACGGGTTTTCCCTTCATCATTTTTAATCTTGATGATCTGTCCCTTTACTATGCTTTTCGGTATCGGAAATATCTCTTCATCAGCAAGTCCTGTGAATATCTCGTAAGGTCTGGAGTCTTTCAGTCCGACGAAAGCCACCCATTTTTCTTCATTGATATTGAACCTTATCACATCACAGTCAAGAACTTTTGGCCTTCTGGGCCTTTCTTTCACAACCTCAGTTTTACCTGTTATAAGCACTCCGTCCCTTGAACCTTCGCGATAAACGGTTGCTCCCTTGCATCCCGATTTCCATGCAGTCTGATATAAATCACTCACGAGTTCTTCCTTTACGTCAGATGGAAGATTAATCGTAACGCTGATAGAATGGTCGACCCATTTTTGGATCGCTCCCTGCATTCTGACCTTTGCGATCCAGTCGACATCGTTTGCTGCAGCCTTATAATAAGGCGATTTTGCAATTATCTTCTCTATTTCCTGGTCGCCCATCCTGTTGACTTCATCAGGATCGTAATTATTCAGCTTCAGCCATTCAACAAATTTATGATGGAAAACCTTGAACTCTTCCCATGAATCGCCGACTTCATCCTTAAAAGTCACCTTCACGTCCTTATCATTGGGATTGACTTTTCTGCGGCGTTTGTAGAAAACCGAGAAAATAGGTTCAATGCCGGAGGTGGTCTGCGTCATCAGGCTGGTGGTCCCTGTGGGTGCTATTGTGAGCAGGGCAATGTTTCTTCTGCCGAATTTTACCATATTATTATACATCACCGGGTCGGCTTCCTTCATTCTCAGAATGAACGGATTGTTTTTCTCCCGCTCTGCATCATAAATAGTGAACGGTCCTCTCTCCTTTGCAAGATAAGTTGATGATTTATAGGCTTCAAGAGCCAGCGTTTTATGAACCTCAACTGAAAAATTTGTTGCTTCTTCACTTCCGTATCTCAGCCCGAGTGCGGCAAGCATGTCACCTTCGGCTGTTATCCCAATACCGGTTCTCCTTCCCTCTTCCGATTTTTTCCTTATGTTCTTCCACAGGTTCCTTTCGACTCTCTTAAGTTCATCGGCTTCCGGATCTGTATCGATCTTTGCAAGTATTGAATCGATCTTTTCCATTTCGAGGTCGATGATATCATCCATTATCCGCTGTGCAAGACCTACATGTTCCCTGTAGAGTTCAAAGTCAAACATGGCGCCCTTCGTGAATGGATTTTGTACATAGCTGTACAGATTGATTGCAAGCAGGCGGCAGGAATCGTATGGACATAATGGTATTTCGCCACATGGGTTTGTAGAAACTGTTGCAAAACCAAGATCGGCATAACAGTCAGGAACACTCTCACGGATTATTGTATCCCAGAAGAGCATACCTGGTTCGGCCGATTTCCATGCATTATGAATGATTTTCGTCCAGAGCTGGTTTGCATCAATGTCGTTTATGAATTTAGGATTAGCCGAATTGATAGGATACTGCTGCCGGAAGATTGTTTTTTCTTCGACAGCCTTCATGAACTCGTCGGTGATTTTAACTGAAACATTGGCACCGGTCACTTTTCCGGATTCCATTTTGGCATCTATGAACTTCCCGGAATCCGGATGTTTTATGGAGATCGAAAGCATAAGCGCTCCCCGTCTTCCATCCTGTGCCACCTCCCGTGTGGAATTCGAATAACGTTCCATGAAAGGAACCACACCTGTCGAAGTAAGAGCGCTATTGAGTACCGGTGTTCCTTTTGGACGTATATGCGAAAGGTCGTGACCAACTCCTCCGCGGCGTTTCATAAGCTGAACCTGCTCCTGGTCGATCTTCATTATGCCACCGTAGGAATCTGAGGTTCCGTCGTTGCCTATTACAAAACAGTTCGACAGCGAGGCAATCTGGTATTCGTTGCCGATACCTGTCATCGGACCTCCCTGCGGCACCAAATAGTTAAAATCTTTGAGAACGCCGTATATCAATTCCTCAGGAAGAGGATTTTTATATTTAAGCTCAACCCTGTGGATTTCCCTGGCGAGTCTGTGATGCATATCATCGGGGGTTTTTTCAAAAAGGTTCCCGAATGAATCCTTAAGTGCGTACTTGTTTGCCCACACCCTGGCAGCAAGCTCATCACCCCTGAAATAGATGATGCTGGCTTCCACTGCCTCGTCATGAGAATAGACAACTTTCTCATTCACCTGTTCACCTGATCCTGCATTTACCTTCCCACCAACTTTTTTCTGAGCTTCCGGCTTCTGCTGAATATCTTTCTCAGATGCAATAGGTGATTCCTGGACAAAAAGTTCTCCCATATCGATTGTTAAAATTCTGTTATTCTCTGATTATAATGAGATTAAACGACCACTGATTTTTAAAGCGGGTAATTGCTAAATTAGACAAGCATAATTCTGAATGCAAGTCAAAAATTTTAAGTTTATCAACATTTGCATGAATAGTTATTAACCATTAATTTATCGCTGATTATCAGATAATTACAAAATTATGCAAATAGCCTGCATATAAAAATTATTGTAAAGTATTTAATAATCTGATCATTAAATTCCACAGAGAAATTAACCATGGCCTGATCAAAAAAAAGAGGCTGCTGAAACCAGCAGCCTCCTGAATGAAGTTTCAAGAATATTAGTTGAATAAGTATTTCAATCCGAGCTGTATGCCCCATGTTCCTGCAACTGAGCTTGGATCCTGGAATGATTTTGTCATATAATCGGTTCCAATTTTTTTCATGCTGACTATTAATCTTCCTGAGGCAGCATCTCTTCCAGTCACAACAACAGGAGAGTTAGATATAACACTCTGGTTAAGACCCCAGTATGGACTAAGGAGGTTCATGAAATTGATAATATCAACCGTAAACTGGAGCTTGTTTTCCTGTTTTCCAGTCTTAAGTTTGAATTCCTGCATGAAGCGTAGGTCAAGACGGTCCTGCCATGGAGCATAGGCGCCATTCCTGAGAGCAAATTCACCAGCATGTTTTTTAAGGTACGGATCCTGGGCTGCGAACGCAAAATATGCATCAGCATCAGCCTGTGATGCCCAAATAAAATCTGATTGATTTTTCGGAATATACATTAATTCATGGGTTGATGTTCCATCTTTGTTTGCATCTCCGCTATATATATATGAATATGCATCTCCTTTATAACCATTGTAGAAAAATGCAATGGATGAACTAAAGAATTTGGCATAATCAATAGTATAACTTAATGAAGCGACAACCCTGTGCGGGGTATTGTTATATGAAAGTCCCAGTTCAGATGAATTAAGTTCTCTTGTGATCTGCCTGTACTGCCATGCTGAGAATGGATCAGATCCTGATTTTCCGGTCACTTCTTCGTTCCAGCTTCTTGAATAACCCAGCATTCCGCTGAATCCGTAAACTCTGGGCAGAGTAAGCTGTGCAGAGAGTGAATATCCTTGTCCCTTGTTTGTGTTCTTCATTACTACAACATCTGTATAGGCATGATAATTAGTCGGAACTGTACTGTAAACTATGTATTTCGTGGCATTTGTACTGTTCGACCAGTACGGAAGAGTGTAGTCACCGGCAAGATAAGTCCCAGCAGCCGGTTGAAGATTTATGTTTTTAAACTGGATGCCATTTATATCATTTGTGTAAACTCCCTCAAGTGTCAGCATCATGTCTAACGGGAGTTTAAAATCAAATCCCAGACTTGTCCGCCATACCTGCGGCAGTTTAAAATCTTTTGCTATTGCAGCAATTCTGCCTCCAGCTACGTTGGCAGTCGGAAATATATCAGAAAGTGTTGCATCATTCAACAGCTGGGAAGCATCTGCAAGTAAAGGAAGTCTGGCAAGCTGAGCCTGACTGGCAGCTCCACCGTTTTGATTGATCACCAACTGGTACTGGATCATCCCGCTGTTTGTAGGCTGGTTGGTGAACCATACGAAAGGAATGCGTCCTGTAAAGACACCTGTTCCTCCACGGATTTTAAATGATTTGTTTTTAAAGACATCGTAGGAGAATCCGAGGCGTGGTGACCAAAGCACTTTGGCGTCAGGCCAGGTTGAAAGATCAACTGTTTGACCATCTGCGAATTTTAGATCATGAAGATTTGGATTATCGAGTGCCCCGTCAAGGTACATTGGCAGATCGATACGCAATCCAGCTGTAAACTTTAGATTATCAAGGATACTGTATTCATCCTGGGCATAGGCTGAAAACTGTCCAAAGGACAATTCTGCTACCGGATTGGTCAATCCATTGATTGGATAAGTGTAGGCAAAATTAATCGGATCATAGTTTTCATTAAAAGGAAGTCCATCACCGACGCCATTCAGATAATTTTCAAAGGATTTAAGATTCTTGAACCTGTAATAACCAGATCCCTGGCGGAGGTAACTGTTTGCAAAATATTGGTGTTCGTAAGACAATCCAACTGTGAGGTTGTGCTTGCTGAGCTGATAGCTAAGGTTATCTGTTAATATAAGTGTGTTATTGTCCACGTTGTTCTTATATGAAAATAGTTCATAACCTGCTGACATTAAAGCATCTCCAACAGTTGAATTTCCGCTCATGATATCAATAAACGGAAATACCGAGCTGGTGGTGGCCCTTGGTTGCTTGTATAAAGTATAGGCAACAAGGAATTTATTTGATAGCCCTCCAAAACGGCTGTTCAATTCACCTGTTATTGAATGTAGTTTGTTAGAATTATAATATTGTGAATTCTCAAATGACATACCGCCAGTCCGAGAATGACGTCCGTTTGCTATTGATGGCCTTGCATCACCGCTATTACTTGGCCGTGATACGTTCGAACTCTCTGAGTAATTATATCTGACGGTCAGTCTGTGATTTTTGCTGATGTTCCAATCCAATTTAAGAAGCAGTTTGTTATTTTTTTCATTATCACCACCCCAGTTTTCATATGCCCCTGTTTCATAGCCGTAATTATCTTTCAGCAGCGTTGAGAATCTTTGAAGGCTGTCGGCCGATACCCTTGTGCTTACATTAAGGTCATTGACTGCATCTCGTCCATCATCCATTGCAAGCAATGTATTTCCGGGAGTTAATGTGTTTTCTTTTTCTCCACTGAGGAAAAAGAAAAGTTTGTTTTTTATGATCGGTCCACCCAGTGTGAATCCATAGGCCTGTTTTGCTGATTCTGATAGTGTGAGCTTAGTATCCCGGATTTTTTTCCCGTTAAAGCTCTGATCGCGATAAAAACCGTAGACACTTCCCCTAAACTGGTTCGTACCACTTTTTGTAATGGCATTTACACCTGCTCCGGTAAAATTAGACTGGCGGACATCGAAGGGGGCAACAGCAACCTGAATCTCTTCAATGGCTTCCATTGAAATTGGTTCTCCGGATACACCAGGCATATTGGTGCCCGACAGACCAAAGTTATTGTTGAAATTGGCACCGTCAACAGTAACATTGGTGTTATAGGCTTCCCTTCCTACATACGATCCGGTTCCTGTCGAATATGGAGAAAGTCTTGTATAGTCACCGAGAGTACGGTTCAGGGAAGGTACTAAAATCATATCAGCCTTGTTGATATTGGAACTGGCTCCCATTTTTTCGGTATTAAAAGCACTTTGTCTTACTCCAGTTACGATAACTTCATTTAGTTCGGCACTGGATTCCGTCAGTCCTGTATTCATAACTAAATTCTCACCCAGCTGGAGATTAATGTCACTGAAGGTCTTTTTTGAGTATCCGACAAATGAGACCTCTACTTTATATGGTCCCCCGGGCCTCATCCCTTGAATTGTAAACAATCCTTTATCGTTTGTTATGGCTCCATATATGGTTCCAGAAGGCACATGAACAGCGACAACAGTTGCACCTGCCAGAGGTTCTCCCTGACCGCTTACAATCTTACCGCCCATTGAAGATGTTGTTGCATCCTGTCCTAAAGCTAAAACAGGAATTATCATGAACAACAGCATCGCAAGTGTGTGTTTTAAATGTTTCATCATAGAGTTAGGATTAAGTATTAATAATATAATTAGCTAGGGATATTGTAATTTTTTGATTTCATGGTGATTACAACAAATGCGTTTTTGGTTATTCAGGGCTGATGAAGTTACATCTCTTTGAAAAAAAGGGGGGGATTTAGAATAGATTTGTTATTAACAAGTTATGAGCGTGGCTTGTTAATATATTTCACACGATTTCGCTGATAATTTTGGCTGTCGCACCACTATTTTTATTAACAAATGCTCCTGCAGATTCTGCAGCTTTTATGTATACCTTTTCGTCCGACAGCCACCTGTCAAGTATTGCTTCAAATTCACCGTAATTTTCAAATGATACTGCCCCTCCTGCCGCAATAAGATCCACAGCTTCACGGAATTTCACATGCTCAGGTCCAAACAGAACCGGAATACCCCAGCAGGCAGGCTCAAGCACATTGTGTATCCCTTTTCCGAATCCTCCTCCCACTTCTGCAATATATGCATACCGGTAAGCCGAAGAAAGCATGCCTATATTATCAATTATCATCACCCTTGCATCAGCCTTATTGTCAGTAAACTCAGAGAACCTGACGCAACTGACAGTGAACAATTTTTCAAGCCTCCTTATGTTTTCTTCATCAATCTCATGCGGGGCAAATATCCATTTTAATTTCCCTGGATTTGTGTTTATATATTTTGCTATTATTTCTTCGTCCGGTTTCCAGCTGCTGCCAGCCAGGAACAATTTTTCATTCCCCCGGAACTTTTCTATCCTGGAAATGTCTTTCGCGTTAAAAGCTATCTGTAAAACTCTGTCAAAACGGGTATCGCCTGCAAGGATGGAATTCACAATACCTATAGAAGAAAGGAGCTTTTGTGATCCTTCATCCTGGACATAAATTTTAGTGAATTTCTTCAGAGTAGCGCGGAAAAATCCGCCATACCATTTAAAGAAGTACTGATCTTTTCGGAAGATCCCTGATACAAGATACAAGGGTATGTTCCTGCTTTGAATACTTGAAATATAATTGTTCCAGAATTCATATTTGACAAATATTACCTTCTCAAGATTAAAGAGGTCAGTGAACTTTTTAGCATTGCGTGGCGTATCCGGGGGTAGATAGCATATAATATCGGCATGCTGATAATTCTTCCTCACTTCGTAACCTGAGGAAGAAAAGAAAGTAAGAAGTATTTTGTACTGCGGGATCTTTTTCCTGATCTCTTCAATAACAGGACGCCCCTGTTCAAATTCCCCCAGCGAAGCACAATGCACCCAGATATATCTGTCTTCATTTCTGGCTTTCTGACTGAGTGAGCAATGCCAGTTCTTCCATCCCTTTACAATAAGCCTGGCTTTCCGGTTAAAAGGAGAAACCAGCCGTACCATAAGAATATATATCAGTATCCCGAAATTATACAGAAATTTCATGCCAGCAATCATAAATTTCCAAAGGTAAAAAAAGAGGTTTGTAAAACCATAGTCATGAAAAATAATGTAAGGTCCCATTTTAAAACCTTACAGGTGAAGAATGACCTTATAGTTTTCTAATGTTAGGTTTTCCGACATTGCCGGAGAGTTTTCTGAAAAAAGTCCATAATCCCGGAAGCTTCGGAGGGGTTGTCAGTATCCTGGTGATCTTCTGTTTCACTTCCGGAGTGCAGGAAGAATTATTTATATAGTCGTTGCTGAATTTTAAAATGGCATTTGCATGTTCCGGCCTCAGCCTGCAACAGCTTCCGGTTATCCCGGTAAACATTTTTTCAAAATTATAATACTCATTCGTTACCATATTAACTGAGGCTGAAGGTATAAAAATCTTGAAGTAAGATCCAAAGGGAGACATCCTGATTATTATCCTGTTCAGCTCTCTTTGATTCATCAGCATGGGAGGAAAAGTATCGAAAAAAAATAAAGTGCCATTATGAAGTGCATAGTTCCGTAAAGTAGGGTGAAATCCTATATTCATCGATCCTTTCGGGTAGCTGAGGAACTTAAGCACATCATCATAGATCAGTTTGCAGAGACTAAGCAAATCACGTTCAGGCGAGGTTTCGAACCTGGTTCTTAATAGTTCATCTTTCCTGAAAGCTTCCTGCAGAATAAAAATCTGGTACTTCTTTTTAATATTAACAGACCTGATAATTGTGTCAGGTACCTGTATGCCGATCTCTCTCAGGGCTGAAATGTAACTGTCATGGTTCTGTAAAATCGATGAGACAATTTCCTGGTTTCGGACAGGGAAATATTTTTTCAGCATAAGCTCATTATTCCTGAAGCTTATCCTGAAAGGTTTTGAGAAATAACCGAGATCTGAATCGGCAATGCCGGAAGATGCTTCCGACAGGATCAAATCTGATTCACTTTGAGAGATTGCCAGCATACTTTAGATTGTTTATCAGGGTTTGCTTTTGCTACTTATAAAATTTATCACTAGCCTGGTAAATGTAAATTTAAGCTTTTAAGAGAATTAAAAATCATTAAATTGAAAAAGTTAATTCAATTCCTTTGTATTACATACAGAGTGCCGATACCATGGATATTTATACTTTTGTAAGATAATCCATTAAGCATTATGGTCAGATTAGTTGCACTCATAATTTCCATTGTCCTGCAGATAATTGCAGCTTCTTTTGCCCTTAGCTTCATTAAGCTTACCAGGTACCGGCTTTCATGGATCCTTCTTTCATTGTCGTTTGCCTTCATGGCAGTGCGAAAGATCATACAGCTGGTAGAATTGTTTAAAGGCACTCCTTCATATACATGGCAGATGATAGATGAATGGCTGGGTGTTGTTATCTCTTTCATGATCATCGTGGGTGTTATTCTTATCCGGGAAATATTCTACTCTGTCAAAAAGGCCGAAATCGACAGGGTAAGAACCGAAAGAAAAGTGCTGAATGCAGTTATCAATACTGAAGAGAATGAAAAGAGAAGATTTGCAAAGGATCTTCACGACGGTCTTGGACCGATTCTTTCAACTGTTAAAATGTCGCTTTCAACTCTTGATGACCGCATAAGCGATCCCTCCGGTATAGCTATCCTTAATAACACCAACCACCTGGTTAATGAAGCTATCAGTACTATTAAGGACATCTCAAACAACATGAGTCCTCATGTCCTTTCAAATTTCGGGATTGTAAGCGCGATCAATACATTTATATCAAAAATAAACCTGACAGGTACCGTCGATATCGATTTCAAGTCGAATATGGAGAATAAGCGCCTGGAAAATGACAAGGAGGTTGTGTTATATCGTGCTGTATGCGAACTTATTAATAACGCTGTCCGTCATTCCGGCGCATCACGGATCGAGATAGAATTGAACAGGCATGAAAAATTCGTTACCTTGCAGATTAATGATAACGGGCGCGGATTTGATATGTCGGCGCTCAGAAGTGAAGACAGTAAGGGAATGGGCCTTTCTAATATTGAAACCCGGGTTAAGACTGTCGGGGGCGTCTTCATCCTGGAGAGTATTCCTGGAAAAGGAACCAGCGCTCTTATAAAAATAACAGATTGATAATTGAATTTCGTTCAGGTAATTAAAATGGGTAAAATACGGATAATAATAGCCGACGACCATCAGCTTTTCAGAAACGGACTGAAGATCCTGCTTAACTCTTTCCCGGAATTTGAAGTAACCGGAGAAGCTTCAAACGGAAAAGAATTCCTTGAACTTTTAAAAACAGTTCAGGCTGACATAGCCCTTATGGACATCAATATGCCTGAGATGGACGGCATAGAAGCTACCAGAAAGGGAATTAAGATAAATCCTTCGGTAAGTGTTATTGCCCTCTCAATGTATGGAGAGGAAGAATATTACTATAAAATGGTGGATGCAGGTGCAAAGGGATTCCTTTTAAAAGATTCCGATATATCTGAAGTAAAGGAAGCAATACTTACGGTTGTGAAGGGTGGAAGCTATTTCTCACAGGAGCTCCTTTACCATGTAATACAGAAAATAAAGCACCGCGAACAGGAGACCAAATCGGCGAACCTTTCAAAAAGAGAAAGGGAGATACTTGCGAAGATATGCGAAGGACTCTCCAACCAGGAAATTGCTGAAGCGCTTTTTATCAGCAAGAGAACAGTCGATAAGCACCGGGCAAACCTTCTCGGAAAAACTAACTCCAAGAATACGGCCAGCCTCATCCTTTTCGCTATCAAAAACAAACTCATCGAAATTTAATATGGCAGAATCCCATAATCTTGGAAAGAAAGGAGAGGATCTGGCAGCAGAACACCTTAAAGGATTAGGTTACAGGATCCTCAGGAGAAACTGGAAATCAGGTAAAAATGAGATAGATATTATTGCCGAAAATAAGGATTTTATTGTATTTGTAGAAGTCAAGACCAGGTCTGAGGATTTCCACGTTGATCCAAAAGATGCAGTGAACCGTGAGAAGCAGAGATCGATGATTTTCTGCGCCGATAATTATATCAAATGGAACAATGTTTCAAAGGAGTGCCGCTTTGATGTCGTCACAGTTATTATGTCACAAGACTCTCACAAAATCGATCATATAGAGGATGCATTTTATCCTACGTTAAGATAAATACCCCTTTCCTGACTTACCGATGGGAAAGGCCTGATCAGTCTATCGATTAGGCGGGACGGGAAGGGGGATATTGTATGCTACCATGAATATTGAAATTTTAAGAGATTACTGCATTTCAAAGAAAGGGGTCACCGAGAGTTTTCCATTCGGCGATGATACGCTTGTATTTAAAAAAACAGGAAAAATCTTTGTCCTGGCTAACCTTGATGGAGATCTTTCAATTAATATCAAATGCGATCCTGCATTTGCACTGGAACTAAGGGAAAAATATGCCTCAGTGATCCCGGGTTACCATATGAATAAGAAGCACTGGAACACCGTTCTGGTAGATGGCACCATTCCCGATAAGGAGATTCTTGAATGGATCGATCATTCTTATGATCTTGTTTAAGATGGATCCTTAAAACCACGATATTGCACGGAGTAACCTCTAGAAATCCACGGAGTCAGAACAATGAAGCTCCATGGAAACTCTGTGTAACTCAGTGGTTATCTTTTTATTAACCTCCCAGATTAATTATGCTTAAATCTTAATGCTGGTCATTTCAATTTGTTTTTAATTTTTCTAGCTTAGTGCTCTTTATGTAATACCCAGATATATACAATTATGTTTCATATATAGAACTGTCATGAAAAAATTAATTCTCCTGCTGACTATTCCGGCATTTTTCCTAATGCCGGTGACCGCACAAAACAAGGAAGCCCAGCCTGCTAAAGCTGAAGAGGGCTATAAATTCACTCCAGTAATCGACCTCAAGGCAACATCTGTAAAGAACCAGTCTGCAACAGGAACCTGCTGGTGCTTTTCAACAACATCATTCATCGAATCAGAGCTGTTGCGTATGGGCAAGGGAGAATATGATCTTTCAGAAATGTTCATGGTAAGACAAAATTATATTGACCGACTTAAAGACAACTATCTCAGACAGGGAAAAGGCAATATAGCTGAAGGAGGTAATTGCCATGATTTTTTAGAAGTGTTTACTGAAGTGGGAGTTGTTCCCGAGGATGTTTACTCAGGATTGAATTATGGTTCTCCTATGCATAACCACACAGAACTGCAGGATTTCATTAAAGCAATTGCTGCGGTTCCGATCCAACGTAAAAACGAAAGTAAGCAGTACTTTCAGATTGTAGACGCGGTACTCGATACATATCTTGGAAAAGTCCCTGAATTATTTGCTTATAAGGGTGTAAAATATACACCAAAATCATTTGCTGCCAGCCTTGGTATCAATCCAAACGATTATGTTGAAATTACTTCGTTTACACATTTCCCTTTTTATTCTCGTGGAGTACTTGAGATAAATGACAACTGGCGGATGGCCGGTTTTTTCAACTTACCTCTTGATGAGCTTATTGAAGTTATTGATTTCGCCTTTGCAAATGGTTATACAGTTGCATGGGATGGTGACGTAAGTGAAAGTGGATTTTCACACAGGAATGGTTATGCTGTAATTCCATTGAATCCTTCACCTGAGAGAGGGCCGATGACTGACAGAACAAGATTGGAAAGAACACCTGTCCAGGGAGTTCAGGGTAATGTATCCCAAACAATACCGTCTCCTGGTCCTGAGTTAAATATTACTCAGGAAATCCGGCAAATGGGATTTGAGACTTTCACAACTACAGATGACCATGGAATGCACCTTACAGGGATAGTAAAAGATCAGAACGGCACAAAGTATTACAAGACAAAAAATTCATGGGGCACTGACAGGAATGCATTTGGCGGATACCTGAACATGTCCGAAAGCTTTGTCAGGGCAAAAACCATATTCATCATGGTTAATAAGAATGCCATTCCGCCGGCAATTAAAACCAAACTGGGTATCTAGTTGTCCTGCAAGTCATGCAAGTCGTGCAAGTTGAGGAACGAAGCGACGAAATCCCGAGAACGAAGTGAATCGGGATCGTGCAAGTCGTTGATAATTAAAAGACCTGCAAGACCGCAAGACCGCAAGACTTATTCTATTAATAGATTACATCCCCTGATATCAGAGTTGTCTATTCTGCCAAGCACTTCAAAGGAGCCGTCTTGATGCAGCTTCCCGAGATCACCTGTTGATATGAAGGAGCATGAGTGAATGTTTGCGAGGTCTATGATGTTTATCCCCCCGGTTATTTCCGGCTCGTTAATTATTGTCATCGGATCCTGAGGATCCCTTATCAGTATTTTCATCCAGGGCGGACAATTGAATATCCCTTCACCTTTCGAATAGGCCTGGCTTAAAAGCTCTGTCATACCATATTCTGAATGAATCGCCTTTGCATTAAAGGCTTGCTTAAGCACAGAATGCAGCTCCATCCGTGTAATCTCCTTCCTCCTGCCCTTCATTCCTCCGGTTTCCATAACAATAATATCATGAAAGTCAGGTGAATATTTTTCTGCAAGGTCGAGCAGCGCAAAGCTGACGCCTATCAGAAGAACTTTTTGCTCAAGTGACCTTGCCTTTTCAATAGCTGAAATTAGTGATACGAAATCGTCCCTATAAAAACCGCTCCCTGAATATGAGCTTCTTTTTATAAGGTTATCCATCATACAAACCAGTGACGAGTTATTCCTCTCGGTATAAGAAGGAAGCAGGGCGGCTATCATCCAGCTTGCCGGATCGCCGTAAAAGAGCCTGAAGGCATTCAGAAAACTCTTTTCATATATGCCGGTATCAACAATATAATGTTTGCCGGACTCGCTGCCGGAAGTGCCGCTGCTTTCAAAAACCGTTACATAAGGAAGATTGCCGGTGACTACCCTGTGGTTCTTAAAAAACTCAACGGGAAGAAATGGAATTTGCAAAGCAGATTTTATTGAGGCCGGATCAAGCCTGAGAGATTTTATGAATTCACCATAGATCTCATTACCTGCATACTGAAGCCTGAAAATCTCCAAGGCATATTTACTGAAAGCAACATGATCAGTTATTTTGAATATCCTGTCCGTTATATCCGGTTTCATTTCCCGGGAAAGGTTAAAGATCCGTCAGGCTGATAAACCCATTCGAAAGTGCATTCTGCATAATCAATTGAATTCCTTGTTTCTGAAAATGTTGCTATTATCCTGATCTTTGCATAGTGCTCATCAGCTGACCTGTAAATCCATACCTGATTCGGCCTCACCGGATTGGCCCAGTCTTCCCATTGTGTAACGACTGGTGCTTTCAGGTTGTCAAATGCCTGTTTAGCTGTTGCTTCATCAGCATATTCCCATGCCAGGGAGAAACCATTCAGTCCTGAATTTGTTTGCAGGATGAATACCGATAGCCCTTCATTATTAAGTATTATGTCTGGCTTTGGTGATCCATTGGAAGGGATTTTTTCAGCTTTTGAGAAATTGAATCCGATACTGTAATAATAATTTCCAGTAGGATAAATGGTATTATCAATAGTTACCGTTCCGGATGTTTTTATATTACCCGGTTTGTCAGAATCGTCACATCCTGCAATAAAAAGAAACAGCAGCAGTATTGAAATTAGTTGCCTTTTCATACTGCAAAGATAACGAGTTTTATATAGAGATATTTTAAAGGCTTTTAAGACACAACCACTTCATAAAATTTTACCGTTGCGCCTTTGCGCCACTGTGTCGCTGAGCCTTTATTTTTATTCGCCGCGTATTGAAACGATGCCCGGGAGTTTTTTCCCTTCCATGTATTCAAGCATTGCACCCCCGCCGGTTGATACATAGCTGACTTTGTCGGCAAGGCCATTCTTATTGATTGCTGCAACAGAGTCGCCGCCGCCTATAAGAGTAAATGCGCCTTTAGCCGTAGCTTCAGCTATAGCCTTTGCAATGGCAGTCGTTCCCTTTGAGAATTTTTCCATTTCGAAGACTCCCATTGGCCCGTTCCAGAGAACGGTCTTTGATCTCTCAATAACCTCGGTGAATTCCTTTATTGTTTTGTCTGCAATGTCGAGTCCCAGCCAGCCATCGGGTACCGCATCAACAGCAGTTACATTAGTATTGGCCTCATTTTCAAACTTGTCGGCATTAAGACTGTCGACAGGAAGATAAAGATTGACTTTCTTTTCTTTTGCCAGGGCAAGTATCTTAAGTGCCAGGTCGAGCTTATCTTCTTCACACAGTGACTTGCCAATTTTTCCTCCCTGTGCTTTTATGAAAGTATATGTCATTCCCCCTCCGATTATCAGGTTGTCGACCCTATTGAGAAGATTCTCAATAAGCATGATCTTGTCCGAGACCTTTGCACCTCCCATAATAGCCGTAAAGGGCTTCTGTGCATTGTGTAACACTTTGTCCATGGCGGCAAGCTCGCTGTTGATAAGGAATCCGAACATGATCTTGTCTTTCGGGAAATAATCTGCAACGACTGCTGTGGTTGCATGAGCTCTGTGAGCAGTTCCGAATGCGTCATTTACATAAACATCTGCATAAGCGGCAAGTGTCTTAGCCATCTCCTTCTGCTTTGCTTTCAGTTCAGCTTTGGCTGTCTTCTTTTCTTCATCTGTAGCTGTCTCGGGGAGGATAGGCTTGCCCTCCTCCTCAGGATAAAACCTTACATTTTCGAGCATGAGTATTTCACCCGGTTTCAGTGCTGCTGTCATTATCTTCGCAGATTCACCAAGGCAGTCATCTGCAAAAAGAACTTTCTTACCAAGCAGTTTCTCAAGAACCGGAAGAACAGGCTTCAGCGAATATTTTTCCATACGGCCTTCAGGTCTTCCAAGATGCGACATGAGAATGCACGATCCGCCGTCACCTATAATCTTATTAATTGTCGGAAGGGCTCCCCTGATACGGGTATCGTCAGTTACTATAAATGTTTTCTTGTCAAGTGGAACATTGAAATCAACTCTTACGATTGCTTTGATTCCTTTAAAATTGAAATCCTGGATCATTTTCATATTTCAGGTGTTTTTGGTTTATCATTAATAAATCAGGTACAAACCTAATTATTTTTTATAAATTATATCAGCTAGCTTTAGAAAACATTCTGGAGATTCTTCGCTTCATCAGAAACGACCTGTTTCCATTTCTTAAAACCTGTAATGGGAGGGAGATTCCTCACTCTGCTTCGCTTCATCAGAAATGACCTATCTCCATTTTTTTAAAACCTGTAATGGGAGGGAGATTCCTCACTCTGCTTCGCTTCATCAGAAATGACCTGTTTCTATTTTTAAAACCTGTAATGAGAGGGAGATTCCTCACTCTGCTTCGCTTCATCAGAAATGACCTGTTTCTATTTTTAAAACCTGTAATGAGAGGGAGATTCCTCACTCCGCTTCGCTTCATCAGAAATGACCTGTTTCTATTTTTAAAACCTGTAATGAGAGGGAGATTCCTCACTTCACTGCGTTCCGTTCGGAATGACATTATTCTATTAAACATTGGGGGAGGGAAGCTGGGGCGTTTCGGTAATAGTTTGAATAACAGCACTAATTCCGATCGAAACGCCCCAGCTTCCCTCCCTCTGCCTCTAAAAAGATTCCTGTCATTCCGAGCAAAATCGAGGAATCCCCTTCTTTAACCACAATCTACTTGACATCATCCCAAGCAAATATGAAAAGAATTATTCCTATAAATTTACTTAAACCATAGTAATCGAGGCATCTCCCTTTTAAATCACAAGTTTAAAATACCTGCTTAAGAACTTTTAACCGGTTCCACATGTTTACACCATAAAAACTTTAACTAATTTTGAAAAAAAAGCTATGGCAAAAATCACATTAAGAGGAAATCCTGTAAACACATCAGGAAACCTTCCCGTTAAGGGAAGTCATGCCCCGGAATTTACACTTGTTAAATCTGACCTTTCCAATCTCACGCTCAAGGAACTTAAAGGCAAGAAAGTGGTTCTGAGTATATCTCCAAGCCTCGACACATCTGTCTGCGCAACATCAGTTAGAAAATTCAACCAGCTTGCGGCAGCTAAGAATAACACACTCGTCCTGGCAATAACAAAAGACCTCCCTTTCGCCGCCGGTCGCTTTTGTACGACTGAAGGAATTACCAACGTAATTACTCTTTCAGGTTTCCGCGATCCAGCATTTGGGCAAGCTTATGGTGTTGATCTTGTTGATGGACCGATGGCAGGATTATATGCCAGGAGCATAGTTGTCATTGACGAAGCAGGAAAGGTAGTTTATACTGAGCTTGTTCCTGAAACAACTCAGGAGCCTGATTATGATTCCGCGCTTAAAGCATTATAAACAGGAATTTCTCCCTGAAAATCTCATATGAATTTCTCAAAGTTCCCGGGACAAAAGGAAACAATTTCCAGGCTTATACGCTCTGTCAGGGAGGAGCGCGTGAGCCATGCACAGCTATTCACTGGTCCTGAAGGATGCGGCTCTCTTGCCCTGGCCCTGGCTTATGCCCGGTATGTCAGCTGTGAGAACAGGTCAGATCATGATTCCTGCGGGATTTGCAAGTCGTGCGTGAAGTATGAAAAAATGATTCATCCCGATCTTCATTTCGTGTTTCCTGTAATCAAGAACAAGAAGGATTCAGAACCTGTAAGCGACTCATTCATAGAGGAGTGGAGGGAATTTGTAAAAAAATCACCCTTCTTTACCCTGAACAACTGGCTCGATTCAATTGAGGTGGGAAATGCCCAGGGTATGATATTCGCCTCCGAAGCAGGGGAGATAATCAAGAAACTGAACCTTAAAACTTTTGAATCGGATTATAAAATTATGATCATCTGGCTTCCGGAGAAGATGCATCCGTCAGCGGCAAATAAACTTCTTAAAATGATCGAGGAGCCTCCCGAAAAAACACTCTTTCTTCTTGTATCAGATGAACCGGATAAAATCATTCCCACTATTCTTTCAAGATGTCAGCTTATAAGGATCCCTGGATTGGGGACCGATGAGATCAGGAATTATCTTGTTTCTGCTTTTGGTGCCGGGGAAAAGAAATCTGCTGAAATAGCCCGGGTCTCAA
>Ga0209450_10000164_pt1 | contig 35954 bp, 40 predicted proteins | sample FrelakmetLWP11LW_FD_187149 | JGI IMG/M metagenome (GOLD analysis project Ga0209450, IMG submission 187149) | Freshwater lake sediment microbial communities from the University of Notre Dame, USA, for methane emissions studies - LWP11 LW (SPAdes)... | ecosystem: Environmental > Aquatic >...
AATGACTATGCTCAATCAATATCATAATCGAATTGAGCGATTGAATGGTAATATTAGAGGGTTTAGAGGACTGATGATCAAATACACACAGACCGTTGATTCATATCGGACATATTTGTATTTAGCACTACTATGTATCACATGTTATCAATTGTTCGTCCATAAGTAAACATCCACAGATTATCTCATGTGGTGTCACTCTGTGTGTTTCAAGTTTATAGAAAATATAAAAATACCTATGGATCATAATAAAATATTTATTATTAAAATAATCAGATACTACATTGATAGATATGACTCAAAATGATTTACTGGAAAGAATAGTAAATCACTTTTGAATTTTTTTTACCACTGTTGTATTTCTGGACATCCTCTAAATGTATTGATAATTGCCACACATTTTTCGATTAATTGGTTCACTTTAATTGTAAAACGACCCCTATCTTCATCAGTGCCAACAAATGGAAATTGGTGTAATATGGGTCCATGGATGTTTTCATGTTCACATTGTTTGATTGGTGGTATTACACCGACTACAATGATTTTTATGTCTTTTAACATTATTTTTAATGGAAATAAAATGATTATTGACCAATTCATAAATTACATCATCTTCGCCTCTACCCAAATTAATTTGTCGTTATATATGACATCTGCAATCAACTTCACCATATGCGAACCATAATATACTATTTTCATCATGTTCCTTATTGTTAAAGTTTATAATTTGATTATCCCTACCAATACGAAACATTGTTATAGAATTCTGATAACAATTCTTGTGTGGTAATTTTAAATTTTAAATTTTAAAACTTCTATCAGCGCGACTATCACCATATATATAAATCATTATGTTGTAGTTAATATATATACATATACATTTTACGTATAAATATATAACAACGATATCAGTCTAATTTTCAAAAATATGATAATTTACATGTAAACAAATAAATTATCATACTTGTACACGTTATCATAAAATTTAGATATAACGAATTTATGTGGGAAAATGTTCTCATATAAAAGTTGTATGTATTTAAATCATAGTCATGTATCAACTAATACTATGATACATGTATATTTTCTGATAAAATTTGAATTCCTTAAATTATGTATATGCTGATCCATTTTATATACATAATGGATGTCATACCCAAGAAAAAAATAGCCATTCGAGTAAAAAAAAAGAAACAAATTGAACTGTACGATTATCAACTAATCCATAAAAAAGCATTGGACACTATACTAAATAAAAGTGCATTTGTATTTGATTTCTCGATGTTGGGTACTGGTAAAACGTATACGACTTGTTATATTTATAACGAAAACTTAAATGGACGTTTTAAACATCTAATCAATATTTCACCTGTATCTGTCAAAAGTCGTTGGCAAATGATGGGAAATGATTATGGTATCAAAATCCATAAAATCATCAGTTTTTGTGAGTTGCGGACAGTCAAATTCAAACAACCCAAACACGGGCTCTTGACGAGAAGAGATTATACAGTCAATGTACGACATGATGATAATACGGTAACGGAAGAAGAAAAAGTTTCATATGCGTGTACCAAAGAATATCTTGATATGGTCGAGGATGGAGTTCTGTTGGTCATCGATGAGATGCAAAATGTAAAAAATATATCTAATCAATTGGATGCGTGCAAAGAGTTAATTAGACCTATTATGGAAAAATTTCAACAATCCCCAACTACTGCCAAATCTCGTGTAATTTTATTAAGTGGTAGCCCAATTGATAAAACGACTCAAATAGTCCATATTTTCCGACTTATCAATATAATGAAAGAAGATCGGTTAGCTGTATACAATCCACAAACATATGAAACTATGTGGAGAGGAATGCAAGAAATAGAGGATTATTGTAATCATTATTTTAACCCAGAAGAAGTGCAAGATGCTCGTCAATATTTTGATAGTGTGCAACACTATTCCAGATTTTCTCGCCACAGCTCACTTAACGAGTACTGTTATCAATTATTTCAGAAAATTATCAAAAAACATTGTAGTAGTGCAATGGACCCTATTCAAATACCCGTCCATATCATTAAACAAAATGCTTATTATCGTTTGGGAGAACAAACAAATGTTGATTTATTAAATAAAGGCGTAGATTTATTGGCAAAATCCTCGGGATTTAATTCAATGAATGAGACTGTCGATTTTGGACATAATGGGGTCGATAGTTTGAGAGGCATTACGAGGGCATTAATTATGATCGAGACAGCAAAGATCCCATTATTTGGCAGAATATCCAATGAATTATTGGATTCTAATCCAAACCAAAAAATTGTTATCTGTGTCAACTATACTGAAACAATCAACGATCTATTTAACATATTAGCAAAATTCGATCCTCTTCGACTTGATGGTAGTATGAGTCATACGAAGCGTGGTGATGTCTTAGAGAAATTCCAAGCAAGTGATTCTCGATACAGATTACTCATTGGTAATTTGGGTGTCTGTAGCACTGGTATCGATTTGGACGATAAAGATGGACAATTTCCACGTATATGTCTAGTCAGCCCAAATTATTCTACAATTACACTGTATCAATTGAGTCATAGGTTCCATAGGATCAGCACTAAATCTGACTCGAAAATACATTTCGTATTATGTAAGGAGAAAACAGAAATAACTATCCTGAATGCACTTGCAAAGAAAAGTAACGTAATGAAGGAGATTACAACAAATCAAGTTGAGGCGGGTGTGATTTTCCCTGGGGAATATCAAACCTGGGAAGAACCGTAGTTTTTCAATACACATCCTATTTGCAGACACAAAATCAATTACAAATATGGATAAATATAGTACATAGACATTACACACTCCGGAATATTATAAAGATGCCCCCATCTGTGTCTATCCATACTGTCACATGTGGAAATCGTGTTTCATTCTTACCATATTTAATCAAAATGATTCGGTCTCAAGATTATTTGAATATTTCCGAATGGATTATTGGTGATGGTTCACACACGCCTGAGGAAAGTGATTTCTTACAAAAACATTTACAATATTGGCAACATGGTGATAATCTCTTTGGATCGCATAAAATTCAAATTAATGTGTTGAATTGGGTCCCTAAACAATTACTCGGAAGTATTCGAGAACGCATTAATAGATCAGCGAGTGGTGATTATATCATTTGTATGGATGATGATGATTATTATCCACCCACACGTGTATCACATGCAGTTAAAGCAATGATTGATACAAACACACCTTTATCGGGGTGCTCCGAAATGTATGTGTATGATTGTATGATGGATCGCCTATTTTTATTTCCAAAATTTCATGAACATCATGCGGTTCATTGTACATTGGGTTATTCTAAGCAGTACGCCCAATCTCATTTTTATGATCAAAATGCAAGTTTTGGTGAGGAACCATGTTTTTTGAAAAATTACACTGAAACTATGATACAATTGGATCCATTACAGACAATCATCCAAATCAGCCATAATACAAACACTGTCAACAAACAAATATTGTTATACAATACCTTCCGTGTTGATCTTGGATCAGACAGGGGAAAAAACGGAATTCCTGATCTATTATCAACACAATTGAATACAATGATTCCTGATGAGGAATTAGTTGATTATTACCATAATTTAATTCAACCTTCTCATCATCCATCTGATATCGTATATTATACTGGTGGATACACTATACCCTGGGACCCCAAAGATGCTTCATTGACTGGATCAGAACAAGCAGTTAGATATTTATCTGAAAATTGGGTTAAATTAGGCAAAAAAGTGACAGTATATGCAAATATTGCCGGTAGTGAATTGGAATGCAATGGTGTCAGTTATCGCCATTGGTCACAATTCCGTGTTCGTGATCAGTACAAAATATTGATCTTATGGCGTCTAAGCGGCATGATAGGTCCATTGGATTTGAGAGTTAAGGCTGATCATCTGATTGTTGATATTCATGATAACTCCCCCATCGTCTATGCCAAAATTGTCAAACATTATGACCAAATTCGATCCATAATGGTTAAGTCAAAAACACAATGTGATTGTTTATTACAATACACTGAATCTCTCCGTGAACAATTACGACGGAAAATATATATTATTCCCAATGGTCTCCGAGTATCTGCGTTTCGGTTCCCATCTAATTTTGACAACGAACACTGGATTAGACATCCATATCGCTTCGTTTATGCGTCCGATTACCAACGCGGTCTACTTTTCATTTTAGAACACATATGGCCACGAATTTACGCACATGAACCACGTGCAGAGTTACATTGTTATTATGGTTATCATTTGGTTAAGGACCAACATTTTATCAGTAAACTCGAACCTCTGCTCAAACAACCAGGTGTCACAGATCACGGTCGGCAACCGATGGATGTTATTATCCATGAAAAATATCTGAGTAGTTATCACTTATATTTGACACAAACTAATGCGGAGACGGATTGTATCACTATCAGGGAAAGTCTAATTACTGGGTGCATTCCGATTCTTAATAATTTTGGACTTTTTAAGGAACGTGATGGAATACATTTAGACATGCCACAAACCAACGTCTGGACTGATGCTGATGGACAAATAGCTTGTCAATTCATCTCTTTCATTATGAGTCAAAAAAACCAACAAAATATTGATGAATTACGTCAAACATTTAAACAATCAAGCACAATTATTGATTGGAATGAAATCGCGCAACGATGGTTACAATTACTCTCCATTTGGTCTTAGATTTACACAAGTTAAGGGAATGTCCAAAATTAAATTTTTTGGACACTCTCTAAATGTAAGTGGACGATTTCCCAAAAATTGAAATTAATACACACCAAAATAATAATGATATTATACATCATGACTGATATATATCATCCCAGAAGTCAATGGAAAAATAGGATTTCTAGGGCACGCACAGAAAATATGAAAATTATCAATATTTATACAGATAAATTCCCAAATATGTTCACACTTTTCTCAGTAACTGGTCGCATTTATCAAATTTCTTTTACTGAGTCAATGAATTGTTCATGTTCATGTCCATATTTTATCCAACACAACAATGAGTTGTGCAAACATATATTATTTCTGCTCATTAAGTTTTTTAGTATTCCAATTGACGACACAGAAAAAGATACAGTAGAATATTCACAAAATCCTCAACTGTTGCTTGGATTAATTGATCAATTCGAATTGACCAAAAATTATCTGTTCGTCAGTGACAAAATACGAGAGAAATATCAAATGTTACTTGATCGTCAACACAAAAAGGGACTGATTCCCAATATTAGAAGCAATGATACTTGTGTTATCTGTTTTGGAGAATTAACCAAAGAAAAAACCAATCTTGCTTGTCCGACGTGTAAAAATGTCCTTCATAAAGATTGTATTAAACAATGGTTCACCCAACAAGATAGTTGCCCATATTGTCGATCATTGTGGGTTGATGATGATGTTGACGATAGTGAAGAAATCATGGGTATACAATACCTAAAAATCACATGAAACTATTGAGAAATTCGAGTTAATAGATAACCAGTTATACAATGAAAGATGTATGTGTTGTACACGAATCTCGACTAGCAACTAATGGTCAAGTATGCTGCTCAATTTACAGAATGGATTTTGATTCATATATAATCCTAAAAATTTGATTCACTGTCAAATATATATCATAATCAAGATATAATCCATGAATTATATTCATTTAGTTGAAAAGGAAGCTCAGAGATTGGCTAATGATTGTTGGATGAATGATTGGCGATATTATCTATCAAATAGACACGGACATTACTATCAAGATAGGTGTGAATGTGGTGGTGGGAACGGCTATTTATTTCAGCAACAACAGAATATTGAACAGGTAAAAACTTGCGGAAAATGTGTTCCTTGTGTCCGCTGTGGAAAAGGATGGCACCCAGATACACAACCGAAATCAATTCATGGGTCCATTGGTGATTATGATCAATGGAAATCAGTTTATATTGCAAAGGTTATACCTCACAGTTGGTATAATCAAAAGAAAGCACCATACTTATTCTGCTGGCAAGATTTCCAAAAACCAGATATTCGTATGATGGATGAAACACAAGCACTAAATGGTGTCCAGCAAATTATGGATATTTACCCAGATGTTGGTGCTTGGATAACATTGGAATTCCTCCAGACTGCTCTTAATTTAAAATGGATCAAAATGATCTCTTTAGCCACACATTTACTTGAACACAGACAATGGTGGTTTACACCTGGTGGCCATCTAATATCTATGTCTGATACTGATACTGATACTGATACTGATACTGATACTGATACTGATACTGATCAGTATCTGACGGATTCTTCTGCACTTGGTACGAGAGTCGATTTACCACTACCTGCTGAAAACGGACCGTTTTGCCCACCCAAATATCTATCTTCGCTTGATCATCAAGCAGCCACAATCAATATTGATCGCGGCATTGATGATTGGGTGAGTAAATGTGATGAAAACGACCGTGAATCACTCACGGTGTTATTGAGTCGAGCACTTGCATGCTCACTGGCACAATGGAGTATTGAAGAGTGTGAAAGCTTTCACTGTGAAGAACACCGACGTATCCTGGGTATTATAGCTCATGACGACAAACACTCATGGACTTCTGTTTATACGACACCGTTTAGCCCAACAGTGTATTGGCACTCACAATTTAGTGCAAAATATTGCACCCGTTGCCAACAATGCAAAGAACCCAGCGACTATTTACAAGAAAAAACTGCAATACGCACGCCATATGAAGAAGTATTATACAGAGCAATATCGATACGGCGGCGGAAATTACGTGGTGTCTTCTACTGTGCAATTCGTATCGCAGTTCTTATTTACAGGGAACGTAGTTATATTCCAGGCCAAGGGTGGAGATATTTTAAAGCACTCAATGACTTCAATGAACATAAAGATTCATTCCAGAAAAATCGACATTTATTTCTATGACCAGATGCGAATAAGCCCCATTATGATAATGAATAACCCAAAAATTACGATGATAGTTTCAATGGTAACTTGGTCGGCTTTCCCACTTTGAAACTTATTTTCTACTGTGAAACGCAATGGTTTCTTATCATCTAAAACAAAATGATCATTTTGCCACGACAAGAATATCTTATTGATTGCAATCACATGATGAGAATAAGAGAAGTCATGATTATTGTAACCAAATGTCTTGAAATCTCGTGTCAAATAAATTCCTCCAAATGGTGGCGGAGATTGAGCTGTTATTGTTTCTGGTCGAAATAGTAACTGATTCTGATCCCAGATAATACTGCCAAATTGTCCTTTGTGTAAAGTTATTAAAACAACCGCAGTACACGTGTAATTAAGCGTCAGAAATGCCACCGTATCACTATCGTCATATGCTGTTTTAATTGTAACATGATCATTCTTATCGACAACTAGATATCCCTCAGATGCTTTGAAAGTCCCAGCATGAGATGTGTAAAATTCACTGAAATTTTGCTCAATATCCATCTTAATTAGAATGCGTAACAAATTTTAAATATATTTTCGGAAAATGATACTGTGATACCAATATTGATAACCACCATACGAAAAATTGATTGACGTTAAGTAACTGGATATATATATTTATATCAAAATGGATCTGGCATCAACACTGAGGCAGATTTACGAACCAGTAAATGTCAAGTCATTTGGTTGTATCCATCACATTTACCCAGGAAATGATAAAAACGGATTTCCCAGAGGTCAAGTATATTTGCCAGAAATAATCTCATGTCTCGGAGGGATTGCAGAGATCAGAAATTGGACCCTTAAGTTTCTAGGAGAAGACGGCGTTTCCGTCTATGACAAAGATAACAAGATTTTAGGCACAATTCTTATTCACTCTTTCTAGAATATTATGTATTCTCATATGAATAATACTTTGTATACTTTCAAATCTAATATTACTGATACATAAATAAATTGATATGCATCAATAATATTAACTTTATCAAAATATTTGTATAATATATAATATATTATATAGCATGTCAGATCTCAATACATACCAGCAAATAAATTTACAAAAACCCAACCCCTTCACAGTAAGACCTCTACCTTCCTCATTCAGATCAAATGAGCTATTATTAACTGATCATAAAATGAGGGTTCAATCCAGAGTAGCCATTGAGGATGTGGGTTTGACACAAACCAGCACTTTTGTCTCCCCAATGCACCTTAATCCTGGGTGGAAATGGAAATAATTATAGATTGATGACGATTGACCCATGACCCATTTCTGGATAGATAATGAGTCTCTTGTTTTGACTAACAAGTAGATATTTCTCAACACCTGGCACCGGATCACCAAATTGATCATTAAATCCTATTTTTTCACCAATAATTATCTTACCTGACTTATCCATGAATTGTTTATAGACTGCACGTGTCACATCAATATACTTTTTTGCCCCATAGTATACTTTGAGTTGATTTCTTTTCATGGATAACTCACTATCTTGTAACCGACACGAATGTTCGTCGAATGAATTATAATATGTAACTGTTCTGACTTTGTCATTTACTGATATGTTTGCTGACCCCCGTGTCATCTTAATTTTTCTATACCATTCGTATGATTGAATTGGATAATGGTTGCAATGTAATTGTGATTTAGACAATATCTCTTCACTGATACATTGGAAACATTTGTCATTACCAGAACCGGTGATCAGGTTCATATCACTGGTTATTTCTTTGCCTGGTAAATCATTGAGAGTTGCACAATGTATACTCATTTTAGATAAATAACGTGTTCTAATAATAGTTTTTGTCAGGATTTTTTCACCATTTGTCATCCCATTAGTTTTAACATGATTATATCGCGTTCTCATAGTAAAATGATCCACACATCCATTCGGTTGTTCAATATATCCACTGGAACCATATATTTTCCATGGAACGTATATCTGTGATATATCATTCGGTAATGATTTTAAGAAACTCACAATCGTTTTATGTTGGTCACGACTGTAAATAAATTCATCTAAGTCTACAACCATGACCCATTCTGATTCTTTCTTCAATTTATCTAAATAATATCCATTATAGTGTGCTATCTGCATATGTGTACGATTATCACAGTGCAGGTCAATTAAATTTTCTTTTTTATATGGGTCAAGTATTTGTTGATATTCGTCAGTACTGTCATTATCAATCAGGTAAAAATGATCTACTCCCTCCATCAGGTAATGTTCTAGCCACTCTTTCAAAATATTTGATTCATTTTTAAATATAGCAACGATCGACAAATAATATTTCATTTATATTTATTTATTTACTTATGGAATACTATTTTAATATTTTTAATGTTCCTAATATTTCGATATTTTACAAAAGTATTCGTCGGCGATTTTGTAGCGGTAAAACATCTGGTACATTCCACAGAGGAGTATTTGAGTTCTTCGTCAACATATCATACTTTTTCTCATTCGTCACATACTGTTTTGTGACATATGGCGCATTATGGGTCGGATATGTAATTGTTCGAGTATACGCTATTGGTACATCAAATTTTCTAATAAACATACCGGTGTAAATTGACGGATTATACAATTCAACCGATCTGGATTTATATGGCGTCTTGAGTTTTCGACTCATATTATATATTAGATATACATAAATAACTTCATCTAAATGACATTATTGAAATACATGACCAATGTACTTATAAATTGTGTAACAACCTAAGATGATTGCAATAACTGATGGTACAGGTATTTTCCCTATATTAAATGGAACCTGATATTTACGTTCCATTTCTGGATGTTTGTATCTGAGAATTATAACTATCAGATTAACTATAATAAAAACAATTAATATCAATAAATCACCATAGATTGCTGTTGCGCCTATGTTTTTAAAAATAGCGATGAGTATAATTGACATGATAACTAATACAATAATCGAAAGATATGGTGTCTTATGATGCTGATCCATATCAGCTTGTCCATAATTTTGATTTATATGAGAGAAAAATGAGTGCATGTATCTGGATTCAGATACGCTTGATACGAGTAATGTATCGCTTAATGATATAATTGCCAAAATAATGAATAAAATATAACCGTATGATCCAAACATTTTCTCGGTGATGGTAGCTAATGGTGTCGTGGTCTGACTTAATTCAGTAGAATTAAGAACGAATAGGGCGGCAAAAGCGACCAATGTATAGATAATTGTCACAATAATCACCGTATAAGTCATCGATTTACCGATGGTCCGCCCAGGATCAATAGTTTCTTCACTAAAATTAGTCATATTATTGAAACCCAAATAGGCAAACAACGCAATAAGTGATGCTGTTGATAATCCATAACTATCTCCATTCTGCACACTAAATATCGGCTCAGTCGGCGAATATTTTGTGAAACATATAATCACAATCAGAAATATAACGACCAATTTGATATACAACATCGCATTACTGACATTGACTGATAAACGAATACCGAGATAATTAAAATAATTCAACGCGATAATACTCATTATTGCCAATATTTGCACATTTATTCCGAACAATTTAGACAGATAATTACCCAATCCTAACGCAACTGTCGATATGATAAAGATATCAGAAATTAGTATACATATACCCATTATATGGGCTATTTTATCATTCGTCACGGATCTGATATAATCTGCTTCACCCATATTGTTTTTAAAAATACTAGATAACTCACCATACCCCATAGCAGTCAACAACCCGATAACACCTGCTAACACAAAGGATAACCACACTAAATTCTTGCTATATTTGGCAACATCATCGATTAAGACAAAAATACCTGATCCTATTGTCATACTCAATCCCAATAAAATCAAATCTTTGGTGGTTAACACCCTCTTATACCGTGTATCAGTTGAAGCAACATTCATAATAATAGACTGTAACTATATGTTATACAGATAAAAAAACGCTTCAATGTAATTTATGTAAAAATATTTCCACATATTCCTTATATAATTAATGGCACAACAAGTTTGCCCCAAACTACAACATGTCACTGACTTGATGATTCTATTCGATGTCGAGATCCAACCGTTTCCTATTAGATTAGTCAATAGTTGTAGTGATGCAGTTATTAGCATATATGGCTTACCAGAAGGAATATGCTACAATCAATCAGATCATTTAATCCATGGTAAACCACATTCCCTCGGGCATCATGGTATCGCCATCTCTGCTAGAAATGACATAGGGTTTGACCTTACCGGATTCAATATTACTGTTATCAATTATCAACAAATAACAGCATGTTTAAAACCCATTAATCATCAAACTATTCAATTGGGTAATTTGATTGACCCTATCCGAGTGGAATTTGATGACCCTTCTGCCGAAATAGTCGTTGATGGTTTGCCCACCGGCGTCGAATATGATCCATTCATTAACTGCATCCATGGACTCCCTGACACTCCAGGTGAGTACAGAATCTCCGTGCGTGCTATTAATAAATATAGTTCTACGTCAATTATTCGATTTATGATCAATGTTGAGGGAATCATAAGTCCATCACTTGAATTAAATGTTTCAGTGGAGGAGATAAATGTTGATAAAAAGTATCATTTTCATTGTCTGGAAGATCAAATCATTTACACATTTACTGTCAAAAATACTGGAAATGTCCCACTATATAATATTCAATTAAAAGACACAAAGTTAGGAAAAATTACCTCAAAAACCCGAATAGCTTCAAATGCATCCACTAAATTCAAATATCAGTATCAAATTAACTCAAATGATTTTAATCGTGGATCGATTAACATCAATACTGTTGCTTCTGGAGAAACATTTTCCAATATTAAAATAATGACACTACCTATATCACACATCATTCAAATTCGAGGTCATGATGATAACTTATTATATACAAAGATCATTAAGACTGATTATTACGCAAAAGAGGTTAAATATACTCTAATGACAGCCAATTGTGGCAATGACACAGTACAAGATATCAAAATGTCAGATGCAAATGGAACTGAGATAACACTAGACAAGAATAAACTCAACCCAAATGACAATATATTCGCAACAATTCAACATAAACTAAAGCATAATGAAATAAACACCGAACCTAATCAGGAACTGACAATTATGGGTCGCTTGACAAGCGGTGTGATTATTGGGAACAAATATCAATATATATGCAAACCTGACAACAAACTTCCCATCTCATTACAGTTATATAGTAATCATTATGTCACAGATATACATAGTAATATTACATTTGTAGTACAATTGTGTATGAAAAAAAAAATCAGCAATCCTCAGCCAATAAAAGGTATCATTAAATTTTATGATGGTATTAAGTGTCTCGGAAAATCAAGTGTATCTGATAATATAGCATCATTAAATGTATCCGATTTAAACATAGGTTCACACAGTATCTATGCTGCATATCAGGGTGATGATAACTATACGGCAAATGGATCGAATATTTTGACAGAATTCGTTGGTGATGAGAAATTGCTCACAAGTGAGCAATTATTATATATCAAAAATCACATCGACAAATTCAAAAAAAATGAGACCACCGCGAATATATTGGCAAAACAACATAAGCAAAGATAGATAACTAAAAATGATCAGTTTATTGCCATAATTATTATCAACTATCACAATTCACATGCCGATCATAGATTGTGACACTATTATAACTTATGGATGTTTCATTCCTCGGAATGAATGGAAAACACATGTGGAATCACTATTTCACAATGGGGATATATATGATAGCCATATTGCTTACGAATTAGGGACTTTATGTCATATTGATGATATAAAATTTGAAATTGTCAAAGAAGATGAGACAATCTGTGCGATCTATGTCTATACACATGTCAAGCATGATAGTTGCAATGATGATTCTTCATCATACATCTATAAAAATAGTCATGATGATCTCCATCATCTTTCTACACCCATTGATTTATCAAGTTTAACATATACTATGGATAACATTATTGCTGCTACTCAATGCTTAACAACTGCATCAATTAAACCACAAATACGTCTATTGTCTTATGCATATTATTAGCTAATGCAAATTTCCTGAAATTTTCGAACAAAGTAACACGGATCCACGATATTTAGTCCAATTTAACCTTGCAAGTCGGACAGGATTTCTGATGATTCTGCCATGATTTTAAACACTTTGAATGGAACAAATGCCCACAATTCGTGTAAACCCATTCACTTTCGAGGCAATGACATACACCACCCTCCATATTTGTCCCAAATATCCATGACTTAAAATAGTTGGAATATCTCATGTATATTGCTTTTACATAATGCATAATACCATCTAATTTTAATTTCATTGAATGAAAACGCTCTATAGAAGTACTCTGTATTGTAAATAAAAACTTGAATCGCGGCTTTTGGCGATTATAATAATCCCATAATCTGTTTTTAATTGAGTCATATTGTTGATACATTGTGGTGATACATTCATCCACTTTATAATTCATTTCACGCGTTAGTAATAACCATCTCAGCGTACATACACTACCACATATCGCATGCCAAATAGAGTAGATTATCAAGAACATTTGTAATAAATTCGATTACATTTGACAAAATAATCATCAATTTTTATAACGTAACATACCCATTGTTATCTGTCAATTTCGCTAATAAATCATATCGTTTATAAATATCATCTAATGTTATTGTTGATATATCAACAACCGACTGATAAAGCTCTATATCGAAAAATTGACATCCATAATGATTTGATGAAAAACCTACTGGATTTTCGATGATCTCTTTGAATTGAATATTTTCTCTAACACGTAATTTGTGTACTTTATGAAATGACTCATACAAACAATGATTATAATATATGGCCATGTGTTGATCAGTATCGAACATAATAACTACAGGCTGTGTAAGATCAAGATTCTCTTTGTTAACTTCTATCCACCCTTTTTCTGCTGCACCGGTCAATAAATACATCAACGCATAAGCGGTTACATAACATTGTGTTTTGATATCGACAAGATCCCCTAAGCTTTTTTTATTTTGAACAATCCATTGCGGGCAATAGATTGTGTTAAAAAACTTAATATTTAATTTACGAAATGTCTGAACAACAACGGGTAATGTGTCCATTGTTTATGATAAAATTGCCTTAAAATAAATTCAACATGATCAATTTTATTTATAACGATCCAAGTCATTATCTAAATAGGAAACATTTTATAGATATCTACCACAATACATATAATATATGTATTTGGATATTGTTGAAACAAATCGATCAATTATCATCGATGATCCGGCCATCACATACCCTTTTCCGTTAGATAATTTTCAAAAACAATCACAATACTATATACAACAGGGAGAAAATGTCCTAGTTACGGCCCATACATCTGCTGGGAAAACTGTTGTAGCAGAAATGGGTATTATGTTTGCTAAAAAAAGGGGTAAAAGAGCATTTTATACATCACCTATTAAAACATTATCGAACCAAAAATATGCTGAATTTTCAAAAAAATTCAATGATGTCGGATTATTAACAGGTGATATTAAATGCAACCCTGACGCACAATGTGTGGTAATGACCACCGAAATCTTGCGAGATATGTTATTTAAAAAAGACCAATCATTCATAGATAACTTGGATTGTGTTATTTTTGATGAAGTTCATTACATCAACAATGTTGAACGAGGACACGTTTGGGAAGAATGCATCATCAAAATCCCAAAAGATGTGACTATGATTATGTTATCAGCAACCATCTCTGATGCAGATAAATTTGCTGAATGGATCGGTTCAATAAAACAAAAAAAGATCCATTTAATCACTACACCCTGTCGACCTATTCCACTTAATCATTACGTATATGTTAATGATCAATTATTATTAATTTATGATCAAACACACTGTTTTAACGAACAAAATTACAAAATATTCCACAGTCACTATCGGCAAAATAATTCACCTGTTAATCATCTAAACACGTTTGTACAATTCCTGCTTGCTAAACAACTTAATCCCACAATTTTTTTCATTTTCTCAAGGAAAAAATGTGAACAATACGCAAATACGATTAATATTGTATTAAATACGCCTGAAGAACAACAAAAAATACAATTAGAATTTGACGAATATCTGGCGAAACATACTATTGACAAGAAAATACTCGATAAAGTGCCACAAATTATACAAATGAGAAAAATTGTTACCAACGGTGTGGGTACCCACCACTCTGGATTACTCCCAATTTTAAAAGAAATAGTTGAGTTTTTTTTCTCAAAAGGATATATCAAAGTATTATTTGCCACAGAAACTTTTGCTGTTGGTGTCAATATGCCGACAAGAACTGTCATATTTACAAATATCAAAAAATATTGCAATAATGATGACCAGCCACGCTTATTAAATTCAGATGAATATTTACAAATGGCTGGACGGGCTGGACGAAGAGGCCTTGACCCACATGGTAATGTGATACATTTATTCTTTAACAAACCTTGTTCTTGTGACCAAATGAGACAATTATTATTGGGGAATAATTCGCCAATTATATCGAAATTTAAAATTAATTATGCCTATATCCTTAAAACTTCATCAAATGAGCAAGATAATGTAGCTGATTCATCCTTTTTATCCCATCAACAAAACGACATAATCCAAAAAATTATTGCTGACCAGGATACCTTATCGAAAGGTATAAGTTTAATAAAACAGACGCTTAGTGTTTTTCGATTAACTGATAACCAACTGAAAACCATAGGAGAAATTATTCGTTTGGAAGAGCGTCTAAATCAATCGAACGATCTTGATAAGCAAAAACTGTTCCTCATTCAAAAAGATGTTGGACATCTAAAAGATCAAATTTATTACGCAATTAACGGGCGAAAATTAGAAACCATCAAAACATATCTGAGAGAAATAAATGAGATTAATGATGTACTTACACAGATGGCTGACAAGATTCTTCACAACAAGGGATATATTGCGACACAATTACATCAATGTTTAACTGAATTATATGAAATGGGTTATGTTATTTCAAATACGGTATTAACTTATGAAAATTTGACAATCAAAGGACGTATTGCTGCACAAATTACTAATGCCAATTCGATCTTATTAACCGAATTAATTATTCAAAAAAAACTTAATGGTCTAGATAAACTATCAATCGCAGCAATTTTATCAATTTTTTGCAGTGATGCAGTGACACCAATTGATCACATGAAATTATTAGGATCATATGGGCACATCGTTCATTGGGTCTATGACCTAGCCAAAAAATATTGTGCCAAATATAGTACATTTGCCAGAGATTTTCAAGAAAAAGGATTGAACACAAACTTCACTAAAATTGCCTATATGTGGGCAAGTTGTACCACATATGCCAATCTTATTCCATATTTGGATACATATGATGGAGATTTTATCAGAAATATGTTAAAATTATCACAAATATGTGATGAGGTTATTAATGTTTGTGAATTGTGTCGTGATGCAGTACTTGAAAAGAATATTATCGACTTGAAATCTATGCTCATGAGAGAAGTCGTGACATTTGATTCTTTATATCTACAGAATTATTGAATTTACACAAATATGATATCAAACGTCAATCAACTAATCACCAAAGTAAGAAATATATGTGTGCCAACATCAATAGATTTGTCTAATCTATCTCTTCTATCTTCGGTCCTCTGTTTTTCTGTGGCTGTGGCTGTGGCTGTGGCTGTGGCTGTGGCTGTGGTTCTTGACCTTGATGTCCCTGAGATTGGTACATTTTCATCATTGTTGGATTGATCTTTTGCTCTATTTCTTCTTTCTTCTGGTCATATATCTCCTTTTCATCATTCTGATGTACATTCAACCAATCGATTGTTTCTTGAACAGTTGTTTCAATCGTTGACTTATCTTCTTGTGACAGTTTATCCTTGATGTCATTGAGTGAATTTTTCAGGTGATAAACATAACTTTCCAAATGATTTTTAGCCTCAATTCTTTCGGTATTTTTACGATCTTCTTCAGCAAATTTCTCCGCATCTTTAACCATTCGATCAATATCATCTTTGGAACGCCGAGAAACGTCTGTCTTAATTGTAATTGACATCTTTTTACCAGTAGTTTTCTCAAGTGCTGTTACATTGAGAATGCTATTTGCATCCACATCATATGTGATTTCAATTTGTGGCACACCACGTGGTGCAGGAGGGATGCCCGAAAAGGTAAATTCGCCCAGTTTATTACAATCTCGCGTCAATTTACGTTCACCCTCAAATACACAGATAGTACACGCTGGCTGATTATCTGAGTAAGTCGAGAAGGTGTTAGTTTTCTTGGTAGGAATTGTTGTTCCACGTGGGATCATTGGAGTCATAATTTGACCAGCAGTTTCAATTCCCAGAGTCAATGGGGTTGCGTCTAAAATAACCAAGTCTGATAAGACTTTATCCGTGTCTCCAGCCAATATAGCTGCTTGAACTGCAGCACCATATGCCACAGCTTCGTCAGGATTGACAGACATATTTAACTTTTTCCCATTAAAATAGTCCGATAAAAGTTCCCTGACTTTCGGAATTCTTGTTGACCCACCAACAAGAATAACTTCATCAATCTGAGTCTTATCAAGACGCGCCGTTCTTAATGCGTCATCAATCGGATCAATCGTCCGACGGAAAATTGACATACACATCGATTCAAACTTGGCTCGTGTTAGAGGAACATGTAGATCATATGCATCATAGATACTATCTATTTCAATATCAGTCGAAATTTGACTCGAAAGAGTCCTTTTTGCTCTTTCACATGCTGATTGTATCCTTCTACGAGCTCTCGGATTAGTTGAAAGATCGACATTATACTTCTTTTTAAATTCTTCCAAACAATAACTTGTCAAAATATTATCAATATCTTCTCCACCAAGATGGGTGTCTCCGCTGGTGGCTTTAACCTCAAATACACCCTCGGATTGGTTTAGAACCGTGATATCATGCGTACCCATGATTGTTGTTATCGATGGGCTCTTTATCCCATCTTCTATGAGTTTCCCCATAGATCAGACTATATCTTCACCATTATTATTATGGTGCTCTGCATTCGTGGATATTTCACCATGGGATACATCCTTTAGGCTACTTTATCTAGTCGTTGAACCTTCAACTCCTTTCAGAGTTGCTTGGCTGCGGATTGTCAATTTAATCATAACTATGTTGTTCTCTCTACAATATTGTTGTAATAATGCCCTGTGTTTGGTTATTGCACCTGTATCAATATTTGATCACTTGCTAAAATTATCTGGACTCTTCATCGCCCAGGTATTTTCCAATTAATTCTTCTCCATTTTACATTTTGTACAAATTTTCACAGGCATTTTATGTAATATCGTGTATGTGTCTCTTTATATAGTTATGATTACATCTCACAACCTTTTTACTATATCCAAGTGGTTAGCTTGGCCCCCATCCATGTCACCATGATGGGTTAGTAGTTGGAGTTTTACGAGTTTCCCGCAATTAGCAGAGTTCCTTGTCACATGAGGATGACAAGGGAGGTCTTCCGCCTCAGGAGGCAGTACATTGTTTACCTCCGAAGTCAAATATGAGTATATTCCTCTCAACTGCATCTTTTTGTTTATCAAGCCCATACGCAAGGGCTGCAGCAGTTGGTTCATTAATGATCCTCATCACATTGAGATGTGCAATGATACCAGCATCCTTTGTAGAATTACGCTGTGCATCGTTGAAATATGCTGGAACGGTAATTACTACACCATCAACTTTCTTGCCAAGATAAGCCTCAGCTGTTTCTTTCATTTTTGTTAAGACCATTGCTGATATCTCTTCTGGTGCGAAAAGTTTAGTTTCATCCATATATTTGACCTCTATTGTTGGTTTATCAATTCTTGAAATGACTTTAAATGGCCAGTGTTTGATATCACTTTGCACAACAGAGTCACTAAATTTTCGACCGATTAATCGTTTTGCATCATATACAGTATTGGTTGGATTCATAGCAACCACATTTTTGGCTGCATCACCAATCAAACGATTGGTCCCATCGAAAGAAACATATGATGGTGTCGTCCGATTACCCTGATCATTTGCAATAATTTCGACTTTACCATTGGCCCAATAACCAACACAACTGTAAGTTGTACCCAAATCAATACCGATAACTACTTTATTCTTATCCATCGCGTTATATATGTGTATAAATATAACGTGATATTACATTCAATTGATGCCAACTTATCAATTTTTCGGCAAATTATTATTTATAAATTTATAAATTTATGATTATTTTAACCAATTATTTGGGCACCGTTCATCATGTGGATGATACAGACAATATTTTGATGAATTCTCAAAATATTTTGATTGTTGTTCAGCATTCTTGAAATGGATTTGAAATTTATCATAATATGGATCACAATACTTATTTTTAACCAGATTAAATCCTGGTTTCGCGGTGTATGCATTCAATTGAGATGTTTGACATCGATATTGATCACATTGTTTATATTTGTCAAAATGGTCACCATATTTCCACCATTGATAGACACTATATGGTGCATAATTAGCAACAGGTTTGTCAGTTAAATTAAAGTTGGTAAATGATGATAACTCTCGAGTTCTTTTCTGGTCTGAAAAGAGTTCAGTAATTTGCGGACGCATCACGAGGCAAATGAACAAGAAGATTATAATGATAGTGAGAATTAATATGCGCGAGTTCATTGATTTCTATATTATTGAGACACATTTAATTTGACACAAGTATTATTTCTAATTCCATGCCTTCCTCACCAATCTTTTTTATCTCAATCACCTTTTCAAATGTTTAAAACTACTCAGGTGTTGACATTAACATGGGATCCCTTATGGTGATTTATCCTCAATTGATGTACTCAGTTATCACTTGTTCTAATTTAGAACATTGTTCCAACCCTTTCACTGTGATTGATAAATGTTTGCATTATTTTCTAATTCTGTACCTTCCTCCACGCATTATTCTTTTTCCACTGTAAGAAATCATATATGTCCACCCTTCCAACAATTGTAGCTTTTAATTGGTTAATAAATTCACCCAGAGCCGTCTCAGATCGTATATATCCATTGTGACGCATAAGATCCAATACTGTCGATTGTCGATAGTAATTAATCAGGAAATAAAATTGTAGTGCATACAACGTACACAAATTGCTCTGCCCTTGGATTCCTACTGCACACCAACCACTTGGTTGTATGCTAAAACAGTTACCAGGAACGAAATGATCGTACAATGACATTATATATTGTTCTAAATTAACACCCTCTCTAAATCCTGAATTGTATAGATATACTTGATCGCTTTCATGGATAACTAACGTTGTGTGTGAATCGATTGGTGGTGATTGTTTGTTCTGACATTTAATAAAAATTAATGGATATGAAAATCTCACTTTTCCCGACGGATTGCCAACAAATGATTGATAAATATCTTATATACATATTCATCGGTTGAATACTCCATGTCATACTGCACATGATTTAGCATTGAAGGATCAATACCCTCCAATTTCGTGTCCATTATGCCATTTGATTCGAATTTTTCGTCATCTAAATATATGATATTCAAGTTCATTGGGATACATGCCGCACTAAATGACCAATCATCTACATATTTTTCACGATTAACGTGCAATGTAATGAAGAATTAGTCCTAGAATGAGAATTGATAAAATTATATAAATCAGACAATTGTTTCGCAGAGTACGTTTTGGCAGGTTGTTGAGCCATCTTCTATATTATTGCAAAATAAATTATTTGTTATGTTGGTTTCGTTCAACATGAATATATTTCTTATCTCATAAACATTATCACTTAATGTTACATTGTTTATGGGATAATAAAATAATATATCTATGTGTGCTACTTATTTAATCATCTGAGATAATTCTCAGATATGTAACATAATATGGGATTAATCCCATATTGTCTTCTAATATCTTGATAAGTTCATCAACATCGCGGCCTTCTGAATTTACCAAATAATAGCGCCGATTATGATTATCTGCTGCAATATATTCATATGTTGGTGGATGTCCCCATGTAACCCCGCTCAAACTACCCCTCAATTCTTGCTCATTACTTTTCATGGAATCTACTGATTGCCAAATAAGCGGGTATAGAGCAACATAATTCTCATATATATATATATATATATATCACCTTCAGGTGGATAGACTCGAACAGGGGAGATTTGATACTGATTTTGATTACAGATCAATGTGTTGTGGAATTTTTCCTTGATTTTCTCAATTACTTTCGAATCAGCTTCGAGGAGATAAAATGAATCTGTTGGTACATCCTTATCATATGATGTAACAATATGAATGTCTACATTAATTTGTGATAATATACATTCTTTTATGAGGTCTCCCACGTTTTGAAATTCCGACCCATTCATACTTGTCTGGTCAATAGGTTTAGAGGGTGTCCAGAAATACGATCTTCGTTAAAAAGATTAAAATAATTTGTATTTTATATTCTTGCTTAAAATCAGATTCAATGTTTGATTTTAAGAGATTATTCGATAGTTTCTCAAAATTATCCTCAACCAAATTCTATAAGGATACGTTTGATCACTTAAAATCTATCTTCATTCAGCGGATTTCAGATGTGATTGAACAGCACAAAAAGCAACATGTGGTAGGAAAAGAACCATTGATTTGAAGCAAGTCCTCAATGGTATGTTTTTTATTGCTGATAATGGTATGAAGATGTCCTACATTAAAGACCAGTTCGGGATTGCAAAAAGCACATATTACTATTATTTTAATTTGATTGCTAAATACCAAATACTAGAACAACTGTATCGAGAATTGATTGTTGAACCTACTACCTTAGGTAAGAATGATTTCGTAATTACTGATACATTCACTGTGAAATCCATGGACGGATCACAAGGATTAGGAAGAAACCCAACTGATCGAGGAAGAAATGACTCAAAGTGTCTTTGATCTGTGACCAAAATTTAGTCACGCATGCCGTACATGTGGTTGGTGTTCACATTCATGATGCTCAAATCTGACCAGAGACCATTGATGTATCCATGACAGATCTGACTGGTTTGAATTGTTTGGCTGATTCAGGATCTGCGGCCTGCAGATCTATTGACCAGATAGAGCACAAACATAAGATACATCTCATCTCAAAACCAAAAAGAACAAGATCTCCCTCATAGATGAGTCATCACCGACCAACCGAAGAAGCGACTATGCTCAATCACTATCGTAATCGAATTGAGCGATTGAATGGTAATATTAGAGGGTTTAAAGGACTGATGATCAAATACACATAGACCATTGATTCATATCGGACATATTTGTATTTAGCATTACTATGTATCACATGTTATCAATTGTTCGTCCATAAGTAAACATCCACAGATTATCTCATGTGGTGTCACTTTTGTGTTTCAAGTTTATAGAAAATATAAAAATACCTATGGATCATAATAAAATATTTATTTTTCAAATCATCAGATACTACATTGATAGATATGACTCAAAAATGATTTACTGGAAAGAATAGTCAATCACTTTTGAATTTTTTACCAATGTTGTATTTCTGGACACCCTCTTATAGAATTTGGTTGAGGATAATTTTGAGAAACTATCGAATAATCTCTTAAAATCAAACATTGAATCGGATTTTAAGCAAGAATATAAAATACAAATTATTTAATCTTTTTAACGAAGATCGTATTTCTGGACACCCTCTTAATTAGCCAAATTAAGTAATCACACTACAAATGATTCTATTTTGGGAAACAAGTGGACGATATGGTGAGTTTAGTAATTTTTACCCCTGTTCCTTTAAGGATGACGATGGCTGCATCGATAGATGCAGTGAGCAATATTTTATGATCCAAAATTAAATATATTTGACCCAGATAATCATGAATTACTCCGTCAAATGCTAAGGGAAACAAATCCTAAAAATCAAACAATTTGGGCGACAAGTCAAAGGATTCGACGGAGATCAATGGGATCAAGTTAAATATGGAATTATGTCACAGGCAGTGACTTATAAATTCACACGGAATCCTGAATTGATGAATTTATTGCTATCCACCGGTGACCAGTTAATCGCGGAAGCTTCGCCATATGACCCCATTTGGGGGATTGGTTTGTATGCATCACAAGCAAGAACCCTCGATCCATCACAATGGAAAGGTCAAAATCTATTGGGACAAATTTTGATGGAAATTAGAACAAAATATCGTAAATATCTTTCTGAACGAAACTGTAAATGAGCTGACTCACATTATAAATGTTATCTTTGCTAAAATTAAAAATCCACAAAATATAAATTAACAATATAATGTTTGGCAAATTAGACTTAAAAGATATATTAGGAACTATCAATCTAAATCATAAGTATAAGTTCATCATTAAAAAACGTGAAAAGAGAGAGAAGATACAAGGTAAGATGAAAGCGATTATTGATCAATATCATCTTTCACATGTGCATGAGGAATATATAAGAGCAATTGGTAATGCTGTTAAACATGGTACATGTCCTGTGAAATGTACCATGTATATCGGGAAAAATAAACAGGTCATAATAATAATTCACGATTCAGGTCTTGGATTTGATTACAAAGATATCGTTCATAAATTCAAACATGGTCAAAATATTTCCATCATCGAGTCTGTGGAACAAAAAGTTATGCACATAATGATAATTTGTTGGTTGATTGGGCAGACCAAGGTAGTAAATTTATTCTTTATTATCAATGAATTTTATAATTAGAAAATATGAAGAAAAATTATGTTGAAAATCTCCCGTTGGAGATAATTAACCAATATCAATCAGTGGCTACTAATGTTTTCAATTGTGCTATCCATAACCAACATAACATTTACATAATTCATGGACCTCGATTGGAACAAGAACACAAAGAAAGATTACCAATCTTTAGTGAGAGTTTTTCTGAACAAAATTATTACATACCCTAAAAAGAAATGATTCATATCCGTAATAATAAAACAAATGGGTCAGTTATATTGACCGGATTATGTAAAATACTGCGGTTATATGTAATAAAATTAATCATGTTTTAATGAGATATTGTTCCAATATGAAAGTCTATATCAAAAAGGAACAGTTAGTGGTCTTGATGTATTACAATGTCACAAAATTTTTGTTAAGATGCCTTATCATAATTATACCAACATTGAATATGGTGAAAATATTAATTTTCAAGCTGATACCAATGATACATCACAATTGAATGTAATTGGGTCCCTTGATGTCACATCAAATGGATTTGCATTACCAGTTAATCCATTTATAAACATAATTATCACGGAAAAAGGTATAGTTAATAAAAATCGCGGAGAATTCCCAGGTGTATATGTGTGTGAACAGTGAGCTTTTATTGAGGCAATAAAAATGTCTTTTGATTATCGGCCCAATGATCACGATATGATTGTCCAAATATATGATTAATTTCAATGATCTTTGGACCTGTCAATGTGTTATTGTGAAAAGATATGAAATTCCTGCACGTTGACCGACATTGAGGAAACTTTTCGTTGACTAGAAAAGACATATAATCCAATTCTCTCATAAATTTCAAAATTTGTCTGTATATATTCATATCTAAATGTGCTTTCCACGAAATGATCGGTTTATATGTGGCAATTAATTTCGTTGCACCATTCAGTACTTTCAATTCAAAACCTTCCACAGTCAAATGAATAAATGTAATGTCATTAATTATATTATTAATAAATAATTGATCCAATGTTGTACTCATTATTTTATATTTCCCAGAATGTTCATTAAATTCAGCATGTTTTAAGTCATTGTTCGTATAAATAACCCCTATAGTGTTTGAAATAGCAGCTTCAATCACTTTAATATTTTTAACATTATTTAATTCAGATAATGTTCGAATATAACTAATGTTTTCTGTTGACGGATCAATTGCATAAACAGTCCCTTTAATGCGCATTGACCATGGTAAACTGTTGTCGCCAATCCACGCACCTAGATCGACTATATTTCTATGGATATCAATAATCTGATCATTCATCAGATATTTAATAAACATTCGGAATAATGGCTCACAACTTCCACGGGTGGGGAACATTTGATAATATCGATGTAAAATATGATTATTTTGAGGAATTGTGATCATAGCATCTTCAATTTGATAATGACATCCCGCTGAAATTGGTGATTGTATTAGATTGAGTATCTTTGACGACACATGTTTTTTGCCGAATTCAGTGAAATGAAATTGATCTGTCAACATTTTCGGTATCCCATGTTCTTTGATTGCGACATTCCAATCATAAAAAATTACATCATTGAATTGTTTTACACATTCATTGATCCGGTGAATTATCTCATTTCTATAAGCTAATATATGTGAAACATTGACATTTTCATGTTCCCCTTTAATCACACTTCCTTCAAAAAATGTGATTGGTGGCAACAAAATAATTGGACAATTAATCATTGTCTTAATTTTTCGCACATTATCAATTGTTTCTTCAAGTGTTTCTGAAATGAAATCATAATCAGTCATTTGATAAGAACCTTCAATTTCATACGGGAAAATGAATCCGCTCTTTTTGTGGATAATTTTTTTTGTGGAACACAATTCAATCACAAGAAAGTCATAATCCAAATCATATATGACCATTTTCCCACCGTGCTTCAGAAAAACATTCTTGTAGATAAATGCATCATGAATATCTGTGTATAATCCAGTCTTAATTAAAGATAAGTTTTGCAATACATCACTTGATGTGGTTGTATATCCTAATGGTCTAACATTAATGATAAATTGATCATTTTGATAAACATATGGATATTGTGTTGATATTTGCTTGAAATTCCCAAATTTATAATCATCTATACGACACGTACCAAAAACACCTATTTTTTTCTTTCTCGTCAGTAGATATGGGAAAATCTTTTTAAATTCATCAGTATGATATAATTCTTTGATCGTATTAAATGTGAAGCTTAGAATATGTATCTCTTTTTCCGAATAAAATTTACTTTTGAGTTGCCCCTCATCATAATATAAATGTTGTAAACCTGACATAGTTGCGTGAGTAATACCTGTGGAATCCCATTGAGCTAAACCGTTTAATGTGTGCGGACAACATGTATTACCCAAAATATTGATACCATTCAAATTACCTTTTCTATGGACATAGACATAATAGTTGAATAAATCTTGCAAATCATATCGCAAAATTAACTTTTGCTGTTTGATAACATCTAAGATGTTCATTAATTGACCATATAGTTCGATATTCAATTTCCAAAAATTCCCCTGTATGTAATTCTTTCTTGGAACATAATAAGTACTATTGTTTGTGAATAATGTATTTCGATTCAAACTACAACCACCGTTTTCGACAAACACATGAGACAACGAGTCCATATAGGAAATATTATTGGTTATAATTGTATCCAAATCAATCCAAATAAAATTTTCGTCGAATTCATCATACAAATCTTTGTAGACATTAATTTTATTGTAAGACAAATTTAACCATTGATCATCATACATTTTATCCACTGTTTTGTCATAATAATCACGATATGTCACCGATGTAGCACAAAAATCAACAATGAAATTCGTATAGACAATCAATTGATACTGTTTCACATAATGGTCAAGTGATTTGATCATTATTTGCAAAACTTGTGTTAACGTCTCTTGACTGTGTCTTTTGATGTCCACACAAAAAGTAAAAAATTTCATCAATATATGGATGTTATATATTGATGAAATTTTATATACTTGGAGATCATATCAAATATGATCTCCTTAGAGAAACTTGAGTGACACGCAGCTTTCATAGTCTTCTTATTAAGCTTTTGTAGTACGTAAATCGAGATGACTAATAATCTTACGCTGATGTTGACTATCGGACAATTGATAAATATGTGTGTTCCATGCCATTATATCATAATCATCCAATAATTTATTAGGATCATATTTACCTTCCAATGTATTGTTAATTAAATAATTAACTCCTTTCAAATAACTATTCTGTAAATTATGCGCCAATTTACGTCCAAATTGATCCTTATTTTCTGTTACTGCTTGCTGAAACTCATTTTGGTATGTAATTTTGGATTTTTTGTGATCAATTGAAAAACTCAATTCGTCATTGAGATTTTTATAAATTTTCTCAATTAGGCGACAATCCCCTGATAAATCAGATAGAGCACAATCTTTGATGTAATCGATAGCTTGATCAAAGTCACCGAGACGATCTGTCAACATATCCAAATAATCATCATGATTAGTCACACAAATGACATTCAATATCTGATTGATTTGCGTCGGCTTTTTATTGGCCAATCCATCGATTTTCTGATTAAGTTTTTCATCTATCTCTTTTAATTCTGATTTCAATTCTTTAACTTCAATTGAGTCTGATTTCAGAGTAAAATCCTTAACTTCCCTTAATTCTGACTGCAATTCATTAATTTTGGAAATCAATGTTTGATATCTTGGATCAACATTTATTGATGTCGTTGAACCATGCACATTTTCTTGGTGTTTCTTCATATTACAGATTCGTGTGAAGACTTTCTGACAAATAGGACAACAATTTTTTTTATTGATACGATCGGGTGCATGAATTGTTTCTAGATGTACTTTCATATTATCCGATCTTGTGAAACCTTTGTGACACACAGGACATACATATTGTTTCTCCATCAAATGGATGTCTTTAATATATGTATATATGTATATATGTGTATATAATCTTCCTGAATTTTTCAGCAGTTTTTCCTGATTTTATATGAATCATTATTAGGTATATCGTTGCGATGTTACGTCTAAAATAATGATAAATATTACTATTTATTTTATTCCTGATTTTCCCTGAATTAGCTAATTATCACGATTGTTAAAATTAGTGAAATCATAATTTGACACATATGGAATTGTTAAATTACGTATTTTCAGGATTAATTTAACAATTTTTAATCTCATAATTTAACAATTTAGAATTATTTCAAAAATGCATATGTCTAATATATGATCACACATATGTATTGAATTCACTAAAATAGGTATAAATTATGAGTATTTTGAAATAATAGATCAATATTTCTATTTATGATATCAATCTATTCATAAAATTTTTATTGTTAAATTATTTGTGTATCGTAAATAATTCAGCTGTGATTTAATTTAGATTTTTGTTAAATTTTATGGTGTTCAACACTTCCAGTAACGATTAAATATTATTTAACAATTTACAATTTTTATGTTTATACTGATCATAAACATCATAAACTAATGATCCTATATACTACTTTATGATGAGCTATTTTTCAGATTATGATAAAATTGTTCATATTATGTTAGTATATGAATCATATATCCCAAAGTACATTCGCTCACGCCTTCCTAAAATTTACTTCTAAAAATATCATAAAATATTTAATCTTTTAATCAACTTAGTTTCAAACCATACTCCGGATCATTTTAGAAAATTTTATGAATTCGTCCAATCAGTGTTTTTCTAAAATTTCATGAGTTTTTTAAAAATTTTAAAATTTTCCAATTTCAAAATTTTTTGAATTTTTAAAATTTTACAAATTTTTTCTTTTAAGTTTTCATCCCAAAATTTCAAAGAAAAATTAAAACAAAAAGAAAATCATGAAATCCAAATCCGTTTTTTAAAAAAATGGTTTTTCTCCAAGAGGATTTTTATAAAATTAATAAACTTTTAAAAATTTTAAATTTTTAAAAGTTTTATATTTGAACCCTTAATTTCATTGGGTATCAATCCATTCATGAATGATCATATGAACCGGGATTACTATTCTTTCAACATATTGATCGTCCCAAGCGAATAAAACTATGGGTACATTATCACCAAATCTCCGAGAGTGACATATTTCAATACGAATTTGGTTATTTTTAGCACAGTGTACGATCCATTGACGTAATTCACTACCTGTTTTAATAGAAAATTTTTATAATCATGGAGTTTGTATAGCTCAATTGTATACATATCATCTTCATAATCTGTACTGACAGAAATTGTAAAAATATCAAGTGTCAATTGTAAAAATATTCGCAAATGCTCATTGTTAAATATAATTAATTCATCATTAATGACTTGAATATTACCTTCGTTCATCTATATATCATTACAAATACTTGGTGAATTCATATTTAAAATGATAAAATTGAAGTGACAAAATTGACATTGTTTATCTTGTGTCATCGAGATTGTATTATCGATGAATAGTGAACAATTGATATTTCTACACCATATGTATGTACTTGAAAATGTTGACAGCAGTGAGGATGAAATTATACGAATTGCAAATAATATTCACAATAATTTATTGGCACATCTCATAGAGACACCTATGACTCCGAGTGAAAAACATAAACATATGAATTGTTTGAAGATAGTTGATTATTGGTCAACATGTATTGATAAAATTGGGCAATTATTGACAATGTCGGATGTTAAAAAACTAATTCTTGATTTTTATGCAACGAACAATATTTGTAATTTTTCAAGATACAACATAGGACAAGGTCTTATGAAGGCAACAACTCATCTATTGTGGAAAAAATTGTAGCATTGTGTAACATTGGATTATGTCCATGCCGTATGACTGAAAATTCTGGAATCTATCATTATCAATTGCTGGTGACTGAAATAGCAATTGAAAAAGGATTTAAGACAGCCAATGAATTTATGGACTTTTTGGAATCTTGTGGACCATTATAATAACAGTAGTTATTGGGTTCTAATTTACTTTGAGAAACTTATGTGTCTATTTTGCATGAAAATTTGATTGAAATCAAATACAATCAATATTGATTAACTCATATTCAAAACAAATGGCTCAAATGCTTCTTAATGTTGCCCAGCAACAAGGCATCAGTATTCCTCAACAAGAATATATTTCCCGCATTACCCGCAGGGGTAATAGTGGTTCCCAACAATCTACGAAAAAATTGTGTGAATATCCATTTGATACCGAAAAATATAGCCCAATATTGCAGCCTTTTCAGAATATTGGTGTCAAACCAGTCCCTGACGTAATCTGTGTTCTGATTGATACATCAGGATCCACTAATAACACAGGGGGTCGACGTAGTTGTCGACGTCGACAGCCGAGCACCGATCAGGAAGTGCACGATCAGCAAACAAAACAGTCAAAATGTATTATTCTTGCCGAAGTTGAAATGTGTGCTCATTTACTAACGATGATCGCTAATTATTGTTCATTTGAAAAACCAACACATCTTGTCATTAATGCATTTAGTTCTTTTACAGTCAACTGTTTAGATCGTGTAAATATCAATGCTCATGATCTCTATGAGATTGCTCATCATCTTGATCAATATGTCCTTGTAGAATTCGGATCAACTGATACTGCAAGTGCACTCGATTCTGTAGTTATTCAGCCAAATGGTTCACATATGATCATTTTTGCATCAGACGGTATGCCAAACCAAATAGAAGATACTTGGAAGAGTGCGAAAGAATTGTTTCTTGAAGCAACCAGTCAGCAAGCTATCTTATCATTCGTTTCTGTTGGTGCTGGTAGTATAAGGGAAATGAGTGGAGGTGATGATTTTCTTTACCATATGTTGCCTGTATCATCACAAATGATACGAGCAATAACTAATTGCTCGCCAACTTCGAACAATTGGTTGGTTAATAACTCTGGCGTCAGAACACCAGTTATGTTTACTCGTACAAATAGTGCTGCTGGTTACCAGGAATGTGATATCGATTTTATGAAACAATTGGCTGGTTTAGTATCAAATACAGGAGGAGCTTATATCGGTGCATTTGGTGACTATTCGGAGGGATTACGACAAATGTCGGATTTTCTCATCAAATATCAACCCGTATGGAACTGTTGCGGATGTCCGTCATATCCCAAGGATATCAACGACCAACTTACTGTAGCATATCGGGCCAAAAAACATACTATGATTACCATCCCAAATGGCATTGAATATTTCATTTTCTTCAATTTTGACACGACTAATTGGCGTCATGTTATTGGATATCAAATTGCTCTCATACCAATCAGAGCAAATCCAACACAAACTCCGATTGATCCTGAAACTCAGGAATTACTGAGTATAAATATTCCTGTATGTAATTATGTGGGTCTACATAATGTTTCGGATGATATGGAACCACGAACAATCACTCCATCACAACATGATTACGATGTGGAAATTTTAAGTCCGACGGGAATTTCAATGTTTTACAATGTTAAGAAAGGATCAGGTGGTCTACTTAAGTGTCGTGCAATAATAATGACTTAAACATTCCTATCTTATTTTTATTTGGACTTTGCATTAGGTTATATGAAACATATGCATGTTGTATAGAAAATATGTATATATAGGTATATATATGTCAAAATATGATTGTTTGAAAATTTATAAATCTCCTTATCCAAAAATCCGGATTGGGAAGAATAATGATGGCGGATATGTCATTTGTGATATTGATCAAAATTATGATCTTTTTATCGCGGGCGGAATAGCAGATGACATCTCATTTGAATTGGATTTGTTGAAATTATACCCAAAGCTAATATGTCACGCATTTGATGGATCAATTGATCAATTGCCATCAAAGTTATTGGCATTAAAACCAGATACAGATCAATGGATCCCAGTCAAGGATCATATGAATGAATGGATACAAATTGGCAATAAAGTTCATGAATTCGGAATATCCCACACCAAACGACATGGCCCTCCACATTGGGGAGGCAATCGTGAGTGCAATATGTATCGTCAATATTTGGGTATAATGACACCAAATTTAACTATAATTCCTAATCCTCATACTTTGACATGGTTGGAAGCGATCGAACAATACCCTAATCTCACGACAACGCATGATATTCTTCATCATCATCATATATATTTTTCCAAACGATTTTTGGGTCAAAATAATAACAAGACAACATCCAATTTAAGGGATTATATGGATCATAATAATGATATTTTCATGAAACTCGACATAGAGGGCGGAGAGGTACCATTGTTTGCATCTTTTAGTGATAATGATCTGAAAAAAATTAAACAACTCGTCATCGAATTTCATGATCCGATATCAGTTGAGATTCAACAGCGTTTAAGTAAAACACATTGGTTAGTCCACATCCATGCAAATAATGTGGGTACCATACTCAAAATTGGCGGAGTTGTTATCCCATATTTATATGAATGTACCTATATACGCAAAAAAGAGGGTGAAATTTTACCTTTAAATAATGTTCAAATTCCTACGGATATTGATCAACCCAATAATCCATTAAAATCTGAGATTATTCTAAACGGATATCCTTATGTTCATTCGTGTTGAACATCATCATCTTCATATTGGACTAATCGATCGTATAGCTGATATAATTGATATTAGCATATTCCTTCTCTGGCATGGTGAGATCATATGGGACATTCATTGTGTTAAATCCAATACACATATTGTCAGCATAAGTTAAATTAATGGGGCTATTAATCATCATGTTTATTGTATAATAATCTGGTAAAATGGGAAAAATTTGGTGCCATACAGTTATATATACATAACCATAGTAGTATGTGCGATCACCTGCTGATATTTCTTCTAATTTTATATTGTATCCGGCATTTAGAGAGGCATTCATTTGAGATGAATTGTAAGATAAATGTTATCATATCAATTCATTTTCACAATTTATGAGATATGTAATCTGTTTGAATTAAAATTTAGAATATGTGAATATATTCTAAATCAAACTAACTAATACAGTCACCAGTGAAAACAATGAAGAACCAAATAAGAAGTAATTGTAATAAGGAATCTATTTTATCTAATTTCCCAAAATGATTGATCATATGAACATATATTACTGTCCTACTATTTTAAGACCCATATGTTGACAAATGAGACCAACGATTCTTTCATATGCATGTTCTATCATATAATCAGATAATAATGAATGATGATACTTGAGTCTATATTGATAATCATTTGTTGTACCTTTGGCATCTTTCCTCAATTCATCGACAATGGTGACCCAATTGATATCGACACTATCAATTCGATTTAACATCGAATATACACGATCAATATCGTGTGCGACAATATACCTAATAATATCCATTTTAACTAAAAACATGGTTCCTGCGATGAATTCCCAAGCATGATCACAAGATAATTTATATATCGAACATAAATCAATCAAGTGGAATTTAAAACGTTGGTACTCCTCTATCTGTTTCGATGGATCAAAAGGATAAACCCATTTTTTCGCACTAATGATACCAATATTAGGTGTTTTGTCTAGATTCTCAAATTTAATGTCAAATATACATCGACACAACTCTTGTCGCCAACTGGATTTATTTTTTGAGTGAACAAAAATCACATACTTGTAATCGATTTGACTGGAAACAATAATCTTAGACAATAAAAGAAATCCGCCGATATCACCACCACGATTATCATTGTAATAACAATGAATATTCGGATTATTGATGGTAGTGAGCTGTTCATTGATGTATTTTTTTAAATCACCAACATATGGATTATTTTCCTCGACGATGTTGATATACACATCAAAGTAGATATCATTGTATGAATTATTCAGATAATTGACATAACATGCGAAAAAATGCATCATTTTCACATCAAATACATGAATCATGATTGCAATTTTAAAATTGAGATTAACCAACGGTTGATGGATTGGTGTTACACTTGGAGATGGTGTTATTGGAAATTTCTCTCCATGTCTCAATTTAACTTGACGCTCAACCCCGTTATTGATTGATTTAACCCATCGATTCTCATAACAACCATACGATATCCAATGACGGTAACATTTTTCCAAACTGGTGTGTCCGGCTTTTTTGATGTCTGGATTTTTCAACAGATAATATTCCCAATCAAAGTCACTTTTCGAAATGTACAATATTTGTGTATCATTCATATATATGTTTATTAAATATTTCTTTCGTGTTATCCATAAATAATCTAATTATGAGTCACGTATGTGACATAAGTTCTCTCATACTATGTAATTTTATGATGTATTCCGATAATAATTCTTTGTTTCTATCATCTGAAAATGGTACAATACTGCGTAATAAATAGATACTTCTAGTATATCTTTCAATAGCTTTGAGATTTTCATCAATTTGAAACTCGACAGTGCCTTGTTTTTCCAACGATAAAGCAGTGTCATAAATTAAACGTTCAGTTGGTTTACAATAATCATTTGGGGTGATCTTCTGTTCACATAATTGTGATTCTATCGCACATTGTTCGAGCAATTTATTGAATTGCACAATAATCAATTCAATTTCTGTATCAATAGCACACAACTCAGATAATTCGCTGACAGTAACTGAAGATATTTGTAGATCTTTAATACATTGACATATCAGTTCTAAAACATAATGACCGAGATTGATTGCATGTTTAAAAAAAGATTGCGCTTCCAAATAGTATGATAATTTCTGTTTATATTGCCCCATATTAATCAGTGCCCGTAAAACATCATTCCATTGTGGTAATGCATTTTTCAGATCCACAAGGCTCAATTTAGTGGGTAATATTCCTTTGGGTGATCTGGATGAAAGTGATGATTGATCAATAATTTCGAATGATTTTAATAATTCCATTGCTGTTAAAGGTAGCGAATGTGTCACTATTTTGTCACCAGTTGATTGTGTTTTGTTCGGATATTGAATACTACCAGTCGTTGTGGTGTTTGACATATGAGTGATATCACCCATCCATGCGTGTTCGAAAAACGATTTCCATCGAATTCTATTGTGTGTATCCACGACAAGTAATGATGAAATTAACTCACGACAAGCTGCAGTTGTTCGAATATATGGTGGTAATTCGAAAGTTTTCATATTGTAGTGTAAATCCTTAAGTTCAAAACAGTTTTTAACATTCGAAAACGGTGTTTGACCCACCAACATTTCATACAAGATAACACCATAACTCCATAAATCAGCAGTATTTGTGTATTTTTGACCACTAAGTACCTCAGGTGCCATATATAATGGGCTACCACATATAGTTTCAGCTAGTTGTGATTCTTCTAATATTTTAGCAAAACCAAAATCGGCAATTTTAATGGTCACATAGGCACCTTCTTGGGACACTAAAATATTTTGAGGTTTGAGATCACGATGAATAATTCCCACAGAATGCATATATTTTAATCCGTCTTTCAATTGAACTGCTATTTGATGTGCATCTTGTTCACTAACACCATGATATTTGAAACTTTTTGAATTTTTCTTGAGATATGTTATCAAATCTCCAGCACCACAATATTCTAATATCATATAGAGATTCCGGTCACCTCTGGCAACTTTTATTAACTTTAATATATTGGGATGTCTCAACATTTGCATTGTTTTAATTTCCAAGATAAAATTTTGTTTAAGTTTCTCAGAATTATTGTGAGTAACAAGCCGGTCAATATCTATTTCCTTGATGGCGACAATATTATGTGTTTTCACATGATAACCTTTATATACAACGGCAAAACTACCACTACCTAATCGATCATTTATATTATATTCATAGTCATCGATGGACATCATAATCCAATTAATGAGATATATATTAATATATAGATGTGTTTATTTTCAATTTTTCGCCCAAGTAAAACTAATGTCGGTATGACATTACTGTTCTTAACGGGGAATGGTGTTATCATCAGTGCATCCACAATGTCTTTCAAATGTATAAGAGGGTGTCCAGAAATACAACATTGGTAAAAAAATTCAAAAGTGAATTACTATTCTTTCCAGTAAATCATTTTGAGTCATATCTATCAATGTAGTATCTGATTATTTTAAAAATAAATATTTTATTAT
>Ga0209450_10000165_pt1 | contig 35882 bp, 38 predicted proteins | sample FrelakmetLWP11LW_FD_187149 | JGI IMG/M metagenome (GOLD analysis project Ga0209450, IMG submission 187149) | Freshwater lake sediment microbial communities from the University of Notre Dame, USA, for methane emissions studies - LWP11 LW (SPAdes)... | ecosystem: Environmental > Aquatic >...
TCCGCCCGAGGTGTCCAGACTGACGGTGGCGTTGTCGCTTTCGACGTAGAGGCCGATCCACACATCCGGATCGGTTTTCTTCACAGAGGGCCTTCTGCCGAAACGGTCCCTGAAGGAATCCACCACGGCATCTTTAAGTCGAAGGGCCGCATACTGCGAGTGGCGAATCTTGCTGTGGGTGACGTTGGCAAATACCGCAAAGGTGTGATCCGCGGTGAAAAACTCCTCCCACGGGATTTCCTTGGATTTCTTGTAAAGGGTGTCGGAGCTGTGACAGCGGAAGGTGATCAGGGGCGCAAGAACCCTGGTGGTCAGTCGGGCACCGTAGTTGATCCTGTAAAGATCGTCCTTGCCGGCATCGAAATAGACACCCCGGTAGGAGGCTTGCACTCGCTCTGCACCCAGTTCCATCAGCTCATGGCCGGCGAGTTCTTCAACCCCCTCCGGAACCTGGGCAAAAAAACGATGGTTGAGCTGGTACTGGAACATGAGAGTCTTCACAGCCTAGCCGCTGTCTCGGATGCGACCAGTTTGATCGAACCGGAAGCTCCAAAGAGAGAATGTCGAATATCGAATAACGAATATCGAATGTCGAGGGAAAGAACCTTTCGAAATTCTGCGGTTCGATATTCTGCTGTTCTTCGGTTCGTTGTTCCGGCCATGTGACGTTTCATACAAGGAGGACCAGGATGTCATTAGCAAACAGTCAGCGGTCTGCGACAGAAATCACGCAAACAGAATGGGACCCCATGGTCCGTTACGACTTGGCGTAACTGTGCAGTCCTGCCAGGTAGTTGACCCCGAGATAGGTAAAGAGGACGCAGAAGAACCCGATAATGGAGAGGAGGGCGAGCTTGTTGCCTTTCCAGCCCCTGACCATGCGGGAATGGAGCAAGGCCGCATACACAAGCCAAGTGATCAGGGACCACGTTTCCTTGGGATCCCAGCCCCAATACCTGCCCCAGGCCGAATGGGCCCAGACTGAACCGGTGATAATGCCCAGGGTGAGTAGCAAAAATCCGATGACCACCATCTGGTAGCTCATGTCATCCAGAATTGAGGAATCCGGAATGATCCGTATGAAGACATTGCTTCCCTCGGGTCTTTCCCTTTTCTTCAGGAGGTACATGAGACTTAACCCGAAGGCAAGGCCGAAAGCCGCATACCCGAAGAAGCAGGTGAGGACATGAGCAATCAGCCAATTGCTCTTGAGCGCAGGCACCAGAGGCTGAATCTGGCTGCTGAGGGTTGGAGAATAGGAGGCGTAGGCCATGGCGAGGAAAGCAAGGGGAGTCGCGAAGACCCCGAGAGTGCGATTCTTGGTCCGCCACTCGATGAGAAGGTAAAGGAACACGATGGTCCAGGCAAAGAAGATCAGGGATTCATAGAGATTGGACAGGGGGGCGTGCCCGATGCCGAGATCGTAGGATTCGATCCAACGAAGAACGATAGCGAGAGACTGGCCTAGAAGACCCGCCAGAGTGACGAAGGTCGCCAGGCGGCCGAAGAACTCCTTCCCCATCACCATCATGAGGAGATACAGCATGAAGGATGCGAAATACACAAAAGTGATGTAACTCAGAATAATCGAATTCACCGCTCACCTCTCGGAATCAGGTCAGGTCGGATCCGCCCAGGCGGTCTCCGTCCCGCATTCACACAGGGGCTGTCTTTTCAACCTTCCCCTTGATCTTCGATGCCAGATGGTCAAGCTCTCTTTCCAGTCCTACCGGGTTCTTGTTGGTCCTTCCTGCAACGCGGATATTCAGGCCGCGCTTTGTCCTGGCCACTTGGACCCAGATGCTCCTGTGGGACGTGAAGAAAGTGACAAAGAGGCCTATCATGATGAGAAAGAAGCCGGTCCAAACCAGGGGAACGCCCGGGTCCCTGCTCACCTGAAGTCCCGTGTAATATTTGGCTTCGATGCTTTGCAGGGTAAAGTGGTAAGGTTTGTAGGCGCCGGGATTGAACTTGGGGAATCTCTCGAAGAAGCCCGGGAACCGTTCCTTGATCAAGTCAATGTTCTTGAAGACCCAGAAGCGGATTTCCTCGCCCTGCTCCGGCCGGACCGCCACCTGAACCGCAGGACCCATTTTCATAAAATCGGATCTGGCTTCGAAGACCATGAATTGCCCTGGCTGGCCCGGCAGATCATAAGGCCTTTCGATTTCAACATCGAGGAGGGCATTGGCCGGGTCGCCCTCCCGGCGAATGCCGATGCGCGCTTTGTTTCCTGGAAGGGAACCGTAGCTGGCCTGGTAAAACGTGATCCCTCTGAAGGTGACGGGGTGATTGACCAGCAGGGGTCCTTGAAGCGCCGCTTTTCCATCTTCGAGAAAAGTGAGGTCCGATCGATACTCCTTGGGCGCTCCGTTGTCATAAAACTCCACGGAAAATCGATCGCATCGAATGTCGAAGGGCATGGGTTTGAAGGCTTGGGTCTTGCGGAGCCTCACCTTGTTGACCGCCTCCCCCTCCGGGATGTTCACATAGGCTTCGAAGCCGAACAGGGATCCCACAATGCTGCCGATGAGGATGATGAGCACGCTCAGGTGGACCAAGTAAACGCCCAGGTGAGAGAACCGGCCCTTTTCGGCGTAAAGCACAACCTCATTGTCCGTTTCTCTCTGCTGGAATCGTCTGTAATGGGTTTTCAGAATTCCGGCGGTCAGGGGAACCACTTTGTCGGTCTTCCCCGCTGCGCTGAAATTCCTGTGGGGAGGGAGGTCTTCAAAGGGCTTGGAGCGGTCCAGCTTCGGAGCCGTCTGAAATCGTTTCCAGGCCGAGGGGAAACGATCCAGGGAACAAATGATGAGGTTCAGGGCAAGGGTCCCGATGATCAGCCTGAACCACAGGGAGTGATACATGTCGAAAAGCTGAAGAGAACTCAGAAGGCTCACGAGACCTGGACTCAACTCCTCCGCAAGCTCCATGGCCCCTTCCTGCTGGGGGATAACGGTCCCTAAGATGGAGGTGACGGCAAGAACAATGAGCAGCGCCAGGGTAAGCTTGACAGAAGTGAAAACGCTCCAAAGAACGTTCGACCTCTTTGCGGGTTCGGATTTAGTCATAGAAGAAAACCAAGGACGTAAATGGCAACAACATATATCTTTAACGTGAAGGGTTCAATACTCTTTCCCCAAAATGTTCTATCTGACCCTTTTGTGGGTCTTCCCTGACCTCAGCCATCGGCATTGAATTTCAAAAAGGTAAAATGCTGCTGATTTATAAAAAAGATTGACGCTTGAGCTGCATTTGTGATAAAAAGCTATCCTTGTAGATTATAAGGATTTTTCATAAGGGTACTTCATGCTGGATCTTCGATTTATCAGAGCCAATCTTGATGCGGTCAAACAGATGCTCGAGAACCGGCGCAACGACTTGGACATATCCGTCTTTGAAGCCATTGACAGGAAGAGGCGCGAAATCCTTCCAGCCCTTGAAACCCTTCGCCACCGCAAAAACAAGGTGAGCGAGGAAATCGCCCAGATGAAGAAGCAGCGGCAGGATGCCTCGGGCCTTATCGGGGAGATGAAGGAAGTCTCGGTGGAGATCAAGGAGATGGAGGCCGCGCTTTCCCAGGTTGACGAAGATCTGAAGCCTTTCCTCATGGTCATTCCGAACATGCCTCACGAGTCCGTGCCTGTGGGGGCGGCCAGTGAAGACAATCCCGTGATTAGGACCTGGGGCACTGTCCCGGAGAAGGAATTTGAGGCCCTTGCGCACTGGGACCTCGGAGAGAGGCTCGGCATCCTGGACTTTGCTGCGGCTTCCAAGCTTGCAGGGTCGAGATTCGCGCTTTACCGGGGCGCCGGGGCCCTGCTTGAAAGAGCGCTGATCTCTTTCATGCTGGATATCCACACGCGGGAACACGGGTACACAGAGGTTCTGCCCCCCTTCATGGTCAACTCGGCCAGCATGACCGGCACAGGCCAGCTTCCCAAATTCAAAGAGGATCTCTTCAAGATTGAAGGCTGGGATTTGTTTCTCATCCCCACGGCCGAGGTCCCGGTAACCAATATCCATCGTGACGAAGTCCTAGCTGAGGAGTCGTTGCCCATTCATTATGTCGCCTACACTCCATGCTTCCGGTCAGAGGCGGGTTCCTACGGGAAAGACACAAGAGGCCTGATCCGGCAGCACCAGTTCAACAAAGTGGAACTGGTCAAGTTCTGCAAGCCTGAGGACTCCTACCGGGAACTGGAAGATCTGACGCGGAATGCGGAGACGATCCTACAGCGTCTGGAACTGCCTTACCGTGTCGTCGCCCTTTGCACCGGCGACCTGGGTTTTTCGTCGGCCAAGACCTATGATCTGGAGGTCTGGCTCCCGGGCCAGAAGCTCTACAGGGAGATTTCTTCCTGCAGCAACTTTGAGGACTTCCAGGCCAGGCGGGCGGGCATCCGGTTCAAGAGAAAGGGAGCAAGCGGAACCGAGTTGGTCCACACCCTGAATGGATCCGGTCTTGCGGTGGGCCGGACCCTGGTGGCTGTGCTGGAGAATTACCAGCAAAAGGACGGCACCGTCCGGATACCGCGTGTTCTTCAATCTTATATGGGAGGAATCGAGTTCATTAAACCTGCACAACCATGATGCCGATTCCCGTTCGGATCCAGGTAGTCGATCTGCCACGTGCCACCCCTCCTACCCTCACGCGTTCTGATTGCCGTTAGCTTCTCCTCCTTTCCTCTAACTTATAGATCCAGCAGGATATCCTTGGCCCCTGCCAGCAACATTCCCCGGTTCTTGGTTACCCATTCCACACCGTTGCGCTCCAATATATCCTTGAACAGCTCCGGCAGCTTCTGATGTTTTCGCGGATCCCCCGGGAGGCGCTGACCTAGAAACCGCCAATCCAGCGGTCGGACCTCAAGCCAATCCTTCAGCTAGGCCACCTTCTCCGCAGCTTTCTTGTCTCCCACCTGCCGGCTCGTGCGCTTGCCGGCGTGGGTGATGAATATCCACCAGGGGTTGCCTTTTCCTTTGACTTTCTGACGTACAATAGCGCCCATGCCATTTGCCTCCTTCCTGTTTTATCATTCTCTTAAATCAGTCCGGGGCGCACACCCAAAGCAACATCATTCTTTTGGATCATTTTGTTAAAAAATTGTTTGGCCACCTCGTCTAATCTCCCCTGTGATCTCTCCGGTGTATATACCAGTCCCGGCAAGATCTCTCTTGTGCCAGGCTGTTCTTCAGTAGCCAAAGACAAAAATGCAGTCGTCTTCACCCCGCAATACGGACAAAGGAATAGCAAAACGTCTTTGTAGTTATCATTATGAAAACCACATTCATTGGCATACAATGCTTTCCCGCACTCACAAGTAATTTTCATCACTTTGCCCCCGCGGTGGTACTTAATCCACCCTAAAGTGCTTTCTTTGACGTTCCGAAAGATTGATAGGTGGCCTTGTGAAGTTGATCGTACCGAATGGAAATCTCACACCCAGCGCATATAACCGGGTCTTCCTGAAACCTATGATAGAACTCAGTCCCTTCCATTGTGTGAATCGGTTTCCGGTCCTCCTTCGGGACAAATTTCGCGTAACAGTTTGCACAGTAGAACTTATTATCGAATTCATAAACATACATGATTTTTACCCCTTTTTCTTTTTGGAAAGATATTCCCGGATCGCCCGAAGGATGAGCTCCTGAAGCGTGATCTCCTCTTCAGCCGCCCGGATCTTCGCCGCCTTGTGAAGCTCTGGCGGAAAACTTTTAATCATGTATTGTGTCATCAAATCGCCTCCTTTTATTGGGTTACCTCAATCATATACATGACTATGGTCATGTCAAGCATTATGTCTGACAAAATGCACATTTCTTATGGGCTGAAGATGGTTGTCTTTACTGGGTTTCTTGCGTTTCGAGGTGTTTTGGCTTGATGATTTAGTAATCGCCAGTATCGTGGTGAATGTCAGGGGTCACGGGCAGGATGTCAGGGTCACGCCTTTTCGCTGATCGAGTTAGATGGTGAGATTATCCATACTAGGGCAAACGATCTCTCCCCGATTCGGCCGATCCTCCTCCAAGTGGGAAGCATTACTCCTTGCTTACGCACTCGCGTTCCCATACATCCGGAGGGAGGGGTCTTAAGGATTTTACAATGACCGTTCTGCCGGTGCGTTTGCCGCTCCTGACGGAATAGTAGTTTCGCTTTTTAGATGCAACCCATTCCGTCAGGACATCCAATATGTCCAAAGCTTCATCTTGAAGTACATTGTCCCATGCCATAACTAGTCTGCCTGGCCCGACCTTCACCAAAAGCTGCCCCCGCGTTGACTTTCCCATATCTCCCTCTCGACAAAAAGGAACTCCCAGAGCTGTGAATCACACCTTGTCATTTTCTCGTTTAGAAGCCTAGCCTGCGGGCACTTGATTTGCAATGTTATTGTAGTAACTCTTTCCGCCTAAGCCCCTCTGCCACCCCGCCAACAACTCGCAGAGGGGCTTGTTATTGCAGGGTATTCACCGAGTCAGCGTCCTTTTCTCGGTGTCAGAGGGTGAGGTTTGTGTGTGTAGATCTCTACCATAAAGATTAAAGAACCGGTTGTACAGCTGCCAAAACATCTCAGGATCGTCTTTAAGAGATGCGTTCGCGTAGTCGATAAAGATGGGCTGGTCGTTTTTGTCCATGATCGCTCCCTCCACTGGGCAGTGGTTCCACTTTGAGGATCTCGGGGGCAGGCCGGCAGTGGAGGGGCCGGTGTTCGGGGTCGACATCCCTATGCCCCCAAGCATTGTCTGTTTTTACAGCGGACAATCAACTTAAATTCGGTTTCAACCCCATCTCTCAAGAAAAATTTGTGAGATTCTTATGATATTAAGCTTTTTTCTTGCATTTATAGTTTATATTAATTATACTTCAATTCATCTCAATTACAGATAGACTAATGATAACTGACCCCTACAACAACCCACCCTCTTCGAGCGACGATCAACTGCATACGTGGCTGGATTATCAGAAGCGGTCCTACCGTAGAGCCCGAAGAAAAGAGGTGCTGAGAAGGGGGGCATGGATCGGGGCGTTGCTGTCCCTTTGCGCTTTTGTGCTTGGGCTGACTTTCCCCTCCGGTTCCCTGATCTCTGCGGTCTTTGAAGACGGACAGCGGCCTTCTCCGGTCAACACGATCACGGAGACATCAAAACCGAAGCCTTTCTCGATAGAGGACCTTCGGGGGTTGCTGGTGCAGGTCAAGCTGACCAATGCCCCTTTTGCACAAGTCTACCACGTGGAAGCCCCTGGAGGGCGATACACGCTGGAGACCTCTATAGACAGGGATCTTCAGCGATTCGTCATGGACCTACTCGACCGATCCATGACCCAGCATTCCGCAGCGGTGGTGATCCGGCCGGATAACGGTCAGATCCTGGCCATGGGGAGCCATGAAAACAACGGGAACGGGGGCAGGGGCGAAAACATCGGCCTCCGGGCGGATTTTCCTGCAGCGAGCCTTTTCAAGATCGTCGCCGCCGCCGCCGCCCTTGAGGCCCGCGGCATGAATCCGGAAACCTCCCTGGCGTTCAGGGGTCAGAAGTACACCCTGTACAAAAGCCAGCTCAAGGAGGACAAGGCAAAGAAGGGAAAGAGACTGAACCCCGGCACCAAAACGACGCTCAGGGAGGCCTTCTCCGACTCCATCAATCCCGTCTTCGGCAAGATCGGCATCCACTACCTCGGGAGCGAGTTGATCACAGAGTATGCGGATCGGTTTCTCTTCAATCACCCCATCCCCTTTGATTTTTTCGTGGCGCCGAGCCGTTTCATAAAACCGACGGATGACTATGCCCTGGCCGAGGTGGCCTCGGGCTTCAACAAGAGGACGCTCATTTCTCCTCTCCATGCAGGGCTGATCACCGCATCGATCGCAAACGGGGGAACCATGATGGCGCCGTGGCTGATCAAAACCGTCACGAACGATGCGGGGGACGTGCTCTACGAAGCGGTTCCTTCGGTGCTCGCCAGCCCCATCAGCAAGAAAACGGCGAGTAAGATGATGGTCCTCATGGAAGGGACGGTTGTGGAGGGGACCGCCAGGAGAGCCTTTCAGCCTCTGCAAAGGAAGAGGGAGCTCAGATATGTGGACCTGGGCGCCAAGACAGGCACGATCAACGGGGCGACGGACCACTGCAAGTACGAATGGATGACGGCTTACGTTCTTCCTTCGGATGGGGATGGAGGCCTGTGCATCACGGTCATGACGGCCCACGGAGAGAGAATCGGCGTGCGTGCCAAGGATATTGCGAGACTGATTATCGACCGGCACTATTGTTCTTAGGCGAAGCCGGAGTCGAGCAGAACCTGTGGGAGGTTCCGAAGGGTTTTCTTAGTGCGAGCAGGCTCAAGGTGCTCGGTGCAAGGCGCACGGAAGACCAGGTCTTTAAAGGGCGAGACCGTGTCCCGTGCGCTGTTCTTTTTTCTACATGTTCTTGGAGAGGAGATGGATATATGTGCGGCATTGTTTGTTATGTCGGTGAAAGAGAAGCCAAGCCGATCCTCATGGAAGGCTTGAAGCGACTGGAATATCGCGGGTACGACTCCTCAGGAATTGCTGTACAGGAGGGCAAGAACATCGCGTTTTTCAGGTCTGTCGGCAAGATCGTGGAACTGGAAAGAAAGATCGGCGAACTTGCGATTCCGGGATCCTCCGGCATCGCCCACACCCGATGGGCGACGCACGGCGAACCGAATGAAAGGAACGCACACCCTCACAGGGATCAGGCCGAAAATGTCTTCGTGATTCACAACGGCATTATCGAGAACTTCTACAGCCTCAAGAAGAAACTGGAAAAATCCGGCGTCTCCTTTCGATCGGACACGGACACGGAGGTCCTCGCCCACCTGATTGCCCTCCACTACGACGGAAACCTGGGCGAGGCCGTGAGAAAAACCATGTCGCAGGTAGAAGGGACCTTCGGGATTGCCGTGATTCACAGGCAGTCTCCCGGGCAGATCGTCGTGGCAAGGAGAGGCAGCCCGCTCATCATCGGCGTCGGCGAAGACGGCCATTTCGCCGCATCCGACGTGGCGGCCATGGTGCGCTACACAAACAAGGTGGTCCACCTCAACGACAACGAGCTGGCCACGCTGACACGGGGCGGGTTCACCCTGTCCACAGCACAGGCCAAGACCATCACCCGGGCCACGGAGACCGTGGAATGGCAGCCCGAAGATGCGGAACTGAGCGGTTTCCCCCACTTCATGCTGAAGGAAATCTATGAACAGCCGGAAACCATCATGAACGCCATGAGGGGGAGAATCGAACCGAGCGAGGGGGTCCCCAAATTGGGCGGCATCATGCCGGTGTGGGATCAACTCAAGGAGTCACGACACATCGTCATCGTCGCCTGCGGCACCTCCTGGCACGCCGGGTGCGTGGGTCGGTACATTTTCGAGAGACTGACCGAGATCGATGTGCAGGTGGAAATCGCCTCAGAGTTTCGGTACAGGAAACTGAATTTTCCGCCCAACACCTTTATCATCGCGATCAGTCAGTCGGGGGAGACGGCGGATACCCTGGCGGCGATCCGGGAGGCCAGGCGCAAAGGAGCCCGCCTCCTGGGGATTGTGAATGTGGTGGGAAGCTCGATTTCAAGGGAGACGGAGGCAGGGGTTTACAACCACGCAGGCCCGGAGATTGGAGTGGCTTCCACCAAGATCTTCATCAGCCAGCTCACGATCCTCACCCTTCTGGCGATTCTCCTGGGCCGGCATCAGAAACTGTCCCTCACTGAAGGGGTGGAGGCCATTCACGCCTTGACCGCTCTGCCCGATCAAGTCAGAAAAGTCCTTTACCAGGACAACCACATCCAGGCGATCGCAGACAAATACTTCAAGTGCAGCAACTGGCTGTTCCTTGGGAGAAAGTACCAGTATCCCATTGCCCTGGAAGGCGCCCTGAAGCTCAAGGAGATCTCCTATATCCATGCAGAGGGCTATGCGGCAGGAGAGATGAAGCATGGGCCCATCGCCCTCATCAGCCCGGAGATGCCCACGGTAGCGGTTGTCCCCAAAGATTCCTTGTACGAAAAAATGATCAGCAACATTCAGGAGATCAAGAGCCGCAGAGGCCCTGTGATCGCCATTGCCACGGAAGGCGACGACAAGGTCAAGGAGATGGCGGACGAGGTGATCGAAGTCCCGGCGACGCTCGAATACCTTTACCCGATTCTGACGGTGGTTCCCTGCCAGCTTCTGGCTTACCACTGCGCCAGGTTTCTGAACAGGGACATCGACAAACCAAGAAATCTCGCAAAGAGCGTCACGGTGGAGTGAGGGGCACGAGGAAAGGGTTGGAGCGAGGTTCGGTCAAGACCATAAACCCACGGGTGCATCAAATCATCAAAGCGGCGGCCAGGATTGTCCTGGCCCCTTTTTTTGAGACCCACGTGGAGGGGCGGGAAAACCTTCCTCAGAGAGAGCCCCTCGTCCTTCTTCCGAAACACCAGCGATGGGAGGATATTCCCCTGCTGGGTCTCGCATCCCCCGTGCCTCTCTATTATGTCGCAAAGAACGAACTTTTCGTGAATCGCCTTTCGAACTGGTTCATGACCTCTCTCGGAGGCATCCCTCTGGATCGGCGCCGACCCCTGGCCAGCCGGAGGTCCATCAAAGCGATCGTGGGGCTGCTGAAAGCCGAGGCCGCAGTGGTGGTTTTCCCGGAAGGGACCTACTACAGGAACCGCATGGGTTCCGGCTACGTTGGATTGATTCGCCTGATCCACTCTCGGATTGAGGTGCCTTTTATTCCGGTGGGAATCCGTTACTCACGGGAGGGCATGCGGAGAAGAGTGGACATCAAGTTCGGCAGGACCGTAGCGTGGGAGTCCTCAGCGGCACCTGACGCATTTCTTGCCGCGGCCATGCAAGAGATCAGAGTCCTTTCCGGATTATGACGACGCTATTTCACTCCCAGAGACTCTCTTCATAGATTCTGTACTCTGTCTCGCTCATGCCGAGCTTTGAATAAACAGACATGGCCGCCCTGTTGCTTTTCGCAACGTAGAGGCGAAAGCCACACACCTCAGGGTTGCTCTCGGCACGGGCCTTGACGCCATCGTAGAGGGCTCGATAGATGCCTCGTTTACGAAACCCGGGTGGAACATAGACGCTCTGGATCCACCAGAAAACCCCATTTCGCCAGTCGCTCCATTCCCTGGTGACCAGCAAGGAGCCCGCAACCTGCCCGTTCAGCTCGGCGACCAGGTAAAAGCCGTGATCAGGATGCCTAAGGACCGCTCTCATCCCGGCTTTCACCTTGGCGGGAGAGAGACTCTTGTTTTCAGTCTCTTGCGCCATAGCGATATTGAAATCGGCGAGAGCAGGGACGTCCTGTTCCCGCGCATTTCGAACGACAAGGGTTGGGGCCATAAGAACGGTTCTCCTACTCCTTTGAATCCTGGACGCTTGCAATCAACACTTTGTCCACGCGGCGGCCGTCCATGTCCATCACCTCAAAACGAAACCCCTCCCACTCGAAGTGTTCCCCCGTGGCCGGTATGCCTCCGAGCTGGGTCATCATAAAGCCGCTCACGGTGTGGTATCGGCCGGATTCCTCGTCGGGAAGTGCGTCCACCTCGAGGATTTCCTTGAGCTTGTCGATGTCCAAGAGCCCGTCCACAAGCCAGGAACCGTCTTCGCGGACCGTCACCTCCAGTTCATGGGGCTCATCACGGGAAGGCAGTTCCCCCACAATGGCTTCCAGAATGTCTCGGTCCGTGACCAGACCCTGGATGCCGCCATATTCGTCGGTCACGAGCGCAAAGTGGGTGCCCTCTCTTTTGAAGAGGTCGAGGACTCTCAACGCAGAAGCGGTTTCGGGAACGAAGAGGGGAGGTCCCAAGGCCTGTCGCAGGTTGGTGGGTTGGCCGCCTAGGGATTGCTTGAGGATGTCCTTTGCAGAGACAATGCCCAGGACGTTGTCGAAACTTCCTTGGATGACCGGAAAGCGCGAATGCCGGCTGTTCACCATCTTCGCGCGAAGGACCTCCGGGGAATCTCCCGCATCGATCCACACCATCTGAGTGCGCGGCGTCATAAAGGCTCCGATGGGCCGCTCGTCCAGTCGCAGGACCCCTTCGATCATGTCCTGCTCGGATTCCTCGAAAATGCCCTGTTCAGTGCCCTGTTCAACCAGGATCTTGATCTCTTCCTGGGTGACGTGGGGTTCCAAAGAGGGTTTGACCTTAAATATCCTGAGGACCAGGTCCGTGGATAGGCCGAGCAGCCGCACAAGAGGAAAAGCAAGCGAAGACAGAAAACGCATGGGAGCCGCCATGGTGGAGGCGATTCGTTCGGCGTGGGCCAAAGCGATTCGCTTGGGTGCGAGTTCACCCAGCACTAGGGAGAAGAATGTGATCGCCACCACGACAACGCCTACGCCGATGATGCCTGCGTAGGGCACGAGCGCGGGCACTGCGGCGGCCAGACGCTCGATTTTATGGGCCAGGGTCGCCCCTCCGAAAGCTCCTGCCAGGATGCCCACCAAGGTGATCCCTATTTGAACCGTCGCCAGGAACCGGTTCGGGTGAGTCGCCAATTCGAGTGCGGCGCGAGCACCGGCATCTCCTGAATTCGCCGACTGCTGCAAACGGGATTTCCGGGATGCAACAATGGCGATTTCAGACATGGCCAGAAGACCGTTAGCGGCGATCAAGAGAAAAATCACCAAAGTCTCCAGAACGAAGTGAGTCAAGAGATCACTCTCCTTTCCTTTTCATGCAAAGCGGGGCCGTCCCTGAGAGCTGGGCGTTCTTTATGGTCAAGGCTCGTAGGCATAACTCCATGTCTCTGTGAGAACATTATCTCCCAGCTTGAGGAAGGCTCTGAGCTCCACAGGATCTTTTGTTTTTGGGCGGTCTTTGTCGGCAGAAAGCGCCTCGTCCGCAAGAATCTGAAACACGAGGCGCCAGCCGCCGGTAAACCTGTTCTTGTAGACCTGTTGCTCCATGAATTTCGCGCCGGAGCCGACCGTCACAACACCTTCGACCGGCTTGTCTGCGGCAAGAGTGTCGAGCTGGGCACCGGCAAAGTCGACGATGAATTTTCTGGCGCCGTCCACTTTGGTCCGGCTGGCCCTGGTGGCGACCACTCTTCCGGCCGGAGGTCGCGGGCTCTCGGTTGCGTAGTGCCAGACCATCCGGTAGGCAAAGGAGAGAGGCTCTCCCTTTTCAGGGAGCTTGGAAGGCACGAAAAAGGCAACGATGTTGTCGTAGATCTCCTTATCCGTCGGGATCTGGATCAGTTCCACCCGTCCTTCCCCCCAGTTGCCCAGAGGACTGATCCAGAGGCTGGGGCGGTTTTCATAGTTGCTCTCAAGGTCCTGGTAATGGTCAAAGTCCAGGTCCCTCTGAGACAGGCCAAACCCTGCGGGATTGTTGACTTGAAAGGAGTTGACGAGCAATGTTTTCGGATTGACCAGCGGACGCCAGATCCACTCCCCTGAGGCCGTGGCAATCATGAGACCATCCGAGTCATGGATCTCCGGCCGAAAATCATCCATGACCTTGGCATAAGAGTTTTCACCGTGGTGAAACATGCTCGTCATGGGGGCGATGCCGAGCTTGGCCACCGGCTTACGGAGAAAGAGCGTGAGTTCGACATCAATGACGGTTTCTTTCCCGGGACGGATGACAAAATGATAGGCGCCTGCAACGCTGGGGCTGTCCAGAAGAGCGTACAGGGTGATGTCCTTGGCATCGGGCTGTGGCTCGTGAATCCAGAATCTTCTGAAATAGGGGAACTCTTCTCCTGATGGAAGCACGGTGTCAATGGCGAGGCCCCTGGCCGAAAGGCCGTAATTCATGTGCTGCCCAACAGCCCTGAAGTAGCTCGCCCCGACGAACACGGCGACTTCATCGTGATAATCCGGCTTGTTGATCGGGTGATGAATGCGGAAACCCGCAAAGCCGAAATTGCTTGGGACAAGGGGCTCCACCTCCTCCCTGCGATAGGTGAAGAGATCCTTTGAAAAAGGGATGGGCTTCGCATCGCCCTTGGGGGTGATGGTGTAAAAGCCTACCGTGCGATCGTAGTAGAGTCCCGGGTGAAAGAACTGAAGAGTGAAAGGGAGACCTTCTTTCCGCCAGAACGACTTTTCGGGTTTGAATCGGATATCGCGCCACTGATCATAGTTGATGGCCAGAAGGGGATCGGGAACTTCTCCCTTCGGGCTTTTGTAAGGTTTCTCAGAGAGCTTCTGTGCCTCCTGCACCGCGTTCTGAAACGAGAATGCGCTTTTTGCCGCAAGGGCCTCTCCCTGCGCAAAGCAATCTCCAAAGCCAAGGAGAAAGAGGAAGGGGAAGAGTAAAAGTGCTTTTGCGCCAGATCGAGTTATCATCTCTTTTGCCCAACATTTCATCAGATTCTATCCTCCATAATGCATGTCGGCATGGTTTGGCCTCATGCCAACGCACCCTACCTTAACCTTTTTTTGTAGCTCAAGGCAATCCCCGCTCGACTGCCGGGATGAACTCGGGTCTCGAAGTCAGGCCGGTCCTTCATGTACTTTAAGTATCGATCCGTGTCGCTCAAATACTCTGCCCCATAGGCAGATGCGCGTTCTTCCACGTTGTGGGCGGCGAGGCATCCGCCCGGCTCAATCTTGGGGATCAAAGCTTTTGCATAGTTGATGTACCAGTTCTTGTCCGCATCGATGAAGACAAAGTCGAAAGGCCCTGGCAGATTATTGACCAATTCATGTGCATCGGCGTTCCGCGCCTCGATGGTGTTGCTGAGCCCTGCCTCCTTGAAGTTGGCGAGCGCCTGTCTGTAGCGGTCCCCATCAATTTCAATCGTGATCAGCTTCCCGCCGGTTTTGCTCAAGGCCCACGCGATCCAGACGGCTGAATGCCCGGTCGAGGTTCCCACTTCCAGCGCCCGTTTATATTGATTCTGCACGATGATGTCATGGAGAATCTTGCCGTCTGCCTCCGGAACGTTCCAGTCCAGCCATCGGTTCCTCATCTTGTCGAGAAAGGCCATCACCTTTTCATCGAGGACGCTGTCGACTTTCTGAACCTGCGAGTAGGAGGGCAGGGCCAAAACAAACAGCACGCTCAGTGGCGCCACGATGCCAATTATAAAATATTTTCTCATGATGCCCACTCCTAATGCTCTCATAAAAAGGTTCGGCCGGAATGACACAAACAGAACCTTTTTTAGTATTGTTTCTAATGGCAAAGCCTCTCTGTTTTGTCAACACTTCTGGATGCCTTACGAAATCCTCCGGCGCCTCAGAGCGAATGGGGGTGCTGCCAATTCAGTTGACGGAATTTGTCAGATTTTGCCTTGTTTCCGCAAAAAAACAGGGCGAAATAAACACCTGTGCCCTGAACCGGTGACGGCATCCGAAGCATCTGCAGCCTGCGAGGAATGGCTCCACATGGAACAGAGAATCCCGGGCAGTGGCAGACGGAGCAGAGAATATGAAGGAACAAAGAATGCAATCCTATGAAATCAGGCTGTATTTTGGACGAAGACCTAATGCCCCTCCAGGAACGCAAGGGGAGTGATCCTTCATGGGCTTTCGTGTCGCGGTCGTGGCCCGTCATCGCGTTGAACGCACGCGCATATTCCGTCGATTTTGGTCCGGGAGTTGCATTTTCATGGTGAATCCGCGTTGTGAGGCTATGATTCATGGCGTCCTTGCTTATCGCTTCCCACTTCTTACCTTGTCTTCAAGACTTACAGACATGGGGAAGAGAGAGATACCATGAAGGTCGGTACAGTCTTTGAAGAAAGGATCTCAACCAGTGAAAAAGGCATTCCTGGCCATAGCCTTTGTTCTTACCCTTACTCAAAGTGTGTGGGCTGCGAACTTTGAGGAGGATAGGCATGTCCAGGAACTCATTGCGCGAATTTCTCATGACACACTAAACAGCGAATATGACAAGGCCATCACAAGAACCCACGCTCTGATCAATCGTTACCCCAAAGAGCCTTTGCCTCGTTTTCTGCTCACTACCATTTACATGTACATCCTGCGTTCGTACTGGGATTTCCCGGCCGACGATCAGTACGCGATGTACAAAAGAAAATTCTCAAGTGCAGCGGCAGCTGCCAAGAAAGCCTGTGATGAATACCCCGCCCAAAATGCGATGATCTATTTCCTGCGAGGGATGGTCCTGGGATCAGAGGGGATGGTTCATCTCCAGGACAAGGAGTATTTGGATTCTTATTCAAAAGGGAAGAGCGCCGTTGCAGCCTTGGAGAAATCCCTGGAGATCGATCCAGCAAATTATGACGCCTATCTTGGTCTGGGCTTGTTCGAATACTATTGCTCAAAGCTTACCGGCGCTGTAAAAATTCTCGCTTGGCTGATCGGGTTCAGTGGCAACAGCGAAAAGGGGATCGAATATGTGACGAAGGCCATGACCCAAGGCCGATATTCAGAAGGCGCGGCCAAGGTTTTTCTCGCCTACGCCTACATCCAGTATGAAGACAAGCTCGATGAAGGCGTGGAGCTTGCGAAAACCCTTCGCGAACGGTACCCAAGAAATTTCACCTTCATCGAATACTTCTTGCGGGCAGCCAGGAAGCTGCCTCCTGAGAGAGCAGCAGAGGGCATCAGGTGGATCGACACCTACGTGAGGACTCCGAACTGGAAAGATGAAGTCATCCTGTTCGTTCCATTCAACCTCGAAATGGTGGATTATGTTGAGGCGAGGTTGTATCTCGCTCGGGATGACTATGCCGCGGCCCGGAATCTCCTCGAACCTGTTTCAGCGTGCAACCACGGTGTGGATGAATTCAGCACAGAGGTGAATCTGGCACTGCTCTATGTGTATGCGAAGACCGCCAACCACGACAAGGCCAAGCAAATCTACTCCCTCATCATGAACCACAAATCCATCAACAACTCTCATTCCAAAGCGAAAGACATTCTTAGAAGCTAAGCTTAAGATCTCACTCAAATGTGACCTTCAGGCCTAAGTTCTCCGTGAAGACCGATGACATGCTAGTGAGACGGGCGAGGATTCTCTGCCGGTCAGGAATCATGCCGTTTTGCTTCATGAACTCTAGGGCCTTGGGTTTGAACTGAGCGCGCAACTCCGCATACATGTCTTTTCCCTTGAGCCAATCGACTAAAGCCACAGTCCCCGACATCTTCGAGATGAAATGCAGCGACTCCAGATCGACCGCGAAATCGAGTTCTTTGGTTGGTGGCAGGGTGACGAAGATCTGATTATTCCTTAGCGTTATCGAGTCCTTGGTCAGTTCTTTCATGTCGATCCCGTAGTACAATCTCGTCGTCCCGATGAGATAACCCTCGCGCTGCCCGAGGAGAACGTTGTTTTCAGAAACGGATACGACGAGCTGGGTGGCGATTCTGTCGGTGACCAGAAAAGCCATGGCTTCGCTTTTCAGGATGGTCAGGGTTTGTTTTTCAACCCGTTCCCATTCAAACACTGCCCTGAGGGACTTCAGAAGGGGGAGGGCGATGTAAGTACCGGCACCGCCTATGCACAGAGCGATGACAACGATCAGGGTTGTCTTTAGGGTTTTCATCACGAATCCACCTTAATTAACAGGAGATGATCCGCAACAAGATGAAAAGCGCGACAATGGCAACCAGGATTACAAGAATGATCGGAATGATGCCGGACGAATTCCTGATGATCCTCATCACAAACCCTCCTGACACGTCTTTGTTCTCAATTTCAGATTGATTAGAGCCGCCGAAGCAGGAAATAGAAGTCACCTGTTTTACCAACGAGCACCTATCTTGATTCGCACATTTTTCTTCCTATAGCAAATGTACGCAAAAAAGCAACCCTTGCTCCTCATATCCAATTGTGGGATAGTTGTGATTAAGAATTTATGCTGAGTTAAGGGAATGGACGCAGGGCCCAAGAGAATAGAAGAAATTCTCCAGAGAGGAATAGATGACGAAGTTTTCCCGGGGGCGGTAGCGCTGGCTGCGCGGGCCGGGAAGATTGTCTTCCTTGAGTATGTCGGATATCGTTCACTTGTGCCTGAGCGTGCATCAATGGCGAGAGACACCATCTTTGATCTCGCCTCTCTGACAAAGGTTTTTGCGACAGTTCCGGCTGTCATGAGACTAGTGGACGAGGGGAGGATCGAGCTGGATGAACCTCTTTCGAAGCTTATTCCCTCTGCAAACCTCGGGGACAAAGGGGATCTCACACTGCGGCTCTTGCTGAGTCACTCTGCAGGTCTTGTGGATTGGAAACCATTTTATGAGAAGCTTCGTGATCAGCCGTTGAAAGACCGAAAGAAACTGCTCAGAGAGTGGATCATCGAGGAGCCCTTTGCCTATGAGCCAGGAAAGGGGAGCCTTTACAGCGACCTGGGGTTCATGCTTCTGGAATGGGTGATCGAAGAGAGGACAGGGGAGGCTCTGCCGGAGTTTGTGCAGAAGAATTTCTATGGGCCGCTGAAACTGAAAAGGACATTCTTTCGGCGAACGAGCGAGGAGGCAAATCCCCCCCGACCCCCCTTTACAAAAGGGGGGAGTAGAGAAAGGGCAGAGGAGAGAAAACCGCTGGATTCCCGCTCCCCGCTTTCGCGGGGACAGGCTCCATTCAGCGGGAATGACAAACCCATTCTTGCGAGCAATGGAAAGGATTATGGCAAAGAAGAATTTGCGGCGACGGAGGATTGTCCGTGGAGGAAGAATGCGCTGCAAGGGGAGGTGCACGATGACAATGCATGGATCCTTGATGGATACTCGGGACACGCAGGGCTATTCAGCTCAGCTGAAGAGATCTACGTGATGGCCAATTTGTTGAGAGAACACTACTTGGGAAAGAGAGATGACTTGTTTAAAACAGCGACGGTCAGAGAGTTCTTCAAAAGGCAGGACATCGTCACGGGAAGCGACTGGGCACTCGGTTGGGACACGCGGGCATTGGAAGGAAGCAGTGCAGGGAAGTACTTTTCAAGGGATAGCGTAGGACACACTGGATTCACAGGGACGTCCATCTGGATGGATTTGGAAAAGGACGTGATCGCCATACTGCTCACAAACAGAGTGCATCCAAAAAGGGACAACGACAAAATCAAACTATTCAGACCCTTGTTTCATGATGCCGTGATGGAAGAATTGGGAGAGACAAATGCCTAAAATAGAAGAAGTGACAAGTAACGAGTAAATAGTGACAAGAAAAAACACTACTCGTCACTCGTGACTTGTCACTCGTCACTTGAAGAACAACTGACAACGGACAACGGACGACTATAAAATGGCTGAAATCAAGAGCACACTCGACATTATCATGGAGAAGGCCAAGAAGTTCTCCGTGACGGAAGAAGAGAAGAAGGGCTTTAGGCGTCAGGAACTGGAAGGCAAGATCAAAGGCCTGGTTCAGAAAGCTCTCGACGGTATATTGGATTCTGAGAGGTTCCAAGTCGAGCTGGCTGCTCTCCAAGCAAAAGAGAGAGATCTGGTCGATCAGATTCTCAAAGATGAGGTCGTGGCTCGAATCGAAGTGGAGGTAAACAGCGAAGCGCTCCTAAAGATATTGGAAAACACGGCTGGATCTGAGAAAACTGCTGTGAAGAAAACCTTGGCTGACTTCGCGATGAAAACTGCGAAACAAAAGGATTCACGCCGAAAGGCGATGCTGGAGAGCTTCAAAAAAAAGGGCATCTCAGGGTCTGCTGTGGTGCCGAACCTCGATGCTGATCCAGAATGGGCTCGCATCAAATCAGAAATGAGGAGGGACATGCAGGAGAAGATTAGAGAGCAGCTAAAATCCCTCCCGACCTCCCTTTAGGAAAGGGAGGGGAAAAGGTGTCGCAAGCAGGAGTTTGCTCCTACAGGACTGCAGGACCGTGTACCGTGCACCTTTCGCCCTGCACCCTTCTTATATATTGATCACACTGTCGGCCAGTTGCATGGCGGTCACGATGTCGAGCATGTTGGTGGTCTCACCTGCTTTCTTCTTCTCCAGGAGATTGAAGTGATTGAGGCAGGTGCCGCAGACCAGGATGCTGACGCCTTCGCCTTCCAGTTCTTTCAACACCGGCAGAGCTTCGGCCCCTTCGATGGCCAGCTTGACCCCGTTGTTGACAAAGACAAGCCGCCAGAGTTCAGGGCCCATCTCCTTCAGTGTTTTCAGAAAATTAAAGAGCAGCTTGGCGCCAAGTTCGTCGTCGCCGTGTCCCATTCGATCGGTTCCCACCATCACCATGATCTTCTTTCGGTGAGGCTGCGATTCTTTGACCAAAGGCTGGCCCGGGGCATGGGATGTTCCTGTTCTCGTTCCGTGCACACAAAAATCCACCCCCTTCTGTTCCACAACGACTATGAACTTCTGATTTTCCAGGAAGCGAGAGACATTTTCTTTTGCCGCCTGGTTGTCGACAATGACGTTGATCTCGGAGAGATGCTCCTTCTCGATCTTCTGCTTTGTTTGCAGCACCGGGGCAGGGCAGGCCAGCCCTCGGCAATCCAATTCACTAGGCATAAATCACTCCTTTTATTCACCGCAGAGCACGCCCGCCGTCGCCCATTCGACAGGCTCAGGGCTATGGCAGGGCAAGCAGACCGCAGAGGATCTTTGTTGGGTGAAAGCCGTGAAGGGCAATCCCCCATTGGCAGTTAACCTTATTTCTGTGCCTCAGCGGTCTCGGCGATCTCTGCGGTGAGGCTTTTATTCCACAAGAATTTTCTCTTTGGGTTCGGCGATCACTTCGCCCACCATGGCGGCATCCTGAACTCCCTTTTCTTTGAGAGCCTTAAGCAGATCCTGCGCATGTGTTGCGTCGACACTTATGAGCAACCCTCCGGAGGTTTGGGGATCGAAGAGAACGTCCTGAACGTTTCGTTCGACGGAGGCCCCAAAGTCCACTGTCTTCTCCCTGAACTCTCTGTTTCGGTAAGCGCCGGCAGGGACCAATCCCATGGCGGCATACTCCAGAGCCTCATGATAAACAGGAACGCTTCCTGACTTAATCCGAACTCCGCACCCTGAGCCGTCAACCATCTCGGCAAGGTGGCCCAGGAATCCGAATCCCGTGATGTCCGTGCACGCGTGCACCGGGTAGTCCTGCATCACCTCGGCCGCATCCTTGTTAAGGGTAGCCATGGCTCGAGTCACTTTGTCGGTGACGTCTTGGGAAGCAAGTGCCCCTTTGATGGCCGTCCCAATAATCCCTGTGCCCAGGCGCTTCGTCAGAATCAGGAGATCCCCGACTTTCAAATTCTTTTTTGTGAGAACTCGGTCGGGATGAATGTAACCGGTGACAGAAAGACCATACTTGAGTTCCGGGTCCTCCACGGTGTGACCCCCCACAAGCACCACCCCGGCCTCACGCATCTTGTCCAGTCCGCCTTCGATGATCCGGCGCAGGACGGAGATATCCATATCCTTGGCCGGGAAGGCGACCAGGTTCATTGCCGTCTTGGGAACGCCACCCATGGCATAGACATCGCTAAGCGCATTGGCCGCGGCGATCTGACCGAACCAGTACGGATCGTCCACAATGGGGGTGAAGAAATCGACGGTTTGAATGATCGCGATTTCATCGGTGACTTTATAAACCCCCGCATCATCGGCCCGCTCAAGACCCACGAGGACATTCGGGTCAGTTGGGATCTGAAGCCCGCACAGTGCCTTGTCCAGGTCCCCTGGAGCAAGCTTGGAGGCTCAACCGGCCCCCTTCACCGTTTGCGTCAGACGATAGCTTTCTTGTTCGGTCATCTTGCGCCATCCTTAACCGTAGCTGTAAGAGGTAACCTAATGCGGGAACATCTTGATTTCAAGAACAAATAAGGACGAAGACCCCTGTGCTTTGGACCGAAGCCTCCAGGGTTAGGATCCCTTTAAAAGCTCCGCCATGGCCCTGGGAATGTGCCGTATAAGGCCGATGACTTGTGTCGCCGGAGTGGGGTTCGCATACAGGCCCGCGAGCCTGTTGACTCTTGCGGCGAGAAGAGCCGCCTCCTCCACACCCATACCTGAGGCAACCAAGGCCGAAACGATGCCTGTCACCGTATCTCCCGTGCCGCCTACAGGCTCTAGAGCTTCCACCAACGGTTCATCTACCGTAGCAAGAATCCCCTCACGATTAGCGATATAGTCTCTTTTCCCTTTCACCAGAAGGCAGCGTGCTGCATTGTCGTGCTCATAGGATCGCGTGATAAGCTCGGGCACCCGGTTCTCTTCATGAAGAATGAAGCCCCTGGTGTAAAAAGGGTGCGGCGCCTCTTCATCAGCAAGGAAAGCCATCTCTCCTGCATCCGGTGTGAATAGATCATAGGCCCCTGCTTGCCCGCTCATTTTGGCCGCATACATGAAACCGGCATCCGCAATCAGAACCGGTTTTGACTTCATCTCCTCGACTGCGAAGAGAACCCGGTTGTGCCAATCCACATCGGGGAGGAGGTAATGAAACGTGACGACTCTAAAAACCTCCTTCGAGAGATGCTTTGTCAAATATTCATAGAGCCGTCGGCTCCCTTTCCCTCTACCGATATCCCCCACGAGATACGCGAATGGAGGAGGATTGCCCAAGACCCTTCCTGCCGCGATCGTGGCCGCGAGCAATGCAGGCGTACCCCTGTTGACAGGCAGACTTCTCCCTTCCAGTGAGAGGGTGTCATTCTCGAGTCGCACTTCTCCGGAAACCAAAGGGAAGTCTTCAACCGGTATGGTTCCGACTACCGCGAGCATTGGCGCCTCATCTCTTCGTAGGACAGTTGCAGGGCGTAGCCACACAGCGTGTGACCGATGGTCCTTGGGCTCGGTGCGTCCGAGAAAAGCTTCCCGACCATCTCCTGTGCAAGAAATGGGACATCCGGGCAACCTCCTCCGGAAACGTTCACAATCTTCATGGTCTCTTTGTGAACGGTGAGTTTCATGTTGGCCGCCCGGATCATGAGGTATTCGCCGAAGTCCTTTGTCTGGAAGAGGTTCACCGGTTCGAGCAAAGCGCTGTGTACGGGAACCGCCCTCAAGGGCGCCACACCCGATTCCTCAAGGACTCTGAGCACGTTGAGTTCTTCGATTAGGGGAAACTCTATGACCAGGTCACATCCGGTTCTAATTTCGGGCGGGGGCCCCATGACTCGAATTCTCCAGCCATTAGATTTCAGCACGTTTTCCGCCCGGATTACTTCGCTGGTACTCTCAAAAACAAGTATCCCCTTATCCCTGTTTTTCGTACCCGAGAGGCGCTTGGGTTTGCTTCTTTTCAAAAATTTAAACATAGTCCACGTTAGTCCTTTCTTATCGCTATCCGGTACCCTTCCCCTTCTCCTCGAATGTCCTGCACCTTCCACCCCTGGCTCTCGGCAGCGCGGCTCACATTCTCCTTGGAAGTGTCCGTATCCACCAGGACCTCGATTTCTCCTTTGCCCAACTTCTTGATCTCCCCCAGCGTCATCAGGACGGGTTGGGGACAGCTCAATCCTCTTGCATCGACGACACTACCCATTTCCTCTCCTCCTTATGCCATTTTTCTTCTCATGGTGAAGCCGATAAAAAGACACACGAGCAATCCGATGATCACGGCGGCGATTCCATTGGGCCCCACACCTGCGGGGGAACTGGCCGTCCCGAAGTTGTGGGCGAATCCTGCGCCAACAATCATGCCCAAAACAAAAATGGCCGCATCCCCGTCCCCTTCACCAGCCAAGAAGAGTTGGCGGCCTGGGCACCCTCCGGCTAGCGCAAAAGCAAGGCCGGCCAGGACCATGCCACCGAAATTCCAGGCCGACAGGGTGTGGGCCACGGGTTGCTTGGCGAATCCCGGATGGAACTGACCCAAAATAAGGTTTGTTACAAAAGCGAAGACCAGCAGGCTGAGCAGTCCCGTGAAAAGATGGGGCTGACGGAAGAGAATCAAGTCACGAAAAGCGCCCATGGTGCAGAAACGGCTTCTCTGGGCCAGGAATCCCACGGCCAGGCCGACCAGCAGAGAGAACGCGAGAGGAGCGTGCATGGACCCGGGACCCTTGAGGCTGTAAAAAAGGACCCCGCTTTGCGGCTTGTCCGCCAGGGGAGGATAGATGAATCTCAGGACCAGGAAAAAAATCATGATGAGCGGAAGCATCCATCCCACACTGGCATAGGTCTTCTCCGATCGGCCGAGGTTATAACCTCCCTTGAGGAAAAGCGTCCCTACCCAGATTCCGCCAATAAGTCCCGCTATGCCAAGGATGGCGTTGCCGTCTCCTCCTGCAAGACGGAGCAAGGCCCGCCAGGGGCATCCCAGAAACACCAGGGCTCCGATCATTGCGAAAGCGCCCAGGACGAATCGGACTATGGGAGCCGATCCGGCCCTGGGCCGGAATTCTTTGAAGAGATAAGCGGCGACCAGTGAACCAAGCACAAACCCGATGATTTCAGGCCGCATGTACTGCACCACGTCGGCCCGGTGCAGCCCGAGGGCCCCGGCAATATCCCTGTCAAAACAGGCCACACAAATCCCCATGTTCCCGGGGTTGCCCATTTTCTGCAAAAGCGCAGCAAAGACCCCAATAAAAGCCCCTACCACTATGATTCCCCATCGAACTGCGAATATGTTTTTCATCTGAGTCATCCTTTCATTCTCGTTTCTTGTTCATCTCTTATGGCGATGAGATGGTCTCTCGCAGGTGCCGACCTGCTCTGCAGCGGCCCGGGAAATCAAAAGGGATAACGTGTTCGCCGGTTAACAGAGCCAGCACCATTGCCTCCCTGAGGCATAGGCCAGACTAAAGGTGAATACAGATTATGGATGTTTGCGTGGGAAGAAGAGGATTCTCGGTCTGGCCCTTTGCCTACCGAACCCGGGTAGAATGGATGGTGATGCGTCAGGTGAAACCGAAACACCGTCTCATGATGACTCTCTTTGACGACCTTCGTTGGATATTATTTGTCCTTTATATAAGGAGAATCCATCCGATATGTCAAACTGGAAATACCGATAGATCAGAAGCCTTGGGATGGGGATTTCCGATGGCGGAATCAGGGGGTAGGGAGGCAATGAAAGAAGAATTTTGGCGGAGCGCCAACCTAACGCGCTCTGACCCGAGGCGCCCTGGGAGGAGAGGGTGCTTTGACCTTTTCCGGCTGGTTGGGTGCGGCAATGAGAAAATCCAGCAGCGTGCGGCATAGGGGAGAAATCGTCCTCCTCCTGTCGCGGATGAGATAGAAGTGACGGGACATGGGAAGCCCCTTGATTTTCAGGCTTGTGAGCACCCCTGCTTTCAACTCCGTCTCCACGGCTCGCGACGAGAGGATAGACACTCCGGCGCCGGCCTTGACCCCCTCCTTGACAGCCGTCGAAGTCCCAAGCCGAGCGATCACCCGAAGCGACCCGATTCCCTTTACCCCCGCGTGTTGAAGGTAATCCTCCAAGCTTGACAAGGTCCCGGAGCCCACCTCCCTTGATAGGAAAGGCTCATCGGCCAGTTCGTGAGCCGTCACTTCCTTTTTGGAGGCCCAACGGTGTCTGGAGGGGACGACAAGGACCAGGTCATCCTCCCACAGTTCATGGGTCAAGAGCTTCTTGGTTGAACTCCTGCGACCGATGATTCCAAACTCAAAATCACCTTGCAGGACACGAAACTCTATTTCTTCTGAGTCGGCGACCGTCAACACGACGCGGATGAGAGGGTACTCCTTGGCAAAACGCCCGATGACCTCAGGGAGGATATACTCCCCGGGAATGGTGCTTGCACCGATATGAATTTCTCCCTGCTTTACGCCCAGGAAGTCCTGCATTTCAAGAGATGCCTTTTCTTTTAACTCCAGCAGGCGCAGGCCGTGTCTGTAAAGGAGTTCCCCCGCCTTGGTAGGAGCGACCGTTCGCCCCATCCGGTCCAGGAGCTTGGCTCCAACCATGTTTTCAAGAGTTGCGATCCTTTCACTCACGGACGCTTGCGCGAGGTGAACCGCTTCTCCTGCCTTTGAAAAGCTTCCGAGTTCGACGACTTTGAGGAAGATCTCAAGCTGGCGAAGATCGAAATCGACGGACACCACGCTCTGGGAAAAATTTTGTTTCATATCAACTCAGTTGTGGCTTGAGGCATTTTTCTCTGTCCCTCTTTCGGCGGTCGGCCGTCCGCGGTCAGCCGTCGGCTCTCCATTTTGCTCCTTGCTGTCTGCTCTTCGCTCCATGCTCTGCGCTCTCTGCTCAAATATACTGAAACCAAACTCGTTGGCACTTCAGAGAAATTCTTTTTCACGAGCGCTCCCCCGGACACGGTTTCTCCGTGACCCGGGAGCAGATGCTCCACATCGAGCTCTGACAGGCGCCTGATGCTTTCTTTTAGCGCTTGCCCATCGCCGCCAGGAAGGTCGGTCCTCCCAATGCCCTGATAAAAGATCACGTCGCCGGTGAAGAGGGCTTTCTCCTGAGGCCAGTAAAGGCAAATGGACCCGGGCGAATGGCCAGGAGCATGAATGACCTGGAACTTCATGTCACCCAGCAGGAGAGCTCCTTCCCGGAGAAGAATCTGAGGTTGGAAGTCCTTGATGCCCATGGCGGCGCCATAATGAGGCGCCAGGGTCTTAATGAAATCCATCTCCGTTTCGTGGAGGGCGATGAGCGCCCTAGAGTTGACGAAAGCGCGAACCGCTTCCACGTGATCCGGATGGCCGTGGGTCAGGATAACGAGATCAATGTCCTGCGGGGTGATGGAGAGCTTTGAAAGATGATCTTTCACATTCCCGAAAAGGTGGTTGTGCCCGGGGTCAATAAGAACTTTTTCCGATCCGCTGATGAGGTAAGTGTTCGCGTTGTTGGCGGTCGGGTCCCGCCACACGAAGGCATGAAGACCTTCCGGGATTTTCATGTTCAGACCAGATCTTTCATGCGAAACCGGCGAGCGGGGATTGTTCCGGGCTTTGCTCTGGCCGAATCACTAAGATTCAGAACATCGACAAGCGTTGTGCCCTTGAAGATGGTCTTCATAGAGTCAAAGGCTTTTCCCCACACAGGGCGGATCGGACAAGTAGCAATGCTTTCACAGCAGGTCTCGTCTGAGAGACAATCCACAAAAGAGAATTTTGATTCGAGGCGAAGGAGAATCTCCCAGAGGTTGATTTCGTGCGGGGCTTTCGCAAGCATGTGCCCACCCTTAGGGCCTCTGACACTGGAGATCAGTCTTGCCTTTTTCAGCGGGATAATCAGTTGTTCGAGGTACTTGATCGGGATTTTCTGGTTCTTCGAGATATCCGACATGCTGATGGGCCCTTTTCCATATTGCTTGGCTAACTCCAGCATCAGGCGTGTGCCGTAACGTCCTCGGGTAGACAATTTCATGGGGGAATCCTCATTTCTTGATGGGAAAAGACAACCATCTGATATCGCGAAGCAAACTATATACTCCCTCTTGAAAAGTCAAGCGTGCCCGCCCGGGTGCCGGCCTTTCGTTGACAAACCCCTCGGGGCGCATTACGTATATCTCTAGAAAGTACTGAAGTCTCAATCAAGGAGGTTCCAACCTATGACGGATAACCCGGAAGTCAAGACAGCGTGTGTTCACAGCTGCAAGAAAATAGAGGTGCCGACCGATGAAGAGGTCTGCGCCCTCAATGAACTGAGGTGCATTAAAGAGAAAGTGAGGGATCTCAAAAAGAGAATATCCGACCTGAGCGCAGGCCTCGTGGCCGGGACCCGGGATGACCTGATGATTCTGGAGAGACAAATGGAAGACCTCAAAGAAGAGTGGCTGTCCTGGGAAGAAAAAAGACAGCAGGCCGCTAAGGAAAGAATGATTATCCTCGGCCATGAGCAACACGGGACGAAATAGGGCCTGAGGGCTTATGAACCCTTTTCCTACCGGTTTTCCCTCCCCCCTTGTTCCATCACCATAGCGTTCCCATTCCGTCTTCCATCCTTTGACTTGTTTCGCATTGACTTACTGGCCAACTTGTCCTTATAATCTGAGAACTTTCCCTGATCCGCGGAGGAATGGGTTATGAGCAAAAAAAGGTCGATTCAATGGGTTGGCATTCTCTTGTTGTTCACTTTGATCACCTTGCCGGCCCCTGCAGCAGCTCAAGGAAGACAGAATTATTTTACCCTCGAAAAAGCCATCTCCCATGCGCTAGAGAGCAGTTACAAGATTAAAGCGAGGAATGAGAGGATCGAGCAGGCAAGCGATATCATGAAACAGGCAAGAGCCGATTTCTTGCCGAAGCTCGGGACGGCTTACAGCTACAACAGACTGAGTGAACCTCCTGTGAGCAGAGTGAGCAGGGCGGTATCCCCTATCGGTACCACTGTCCCACTGGTTGTCGGCACAGAGGACAACTTCCGATGGACATGGTTTCTAAGACAGCCCCTCTTTACAGGGTTTGCGCTGGTCAGTTCCTACAAACTCGCTGAATTGGGCATTGATCAGTCCCAACTGGAAGCGGAGCTTGAGAAACTGGACCTGGTCCTGCGGGTGAAGGAAGCCTATTTCAATATTCTGGGGGCGGACAAGGCGGTCGAGGTCGCACAGACGACAGTGGAGTCTTTAACACAAACGGTGAAGGTGGCTCGTAGCTTTTTCGAAGTGGGTATGATTCCCATCAATGATGTGCTCAAGGCGGAAGTGGAGTTGGCGAATGCGGAGCAGTCTCTCGTGAGGGGCAAGAACGCGGCAGAGACCACCCGCTCCTCTTTCAACACGCTTTTGGTCAGGCCGGTCAACGCGCCTGTGGAGGTGGAGGACATCCTGGTCTACAAGCCGGAAGTTGGAGAGTACAATGCCTTTGAGAAAAAGGCGCTTGAAGCTCGCCCTGAGATCAAAATACTGGATGTGAATATCCAGCAGACAGATCAACAGATCCGCCTCGCCAAAAGCAAATATTATCCTGAGATCTCCTTTACCTACCAGTATATCAGTGAAGGGGATGAGGCCTCGGTCAAAGGCAGCCCGTACGTTGATGCAAACCACTGGGAGGCTCTGGTTGTGGCCAACTGGACCTTCTGGGAATGGGGAAAGACCTACTATGCAGGCAGGGAAAAGGAGAGCTTGAAGAGGCAGCTTACCGAGACCAAAGCGGATGTGGAGGACGGCATTCGCCTGCAGGTCAAACAGGCCATGGTGGATCTGGATTCCTCCGCCAAGAATATCCCCACGACCCAGAAAGGGGTAGACGCAGGTGAGGAGAACTTGAGGGTCAACGCGGAGCGGTACAAGGCCCAGGTGTCCACCATCACCGACTTGCTGGATGCGCAAACCCTTCTGGCTCGTGCCAGGCTGGACTACTACCGGGCCCTCTACGATCACAACCAGGCAAGAGCCCGATTGGAACGGGCACTGGGAAATTACTGATCCGTCTTTCTTGGATCGTCCATTTGACCTGTGATTCAGCTATTTCATGTTTCCAAAACCTTTGGGCCCACGGCGGCCCTTAAAGACATTGACCTCCGAATCCGCACGGGGGAGTTTGTCTTTGTCACCGGGCCTAGCGGTGCAGGAAAAACCACCCTCCTCAGGCTGATCTTCGGCGCGGAGCCGCCGACAGAAGGTCAGATCGTCATCAACGGTATCAACCTCAGCCGCGTCAGCGGCACCAAGCTCGATCTGCTCCGAAGAAAGATCGGCTTCGTGTTCCAGGACTTCAAGCTCCTGAGCCGCAGAACCGTTTTTCAGAATGTGGCTTTGGCCCTGGAGGTGACCGGCGAAAAGCGATCGATGGTGCGCAAAAAGACCCACCAGATGCTCCGCGCGGTGGGATTGGCCCCCAAGGAAGAGGCCTATCCGATTGAGCTTTCGGGAGGGGAACAGCAGAGGGTAGCCATCGCGAGAGCCATGATCAACGATCCCCTGATCCTGCTCGCGGACGAGCCCACGGGCAATCTCGATCCGGATATCACACGGGAGATTATGGTCCTCTTCCGAAGCATCAACCTGAGAGGGACCACGGTGGTCATTGCGACCCACAGCCGGGAGTTGCTCCGCAATACGGACCAACGCATCATCGTGCTCCACAGGGGAAAGGTTCTCGAATAGTAACCCGTTCGCTTTTTAAAATGGAGGGCTGAGGCCATGGGGGTCTCTCTAAAAACAGAAAACGAAGAGTGTGCGGGAAAGACTATGCAGACAAGGGGCAGCGAAGGCGGGCGGAGAGGTTTCACCGGCACCTGCCGGTAGGATTTTAGATGGCGAGTTCCCCGGCAGCCCTCCGCCCGCCTCACCCATGGCCTAAAGCTGGACACCGCAGTGTGGCTTCTTCGTTGTTCTGTTTTTAGAGAGACCCCCATGGCCTTTTTCTGTTATTCTTTTAAAAAGCGAACGGGTTACCTCGGTTAAACGTCATGATTGCGAAGCTCAGGCTCTGGTCCACCTACTTCAAGCAGGCTCTGTCCAGCATCCTCTACAACCGCCTGATTTACGCCATCAGTGTGGGCACGATTGCCATTTCCCTGCTCATCTTCGGCGCCTTTGTTCTTCTCTCGGTGAACGTGAAAACGTGGATTCAAGGGTGGGGGCAGACGCTTTCCATCTCGGTGTATCTCAAGGAAGGCATCGATGAAGGGGCAAGGGAACGGATTCGGACAGCCATCAGCGCATTGCAGGGGGCGGAGATCAAAGGTTTCATCTCCAAAGAAAAGGCCCTCCAGGACATGAAAGGGATGCTCGGGTCGCAGGCCGGACTGCTCGACGGGTTGAACAGGAACCCTCTTCCCGCTTCCTTTGAAGTGGCCTTCAGAAACGTGGACCGGGCCAAGTTCGAACCAAAGAGAATCAAGGAAGCCCTGGAAAAAGTCGCGGGAGTGGATGAGGTGCAGTACAGTGAGCAGTGGCTCGACCATTTTGAGGGCCTGCTTTACGTGCTCAAGGTTGCCGGACTAGCCATTGGAGGGCTCCTCTGTGTAGCGGTTCTGTTCATCATCACGAATACGATCAAGCTCGCGATCTATTCACGGCGCAACGAAATAGAGATCTACAAGCTGGTCGGCGCCACGGACTGGTACGTGAAAGCGCCCCTGCTTTTCGAAGGGGCGCTTCAGGGGTTGCTGGGGGCCTTGATCGCGCTGGGGGTTCTCCTGGCCAGTCATTTGGTTCTCTCTTTTAAGGTCATTCAGATTTTCGGATTGCCGTTCATGGATTTTGTTTTCTTGTCGGAGAGTTATGCCCTGGGGATCCTCTCTCTGGGGCTGGTTTTGGGCCTGCTGGGGAGCTTTATTGCAATCGGGCGGTTCTTTAAGTTTTGAGATCAAGAATGGCTGAAAAGAAAAGGGGTTGTTCTCCCGTGTTCACCCGCCTTGTTTTTCTGTTGTCGGCCGGATGTCTTGTCTTTTCTCTGCCCTTCTCCGGCTTCTCCTTGTGCTGCGCACGCGCCGCAGCCGACCCGGCGGAAAAAAAACAGCAAATCGAAAAGATAGAAAAAGATCTTGACCGCGAACGCGAACAGCTCCTGAGGTTCGACGAAAAAGAAGAAAAGCTGCTGGAAGAACTCTCCCATCTGGAAAAAGAGATTGAGGAAAAAAGAAAGAACCTCAAGGAGCTGGAGGAAAAAGTCTCCGTCATCAAGAAAGATCTGCGGGAGAATCAGGCCAAGATGAGCCAGCTCGAGAAGTTGCTGAAAGCGCTTGAGGACCGCTTGGGGAAAAGACTGGATGCTTTCTATCGTTACGCGAAGAGGGGGTATATCCGGCTTCTCGCCACAGCGGACGGGCTGGATACTCTAAGGAAAAGATTCAAGTACCTCAGGGCCCTTCTGGCCGTGGACCTCACCCTGCTTCAGGAAACAGCCGATCTCCAGAAGCAGTACCGGGAAGAGATCGCTTCGGTCAAAGAGAAACTTCTCGATCTGGAAGGGCTTGAAAAAGAGGAAAGCGTGCGGGTCGCTGCGGTCAAAGAAGATATTGACAGGAAGGTCGTTCTCCTGATGAAGACCCATAAAGAGAAGGAGTTCCTTGAGACGGGGGTCAAGGAACTGGAGCTGGCTTCGCAAAAGCTGAAAGAAACCCTTATCCAAATTGAGAAACGAGACGAAAAACGGACCGAAATCCCCTCTGATTTTGCAAACGCCAGGGGGAAGCTTCCCATGCCGATTGACGGCAGAATATTGAGAGAAGGCGCCTCCTCCCAGGGCGGGCTCAAAGGGATCACTATTGAGGGTCGCCCCGGCGCGGAAGTGAAAGCGGTTTATGCAGGCCGTATCGATTTCTCCGGGACCCTCAAAGGCTATGGCGAGCTCGTTGTGATCAACCACGGGTCTCGATACTTCACGGTTTCCGCCCATCTTGCTCAGAGAGAGAAGCAGGAAGGGGAGATGGTTAAATCCGGGGAAGTGATCGGATCCCTGGGGAAAACAGCCACACCGAGGGAGGCAAGGCTTTACTTTGAGATCAGGAAAGGTGGAGGAACTCTCGATCCGATTAGGTGGCTAAAAGTTCATTGACCAGGGACGGCACTGTGGAGTATCATAGTAAATATTTTTCGCTGCAAATTAGGAGCTGCATTATGCCTCGAAGCAACAAGAAATTTCTTCTCCAGACCATCGTATTCTGTGTTCTCATCGGGAGCATTCTTTTTTTCAACGGAAATACGGTTGTGGTCAAAGCAGGAACCGAAGACGCCTACAAGAACCTCGAACTTCTCACTGAAGTCCTGCGTCAGATCGAAAAAAACTATGTGGAGCCCCAGAACAACCAGAAACTGGTCCAGGGCGCGATCAAGGGGATGGTCCAGAGCCTTGACCCCCACTCGTCATTCCTTTCCAAAGATGAACACCAAGATCTCCTGAGCGAAACAAAAGGCAGCTTTTCAGGGATCGGGGTCGAGATCACGGTGCGGGACAATGTGCTGACGGTCGTTTCACCTATTGAAGGAACGCCGGCCTACAAGGAAGGAATCCAGGCCGGAGACAAGATTATCAAGATTGACGGGAAAGTAGCGGCAGATATGAGTCTGCCTGAAGCGGTCAAGAGCATTCGAGGTGAAAAAGGAACCAAAGTCAACTTGACGATCATGAGAGAGGGCGCTGAAAAACCTCTGGAATTCACCGTGACCCGGGACGTGATTCCTATCAAGAGCGTGAGGAGCACCCTCCTGAACCCGAAAATCGCTTACGTCAGGGTCTCCAATTTTCAGAGTAAGACCACGAATGATCTGTCCGCTGAACTGGAAAAGCTCCAAAACGGGCGCAAGCTGGAAGGCCTCGTTCTGGATCTCCGGAATAATCCTGGCGGCCTGCTTTCCCAGGCGATCGATGTGTCGGATCTCTTCCTGGAGTCCGGAGTGATCGTGAGCACCAAGGGCCGGGAGTCCTCGCAGGATATGAAGGCCACGGCGCACAAGAAAAAGACGGACCGGAACTATCCCATCATCGTTCTGGTAAACGGCGGGAGCGCAAGCGCCGCAGAGATCGTTGCAGGGGCGCTCCAGGACAACAAGCGGGCGCTCATCCTGGGCACTAAGACGTTCGGCAAAGGCTCGGTGCAGACGATCATCCCCTTGAGCGACGGCTCGGGGTTGCGGCTGACCACGGCCATGTACTACACGCCGAGCGGCCGTTCGATTCAGGCAAGCGGCATTGAACCCGACGTAGAGGTGAAATTCATTCCTCCCGTTGAAGAGGACGGAAAAGACAAGGCCCGCATGGTCAGGGAGAAGGATCTCAAAGGTCACCTGCCCAGCGGCTCCGGCGAGGAACTCGACGCGGACAAGCGCACGGAGGAGAAGGAGAACGACAAGAGGGCCAAAGAGCTCCTCGAGAAGGACAATCAGATCCGTCAGGCCCTGCAGCTGCTGCAGACCTGGCACATCTTCTCGCACATGAAGACCGGGTCCTAGAAATCGATTTCGAAGAATCATGCGCGACGCCCGGCTTCAGACATGGCACTCCGACGCAAGAAGAAAGGAAGAGCCCGAAAGAAAAAGATTAAACTGCGCACTCTGGCGCTAGGACTTCTTGTGGGAGGGGGGCTGCTGTTCACGTCCCTCTCTTTGTTTTTTCTCTCCGGACGTCCGTCGAAGCCGGGGGGTTATGACGAGCCCTCCTCCAGAGCGGTCTCTTCAAAGAAACAGAACTCCAAAGGCGATCAAGGGGCCCGCAAGCCTCCCAAGAAAGAGGTGCGAGCGGCGCACACAGGCGAAGGATCGGAGGGGGCACCCAAGATCGCTATCATTATTGACGATGTGGGCTTCGATGTGGATCTCGCGAGGTCTTTCCTTGAGTTAAAACCCCCCTTGACCTTGTCGGTGCTGCCCACGGCGCCGCATGCACAGGGGATCGCGCGGGAGGCCGTGGCAAGAGGGGCGGAGGTGCTTCTTCACTTGCCCATGGAGCCCAAGGAGAGCAACGGCGAAGGTCCAGGTGCAGGGGCTCTCCTCGCAAAGATGGGCGAAGAGGAGTTTGTCGAGACCCTGAACGGTCATCTGAGCAGGATTCCCGGCATCAAGGGGGTGAACAACCACATGGGGTCTCTGCTCACGGAAAAAGAAGACAAGATGGTTCTGCTCTTCAGGGAGATGAAGAAGCGGCACCTGTTTTTTGTGGACAGCCGAACGACCCCGCAGACCGTGGCGTCCAGGGTGGCTGCGGAACTGAGGGTGCCCGTGGCCAGCAGGAGCGTGTTTCTGGATCACGAGCTGTCTCAGGAAGCCATGAAAGTCCAGTGGGATCGGCTTCTGGCCATGGCCCGGGAGCAGGGAGTTGCCGTTGGGATCGCCCATCCGCACAGGGAGACACTGGTTTTTCTGAGGGAGCACTTGCGAGCCCTGAAATCCGAAGCGCGGCTTGTGCGCGTCTCGGACATCGTAAGTTGAGGGACAAAGGCACAGAGGCACAAAGGGACAGAGCAGAAAAGGTCTTTCTGCTTTATGCCTTTGCATCTTTGTCCCTTTGTGCCTTGGTGGTGATGAAAAAAAACAGAGTGAAGCCTTGCCTGAAGGCGGACAATACGTACTGGAGGTATCGTTGTGAAAGTTCCATTGCTGGATTTGAGAGCACAGTATACCACGCTCAAGGAGGAGATTCTGGCTGTGACCCGGGAGGTCTATGAGTCGCAGCAGTTCATTCTCGGACCCAAAGTGAAAGAACTGGAAGAGAAGATTGCCGCGTACTGCGGGTGTTCGCACGCCGTCGGCGTTTCTTCTGGAACGGATGCGCTGCTCATTGCCTTGATGACCGCAGGCCTCGGGCAAGGGGATCTGGTCGTGACCACGCCTTTCACTTTTTTTGCAACCGTGGGCTCGATCACGCGGGTGGGCGCGGCTCCGGTGTTCGTGGACATCGACAGGGCTACCTACAACATGGACCCGACGAAACTCGCCTCCACCCTGGCGGGGTTGAGTGGAACCGCGCGCTCCAGAGTAAAGGCGATCATGCCGGTGCACCTTTTCGGTCAGTGCGCGGACATGGAGCCGATTCTCGAAACGGCGAAGAAGTACAACCTCGTGGTGATCGAAGACGCGGCCCAGGCCATCGGCGCAGAGATCGCGTTCAGGGGCGGCGTGGCCAAAAGGGCGGGATCCATGGGAGAGTACGGGTGCTTCTCCTTTTTCCCTTCCAAGAACCTCGGAGCCTTCGGGGACGGGGGCATGGTGACGACGAACTCCAAAGACCTGTATGAGCGGCTGATGATCATGCGCGGTCACGGCGCGAAACCGAAGTACTACCACAGGATGATCGGCGGAAATTTCCGGCTTGACGCACTCCAGGCGGCCATCCTGATCGTGAAGCTGAAGTATCTGGATCAGTGGACCGCAGGCCGCCAGGAGAACGCAAAGACCTACCGGGACCTCTTTCAGAAGGCGGGGCTCTCCGAAGTGACCCTGCCCGTGGAGAAACACAAAAGGCACATCTATAACCAGTTCGTCATTCGGCTGAACGACAGAAGGGACGAGCTTCGGGAGTTCCTGAACGCTGAAGGGATCGGCACGGAAGTGTATTACCCCTTGTCGCTTCACGTGCAGGATTGCTTCAAATACCTGGGCCACAAGCCGGAGGATTTCCCGGAATCCATGGATGCCGCG
>Ga0209450_10000166_pt1 | contig 35591 bp, 28 predicted proteins | sample FrelakmetLWP11LW_FD_187149 | JGI IMG/M metagenome (GOLD analysis project Ga0209450, IMG submission 187149) | Freshwater lake sediment microbial communities from the University of Notre Dame, USA, for methane emissions studies - LWP11 LW (SPAdes)... | ecosystem: Environmental > Aquatic >...
CCTTGATTATAATGTCTCGCACAATCGTTGAATTGACAGGGGTATGCTCTGTCCCGGTGAGAAGGAAGAGTGTCTCAACCTCCGGAGCCATCATCCTGTTCATCTGCCCCAGTGCCCTCTCATATTCAAAATCGGCACTGGTGCGCAGCCCCCTGAGAATATAACCGGCTTTTTTCTCGCGGCAGAAATTGACTGTCAGGCCGCTGAACCTGGTCACCTCTATCTTCTTTTCCCCTCTGAAGACCTCAGATATCATCTTGATCCTGTTCCCTATGGAAAAGAGATTTTTCTTTTCAGCATTCTCCCCGACAGCAATGATGATCGTGTCAAAAAGGGGGAGTGCACGTTTTACAATGGCTTCATGACCTACTGTAAAAGGATCGAATGACCCCGGAAAAACAGCTACCTTCTTCATGTCTATACTTGTGAGTATCAGTCAAAGTTAATATCCCTGGCGTTGGTCACCCTCTGCTTCAGGAGAGAATGGTCGAGGACGTCCATTATGGTATCCACATACCTGAACTTCAGGCCGCGGACATACTTTTCATTTATCTCCTCCACATCCTTGCGGTTCATCACCGAGATTATTATCTCCCTTATGCCGGCACGCTTGGCGGCAAGTATCTTCTCCTTGATGCCGCCTACAGGCAGCACCTTCCCCCTGAGGGTTATCTCACCGGTCATTGCCACATACTTTTTTACCTTTCTCTGGGTAAAGGCTGATGCTATCGATGTTGCCATCGTGATGCCGGCCGACGGCCCGTCCTTAGGTATGGCACCCTCAGGAACATGAATATGAATGTTCCATTTTTCAGAGAAGGTATCCGGCAGTTCAAGCATCGGGGCATGAGCCTTGAGATATTCGAGGGCTATGACAGCCGATTCCTTCATCACCTCTCCAAGGTTACCGGTAAGGGTCAGGTTGCCCTTGCCACGGCTCAGGCTGGTCTCTACAAAAAGTATCTCACCCCCTGTGGCGGTCCAGGCCAGTCCTGTAACCACACCGGCCTGCTCATTGCCGCCGTAGAAATCTTTGAGGTATTTCGGAGGGCCCAGTATCTCCGCAACATTTTCAGATGAGAGATCCCCTTCCGGCACTCTGTTGAAAGCTATCTCCCTGGCCCTTGATCTGACCAGTTTGGCGAGCCGCTTGTCAAGCTCTCTCACTCCCGATTCACGGGTATACTTCTGGATGATCTCTTCGATCACCGGTTTTGAGAGCATAAACTGATCGCTGCGCACGCCGTGAGCTTCGAGCTGTTTGGGGATGAGATGGTTAACGGCTATCTCCCTCTTTTCCTCTACCAGGTAGCCTGATATCTCGATGAGCTCCATCCTGTCGCGCAGGGCAGGGCTGACCGTTGAAAGTGTATTGGCAGTGGCAATGAACAGCACCTTTGACAGGTCAAACTCAAGCTCAAGGAAATTGTCATAGAAGTGTGTATTCTGCTCAGGATCAAGCACCTCCAGTAATGCAGAGGAGGGGTCTCCCCTGAAGTCCTGTCCCACCTTGTCTATCTCGTCAAGGATGAAGACGGGGTTTGATGAGCCGGCGCGGCGTATGTTCTGCACCACCCTGCCAGGCATGGCACCTATATAGGTCTTGCGGTGTCCCCTGATCTCGGCTTCGTCATGAAGTCCGCCAAGGGACATACGGGCATACTTACGGCCAAGGGCACGGGCGACAGACTTGCCAAGCGATGTCTTTCCAACGCCCGGAGGGCCGTGGAGACACAATATCGGTGACTTAAGGTCGCCCTTGAGCTTCAGTACGGCAAGATGCTCAAGTATCCTCTCCTTGACCTCCTCAAGCCCGTAGTGATCTTCGTCAAGAACGCGCTGCGCATGCTTAAGATCAAGATTGTCAGTGGTATACTCATTCCATGGAAGCTCAAGGAGGGTCTGTATATAGTTAACCTGAACCGAATATTCGGCTGCGGCAGGGTTAAGGCGTGAGAGCTTGTCCAACTCCCGTTGGAACACCTTTGCCACATCTTCGTTCCATTTTTTCTCAGCACCCCTGACACGGAACTCCTCCACCTCTTTCTCCGTTGGATTGCCTCCCAGTTCGTTCTGGATGGTCTTCATCTGCTGATGAAGGAGGAATTCACGCTGCTGCTGGTCTATCTCGTACTTGACCTTTGACTGCAGCTCGTTCTTCAGTTCAAGGAGCTGTATCTCGCGAACAAGATGCTCAAGGAGCCTGAGACCCCGTTCTCTCATTGTCGATGCCTCAAGAAGCTTCTGCTTGTCATTGACATTCAGCTCCGTGTTGGCACAGATAAAGTTAATAAGGTATGTGCTGTTCTCTATGTTCCTGACGGCGAAAGAGGCTTCAGGGTTAATGTTTGGATTGAGCTTCACGATCTTCATTGAGAGGTCCTTGAGCGAACCTATTATCACCTCGAAATCCTTATCTTCCTCTGATCCTTTTGTTTCGGGAATGGCTTTCACCCTTGCGGTAATGTACGGGGCCTCCTGGACGATGCTTACCACGGAGACTCGTCTTCTTCCCTGGATGATGGCAGTGGTGGTACCGTCAGGCATCTCAAGCAGCTTTACTATCTGCCCCAGCGTCCCGACGACATTAAGGTCACGCACCTGCGGATCATCAATTTCAGCATCAAGTTGTGCCACGGCTGCAACGAGCTTGTCTCCCCGATAGGCATCACGCACGAGCTGAACGGATTTGGAACGGCCAACAGCAATGGGTATCACGACGCCGGGAAAGAGGACGGTATTGCGAAGCGGAAGCAGCGGTACACTGCCCGGTATCTCAATATCATCAAGCTCCTGGTCGTCTCCGTCGGATAGGATCGGAATTATCTCCCTGCCCTCATCCGTCAGTTCATGAAAACCGATACTGCCCCACTTTCTGAAATCCTTCTTCTCCATAAATGCGAAAAACTAAGCAAAATTAGTGATTTAAATATAACATGACCCTCACAGACCTATAACAACTTTGAGATAATAATGGTTGCAGGCCCGTTGCTGCAGGAGAAAAAAAAAGCTGCCTGAAGGGGCAGCCTTAAAAAGTATGATCAATGATTATTTCGTCTTTTTATCCAGATGAGTCTTGTAACGGTTCATGAACTTATCAACCCTTCCTGCAGTGTCTACCAGCTTCATCTTACCGGTATAGAAAGGATGTGATGTATTTGAAATCTCAAGCTTGATAAGCGGATATTCCTTGCCGTCTTCCCACTTGATCGTGTCTCTTGACGAGGCAGTTGAACGTGTCATGAATGAATATCCGTTTGACATATCCTGAAATACAACCAACCTGTAATTGCCCGGATGTATACCTTCTTTCATCTCCTGATATAGTTTGTTACTTAATAAAATCCCTTTTCTAAGGGCTTGCAAAGATAATGAACAATAAGAAATATACAAAGGGTGTGGCAAAAAAATTTACCCTGACTGCTTTGCCTGACGCTCTGCAAGGTTTTCCGCCATCTCTTCCTTGTACATCCTGAAGGGAAGCCGGTCATCGATCATATACCTGAATGTAATGTGAGTCTTGGCCTTCTGTGCTCCGACAGCCTCATAAATGCCGATCATCTTTGGATTAAAATCGCCCACCCACGACAATTCAAGCTCCTTATAATACTTCTTCCTGCGGAAGACATGGAAGAGCTGAAGGAATATTGCCGATTCAATTCCGCTGTTCTGGTAAGCAGGTATCACACCTGCCACCAGTGCCCTCACGCGGGTCATCTTGTGTGTAATCCGGTACCAGGCAAACCTGATCATGTTCCAGGGCGTCAGCCTGCCGTTGAAATGCCTGATGATCTGGTTCAGATCGGGGAATATGACAAAGACGGCTACGGGCCGGTCGTTGTGATAAGCGTACCATATCAGTTCCTCATCGATGAAAGCCCTGGCCTCCTTCAGGGTATTGCGAAGCATGTCAGGGTCGAGCGGGGTGAAGTCTTCCTTGAAAACCGCCCAGGTTGTGTTGTATATATCCACCATATCAGCGACAAACTTGTCACGGTGCCTGTATTCAAAATGGCGGAATGTGTATCCCGGACGCCTGGTGATCCATTCGGCTATCTTCATGAACCGTTCAGGAAAAACATCAACGGATGATAGGTCCTTATGATAACTGTACTGTTCAAAATATATCCTGAAACCGTAATCCTCAAAGAATTTCCTGTAATATCTCTTATGGTAGGGCATGCCGAATCCCGGGTGGGTAAAGCCCTCTACAAGCAGCCCCCAGAAATTATCATTCTCCCCGAAGTTGATCGGACCGTCCATCGCCTTCATTCCCCTGTCTGTAAGCCATTTGCGGGCTGTGTCAAAGAGCATGAATGCTGCCTCTTCTGATTCAATCACCTCAAAGAATCCGAGACCGCCGGTAGGCTGTCTGTTGGCCTTTGACCGTATCTCATCGATGAATGCCGCAACCCTTCCTATTACCGCGCCACTGTCATCAACGAGTATCCATCGTGTGGCCACTCCGTGCCTGAAGGCAATATTGCCTGCCGGGTCAAAGACTGCCTCTGCCACTTTGTCAAGAGGAGAGACCCAGTAAGGATCACCTTTGTAGAGTCTTTTGGGGAACTCTGTGAACTCCCTCCGATGTGCGGCAGTTGTCACCTCTGCTATATTCATACCCTCAACTTTGTAGTTTGAACCATGATTCTACTTTCAGCCTGCTGCTGCCGTCGTCAAGCCGTTGCCTGTATTCGTTTGTCCTTCTGTTGTAATCATAATCCCTGCTCCACGCTGCACCATGGGCTCTAATCTCCTTCAGGGCCGTGATGACTGTATCAAGCTCACCGTCTGTCATTGCAGGATGGAGCGACAGCCTCACCCATCCTGGTTTCTCTGAGAGATCGCCTCTGTTGATCATCTCGGTGATGCGATGACTGTGGTCATAGGTGACATCAAGGAGATAATGGCCATAGGTGCCGGCACAGGCGCATCCACCCCTTACCTGCACACCGTACCTGTCACTCAGTAGCTTGACAACCAGGTTATAATGCATATCATCAATATAGAAGGATATAACGCCTAGTCTCTTTTTTATCGAAGGGGCAAGGATATGAAGACCCTCGATCTCTTCAAGACCTTTAAAAGCCTTCGCGAGCAGCTCCTCCTCTCTCTCCTTTATCCTGGCGGTGCCCATAATCTGCTTCAGGTTGATGGCCAGTGCGGCTCTGATAACCTGCAGAAAACCCGGCGTGCCTCCGTCTTCTCTCGATTCGATACTGTCTACATACTTGTACTCGCCCCACGGGTTGGTCCAGTCGACGGTACCTCCTCCGGGCTGATCGGGAACGGATGTCTTGTAAAGTGACTTGTCAAAGATAAGCACACCTGCAGATCCCGGGCCGCCAAGGAACTTATGCGGCGAGAAGAATATCGCATCAAGCTTCTCCATACTGTCTGCCGGATGCATATCAATGTCAACGTAAGGTGCCGAAGCTGCAAAGTCGACAAAGCAGAGGCCGCCGTTCTCATGCATAATACGGGCCATATGGTGATAAGGGGTAAAGACGCCGGTAACATTCGAGCATGCAGAGAATGAACCGATCTTGAATTTCCTGTTCTTATATTGCTCAAGAGCCTTCCTGAGGTTTTCGGCGTCAACGGTAAGATCCTTTCCCGGTTCGATGATCACAACATCGGCCAATGTCTCATACCACGATGTCTGGTTTGAATGATGTTCAATATGTGTTATAAATACAACAGGACGGTTCTCATCTGACTGGCAACGATCACCTTTCGGGAGAGTGCATCCCTTGAGCCCGAGTATCCTCTGGAATTTGTTTATCACGGCAGTCATGCCTGAGCCTGTGGCAATAAGAACATCATCGGGCCCGGCATTTACATGCTTCTTGATAATCTCCTGGGCATGATGATAGGCCCATGTCATGACAGAGCCTGTCTCCGAAGTCTCGGTATGGGTGTTGGCAACAAACGGTCCGAATTCTCCCGCAATCTTATCTTCGATGGGCTTATAAAGTCTTCCGCTTGCGATCCAGTCACAGTAGATGATCTTCTTCTGGCCATACGGAGTTGAATATTTCTGGTCTATCCCAATAATATTCCTACGAAATCTTTCAAAATATTTTTCTTCGCTGCTCATCCGGGAAAAGCGTTAGGCCTGGTCAAATCCGCATCAAAGATAATTTTTTTTGATTTTTATGGACAACCGGACCGCACTGCTAATGGAAGTTTATCACACGGTGGTCGATAAGCACAAACAGCAGTACGATTGCCGAGGAGTATAATATCCAGGGTAACATAGGAATGTACTCTGCCGGTTTAATCTTCATCTTCGCCCAAACATACCATATAAGGAAGATCTTTTCGAGCGAATAGACGATGAAGGTTGCCAGTGCGACCCCTACTACCCCGTAGGGTTTTATGAGGAAGAGGCTCAGCGGTATGTTGATACATATCTCAACGGCAGCAGCTATAAGGGTGATGTTGTTTCTTTTCCTTCCGATGACGATAGTCTGTGGAAAGACAAGCCTGGGGATGATCAGCAGGAGATAAATAAGGAACACGTCAGCGCTGCGTGTGAATTCAGGGGTGAAAACACGCGGGTAGAGCCAGCGGGCAAAGAACATTGTCACTATTGACAATGGGAAGAGGAGGTGCATCAGTTTCTCCGATTTTGACCTGAGTGTAACCAGGGCCTCCCGCATCCCCTCACGGGTGCTGAACTGAGGAAGCAGCGCGTTGCTTAGTCCTGTCGCCAGCAGCAACACGAGCGGAAACTCCTTGGCGCCATAGCGGAACATTGCAAAGACGCCGGGATCCTCATAACAGGCTGAGATGATTATGCCGTCAATATACTGTGCCGACCCGCTTATCAGAAAGGTAAGTACCAGGGGCATTCCCACATAGAGCTGCTCCCTGATGAATTCAAACGATACTTTTATCAGTGTATAGCGCCTGAGCAGTATGATAAGCCATATCCACCGCACCCCCGTGATTATGAATAATCCGTAGATTGCACTTTTCTCATCATAGCCGGCAATCACAGGTGCCAGAACGAGCAGGATCTGCGCCCCGTATGTGTACAACCCGTATTGCAGGATTCTGTGTGATCTGTTATTCAGAAGATAGATGTACTCTATCAGCGTCACCGGGTTACTCAGTAAGATATACCAGAGCAGAAGGCCCAGGTAAGGGATGTCCTGTTTTATCCCGATTGATGGCAGCGCATTCTTTATAGGTATGCCGAGGACAAAGACAAGAACGCTGAAGAAGAGTATCAGCAGGAAGGCGTTGAATATCTCAGGTGATTTTTTTTCAACGGCCTCACCCCTGCTCCTGAATGTTTTGTTCCGGTGATAGAGTGTCAGCAGCGACTGAATTATTCCCGAGACCCAGAAAAAACTCAGCAGGCTTGCAATAAACAGGAAGAGCTCCCATTTTCCGATCTCGGCCCGTGTGAGGTGACTCTTGGTAAAGACAATGCTGATAATCAGGAAGGTGATGAACCGAAGCAGCTGTACAGCCTGCAATCCCTTGATATTGTCTATGAACCTGAGTTTCGCCAATCTGTGTTATTCTGGAAAGTGAAACGGGAAATTACATAAATAATTATACTGCTGTTATTATGTAGAGCGAAGATAGTATTTGCATGTCAAGTACAATTATATAGATCAAAAATTTGCGGAATGAGCTTTTTTGCTATTTCTTTGCACTCCGTAAAACGGTGGTTGTAGCTCAGTTGGTTAGAGCGCCAGATTGTGGCTCTGGAGGTCGCCGGTTCGAATCCGGTCTTCCACCCTGTCATAAAAAGCTGGCCCGCGAATGCGGGTACAGCTTTATTTTTTTCATCAGGGATGAAGCTTGCTTCAGACCGAAATCAGAAGAAAAGGCCGCAAGTGCATCGAAAACATGGCAACCACTAACTGGAAAAATGCTGCAGGACCCATTGCTTTTGCCATACATTTTGTTTATTGCAGAATAGTGTGTAATTTTCTTGCTTTAACTTAAACCTAAAACTAAATCGTATGAAGAAACTAATTCTGTTGCTAGTGTTGTTTCTGTGTACAGGTGTCCTGACATTGATGGCACAGACCAGAACAATTACAGGTACGGTTACCTCCGCAGTGGAGGGGGAGGGCCCGATACCGGGTGTCTCTGTAACTGTTCCGGGCACAACCATCGGAGTTTTTACAGATGCAGACGGGAAATTCTCCCTTAACGTACCGCAAAACTCCAAAACAGTAATATTTTCATTTATCGGGATGAAGACCCGGGAAGTAACTATCACCGGAGAAAACACGATAAACGTGGTGATGGACCAGGATCTCCTGAACCTTGATGAGATCATCGTCACCGGTGTTGCAGCCGGCACACCAAAGAAGAAAATGGCTGTCTCTGTCGAAAGAGTTGACGCAAGCCAGCTGAAAGAAGTAACAGCCGGGTCTGCATCACAGGCTCTTCAAGGAAAAGTCTCTGGGGTGACCGTAATAAACTCTACCGGCGAACCGGGCAGCGCTGCCACAATACTCGTCCGCGGTGCAACACAGATATCCGGCTCACAGGCTCCGCTGATCATTCTCGACGGTGCCATCATGGAAGGAACACTTGGTGATATAAACGTCGATGACATTGAGTCGATCGAAGTTGTCAAAGGTGCATCAGCATCAGCACTATACGGATCGCGAGCAGGCAACGGGGTCATTGCCGTGACCACTCGCCGCGGTAACCTTCTCACAGAAGGCCAGACTGAAGTGATCTTCAGAAATGAATATGGCATGAACCAGCTCGGCAAGAGATATGACCTTGCCACTCACCATGCATGGAAACTGGCCGATGACCAGGCAAACTTCGGTTTCACCAAATATGCAGGGGTCACCTATCCTGCTGACTATCAGGGCACCGAAGCCGGATTCTCCGGCTCACGCAGCCTTGAGGCCGATCAGTACATGGATAATGACTATGCTGTCCTTTTCGACCATGAGGACCTTATTTTCTCCGGAAATGACTTCTATACCAATTATCTGTCAGTGGGTTCGAACCTGGGAAAGACAAACTTCCTCGTCTCCTTCGAGAATAACGTTCAGTCAGGCCTACTCGTCGAGACTGACGGTTACAAAAGAAACAGTTTCAGACTTAACGTCGACCATAAAATCTCTCCGAAACTCTCAATTTCGGCCAGTAACCTATATGTGAAATCGACTACACAGGACCCGGGCGGCGCAAACGCCTACAACGGCGGTATCTTCTTCAACGTGCTCCTCTCGGCACCCGATACCAACTTCGACCTGGTCAACCCTGACGGACAGCCATATCTCTTCATCCCCAATGGGTGGGAGACAACGACCGAAAACCCGATCTACAACCTCTGGAAGGTCGAAGACCTGACAAACAGAGACAGGATACTGGGCACATATTCGGGAAAATACAACATTACTGACTTCCTGAACCTGGAGGGAAAATTCGCCTTCGAATACTCAACGGGGCGATACGAGACCTATAATCCCTATGACACCTATACAAGGGCGGGGAATGAATCGGTCTACTCAAAAGGCTCTCTCTATATTGCAGACACTGAGCTCTTCGCAAGAAACGCACAGGTGACACTGAACTTCAACAAGAAGTTTGGAGACTTCAATACAAGGGCAAGAGCAAGCTACCTCTTCGAGAAGACCACTTACAACAGCAACAGCGCGAACGGCAATGACTTCTCCCTCGGGGGCGTTCCGTCATTCGATGCAATAGCAGGCAATATATCGATAAGCAGTTACATGGATGAGATCATTGCCAAGAACTACTTCGCCATCCTCTATCTCGATTACAGGGATAAGTACATTTTCGACGGCATGTTCCGCTATGACGGATCATCACTCTTCGGTTCAGAGGCAAGGTGGAACCCTTACTACAGGATGTCAGCCGCTTACAGGATATCTGAAGATATAACTATCCCCGGCATACAGGAGTTCAAAGTCAGGGGTGCCTTCGGTACTGCCGGACAGAGACCGGGGTTTGCCGACCAGTATGAAGTAATGTCCATTTCAACGGGTAACGTATCGAAGAGTCAGCTCGGGAATAAAATGCTGAAACCCTCACTCTCCAAGGAATGGGAAGTAGGTATGAATATTGACTTCCTCAGCAGGTTCAGCCTCGAGGCAGTCTACTCTAACAACACAACAACTGATCAGATACTTTCAATACCTCTGGCAGTACAGTATGGCGGATGGCCCAGCCAGGTGCAGAATGCCGGCACCCTGAACTCGGAAGTATGGGAAGGATCACTCAACGTACAGGCGGTCAAGTCAAAGGACTTCAGTTATAATTTCGGCTTTATCTTCGACCGCGTAAGGACTAAGATAACAGAACTGAACGCTCCGCCGTATCAGACCGGACCACAGGGTCAGGAGGCAAACAAATGCTTCTATATCCGAGAGGGTGAAACATTCGGCGTCATGTACGGTTACTCCTTTGTGAAAACACTCGAGCAGATGGAGGCTCAGCTTTCGACAACAAACCTGACCTCCACATGGTGGGATGACACAAAGATAGATTCATATATAGTTAACAGTGACGGTTATGTCATCGTGAAGGGAACTGAAGGCACCACTTCGGAAAAACCGATCAAGAGGCTGGGACCCGACGGTAAAAACCTTTTCGGCAAGATAGGTGACACCAACCCCAACTTCAGGCTCTCGATGTCAAACAGCTTCTCATACAAGGGCATAGGGCTTTATGCACTGCTCGAATGGAAGAGCGGCGGTGACATTTATAACAAATCAGCTCAATGGCTTACGCGTGACAGCAGGCACGGTATGATGGACCAGTATGGCAAACCAGACTATCTTAAGAAAGCCATACCTTATTACCAGGGCTTCTATGATGTCAATACTTTCAATGACTTCTGGGTAGAAGACGCCAGCTACCTTAAGCTGAGAGAGGTATCCCTTTCATATACCGTACCGGGAGCAGCCCTGAAGGGTTTTGTCAAGGGTTACATCAAGGGGGTGAAGTTTGCACTGATAGGAAAGAACCTCTACACCCTTACAAACTATACCGGATATGATCCTGAAGTGGCAACCACCGATGGAACACAGTACTATGCATATGACTTCATGGGTTATCCCAACTACCGGTCATTCTCTGCTTCACTCGAATTGAAATTCTAACGAATAAACAAAAGCGATTATGAAAACAATACGATATTTCCTGTTATTTTCAACTCTGGTGGCACTCCTGGTGACTGGATGTGAAAGCCTGGATGTTCCAAATGAAAATGACCCAGATTTCGAGACTGCATTCTCCAACCCTTCTGATGTTAAAGGAGTTGCAGGTTCTCTGATGAACACCTGGTTTCAGAAGACCCAGGATTACAGCGGCCCCGCGCTTATGCTGTGGGTAACCTCTGACGCCGGAACATGCTCATGGGGTAACGCAGCCATGCGCGCCATGAGCTATGAACCACGCATTGAGTTTGACAACACCCCTGCTTACGGTGACGCAGCTGTGTCTGAATCATACTATAAGACTATGTACTCGATACTCTCATCAGCAAATGAGGTACTTGGCAAGGTAAAGCTTGGTGACATGGTCATTACTGCCGATGACGGTACAGACGAGACACCAATGGTGCAGGCGTATGCTCATCTGGCACAGGGACTTGCCCTTGGCTACATAGGCCTTTTGTATGATAAGGCCTTCATTGTGACTGAGTATACAGACCTTACCCAGTCTATTCCGCTCTCTCCGTATAAGGATGTAATAGATTCAGCGCTTAAGTGCCTTGATAACTGCATCGCAATCTGTGAGAGCAATAACTTTACCATTCCTGCCACATGGATACCGGGGATGACCTACACACAGGCCCATATCGGACAACTGGCCAACTCCATGGCCGCACGCTTCCTCTCCTATTCACCGAGAAACAAGGCGGAACATAATACCGTGAACTGGTCAAAAGTGGGGGCTTACGCCAACAAGGGGCTTACCTATGACTTCGCACCACTTATGGATGATGTCAGCTGGTTCGATCTTTATATGACTTATGCCAACTTCAGCGGATGGGGGCAGACTGACATGAGGGTGGTGAATATGATGGACCCGCGCTTTCCTTCAAGGTGGGCCAATGCCAATACATGGAACACACTGCCCACTCCAACGACGGCACCCACTGCCGGAATTGACAACCGTGTCTTCACTGACTTCCAGTATCTTTCGTCATGCCCCTTCAACCCTGATCGTGGGTACTACCACTTCTCATGTTACAGGTTCAAGAGACGCGACACCTACCTGTCAACCTGGACAGAACCTGTCCCGGTGTTCTACAAGGCAGAGAATGACCTTCTCAAGGCGGAAGCATTGTTATATCAGCCGAACCTCCCGGGAGCAGCTGCCATTATCAATGCCGGCACCAGGGTAACCCGCGGCGGACTCGCTCCTGTTGCAGCAAATGCAGCAGCTGTTGAGGCAGCTATCTTCTATGAGCGTAATGTCGAACTTTATTGCAGCGGTATGGGAGTTGAATTCTTTACCATGCGCAAAGCTGACAAACTGCAGCCCGGAACACCCCTGCATCTCCCGATACCCGGACAGCAGCTGGAGGTCAACATAATGGAGTATTATACCTTCGGTGGCGACGAGGGCGTGGCAGGCAAGGACTACTCCAGCGGAGGCTGGTTCTAGCAGTTTAACAATAATGGTAAACGAAAAACGAGAAATTATGAAAAAGAATATAATAGCAAGGTTGGCTTTCGTCCTGGCAGCAGCTATGCTCTTCGCTTCATGCGGTGAGACATACATGGAGGAAAACGAGAATGCCTACAACGCAAGTGATGTGGTACCGATTGTCTTCGGTGTTATCGGACCTACCTCCGTCTACCAGACTGAAGTCAGAACCTACTCGCCGGCATACAGCCGTGCAGGTTCTGAATGGAACTGGGCAGTCGCCGGTGCTGATCTGAAATCTGTCAGTGCTGACACCAGAACAGCCACAGTTGAATTCAAAACAATACCGGCAGGTGGCAAAGCTACAGTCACCGTCAGTGAAACAACTGCCGGTGGCACAAAATCACCTGACAAGGTTATCGAGGTGACCGTCAAGGCCTTCTGCACACTCAATATAAATAACTTTGTGGGAGAATTTGACTGCGACGAAGCCGGCTACGGCGTCTATCCGGTAAACTTCACAAAGCATGCGACACTGGTAAATACCATCGTGAATGACAACTTCTGGGACTTTCCGGCTCCCGGGCAGGTGATTTATTACACCTTCTCAGGCGACTTCCTGGAGAAAATTACGGTTCCAAAACAGAACTTTACATTCGGAGACGGTCTTACTGGCTGGGTGCAGGGAAGCGGCAAATATGACGGTTGTGCCCATACTATGACAGTTGACTATACTGTCTTCTATGACGGTGATGAGTATGACGTATATCACGAGTTCTCTCCCGCCACCAAGGGCAGCACTTATACAATCACGCGCCGGAAAAGCGCTGATTACTTCAAATAGGATCTCATATCCTTCAATAAAAGGGGCTGTCTCAAAGAAAAAGGGGCAGCCTCTTTTTTTAAGTAGAACTGATCGTATGTCATCGGAGCACCCTGAATATTTCACCCCTTCGGGGCTCAATTACTGTACTGAGCTATTTCCCCGGGTTGTCACCCGGGGTTATTCACATTTTGTCACTCCGTGACAATACTCCTCCGGGAGCTTGCAGCACCTGACTGTGCGCGGGGGCAAACCGGAAAAGGTGCGAACCGCACCCTGTTTGGTGGCGCCTTTAAGGCCTTGTGTAGCGGGCGGACAAACAGGGGGTGGTTGTCTTTTCCTGCCTCCTTTTCTTTGGTTCGTTTCTTTTGGAGGAGCAAAAGAAACGAACAAGAATCCCCAAAATGAGAGGGTGCCCTTTTGAGACACCCTCTTTTTATATTGGTGAAACATGTGGCGACGCCCAAACTGCGCGTCGTTTTCACGTTTACTTGCTTTGCGGACCTGCCTGCCTGTACCTGAAGTATGAGGTCACCGCCAGGCTGACCAGCACCAGCACCGCTATGTATACAAATACCGGCACCGGGACAGCATCACCGCCTGCATAGGAATGCAGCCCTGACAGGTAATAATTGACCCCGAAGTATGTCATCAGAACTGACGAGAAGGCAAACAATGAAAGAAGATTGAAAGTATAAACATCCTTCATCCCCGGAATAGTCCTGGAGTGAGTGACAAGGGTATAAATAACCACCGTAATCAGTGACCATGTCTCTTTCGGATCCCATCCCCAGTAACGGCCCCATGACTCATTGGCCCAGATGGCCCCGAGAAATGTCCCTATCGTAAGGAAGTAGAGCCCCAGCGTCAGCGTCTTGTAATTAATGACAGTAAGCTCATCTATGGTAGCGCCGATCCTTTCACGGTTGCTCCCGTTGACAAAAAGCATCATTACCATTACAATAATTCCGAGCAATGCTCCAAGCCCCAGGAAGCCATAGCTGCCTGTGATGACCGATACGTGCAGGGTAAGCCAGTATGACTTCAGCACCGGCACCAGGTTTGTGATCTCGGGATCCATGAAGCTCAGATGCGCAACCATGAGCGTCATCCCTGCCAGAACGCCCGTGGCGGCAAGGGTAAGCATTGACTTGCGGCTGAAAATGAAGCCCGCCAGCATGGTGACCCATGAAATGAAGAGCATTGATTCATAGCCGTTGCTCATCGGCGAATGACCTGAAATATACCACCTTATGCCAAGCCCCAGCGTATGGAACAGGAATCCGGTTACAGCCAGACCGGCCAGTATCTTTAATAATAGCCCTGATCCCTGCCGGCCGGTGATGATAATTCCTATAAGCAGAAGTATCATTACAAGGCCTATTGTCGCATAATACGGGAAAAGTCGCTCGAATATCTTTGCCTTGTAGTAGAAGAGTTCAGCCCTGACTTTCGTCTGTGACGGCAGATCATAATCAGAATGCGCCTTCTGATAGTTTTTAATGGCGACGAGGTACTCCCCTGATTCTATCCCGGCAGTGCCCACCGAAGTGACTGACTGCGCCCACAGCGGTATTACACTGAGTACGAACAGAGAGTCTTTCTGATCCGATGTGTTTTTGACCGCATCCTCTGCCTTGCCCCAGTGGTCAGTGCCGTCCCTGAGAGGAAAGATATGGAGGAAGTCGCCCCTTGACATCATGTAACAAATATTCACACGTTCATCAAGCTTGATAACTTCCTTGTCAAACCTTGTCCGCTCGCTCTCTGCCTTTGAAAAGGCTTTGTCAACATGCTCAGAGAGCTTATAACCCCCTCCTTCATTAAAATCAACTATGTCAGAAAATGCAGCCCTGTCTCCATTGATACCCAGCAGCTTTTGCAGTTCAGCGTTGGAGACTTTTATCAGAGGCACATTCTGCCAGTGAAAGAAATCGAGTGAATAGCCCAGGAACACCTGCATTGACGACAGTCCGTCGAAATCATTCTCCTTTGCAACCTTGCGGAGGATATCATTGCTTATCGTATAGAGAGGTTTTGTACGCCCCTTCTGGTCCTGCGCCAATACCTCCCCGAAACGGTCAGCCTCAGCCCTGTCAATAACCAGGTGCTGGGCTCCTGCAGGTATAAAGGAGGCAAGAGCCAGAAGAAGTGCAGTAACCGTAGCCACCCGGCGGTAGCGCGAGTTCCAATAGCCGTTGCCAACTGTCCTGAAGAAAGACCTCCTGTTTATTATTGAAAGAACAATGAAAAGGAAAAGCAGAAAGTAACCTGCGTACGTCGTTAGCATACCTGCCGGATCATGGTTTACCGATAGTATGGTTCCTCTCTCGTCTTTGTCATACGATGACTGGTAGAAGCGAAAACCCCTGTATTTTAAGATATGATTCATATAAATCTCGTACCCGAACTCAGTGTCATGTGAAGGATCTAAAAGGGTCACGTCACTGCGGAACCCTGAAGGACTGTTTGACCCGGGATATCTTTCAACTATAAAGTCGTTCAGCCTTATGCTGAAGGGCAGATTCAATACCCTGTTGCCGTAACTGACATGAGCAGTATAGCTTCCAGCGTCTCCTGACCACTCACTCCTCTCCTCTCCCATGCTGTCGGGAAGGTAGATATTCTGTTCAACGCCTCCGCCTGAAAGTGTGAGATGAAGTGCACCTGTACCGTCTCCCCCCATATTGTCAGGGGCAGGTGCCATGGCAACGACCCCGCGGAGGAACATCTTGCGCGGTACAAACCTGTAACCCCCTATTGTATAGACTGTCTTCGGGACCAGAGCCACGAGAGAATCAGGAGGATAGAATGTTACAGTCATGTCGGTCATCAGGGTAGCCTGTATCCCCATCACAGACTCAATGAAGAATTTATCATCCTTAAGGGTCACCATGACAGCGGCCTCCTTATCAAAGCCGATTGTCATATCTCCTGCCCTGGCGGTCTCACCCTGAACAAGAACTATATTCTCTCCCGTGGTCATATCCGGAGTCGCAAGGAATGAAACCACCGGAACACCGTCAGGTGATTCTTCAACCTGCTTCGCCACATTAGGGAGATAGCCGTTAAGAGTGAGCCTGTACTGCACACCTCCTGCCGAAAGGGTCTTGCTGTAACGGTTTTTCCCTGAAGAGGCTGTCAGTAACTGCCTGGAGTGCCTGATCACAGTATTACCGTCCCTGTCTGCTATCTCAAAAACCAGCTCGTTGCCTGAAGAAAAGGTGACACCAGATGCCTCACCCTCCCTGATGTGCATCATGCCGTCATATCCTGTATATCTTGTTATGGCAGCTCCGGCCAGCATTAATATAAAGGCCAGGTGAAAGATCATTACAGTCAGCTTCTCCCTTCTGTATAACCTGAAGACAATTATCTGGCCGGCAAGATTTATTGCCAGCAGAAGGAAAAGAAACTCAAACCATTTTGTATTGTAAACAGCTGCCCTGGCTGTTGCTGCACCGAAGTCGTTCTCGATGAAAGTCGCTGCTGCCATTGCCACGGCAAGCACAACAAAGAGTATACCCATAAACATGGGTGCAAAAAGTAGTCTGACTATTTTCATGATTTCAATTTGGGAACAAAACTATCCTTTTTCGGATATAATACGAAGTTTATCGCGATCGAGAATTTTGACAGACCGGGGGGTGGCCTGGATGATCTTTTCATCCTCAAGCTCGCCGAGAATCCTTACCACACTTTCCTTGGCCATATTTGTCAACTCTCCGAGCTCCTGCCTCGAGAGGAGCATTTCAAATTCCTGAGAATGGAATATATTATCTGAAAAGTTAAGAAGTGCTTCCGCAAGCCTTCCATGCATTTTCTTCTGGGTAAGGCTTATTACCTTCTGGTGCATTTTAAATGACTTCTCACTCAGATCCTCGATAAAACCTGATGCAAACTGCGGATTTATATTAATGATTTTACGCAGAACGTCAAAGCTGATGAAGCATGCCTGGATCTGGGTGATGGCTGCTACAGAATAAGAGTATCTCGAATTTACGTGAACTCCGGGGCCGGCAAGGAGAGTCCCCTGTTCCGCAATATCAAGAATAATGTTCCTGCCCGAATACCCTTCCATATAAACCTTGGCCAGACCAGACAGCAGAAAGATCGCATTTGATGAAGGTGAGCCCTGCTTGATTATTATCTCACCAGGCTTGAAACTGGCCTCATAGCGGTTGCTGTTGACCAGGTCACGCTCCTCTTTCGCTAAATTCCTGAAATTACTCCAGCAGTTAGTGCAGAATTCACAACTTGATATTACATTTTCACTGAACATGAACCGTTAAGGTTAGGGAACCAAAAGTATCCATACCTGACCGCAAATTACGAAAATTATAACATATATCATAATTATTATTGACATATATCATCTGCCTTCCTCTTACTTATCAATTCATTGTGATTTATATATCAATGTTCCAAATGGGCGAAGCATCAATGATCTTCTTAACTTTCCAATGTGATTAAAACCAAAAAATGATATTTATGAAAAAGAGTCTGAAATTTATTTCAATGTTTGTTGTAGCCGGAATGGTTATGGCCTCATGTGAAGGTCCCATGGGCCCTGCAGGCGAAGATGGTGCCAAAGGTGACAAGGGTGACAAGGGTGATCCTGGTACACCGGGAACAACACTTGCATGTGCTGAGTGCCACAATCAGTCTGTTGTTGCGCCGATCATGTCAGAATATGAATACTCGCTGCATAAAACAGGGGAGGCATTTGAAGAGGGTACAAGAACAGCGTGTGCTCCATGTCATTCACATGAAGGATACACCTATGTTGTGAAAAACAATACGCCGTCAACATTTGTACTTAACACTACTACGTCGAAGTATGTAAACCAGTATTTCATCAGTGATGCTGCCGCCGCCCTTCCAACCCCTATCAACTGTATGACCTGCCACAGTAAACTGCACACAACTTATGGTGATGAAGACTTTTCACCGCTGACAAATATTGCAGCAGTGTCAATGACAATGTACGGCGGCGCCAAGTCAATCAGCTTTGAACGGACCCAGGGCAATCTCTGCGCCAAGTGCCATCAGCCGCGCCCTGTCACCAAAGCTTCTGACAGTAACGTGATTGACTATGCAGTACTTGTCAGCTCGCCGACTGCAAACTTCACCCAGTCAACCATCGGCTACAGAACCGGCGTTCACTACGGAACACAAGCTGCAATGGCTGACGGAGTTGGCGGGATAGAGTTCGGTACAGGTGGATATGTAAACTCAGTTCACGCTTCGACTGCTTCATGCAAGAGTTGCCACATGGCAACCCCGGCAGGCTTTGGCGGAGGCCACTCATTCAATATCCATACAAGTGCCGAAGGGTCAACCACACCTACAATTAACTTTGCAGGATGCAACGTAGGCGGATGCCATACAACAATGGGCTCTTCCAACACCACTTTCACTGCTGCAAGGGCTGACATCGATGCTAAGCTTGACCAGCTTGCTGCGAAAATCAACGCGCTGCAGGCTGCCAATACTGCTGACCTCCTTTTCAAGGAAGCTGACGGCGAATACCATGGATATTTTAACATCTATGACGCATCATCAAATCCGACTGGATTCTATAAAAACCCGAACTTGGGTAATGTTCCCTTCCCGACCATCTCAAATGCCGCGTTTGGCGCAATACTCAACTACCAGTTGGTATACCGCGACGGCAGCAAAGGTGTTCATAACTATCCTTACATGAAGAACCTGCTGGAGAAGACTCTTGCAGCATGGTAGAATAAGATAAGGAACTGCACATTAATAAAGCCGGATCAAATTGATCCGGCTTTGTTTTTTTGCCTATTCCCATGGTTGTCACACGGGGTTCTTCACATTTTATCACTCCGCGTGACGATTCTCCTGCGGAGCGCGGGGGCAGACCGGAAAAGGTGCGAACAGTTATAGCCCAAGAAAAGAGGGTGCCCTTATGAGACACCCTCTTAATGCTTAATCCTTGTTTACTTCTCGAAAGTTCTCATGTGATGAACCATTGCCCAGATCTCATTGTCAGGGATCTTCTTGTCATATGCAGGCATTTCGCCTCTTCCCATCTTGGTCTGATAGAACATTTCACCATCAGTAAAGGCCTGGAAAGCTGCAGCTGAAAAATCACCTGGGAAGGTCTTGGTCATCCTGCCTTTCGGTCCATCGCCAAGGCCTGTCTTGCCATGACATGATGCGCAATTCTTTGCCCATGATGAGGCACCCAGCTTCAGGTTGGCATCATCCTTTGCTACCGGATTGGCCATCTTCTTATACTCTGCCGGTATCGTCCAAGGCTCACCTTTTTTCTGTTGTGCATTCATTACCTGAGTAAATGAAAATGCAAGAAGAACAGTTCCTACAAAAACAACTTTTAATTTCATAATCTTACAATTTAGGTTTCACTTAAATATATCACGTTCTATGCCAAACTTTATTTTGCCTATTTTTTTGTCTCTTTCGATCCTTCCTTTTTAATCCTTATAAGGCTGATGACAACAAATGTATAATGACCCCAGACCCCAAGAAGCATTATTGCCAGCGACACCACCATCCACTTTGGAGCCAATGTTGACCAGAGGCTTCTGTAAATTGGCGGAGCTTTCACAACAGGGAGACCCCATGGCTTATTCTCTCTCTTTTCAACGCTGCCAAAAAGATAATGATCGTTGAACCTTCCTATAACAGTCACATTACCAATGCTGTCACCCGGGATATCACCCGGGAATTCAAAACGGATTGTACCGTTATCATCAAGCATGCCGGTGCCAACTGGCAGCAGGCTGAACATCCTGGGGACAAATACTGATATCTCCTCTCCTGTTACCGCTGCCTGCCCCTGTTCAGAAGACATGGTGGCGGACAGGAAGACAAATTTCTTTCCCTCCTCCTCGCTCAGGGTCATTTCAAGGTTTACATCGGTAATGCTCAGTTCCCCGAAGGTGGCATCAACAAGACTGTCTCCATCAAACGTCGCAGTGAACGGCCATGAGCCATCATCACTTTTAAAGAGTTGAAATGCATTGTCAATGGTGTAAACAGCGTTCCCTGCATTGTCTGTAACAGCATCCCCCAGAAGGGTTTCATTGTTATAGAACATTATTTTAAGCCCTGGAAGGGGCACCTCCCCTGTCTGGGTAATGTTAGTCATTTTTGCCTGAAGAATCCTGCTCGAGTTCGAATCCTTGAGGTAGGTGAATAACATGTAGGGACTAATCTTGGTTTCCTGTAAACCGCTGGCAGAAAGGTTTCCTGATGCCAAAAGGAAGACCAGCATCAGGAGGTTAAGGTATTTTATCGGAGCCTTACTCATGATTCCTTCTCTTTACTTAGTTCCAGAATTCTTTTCTCTTCAGCTTCTTCCATTTCAGAAATGGAAATAATCGGAGCAAGCTTTGAAATGATCATAAAGAGCATTCCAAACACGGCAATCCCTGCTGCTGTGAGTGCCCACTCCACCCAGGTGGGTGAGTAATTTGTCCAGTCAGGCCTTGTCTCCTGAATAGGAAGGAACGGCGTTTCAAGCGTGGGTACAATAATAATATACCTGTTAACCCACAAGGCAACCAGTGCGATAACCGCTGCGATGGTAATGTTTCTGATTGTGCGGAGTTTGGGTATTGCAATTATTATGATAGGTGTCAGAATGCCTATGTAATTTGCGAAGATGAAGAAGAGGTTAAACTCGGTAAAAAGCTTATCGATAAGTATCTTATCCATCTTTACCGATCCGTACCATTTAGTCAGATAATCACTGAATGTGAAATAGCCGAAAAATGCTGCAATAACGAAAAGGACAATGCCAAGATTCACAAAGTGCTTGAGAGTGATATATTTTTCAAGGTTATATATCTTCCTGAAGATTGCCATCAGGATAATAAGGAGCCCTACCCCTGAGAAGATAGCGGCAATGACGAAGTATGGACCGAATATTGTGCTGTGCCATCCGGGCCTCAGGGTCACCCCAAAGATCCATGCCAGCACCGAATAAACTATGATGGCAATTGCTATGATCATGGCAGCCATTACATTACGGGCAAAGCCAAGGATCTTTCGCTGCTTTTCGGTACCGGTATATCCTATTGCCAGTATCCTGAACATCTTCTTCTTCCATGGTGCAACATTCAGGTCCGCCCTGTCACGAAGTATTGCAAAGTCCTCAAGGAAAGAAATATAAAGAAATATGAAGCACCCGAAGACATCTGTCAGAATGGCAATCACGTCCCACACAATGGGTGACTGTATCCTGGGAAATGCAAGAAGGTATGGCAGCCGGTCAAGTCTGCCGACACAAAAAAAGATAAAAAATGGTCCTATTGCCAGAGAGATGACGGTTATCAGCTCTGCCAGCCTTATTACCGGTGCCCGCCACGGTGTCTTGAACAGATGCAACGCTCCTGAAACAAGCGCCCCGGCATAGCTTAAGCCCATGAAGAAGATGAAATTGACAATATAAACACCCCATACAACATTGTCTCTCATGCCGGTCACAATATGACCCTTGTCTATCTGCTGTACCAGCCCGTTGATGCCATAGGCGAATATCACCAGGAAGAAACCGAAAATCATGTACCAGCTCCTGCTGGTCTTTTCGATCTCAGGAGTCAGATCCTTTATCAGGTTTTCTTTGAATTCACTCATCTCTTATTTATTTTTTTCCCCGGTGATTGTCTGCGTTTTATAACGCTCAGAAATTGCAGGATCAAGATCTTCAAATCCCAGCTCAACCGGATAGGTCCTGTTTACCGGAGGAAGGTAATAGACTGATGGCATGGTGCCGAGCTCCTCCATATAACGGTATCCGTGCTTGTCAACCATGAGTGAAGAGAACCTCAATGTCTCTACTCCGTTAGTAACAGCGTCCTCGGCCAGGTCACCGAAGTAGATAACCCCCATGGGGCATGCTTTTACGCACCTGGGGAGCTCATTATTTCTAAGCCTGTCAGCGCAGAAGACACATTTTCCGACCGTGCCTTCGACAGGCGGAACATTAAGTTCAGGATCATAGACATGATCTTCAGGCACGTGAGCTTCAGGGTCCTTCCAGTGAAAGACACGGGCAGAATAGGGGCAGGCTGTCATGCAGAACTTGCATCCGATGCATCGCTTGCTGTTGACAATGACAATGCCGTCCTCTCTTTTGTAAGTGGCGCCAACAGGACAGACACTCACACAAAGCGGGCTGTCACAGTGATAGCACGGCCTCGGGAACCAGTATTTTGCGGATTTATCTGAGTCCTGAAGAAGATAGATCTGAATCCATTCATGATCTTTTGGGAGCATATGTCCCTCCTGGCAGGCATCCACGCATTTGCGGGCATTCTTGCACTTGGCAAGGTCAATGACCATCACGAACTTCCTGTGCGGCAGACCTTTCTGTGACTCCAGTATCTGCACTTTTGTCTCCTCCCTGGCCACCTTAATGGCTGACTTGCTCACCTCAACCAGCTTGCCATCAGATGTCAGCACCTTTACTTTCTCTCCCGCATCGTCATCGCCGCCATTACTGGCAAGCGCAGGTGCTGAGACGATAGCAGCGGAACCTATTCCAAGCCCAATATTTCTAAGGAACCGTCGTCTTGATGAGCTTTCTTTCTTTTTGTCTTTCATGTTCATCGGCAAATAATTCAGTGATCATCATGATGGTAGCCGTCAACCATGCTCTTGAAGAGTGTCGTTGGCTTGCTGCCAAGGGTACATGTATAAATGTGTATAATCATGAATATTGACAGCATGAATCCTGATGCAATGTGTATCAGGTCATTTATCAGAAGACCGCTCACCCCGAAAATCTGTCTCGGGAGCATGCCAGGATAGAAAAGCAGGATGCCTGAGATTATTACAAGCGGCATCCCTGCATACATGGCAAGCAGATAGCTGAATCTCTGCAGCGGATTGAATTTGGAATCTTCAGTGACAGGGAACGGATGCGGTTCGCCGCGAAACATATCTCTCCTGTAGTAATTGAACTGCTTAATCAGGTCTTGCAGGTATGTGTCGCTGTTGCTTCTGTAATGCTTTATGTTGCCGGTGACCCTGTTGCCTATGATGTATACAACATAGCTCAGAACTAGAAAAAAAGCTGCCGCATTATGCCAGCTGACGGCTGACTTGAAACTGACAAGTACAAACGGTTCGTCGAGCCCCGAAAACTGAAGACTGATACCTGTAACTATCAAAATCAGAAACAGAACAGCATTTGTTATGTGCCATAACCTGATCCATTTCGGGTATAAGTATAAACCTTTTGACATGACTATTTCTTTTTTGCCTTTAATACCCTGAAAAACACATGAATGCCAATGACAGTCAGTACCCCGAAGAAGATTACAAAACTCAGATAACCCAGGTACATGTTTCTCGAAGCGCCGATGACATATGACCTGTTGAGAATAATTGAGTTAAAGAATCCGTTTTGCCTTTTCTCCCTGCTCTCAAACTTGTAAAGGGTAGACATAAGCCTGGAGTTGGTCGAGTGGCACTCGGTGCAGTTCTTAACCGCCTTATCCTTTGGCAGAACCATGTGTGCAACAAGTATGGAGTCACTTATCTGTGTATGGCACTCAATGCACCGTACACTTTCAAAGTGCAACACCTGGTTGGGAAGCCATTCGTGCTTATTCACCACATTGATCTCCTCCCTGTCGGTCAGCAGCCTGAATTCAGTAAAGTTAGCATGGCATGCAAGACACATGTTATTGTCATACAGCACCAGTTCAGCGACGTCAGACACTTCGCTTGCAATAAGCTTGTAGGAGTGCGGATCATGACATTTCCAGCACGAGAAGTTCTCAACCTGGGCATGAGTGCTGTTGTTGTACTCGACTTCAATCTCCTCAAAATTCAGATGTGCATAGTTTTCATCGTAACCGTGGCAGTCTATACATGCATAACGTGGCTCAAGCCTTGTCGCAACATCATGTGGAAACCTGATAAAGTCTGAAGAATGACAGTCGGTACAGCTGAATGATTTGTGCACGCCGTCATAATAATCCTCCCGGTCAACAAAATAATCCTGGAACATGTTCCTGATCTGCGAGATACCTGCAACAGTATCGCTCAGAGTGTAGTAGGCTTCACCATGGCAGACAAGACATCTCTCATTGTCATCATAAAAGACGTTTATATCCTTCCACTTGACAACCAGTGAATCATCAGGTGCAATACCAAAAAGCTGGCTGTTGAAGAGACAGCCGGAAAATAAAATCAATACTAATAGGCCCCTGCTTTTCAAGGTTTTCATCTATGCGTCGGTTAGGCTTCGTTTAGAATCTTACAGTAATATTCAGGCCGAGAAGATAGTTGAAGTCGGAAATACTGTTCTGGTTATAGACAAAATTGTACTGGCCGAGAATGTCCTTGTAATTTGCGAAGAATATCTGGAAAGCATGAGTGGCTGTACTGATCTCCCATCCGAAAGCAAACTGTGGTTTTGGATTGAAATCCTCGTTCTCCATTTTATTAAGCAACTGATCATACTCCATGATGATGTTGTGTGACCCGAATACGTTATATTTTGCCCCTGCGGAAAAACCGTAATTAGCATTCTTGTACCCCTCTTCAACGGCGTTCAGCCATATGAATGTCGGAGCTACCTGAAGAGACAACTTTTCACCAAACTTACGGGCAACAAGAACCTGGGTGAAATATGAAAGTCTGTGAATCTCGCGCCAGTCGTGGGCCGGACCAAAATTTTCCTCGCTGAGGCAGTTAATTCCCATATTGCCGTAAAGCGTTACAGAAACAGGCATCGAACCTGAACTTGTCTGCCTGAAAAGAGCATACTTGACTGCCAGATCCTGTGCCCTGTAATTCTTCGCTGTTCCTGCACCTATCATAAGCCTGTCGGTGATGGCATAATTGAGCCCTAACCTTATGTTAGCCGGACCCCAGATACCGTAAAGGTCTGTAAGACCATTGTTAACTGTTCCGAATCTGTGATGGATCTCAAATTCAAGCATTCCCTTGAAGGGAGTGGTTACGGTCTGGTTGTCAATCAATATGCTGGTTTCAAATAATCTTACCGGATAATCCTCGCCCTCCTGTGAAAAGGCAGGTATGAAAAGCAGCGTAAGAATGAGCAATGCAAGTATCTTTTTCATTTTTATCATGATTTAGGGTTTTTTACTTTATTTATTGAATTCGGCGCCGTCCTCTATCCACAGAATAATGGCGTCTGACGCCTTAATGGTTAAGTCTTCATCGACAGTAACCATTTTATTGTCAAGTATTGTTCCGTGTATCGTGAATATGGCACTGGCTTCCGGATCATCAAGATTGATCTGATCCGTTAATTCTTCATATGTCCTTTCAGCACTCCATGTATTGTGACAGTCATCGCAAACAGGATAAATATGCTCATTGAAGCTGATGACGATATCTTCCGGTATCTCAGGAGGAGACCAGATATAGTTCTCACAGGAGGTGAGACCCGCAGCTGCTGTTAAAAAGATAACAGCAGCAAACGCTTTAATAATCCTTACTTTATTATCCATCATAGTCTTATTGTTATTTTAATCACAAATATATCAGAATAAAGATATCTGATTTTTTTATGCGGCAGTATATTTGCGAGCTATATTCATGCTTCTTGTCAACCCGGCAATTGATATTTGTCATTATTACAGGTTACTTTTCTTCAAAAGGAAGAGCCCTCGAACCGGAATTACATTATTCGAAGCCCTGAACATAGCTGATAATGAAAATCAGAAAATCTTCAAGTGATGACCCTGACCTGCCGGGTCCTTTTTCGGTTTTCAGTTCACTTTAAACCGCCCAAGCTCCTTCTCATCAAAGCCTCTGATATACTCAGCGCGCATGCTGTTCTCGGCTGTTGCCAGCGAGACAAACAGTTCTGCTGATCCGGCATACTCTGCATCACGCTGTGCATCTGAAAGAAGAAGATATCCCATAATAATATTCCCTGCCATTTCCACCATCCGGCGGGCATGAAAATCGGTAAGTTCATTATTGCCGGCTGACACAACAGCTGCCACAGTCTTCTCAAAATCATCAGTCATGCCGGTGAGGGTTTTACGAATATGTTCCATCTCAGGCCTCACTTCTGCCTTCTCATATTCTCTCATCTGTGCCAGGTATCCTCCGGTGGTTACTCCCCTGACCGCTGCAACGACCTGCAGCTGGGATGTACCTTCATAGATTGATGTGATTCTTGCATCACGGTATAATCTTTCAACCGGAAAATCCTTTATAAACCCTGCCCCTCCGTGTACCTGCAGCGCGTCATAGGCGATGCGGTTGCACCATTCACTCGAGATGAGCTTGACGAGGGGTGTGTATATGTCTGCCAGGCGTGTGTTGGCCTTGAGCTCTTCCCGCTCCTCCTTCTCGAGCTTACGCTCTTCACCGATGAACGACCATGACTTGTAGATATCAACAAATCTCGCAGTCTCATATAGTAGTGAACGCATTGCCTCCAGCCTCACGCGCATCACAGTCAGCATCTCATATATTGCCGGAAACTGGTCGATGGTCTTCCCGAACTGTTTCCTCTCAGAAGCGTATTTGCGGGCCTCTTCATAGGCTGCCTGTGCAATACCAACTGACTGTGCGCCTACACCCAGACGGGCGCCGTTCATAAGCGACATGACATATTTAATAAGCCCCATGCGGCGCTCACCAATTAGTTTTGCCGGGGCATTACGGAACACCAGCTCACATGTGGGTGACCCCTTTATACCCATCTTGTTTTCAATGCGTCTCACTGTCACAGTCCCGGCCGCCTTGTCATATACAAACAGGGAAAGACCCCTGCCGTCAGTAGTGCCCTCCTCAGAACGTGCGAGCACGAGAGATATCTCGGCATCACCGTTGGTTATGAATCGCTTCACGCCGTTGAGCAGCCACACACCCGCACCTTCGTCGTAATGAGCCTTCAGCTGTACAGCCTGCAGGTCAGATCCTGCATCAGGCTCAGTGAGGTCCATGGCCGCCGTGGCCCCCTTATTGAACCGTGGCAGAAAATCATCCTTTATCTCTTCAGTGGCAAACTCGAGGATGGTCTCACCGCAATCCTGCAAACCCCATATGTTTGCAAACCCTGCGTCAGCCCTCGAGACAAGCTCGGCAGCCATGACATATGGCACCATCGGGAAATTCAGACCGTCATATTTGCGCGGGAAGTTCATCCCAATGACCCCTGCTCTCGTCAGCGCCTCATGATTCTGCTGCGTTCCGCGGGCATAACGCACTCTCCCGTCAACGATGGAAGGACCCTCATGGTCAACGTCCTCGGCATTGGGGGCTATCACCTCGGCACAGATAGAACCGACGATATCGAGGACCCTGTCATAATTATCCATCGCATCTTCATAATCGTGCGGAGCATAATCATACAGATCCTTGTCCCTGTAATCCATCTCCTTGAGCCTCACTATCTTCTCCATCACAGGATGGGTAAGATGGAACCTCAGATCCTTGTTGTCCTTATAGAAATTGGCCATTGCTGTCGCTGTTTTTATTTTGAGAATCTATCTGGCGTTAGCCTTGTAAAACTTTATTAGCCTGGGTATAACCTCCGACACATCTCCGTTGATAACATAGTCGGCAATGCTGTTGATCGGAGCCATTGAGTCATTGTTGATGGCAATTATCTTGCCGCTCTGGTTCATGCCGGCTGTGTGCTGTATCTGCCCCGAGATGCCGCAGGCGATATACAGCTTGGGCCTTACAGTAACCCCTGTCTGTCCCACCTGCCGCTCATGCCCTGCGAAACCGGCATCGACAGCTGCTCTTGAAGCCGCCACCTCACCGCCGAGGACATCGGCAAGCTCGTAAAGCAGATCGAAATTCTCCTTTGAACCCATTCCATAGCCGCCGGCAACAATTATCTGAGCAGACTTGATGTCAACCCGGCGGGCCTCCATGTGCCTCTCAATTATCTCAACAGCAAGGTCTTCAGGTCTGATGAATTCAGATACATTTATCCTCTTCAGCTCACCCCTGTAGTTCCTGTTAACGATCTCCTTCTTCATCACTCCCTCACGCACGGTGGCCATCTGCGGACGGTGGTCAGGGTTAATGATCGTGGCAATGATGTTGCCTCCGAAGGCAGGCCTGATCTGATAGAGAAGATTCTTATAGGTGGTATCGGTTTTCTTCACATAATGATCCCCTATCTCCAGGCTGGTACAGTCAGCCGTCAGCCCGCTGTGAAGAGCCGATGAGACCCTGGGTCCGAGATCGCGGCCCGCCGTGGTGGCGCCCATAAGTGCAATCTGGGGCTGCTCCTGCCTGAACAGGCCGGCGATGACCGAGGTGTACGGCATAGTCCTGTAATGCTCCAGCTCAGGATCATCAGCAACATGTACCACATCAGTACCATAGGGGAAGAGTTCATTCTCGATGCCCTCAATGCCACTGCCAAGAACGACTGCCTCCAGCCTGCACCCAAGAGTGTTTGCCAGGGAACGTCCTTTGGTCAGCAGCTCAAGGCTGACATCTACCGGTTTTCCCTCATCAAGTTCACAAAAGACGAATAAATTATTCACTGTGTCTGTTTTTTTCTAATTATCACCCAATTGTATGACTCTCAAGCAGCTCCTTTACCAGTGACTCTATATCCTTGTCTGAAGCGCTCAGATGCTTTGCCTCCTTTGACTGAAGAATGACATTGTCGATCTCCTTGACCTTTGTCGGAGAACCGGAGAGGCCAAGCTGTTCGATGTCAGCACCGACAGCATCGACACCCCATTCCGTTATCCGGATGAAAGGGCGTGCATGGGCTATATAGTCAGTGCTCTCGACCTGCAGCTCAGTGTCAGTGCGTGCATACTTGTACTTCATCACCAGGCGTGCATTACGGTAGCGGCATGCCGGAGCAGTGCTGTTAACTGTCACCACAAGCGGCAGCGGTGCAGAGACGGTCTCCACTCCTCTCTCAAGCCTTCTGCGTACGATCATACGGCCATGATCAAGATGCATCTCCTCTGCATATGTTACCTGAGGCCACCCAAGCTTCTCGGCAACCTGAGGACCCACCTGAGCGGTATCGCCGTCGATGGCCTGGCGCCCTCCTATGACAAGGTCAGGCGCCAGCTTGCGTACAGCAAGGGTAAGGGCATATGAGGTGGCCAGTGTGTCTGATCCGGCAAACGCGCGGTCAGTAAGCAACACTCCGTCATCGGCGCCACGGTACAGTCCTTCCCGTATTATCTCAGCCGCCCTGCCCGGACCCATGGTGAGGACAGTAACTGTCGTCCCCTCATACATATCCTTGATCCTTAATGCCTGCTCAAGGGCATTGAGATCCTCGGGGTTGAAAATTGCCGGCAGGACCGCCCTGTTAACAGTTCCGTCAGCCTTCATTGCATCAGGACCGACATTCCTGGTATCAGGAACCTGCTTGGCAAGTACAACGATTTTGATTCCTTTCATCTGATAGATAACTTTTGAAGGGGCAAATATAGAAAATATTGAATTAACTTCGCCCGCCGAAAAACCATTCGCCAACGCCTGCAATGAAAGGTAAACCATATATAGCTCTTGTCCTGTCGATGATTTTCTGGTCATTCTCGTTTGTCTGGTTCAAAATTGCAAACAGGAGTTATGACCCAATAACTATTATCTTCATCAGGCTGTGCATCGCATCGGTGTTCCTGTCATCATGGCTTTGGATCACAGGTGGTTACAGGGGTGTAAGGAAGGAGGACAGAAAGTATTTCTTTCTCCTGGCCCTCTTCGAACCATACCTATATTTCCTCGGAGAGAGCTTCGGCCTGACCTATGTCTCATCCACCGTTGGCTCTGTGATCATCTCAACCATCCCGGTCTTTGCGGTGATCTTTGCCTGGCTCTTTTACAGGGAAAGACTTAAACTGATCAACTATGTCGGGGTGGTGGTCTCTTTTCTGGGAGTTATTATTTTCATCACCAGCAGCTCGGGCGGTATTGCAATGAGCATGAAAGGACTGGCACTCATGTTTATGGCAGTGGCATCAGCTGTCGGATACAATATGGTTCTGCACCGGCTGGCATCAATATATAACCCTATAAGTATTGTAAACATTCAGAACGTAATAGGGCTGATCCTCTTCCTTCCCCTCTTCATCATTTTTGACCTCAGGGATTTCATGTCGACCGGTATAATAATGAAGGATTTCAGTTCAATAATCCTGCTGGCTGTCTTTGCCTCCAGCGGTGCCTTCGCACTGTTTTCCTACGCTGTCAGGCACCTGGGGATATCACGTGCCAACATTTTCAGCAACCTGATACCTGTCTTCACCGCCCTTTTTGCCTTCCTGATCGTCGGCGACAAGCTGACAGTGAGAAATGCTGCAGGAATGGCGGTGGTGATTGCAGGGCTCTTCCTCTCGCAGGCAGGGAAGAAGCAATCAGTAGTCCAGGATATTGATCTTGCAGGAAGAAGTGCATAGCGCTCCGCGAATTAAATCACCTGATAACCGGTTTGACTGATAGTGTTATCTTTGCTTTCAGTCCACCGGGTCATGAGGCATTATATTCCCATACTTCTCCTCTTTCTTTCCTTCCCTTCCCTCAAAGGGCAGACCGGGGGTGACAACACCTATGAGTTCCTCAATCTCGGCCACTCAGCCTTTGCCACTGCTACAGGCGGCATGACGGTCTCTCAGGGGAGGAATGACCTGAGCCTGCCATACTTCAATCCTTCCCTCCTCAGCAGCTCGATGGACAACGACGTGTCTCTCAGCTTCTCAACTTATTTTGCAGGCATAAATTACGGCTATGCCTCATGGGCAAAGAGCCTGAAGAGCAAGGGTAACATCGCTGCAGGAGTGAGCTTCATCAGTTACGGCAGTTTTACCGAAGCCGATGCCGGGGGAAACATCACCGGCACCTTCACAGCAGCCGAATATGCTTTCAACCTTATCTGGTCTCTGCAGCTCGACTCTTCATTCACTGCCGGGATAAACATCAAGCCTGTATTCTCTCATCTTGAGAGATACTTCTCCGCAGGCATCTGTGCCGATATCGGAGCATCATACCATAATAAAAGGTTTCTTCTTGACGCCGGACTGGTTATCAGAAACGCCGGAGCACAGATAATAACCTACACAGGACAGGGAGGTGAGCCACTGCCGTTCGAGATAATAGCCGGAGTCACAAAAGCGCTTGCACATGCACCTTTCAGGTTCTCCCTTACTTTCAGACATATTGAAAAACCAGACCTCACCTTTGATTATGACACAGGCGATGAGACCCCTGCCGGCGGTTTTGGCGAGAGCCTGCTGAGACACATGATCCTTGGGGTCGAGATACTGCCGGCAGATGCCTTCTGGATAGGCGCCGGGTTCAATTACCAGCGCAGGGCTGAGATGCGTACCGAGCAGCGTGCAGGCATGGCAGGGTTCACATGGGGTTTCGGAATACGCTCAAAGGCATTTGACCTTGCCTACGGTCGCGACACATTTCATCTGGCCGGCTCATCAAACCACCTGACATTAACGCTCAGAACTGATTATCTTATTAATAAGTCTGTCCGGTGAACCTAAATCTCTCCTGTTCGTTTTAACTTTGTACACTCTATGAAAAGAAGAAACAGAGCTATTATCACCGTTGACGGCTACTCATCATGCGGCAAGAGTACCTTCGCCAAGGCCATAGCCCGTGAGCTTGATTATATATATATTGACTCCGGTGCTATGTACCGGGCTGTAACACTCTTCTGCCTGAGAAGGGGGTTTGTGTCAGGCGGTGTCGCAGACACAGCAAAGATCATCGGTTCCTTGCCTGAAATAGAAATTACCTTCAGGAAGAACAACGAAACTGGATTTAACGAAACCCTTCTGAACGGCGAGAGCGTTGAGAGAGAACTGCGTGACAGGGAAGTATCTGACAATGTCAGCGCCGTAAGTACCATTGCGGAAGTAAGGGCAAAGATGGTTGAGCTGCAACGTGCAATGGGCGCCAGGGGAGGTATAGTGATGGACGGGCGTGATATAGGCACGGTGGTATTCCCTGATGCCCCGATAAAAATATTCATGACGGCAACGCCTGCTGTAAGGGCACAACGACGTTATCTTGAGCTCGTGCAGAAAGGTATGCCTGCTGACATGACAGCCGTGGAAAACAACATCAATGACCGTGACAGGATAGACTCCTCGCGCGATATCAGTCCGCTGTGTCAGGCCGATGACGCCGTGGTGCTCGATAACAGTGAAATGACCCCTGAAGAGCAGATGGTATGGTTCAGAAAATTATTTAAGGAGAAGCTGAATGAGAATTGACATTGAGCCCGGGTCAGGATTCTGTTTCGGAGTAGAAAACGCCGTGAATATTGCGGAAGAGTTGCTCATGGAGGGCCAAAAAGTATACTGCCTCGGAGAAATTGTACACAATGATATCGAAGTGAGCCGCCTCAGGGAACTCGGGCTTGTAACTGTCAGTTATGAGGAGTTTGCTAACCTGAGAGACTCCAGAGTGCTTGTCAGGGCCCACGGTGAGCCCCCCTCCACATACGAGACGGCACTCAGGAATAATGTATCGATCATTGATGCCACCTGCCCTATCGTTCATTCCCTCCAGGAAAAGATCAAGCGTGCCCTGGCCCTTGCCAGGCAGGAGAACGGACAGATAGTCATCTTCGGCAAGGAGGGCCATGCAGAGGTGATAGGGCTGCTGGGAGCTGCCAACGGCCTTGGTATTCTTATAACAGGGGTTGAAGACCTGAACAAAATTGATTTCACCAGGCCGGTATGGCTCTTCTCACAGACCACCAAGAGCACAGCAGAGTACAATTTTATTAGCGAAAACATAGAACAGAGACTACAGGTCAACAGAAAGAACTGGCCGGGAAACCACCTGAAAGTGCATAATACAATCTGCAGGCAGGTCTCAGGGCGTGAACCCAGGCTGAAAATCTTCGTGAGGCAGCATGACGTCATAATATTTGTCAGTGGCAGGAAAAGCTCAAATGGCAAAATGCTCTATGAAGTATGCCTGGGTGAGAACAAACGGAGCTATTTTGTGTCATCGGCTGATGAGATAAATCCTATGTGGTTCAGCGGGGTTGAAAGCATAGGCGTTTGCGGAGCAACATCCACTCCAAGGTGGCTGATAAGGCAGGTTGCGGAAACGATTGGGGAACTTTGCAAGGAGCACGGCTTCTGACCGGATTGTAAATGCACAACAAATAAATTACCTTTGCACCCTTGCATAATTTACTGATGAAATGGGAAAAATAAGAAAGATAGGTGTTCTGACATCGGGTGGCGACTCACCCGGAATGAATGCAGCCATTCGTGCTGTCACCCGGACCGCCATCTATAACGGCCTTGAAGTAATAGGCATCAGGCACGGTTATCTGGGTATGATTAATGCCAACTTCAAACCATTGAAGGCACACAGCGTATCAGATATCATCCAGCGGGGAGGTACGATCCTTAAGACAGCGCGCTGTGAAGAGTTCAGAACTATCGAGGGAAGAAAGACAGCCCATGAGAACCTCGTTGCAGCAGAGATTGACGGCGTGGTGGCGATTGGCGGAGACGGCACCTTCAAGGGAGCTGCCATCTTTAATGAAGAATATGATATTCCTTTCGTGGGCGTGCCCGGGACCATAGACAATGACATTTACGGCACAGATTATACAATAGGGTATGACACCGCACTCAACACAGTGGTTGAGGCAGTAGACAAGATCCGTGATACGGCCAGCGCTCACAACCGTATGTTCTTCGTGGAGGTGATGGGTGCAGAGGCTGGACATATTGCGCTTTACAGCGGAATCGCCAGCGGGGCAGAGGCTATCATCATGCCTGAGATCAGGGGCGAAGCCAGGGATCTTCGCAAGATGATCGAAAACGGGAATAAAAGAAAAAAATCGAGCAATATCATCATTGTGGCTGAAGGAGATGAAGAGGGTGGTGCCATAGCCATTGCAGAGAAACTGAAGCCGGAACTGACCGATTATGACATCAGGGTATCAATCCTGGGGCACCTCCAGAGGGGCGGATCACCATCAGCCCTTGACAGGGTGAATGCCAGCAGGCTGGGTAATGCCGCTGTTGAAGCACTCCTTGACGGACAGAAGAGCGTGATGGTAGGACTCCAGAACAATGAGATAGTGCTGGTTCCGTTCCGGAAAGCTGTAAAACTTCACAAAGGCCTTAACCAGAGCCTTGTAGATATAATTGATGTACTTAATGTCTGATCTCAGAGAGACACACTTTTTATGAGACCGTCTGACGTATTCTTCATAGACATGCGCAGCACCCCATCATTGAATCTCCTTAAGAAGCTGGAGAGACTGGTCAGGGCTGCAGGATTCGATGAGATAGATTTTAACCGCAAGATGACGGCTCTGAAGATACACTTCGGTGAACCCGGGAATCTTGCATACCTCAGGCCTAACTTCGCGGCCCGTATTGTAAAGATGGTAAAGGAAAAAGGGGGTAAGCCATACCTGACAGACTGCAACACACTCTACCACGGCGAGAGGTCAAATGCACCTGATCATCTCGAGGCAGCATTCAGCAACGGTTATAATCCCCTGAGCGCGGGATGCCATGTTGTAATTGGAGACGGCATCAAGGGCACTGACTACCGTGAGATAGAACTTAACCTGGAATACACGGGCAAGGCAATGATAGGTGCTGCTGTGGCTGACGCAGACATAATAATATCACTGAATCATTTCAAGGGTCACGAACAGACCGGATTTGGCGGTGCGATGAAAAACCTCGGCATGGGATGTGCCTCCGTCGGCGGAAAGCTCTTTCTCCATTCAGGCAATCCTCCGGTCATCTTTGAGAAAAACTGTACCGGCTGTAACCTGTGCGTCATCAACTGCGCGCATGATGCCGTTCATCTGACTGATAAAAGGATAGCCCGCATCGATAGCGACAGATGTACCGGGTGCGGACAGTGTGTAGCCGTATGCCAGTTTGACGCTGCAAGGGTCGTGTGGGGCTCCGAGGGCGATACCCTCAGCCGCAAGATGGCCGAGTATGCATACGCAGTCATCAAAGACAAACCCTCGCTTCACATCAATTTTATCATGGATGTATCACCGGACTGCGACTGCTGGGGTCATAACGATGTGCCGCTGGTGGCTGACATCGGCATTGCGGCATCAAAAGACCCTGTTGCCCTTGACAAGGCATGTGCTGACATGGTGATGGCTGCACCGGGGGCCGCCCACCTGTGCGAAAAGGAGAAGGGCAATGAC
>Ga0209450_10000167_pt1 | contig 35542 bp, 37 predicted proteins | sample FrelakmetLWP11LW_FD_187149 | JGI IMG/M metagenome (GOLD analysis project Ga0209450, IMG submission 187149) | Freshwater lake sediment microbial communities from the University of Notre Dame, USA, for methane emissions studies - LWP11 LW (SPAdes)... | ecosystem: Environmental > Aquatic >...
CCGTTAAAACTACGCGGGGCACGGCAGGGCTTCCACCTCCGCTAAAGCTACGGTGGATAAACTTCTCGCCCTTCCATCGCAAATTAAAAATGCCGGCTAAAGAGGCCGGCTTGTGGTTGCTCTGTCAGGGCTCGAACCTGAACTTTTCTGATCCAGAGTCAGACGTGTTGCCAATTACACCACAGAGCAGTTCGGGCTGCAAAGATATAGCAAAAACCGAAAATTCAAAAGGAAATTCTATAATCATGCAATCGTGCAATTATGCGGTCATGCAATCATTTCATCTGCCTAAACAAAAACGATTGCACGATGGCAAGATTGCACGATCGCATGACAACTTAAAAATTTCCCGGGCTTTTTAATTAAGGAAGCGTGTAGTAGATCGTCAGGGCCGGCCACATCTTTGAAAAGACCGTGGTAAGCGGATAATCGCTCGATGCAAACCTGAAGCCAGGAAACCTTTCCGTAGGCCACAGCTTAAACAGCATGCCATAATTCGGGTAAATTACAGGATCAGTTGTGGTTGGGCCAACAAACAACCTTGTAACATCAACTTCAATAAAATTGCTGTTCCTGATGAAGGGAGCAATATAAACCTGATTATATTCAACAGTCTTTGGCTGTGTGTTCCACGTAACTTTGTGCTCATCCCATTCCTCCACTACCTGCTGCAGTACCCCGCCATACCATATAACTCCGGATGAAGGGCCTGTATTTGTATTATAATAAGTAGAATCAAATGGTATCGGCAGGTCGTAAGTCAGGCGCAGGGTAACTTTCCTTATCACTGCCGATTTTGGCAATGTGTCCATGTCAAATTCTATCAGGCTCCTGTTCGACCTCATGACAGTAAGTATGGGTTCACTAAGAAATGTTGCCTCGAAGTACTTATAATCACCGAAATTCTTGCCCGCATCAAGATTCGAGATCATAGCATCCTTGCCTTTCCCGGGACCGGGCTGCAGAACCAGCTTTTTGAGTTGTGAATTCCAGTTAATAGCCAGTATAAGCGGATTTTCCTTAGTCGTTGCAGCAAGGTCTCTTGCCGTGAACTGAAGTTTCTGTGTCAGGTAACCTTCTTTTTCAAGTATGAAAGTATAGACCTGGTAGCCGCCCCTGATAATGATATGATTCACCTCAGCCTTAAGATTAAACGTATAGTGCCATCCGTCAGGAGCCATTACAGTAAGCCTGGCAGTGGTAATCACAATAGGAGGCATAAGAGGACTCGGATCCAGCACGGCCATTACCCAGAAATCGAGTGGTTTGACAATCTGCACACCGAAACTGGCATAGCCGAACTGTCCGGGAGTATGGTCGCCTACAAAAAGAACCTCGGGCAATATCTTTGTTACCTGGTTCGGAATAATTTTGAATGTTATCGGCAGAGGATTATTGACCAGGTAAGCAAGTTGTGATCCTGCAAGCGGAGAAGCAAAAATGACTTCGCCGGATGCATTTATGACCATAAACTTTGTAAGCTTCAGGTCCATGGCCGGAAGCTCGATATCTTCACTTAAAAATCCGGTTCCGAAAACATATAAGGGAATGAGCTTATCTGTCAGGACAGCATTCCCCTCCAGGTCTTCGACGGAAACCAGGAGTTGGAATGAATAGGCTGTGCTATCAGGTATAGAATCTGACTTTGCTCCCAGCTCAGCACCGCTGACTGAGAATTCAGCTTTACCCGTTCCCGGAATATTGCTGCCTTTTTTCTCGCAGGAAAGGGCAATAATGAACAAGGGAACGATCAACGCAATGGAAATAAACCTGTTAAACGTCTTCATGATTCTGAATTTTTAGTTGTGAAATGGTATAGGGTTATACCTGAATAAGACAAAAATCGTGCCGGAAAGGTTGCTTTTTATTGTTGCTGGTTACTGGTTGCTTGTTGCTGGTTGAAAATTTATTTAGTATTTTAGAAGGTTAAATATTGTTTTGCTATTTATCGTGCTACCTGATGAGTAATTACAAAGATTTAGAAATCTACCAAATTGCCTTTGAATTAGCCAGAAGAGTTCATCTTGCTTCATTGAAATTACCATCCTTTGAACTTTATGAACAAGGCAGTCAAATTCGGCGTTCATCAAAAAGTATTAAGGATCAGGTTGCAGAAGGATATGGAAGGAGGAGGTACAAGCCTGAATTTATTAAATTCCTTATTTACGCCCAATCATCTTGTGATGAGACGACAAGTCAATTAGAGATGCTTCTTGTACTATATCCTAGAATCCAGGATTTCCATGATTTGTTACCTGATTACGAGAATCTAGGTAGAAAAATCAATAATTTTATTCAATATGTAGAAACCAGCTGGAAAACTTAGCCACTAACTAGCAACTAGCAACTAGCAACCAGCAACTTGTAACTAGCAACCAGCAACCAGTAACCAGCAACTATTTCTTCATCCTCGCCCATGTATCCTTCAGCGACACTGTCCTGTTGAATACCAGATGATCGGGTATAGAGTTGTAGTCGACGCAGAAATAACCGAGACGCTGGAACTGGAATTTATCGAGAGGACTTGCTGATTTCAGGGATGGTTCAAGCTTACATCCGTTAAGGACTTTCAATGAATCCGGATTCAGAAATTTGCGGTAATCATCTTCCTTCTGTCCCGCCGGATCCTCATGGTCAAAGAGCCTGTCATAGAGCCTCACCTCAGCGTCAGCGGCATGCCGGGCCGATACCCAGTGAAGAGTACCCTTGACCTTCTTTTCAGATCCGTCTCCGCTGCGTGTAGAGGGATCATAAGTGCAAAAGACCTCTTCGGCAAGACCGGTCTTTTCATTCTTCCTGAATGATTCGCATTTTACAATGTAAGCACCCTTGAGACGCACTTCGGCTCCGGGAGCAAGACGGAAATATTTATGTGGAGGATTCTCCATGAAATCATCACGCTCAATATAGATCTCATTGCAGAACGGAACTTTCCTTTTCCCCATGCTTTCGTCCTCAGGATTGTTCAGGATCTCCATTTCCTCGACTTTTTCTGCAGGGTAATTGGTGATATTTACTTTCAGCGGATCGAGCACACCGAACACTCTTGGAGCCCTTATATTAAGATCCTCACGAACAGCATGTTCCAGTAGAGAAACATCATTGATGGCTTCGACTTTGGTATATCCGATAAGCTCGATGAATCTTCTTATCGATTCCGGCGTATAACCTCTTCTCCTTAAGCCGCAAAGAGTAGGCATGCGCGGATCATCCCATCCGCTTACCTTCTCTTCCTGAACGAGCTCGAGAAGCTTCCTCTTGCTCATCATTGTATATGTCAGGTTGAGGCGGTTGAATTCAATCTGCCTGGGCCTGTAGTCTGATGTCTTCAGCTGGTCTATGAGCCAGTCATACAATGGCCTGTGGACCTCGAATTCAAGAGTGCAGAGGGAGTGTGTTACTCCTTCGAAATAGTCGCTCTGGCCATGCGCAAAATCGTACATCGGATAGACTTTCCAGTGTTCACCGGTTCGATGATGCGGCGCTTTTATTATCCTGTAGATTATAGGATCGCGCATATGCATGTTGGGGGAGGTCATGTCGATCTTAGCCCTCACCACCCGGCTTCCTTCATCAAATTCACCTTCGTTCATCCTGTAGAAGAGATCGAGGTTCTCTTCAACAGGCCTGTTCCTGAACGGGCTCAGCTCTCCGGGCTGACCGGGTGTTCCCTTTTGGGATGAAATAACATCTGCAGGCTGGTCGTCGACATATGCAAGGCCTTTTCTGATCAGGCTTACTGCAAATTCGAAGAGCTTGCCGAAATAATCCGAAGCATAATATTCTCTCTCTTCCCAGTCGAATCCGAGCCAGTGTATATCCTCTTTGATTGAATCGATATATTCAACATCCTCCCTGACAGGATTTGTGTCGTCAAACCTCAGATTGCATTTTCCGCCATACTTCTGCGCCATGCCAAAATCGAGGCATATTGCCTTTGCATGTCCGATATGAAGGTACCCGTTCGGTTCGGGGGGGAAACGGGTATGGATCCATCTGTTGTTCTTTCCTTCTTTAAGGTCGTCAATAATAAACTGTTCAATAAAACTTACCGAAGGTTTCAGTTCTTCCTTTTTTTCCTCAGCCATCCCATTCAAAATTTAAGACTACAAAAATAGGATGAATTTGAGACCAAACTATCAAACTTGATGATTTATTCCTTAGTGCTACTTCGTGAAATCCTTTGTGGTACCTTGTGGTAATTATTTTTACCACTAAGGAACACAAAGGACACACTAAGTAACTCAAAGGATTTAACTGTCGGGATGGAGATACTCTTTCAATGCTTTTACATATTCAGCAAATTTCTGCCTGCCGAGAGAGGTTATCCTGCAGAGAGTCTGAGGGTAATTTCCGCTGAACTTCTTGGTGACCTCGATATATCCGGCGTCTTTGAGCCTGGTGATCTGGATGCTAAGATTCCCCGCTGTTGCGCCGGTATTCTCGCGCAGCCATGAGAAGTCAGCTGCTTCCACCCCCATTAGCAGCGAGACTATTGCAAGCCTGAGCTGTGAGTGGAGAATGGGGTCGAGATCCTTAAACTGCGTCATAACCATTCTTTCTTTTAATCAAATATCCAGGAATAAGATATCCTGCCACTATGGCTAAAGGCATGCATAGACCTGAAATAGCAGGACCGCTGAAATTTGCAGCCAGCGCAAATATCCAAAAGGCTATACCGCCAAAAATCAGAGGTTTGAACTTAAGAACAAAACCAGAGATAAATGTCGGTAAACCGACCAGCACGAGAATATATTTACCCACACTTTCCATTTCTTTACCATGTATGATGAACAGCACAGCTATTGCAAAGGCAAAACCCAGCCATACCCACATATATACCATCTCAGCATAAGTGTGGACAGTTGCTTTCTTCCCTTTTACAAATCCGTAGATCATTGATACGAAAACCCCCGGAATAACTAAAAACCAGACGTACCAGGCATTGCTGAAATCAGTAAACCTGTAAAAACAATATTCAGATAAGCTGCAGAAAAATATGAGCCAGCCCCAGAAAAGCAGGTGGAAGCTGCTCTGGCTAATATTGACTTTAGTCTTGTTGATCATATCGGTTATGATCTTCAGGCTCTGTTCGCCTGTCATCACTTTTTCTTCATTTTCCATAATAATGATTACTTTTATGTACAGTTAAAAATAAAACATAAATATATTGCAAATATAAACAAGTTTATAATATAAACCAAATATTTTTTAAGTTATTTTGTAAATGGGTCTTATTCAGATAGAAGGAATGGAGTTTTATGCCTTTCACGGGCATTATAAAGAGGAGCAAATAGTCGGGAACAGGTTTCTTGTCGACCTGACCATTGAAACCGATATGGAGAAACCGGCAGTAAGCGACAATCTGAAGGATGCTGTAAATTACCAGGCAGCCTGCGAGATTGTCAAAACCCAGATGGAAGTGAAATCACATCTCCTTGAAAATATTGCAGGACGCATACTTAATGCCGTATGTTCTGAATTACCGGGAGTCAGAAAAGCAACTGTCAAAGTCTCGAAAATGAATCCGCCGATAGGAGGCAAGATCAATTCCGTCAGTGTTGTGGTGAGCAAATAAATTATTCAGCCGGCTTTCCTATTTCTTCATAGAGCGCTTTAAAGCAGGATACATCTGATCCAGTTCCATCCTCACTCTTCTTCCCGTAATAGCTGTCAAGAAACTGCCGGGTGTCAGACCATACAGTCTGGACCATGCCCAAAAAGCGATCCTTCATTTCAGTAGTCGAATAGCTTCTGAATTTTAACATATCCCGGGTCTGCAATACGGCACTTTCTGCATTTCGCCATGGGCATGTTACAACGCTTAATCCCTTCATTGCAAAATAAACCGGTGTCTGATCAGGCCGTTCATAATGCCAGTCGCAGATCACAACGTCTTTAGGTATCATATCGACTGCCCTGAATGTACTGTTATAGCTGCCTTCCCATTCACCTATGCCTGTCGTTTTGCCATCAATCAGCCTGTCTCCCCATATCCAGAGCTTTCGTCCGTTCAGCGCAAGATGATCATGAATTGTTCTCACTTCTCCGGCGAACAATTCAGCTTTATCCTTGCCCGAGCAGCGGGGACATTGAGCCTCGCCGATATAAAATACCTCGTCCATGCCGGCATGGAATGCATCTGTTTCGAACACCTCGCAGATCTCATCAACAATATCAAATACTATTTTATGTACATCAGGATGAAGAGGACAATAACTCTTGCAATATAATCCGTCGACATTAGGCCAGACATATTTTTCGGGTATTTTGACATTTGGAGTCTCGTCAAACTGAGGATAAACTCTTAGCAGGCTTCCCAGGTCCCCCTCCCATGACTGGTGACCCAGGAGATTAACCTGAGGGATTATTTTTATTCCATGCTTTTTGCACACTTCGACCAGTTTTCTGACATCTTTTTTCGAGAGCGCTGATTCATCCCGAAGTTCAGGATGACTTTCATACTTGTAATTATAATCCACCCGGAGGATCAGAGTATTCACCTTCCTGGGGGAAAGCTCTTCTTCAATGAATTTTATAAAATCGTCCAGGTCGTTTTGTGATGGGGCGCTGATGCAAAACCCGCGAACAGGAATTATCTGTTCGGATTTTTCTAAGGGTTTTTGTGAGAAGGCCGTAATACAAGTACACAGCAGAAGGATTGCAGGTATTTTTTTCATGTCTTCAATTACAAAATACACAAAAAAAGGTACATCCTAAAGGTATTCTATTTTGAATTTCCGAAAAACAATTCCCTGTTATTATGGTTTTTTGGTCAGGATCCTTGCCCTGTAGCGTGTTTTTGCCTCCTCGATGTCTTTATCGAGGCCAATATAGATTCTTGTTCTGTGGTCAATAACGACTTCCCTTAATTTAGACAGATCGGGCGATTTATAAACGACTGGTTTTTTTTCGTACATAATATTTAATTTTCAAAAAAAAGTCCCGCTTTTGGCGGGACCAAAAATTTTAAATGATTATAATAGATAAACTAAGCAAGTTTAACATTTACTGCATTTAATCCTTTTTTCCCTGGTTCAAGATCGAAGGTTACCACATCATTTTCAGTGATATTTTCCTTAATTCCTGATGAATGCACAAAATACTCTTTTGTTGAATTCTCTTCTTTAATGAATCCGAATCCTTTGGATTCATTATAGAATTTTACTGTTCCTTTACTCATAATATTATTTAATTAATTTGGCGCAAGGTACGGTTAATTATCGACATATTTCATTTATTTTCAATAAATTAAATAATATCTCACATAAACATACAGATCAGGCTTATAGAATACAATAGTAAAATGGCTTTTCAGGTTTGGTTTATGTGCCAGGTCACGCTCCGGCATCTTGCCATAGCCAGACAGGTTCTTATATCTGTTTCTTAACCCCACCCCCGGCCCCTCCCCTTAAGGCTTTGAAAGGACCATAGACATGGTATATAAGGGGTCATAGACATGGTATACACTTATAATAAAAGAATCCGATATAATGGAAGGAGATTCCTCATTTCGTCCCGATTTTCGGGACTCCATTCAGGAATGACAGGTCATTTTTTTATGGACGGGGGAAGAAGCGGCGATTCGAAATGCAAGTCACTCATATTCTGTCTATTAATTCGAATCGTCGCTTCTTCCCCACACTTAAATAATAAGATGTCATTCCGAACGAAACGTAGTGGAGTGAGGAATCTCCTTATATATCCACAAATCTTTATAAGTGGAGGTGCCTAAGAATCAGGACGCTAAGGGTTCTTTTGGAATCTACAATCCTAAAATTTGGTCTTAATTAAAGGATATAAGTACACATTATAAACTTATATATCAAAATAATACAGAGATGTGTATAAAGAATAGCTTAGCCATAAGGGGAGGGGACGGGGGAAGGGTTAAGTTATAAAAGGGTTGGAAGCGTATGTCATATATACTTATATCACATTTTTTATTATTTTTGCAATCCAATATGGCACGCCTTTGCTAAAGCTACGGCGTAAACGGTCGGTTTACCGAGTGGCTAGGTAGCGGTCTGCAAAACCGTTTACGGCGGTTCGAATCCGCCACCGACCTCAGAATATATAAATAAACCCCTGTAAATCAGGGGTTTTCTATTTTATCGATGGCATATTTGGTGGCAAAATGATAATATATTTATTAAATGAATATTAAAGTATAAAAGCCGGTCATCATGACCACTTTTGGCCAGTCAAAACGTATTTGACATATATAGCTCAACAACAAATACTTAACTCCGGCTTCTGATGGTCAGTTTATTCCGGCCAAATATGGTCAAGGTCACTGGCTTTCCCAGTTTAGTGTTGTAAATCCGCTGAATAACTGGAAATTCGTGTTTAATGAATAAGAATTGCTGATATTCTGCTTAAATGTGATAAGGTTAGTGACCGGGTCAACAGAACGTCCAAATCCGATACGTGCATCCGAGCCTAAATTCAAAGAAGGCAGTACATCCATTTTTGACTTAAGAAAATTAGCTTCTGCCGTTTCAGTCTGAAGGATCTGACGCTTCAATCCAAGGTTGTTGGCAACAGCATAATTGATACAATCCTCCAGTGTCCATTTTTTCTCCTGAGCTCTGGTCTCCAGGGAACATAATAATAAGAGTGCTATAATCCAATGGATTCCGGTCATTTTACGATTACTATTTCTTTATGATTCAGCTAAAATTATGCCAAACAGATAATTAACACAATATCAGGTATATACAATTGTGTAAATATAAAAATATGTCTATATATTAGACAGTCGACTGTATGAATATTTTACAGTTCAGAAAGTAACCTTCAACCCAACACGCCCGTTGTCGAGCAATCCAACCTGATAATTGAATGATCCGGGTGTATACCCGCTTGATTTTATTGCCTGATTATAATTGTCGATGGATTTCCTTATATAGGATTTTCCCACAATCTTGCATATCACTGCTCCGTCAATCATAAGTTCACCCAGAGAGCCAACAACCAATCCGATATAATACTTGCTGTCATAGTCTATTGTGGAATAGCCATAGTAATTTTCCGTAGCTCCAATGCCACTTATCATCAATCCCATACCTCCTCCAAATGTAACAATGCCTCCAATCAGGAGTACAGTACCCGTGCTTCTCAGGTTTTTCCCTTTCTGATATTGTGCAACAAAATCGGGAGATATGCTTAAAAGACTGATCACTTCACTTTCCGTATGCAGGATATTTTCTGTATAAATCTTTGTTCCGCTCATCCTAAGGGGTTTGCGAATTTCCTGTCCGGAAACTAAAAATGAAACACAAACACAAAAAAGGGTGGCCAGAATTGTTTTTTTCATCATAATGAAGGTTTGATAAATGTAAAATGATACCTAAAGGCTAATTTAAGAAATATATTAATTTTATACTGCATCATAAGTGCAGAACAAATGAAAAGGATCCTGATATTATTTTTTATTACATTACTGGTTCTTTTATCCTCATGCATCTCAGGGACCAAAAAAAACACTATCAGCATCTCAGGGGCATGGGCGCTTTACCCTTTGGCTGTCAGATGGGCTGAAGAATACAGGAAAATACATCCTGAGATAAGAATCGACATATCGGCGGGAGGAGCAGGCAAAGGCATGGCAGACGTTCTCGGAGGACTTGTTGAAATAGGCATGCTATCCCGCGGGATCAACCCTGAAGAATTGAAGAGAGGTGCCCTTCCTGTTGCAGTGGCAAAGGATGCAGTAGTACCAGTTGTCAGCGAAAAAAATCCTGTATTACAAGAATTATTTATCAGGGGATTGACAGTTGAAGCTGGTATTAATATCTGGATCACAGGAAGTTATAAAACATGGGGAGAGGTTTTAGATACAATCCTTAATTATCCCATCCATGTTTATACCCGCTCCGATGCGTGCGGCGCTGCAGAGATATGGGCCCAGCTTCTTGGCAGGAAGCAGGAAGATTTATCCGGTACAGGAGTTTATGGAGATCCGGGACTCGCCCAGGCAGTGAAACAGGATTCTCTCGGGATCGGGTTCAACAATATCGGATATGTATATGACTCTGATACAAGACTTGCGGTACCAGGTCTGAAAATAGTGCCATTGGATCTGGACAATAATGGAACGATCGGTGATGAAGAATTTTTCTATGATTCGATAGACAACATGGTCAATGCCATCGCTTCAGGCAAGTATCCTTCACCTCCTTCCAGAGAACTTTTTTTTGTTCTGAAAGGCAGGCCTGTGAATAATCAGACATTGATTGATTTCATGATATGGGTTCTCACAGAGGGACAAAAATATGTCAGGGAAGCAGGCTATGTGCCTCTTTCCCTGAGCACCATTGCATCGGGATTGAGAAATTTAGAGTAGAAGGAGAATGCACAGGCTGAGAGAAATAAAAGATAAAAGCGTCCGTTGGTTCATGCGGGTAATGGCATTTTCAGGCATTCTTTTTCTTCTGATAATAGGCATAGCTCTCTTTATAAAATCTTACCCTGTTATAAAGGAAAGCGGTTTATGGAAATTGCTTGCATCAGGCAGCTGGAAGCCTTCTTCCGGCGTGTTCGGATTTTTACCTTTTATTGTCAGCACACTCTATGTTTCTGCAATTGCACTAGCCATAGCCCTGCCGCTTTCACTTCTCACGGCTATTTATTTGAATTCATATGCATCGGCCGGCATACGCCGTTTTTTTGAGCCCGTCATCGATCTGCTGTCCGGGATTCCACCAGTCATCTATGGTGTATGGGGAACAATAACCATTGTTCCTTTCATTGCAAATAATATCGCTTCCGGATCTTCTTCAGGATATTCAGTTATGGCCGGAGGAATTGTGCTTGCTGTAATGATCATTCCGCTTCTGGTTGGGCTGCTTACCGAAATATTCAATTCGATTCCGGTTGAAATGACCGATGCTTCGCTTTCTCTCGGCGCAACAAAATGGCAGACTGTGAAAAGGATAATTCTCAGGAGATCATTCCCGGGAATTGTTGCTGTCACTGTACTGTCTCTCTCAAGAGCTTTCGGGGAGACAATGGCAGTTCTGATGGTGTGCGGAAACAGCACGAGAATGCCACATTCACTTTTGGATGCCTGTTATCCTCTGCCGGCGCTTATAGCAAACAATTATGGTGAAATGCTTTCTATACCAGGTTATGAATCAGCACTTATGCTGGCTGCATTTATTCTTTTCGTGATAGTTTTCTTTTTTAACGGGATATCACGGCTGACCCTGAACCATCTTGAAAAAAGATTTCATTTTTAATTATGCAAAAAGCGGAAGAAAATATTTTCAAGGTAATAATGATTATCTCTTCCCTGATAATCTTCGGTCTGCTTTTGTTCATTCTGGGAACGATTGTCTGGAAAGGTGTGCCTGCACTCTCCTGGGATATGATAACAAAGCTTCCTGGCGGAGGTTTTTACCTTGGGAAGGAGGGAGGTGTCCTGAATGCGATCGCAGGATCGTTCTACATCATCCTGGGAGCAGCGGCCATAAGTATAATTATCAGCGTCCCTCTGGTGATGTATGTCAACTTCTATTTACCACGTAAATCCCCTCTTGCAGGCATGGTGAGCTTTTCCTTTGACATACTTCTTGGAATTCCGTCAATTGTTTACGGCGCTTTTGGATTTGCCCTGATGATCTTTCTTGGAATGAGAGCATCATTGGGAGGCGGCATTATTGCAGTTGCGATGCTGATAACTCCTATTATGATGAGATCATTTGATGAGGTAACCAGACTTTTACCGCGCGATTTGCCCGATTCGCTGCTTTCACTCGGATCAACAAGGTATGAGATGATAAAAGTGATAATGCGTCAGCTTATTCCGGGATTTGTAACCGCAACTCTTCTTGCTACGGGCAGGGGCATTGGTGATGCCGCAACAGTTTTGTTCACTGCCGGATATACGGATAATCTGCCGGGAGCGCTCAGCCAGCCAGCTGCAACGCTGCCCCTTTCAATTTTCTTTCAGCTGGGAAGCCCGGTTGCAGAGGTCCAGAACAGAGCCTACGCTTCAGCATTGATACTCACTATTTTAATATTACTTTTCAGCTTTGCAGCCAGGTACTTCAGCTCAAAGTTCTCAAGGAACAGGTTATGACAGATAAAAATCATTCAATAAGAATCGACCACCTCAACGTATTTATCGACGGTCAGCATATTCTCAAAGATATTAACCTGACCATACCCGGAAGGAAAATAACCTGTATTATAGGCCCCTCTGGTTGCGGTAAATCGACTTTTCTCAAATCGCTCAACAGGATGCATGATGAAAATCCCGAAGTGAAAGTCAGCGGAAGCATCTTTGTCGATAACCACGATATCTATGACAGGAGTATTGATGTTATTGACATACGTAAAAAAATGGGACTTCTCGCACAGCATCCCTGCCCTCTTCCGATGTCGTTGTTCGACAATGTCGCTTACGGTCCGAGGATACACAATCTTGGTAAGAAGAAGGAGATAACCGGTACTGTAGAACGTTATTTAAAGCTTGCCGGATTATGGGACGAGGTGAAAGGCAAGCTTCATTCGTCGGCTGCACGCCTTTCGCTTGGCCAGCAGCAGAGACTTTGCCTTGCAAGGGGACTGGCCACTGAACCGGAATATATTCTCGGCGACGAGGCTACCTCTTCTCTTGATCCCATCTCGACAAAGAAAATCGAAGAGCTCTTTGTCACCCTGAAGGAGAAATATACCATCATTCTTGTAACTCATATTCTGCGTCAGGCAAGAAGGCTTGCCGACTATATAGTTTTCATGTATCTCGGCGAGATCATTGAAGCCGGCCCCACTGATGAGTTTTTCAACCATCCGCAGCAGCAACTGACCAAAGATTATATCGCAGGAAGTTTCAGTTAACGAAATTTTTTCGTTTTTTGTATAAAAATAGCGGCCGGGCCGTTAACTGAACAGGATCTTTTGCTGAATGGCAAAGCAGATTATGAGTAAACTTTTGAATATAAGCGATGAACATCTCAGGGAGCTTGAGGATGAGGCTATTTATGTAATGCGTGAGGTTGCTGCGCAGTTCGACAAGAAGATAATTCTCTTCTCCGGCGGCAAGGATTCGATAGTTATGACTCATATCGCCCGCAAGGCATACTGGCCTGCCAGGATGCCATTCAGCCTTATGCATATCGACACGGGGCATAACTTTGAGGAGACGCTCATATTCCGCGACGACCTTGTGAAGAAACTGGGAGTTGAGCTTATTGTACGATATGTTCAGGATACGATCGATCAGGGAAAAGTTGTCGAGGAAACGGGGATAAATGCGAGCAGGAACAAGGCACAATCTGTAACTCTGCTGGATGCCATCGAAGAACTGAAAATTGATGTTGCTGTAGGCGGAGCCCGTCGTGATGAGGAGAAAGCCCGTGCAAAGGAAAGGTTTTTCTCACACAGGAACGAGTTCGGACAGTGGGACCCCAAAAATCAAAGACCGGAACTCTGGAACATTTTCAACGGACACAAGAATTTCGGAGAGCATTTCAGGGTCTTTCCCCTGAGCAACTGGACAGAACTTGATGTATGGCAATATATATTGAACGAAAAAATCGGACTGCCCACTCTTTATTACACGCATCGCAGGAAGATATTTCAGCGGAACGGCGTTTATCTTGCATGGGCTCCATTTATGAAGCTGAAATCCTCGGAAAAAGTTTTCGAGGCAGATGTACGGTGCCGAACGATCGGTGATATCACATGCACCGGAGTGACGCTCTCTAAAGCTGCTTCGGCAAGTGAGGTGATTACTGAAATTGCCGCCACCAGGATAACTGAAAGAGGCGGACGATATGATGATATGAGGTCGGATACATCGATGGAAGATCGTAAAAAAGAGGGATATTTTTAGTGGTTACCGGCTACCGGCGACCGGTAAAGAAGACAAGATGACAAAAAAGAAAAGTAATAAAAGTCTGCTGAGGTTCATGACCGCGGGAAGTGTTGACGATGGCAAGAGCACGCTTATCGGAAGGCTACTCTATGACAGTAAATCCATATTCGAGGACCAGATGGAGCACCTGGTTGAATCGAGCAAGAGGCTTGGAAAGGAGAGTGTCGATCTTTCACTTCTGACCGACGGGCTTAGAGCAGAAAGAGAACAGGGCATCACAATAGATGTCGCTTACAGGCACTTTTCAACACCATCGCGAAAATTCATCATAGCCGATACACCCGGCCATATTCAGTACACAAGAAATATGGTCACAGGGGCAAGCACAGCTGATCTGGCAGTTATCCTCATTGATGCAAGAAATGGCATGCTTGAGCAAACAATACGCCATTCTTTTATTGCAGTGCTTCTCGATATAAGGCACTTCATTTTTTGTATTAACAAGATGGATCTGGCCGATTATTCAGAATCAATCTTTCTGGGAATTAAAAATAATCTTCTGAATATGGCAGAGAAGCTGAAGATCAAAGACTTGCATTTTATCCCGATCAGCGCAAAATACGGGGATAATGTTGTTGAGCCATCTGCAAATATGAAGTGGTACAGGGGCAGGACATTCCTTGATCTTATCGAGACAATTGAGATCGGCAGGGAAAATAAATTTCAGGAAGCCCGCTTTCCGGTCCAGACGGTTATAAGGCCTTATTCTTCGGGATTCGATGATTACAGGGGATATGCAGGCAGGGTAGCCGGCGGGACATTTCGCAAGGGTGATGAGATAATTGCCCTGCCTTCGATGCTGCGGTCGAGGATAGAAAAGATAAATGATGGAGAAAAAAGTATTTTAGAAGCTGTGACAGGAGATTCGGTTACAATAGCACTTGAGGATCCCATCGACATAAGCCGGGGCGACATGATTGTCAAACCCGGCGAGATACCCAGGTCAGGGAATGAAGTCTCCCTGATGATATGCTGGTTCAATGAGCGTGCACTTAAGTCGGGCAGGAAATACCTTATAAGGAGCAATACCAGTGAAACAACCTGTATTGTAAAATCGATTAACTACAGGGTAAACATGCATTCGCTTGAAAAAGATACCAGGAGCCTCAGCACAAAAATGAACGACATTTCAAATATAGTAATCCACACATCAAAGCCGTTTTTTTACGATGCATATGTTCAAAATAATATAACCGGAAGCATGATCTTTGTCGATGAAGGAACGAACGAAACAGTTGCGGCAGGGATGATCATGCCATAAAATAATGAACATTGATTTCATGGAAAGACAAAAACAGGGGAACTATATCTTAAGACAGAAGGGAATTGTTGTCTGGCTTACAGGCTTGCCGGGTTCAGGAAAATCGACCCTGGCTGAAGGGCTTGAAGCCCGTTTGATCAATATGAACAGGCTTGTCTATATCCTTGATGGTGATGTTGTAAGGAGGGGACTCAACTCCGACCTTGGCTTTTCGGATGCCGACAGGAATGAAAATATAAGAAGGGTCGCTGAGCTCGCCGCGATATTAAAGGATGCCTCCGTAATAACAATTGTTGCCTTTATTTCTCCATTCAGCAAGATGCGTGAATTCGCAAGAGCCCGTGCCGGAAAGGATAACTTCATTGAAGTCTTTGTCAAAGCTTCATTGGAAACATGCATTAAAAGGGATCCGAAGGGGATGTATAAAAAAGCCATCAGTAACCAGATAAAGGATTTCACGGGAATAAATTCAGCCTATGAGGTGCCGGAATGTCCCGACCTGATTATTGATACCGAAAAGCTTTCAGTTGAAGAATCTACAGATTTGCTTTTAAGTACAGTCGTCAAATACATTGATAAACTTGCAGAATAAGATGCAGCCTGCTACCAAACTTCCAAAATATCCTCCGGTGTTTTTCGTAAGAATTACCGACTCGGTGAGGAGAAAACTTGTCAGGTTAAGCAGGAGGTTCACACATCCAAATGTGACAATGCTTGAGCATATGCAGAATCTTTGGCTTCTGGGGGCTATAAGTGTTGCCAATGAGCTGGGAATCGCAGACATCCTGAATAATGGTTCCAGAACAGCCGGAGAGATCGCTTCACTTACCGGAACAGTGGAGGATCCGCTTTACAGGATACTGAGATTACTGGCATCAGAAGGTATCTTCAGAGAATCGAAGGACAACAGATTCTCAAATACACGGGTATCTGAATCTATGAAGGAGGAGGAACTGAAATTCTTCATTCAGCACACTCTTAACAGTATGCAGTTCAGGATCTTCGGAGAGCTTATGCATTCGGTCAGGACTGGCAGAAGATCTTCAGAGCTTTTTGTGGAAACAGGAGTCTTTGAGCACATGGGCAAGTCACAGCAGCTAAACGACCTTTACAACAAGGCTATGACAAACACATCAAAAATGCAGGTCGCCGCCATACTGTCATCATTCAGCTTCAGCAAATTCAAACATGTGGTGGATGTCGGAGGCGGACTTGGTTTCTTCATTTCTGCCCTTCTTTCAAAATACGAAAACATGCAGGGAACTCTTTTTGATCTGCCCCAGGTTATTGATGATCCTCAGAAATCAGAAGATCTGAATAGTTTTGCAGGCAGACTGAAGACAGTGTCAGGAAGCTTTTTTAACACAATCCCGGCTAACGGCGACCTTTATACTCTTAAAAATATCCTTCATGGATGGAATGATGAAAACTGCATCAGGATACTGAAAAACATAAGGAAGGCAATGAATCCTGATGGATGTCTTATGATCATTGAGGTCTTAGTCGAAGGACTGAACAAGCCGTCATGGGGTAAAATGTCTGATATCTTTATGATGGCAGGTCTGGATGGAAGGGAAAGGACCGGAGAGGAATTTAAATCAGTACTTATTCAGGCGGGATTCAAATTTGAACAGATAAGGAAAACAGTCTCGCCGCTGAGCTTAATTATTGCGTCCCCGTACAGGCGCAATCAGGATTCAAAAATATATCTTTGACCGATTAATGAAGTTTCATAATCTTCGCCATTATTCTTATGGATTCAAACCCTGTTATCATTGCGAAGAACCTTATAAAGAGGTATAAAGGATCTGATGAAGATGCTCTTAAAGGGGTCAATCTTACTGTTCAGGCAGGTGAGTTTTTTGGTCTGCTCGGACCCAATTCAGCCGGAAAGACAACATTCACTTCAATAATATGCGGTTTGATCCGCCCAACTTCAGGAAGTGTTGATATTTTTAACACAGATATTACTCAATCTTACAGCAGTCTGAAAAATAGCATCGGGCTGGTCCCCCAGGAGATTGCACTTTACGATACACTGACAGTCGAGGAAAACATAATGTTTTTCGGAAATCTGACTGAAAATCATGGTCAAAAGTTAAGAAGCAAGAAAGATAATTTAGTCAGGCTTTTCAATCTGGATGAGCATAAATCAAAACTGATTTCCAGATGTTCAGGAGGAATAAAGCGACGCGTTAATCTGATTTGCGGAATTATTCATGAACCTTCACTTCTGATCCTTGACGAACCAACCCTGGGCGTTGATACCCAGCTTCGTGAAATGATATTTGAATATCTTGCGGATTTAAATAAGAAGGGTACAACAATCATATATACAACTCATTATATGAAGGAAGCAGAATTGCTTTGCACCAGGGTAAATATTATTGATCACGGGGAAATTATTGCAGATGGCAAACCTTCGGACCTGATTGCAGCAAACAGTGGATGTACTGATCTCGGGCAGGTCTTTCTTAAAATGACAGGGAGGGATTTGCGTGACTAGAACAAAGATTAAAACATCAGCAGGATTAAAAAGATATTGAGAAAAATTCTGTCCATATTAAAAAAGGATTTCCTGATCTTATTGAGAGATTGGCCCGGACTGGCAATTTTATTCATAATGCCTGCAGTGTTGCTTGTCATTATTACTTTTGCCCAGGAAAATGCTATTCCTTCAAAAAAATCCGGATTTGAAGTGATAGTTGTCAATAACGATTCTTCGGTCCTGGGAGATAATATCATAAATGATCTTGAAAATTCAGAATATTTCAATCTGGTTAGGTTAAATACACAAGTTGAAGCCAAAAATGCAATACTGGATGGTATATATCAGTTTGGTATAATTATTTCTGACAGCGCTACAGAAAAACTCTATGATCTTATAAAAGTACTTCCTGAAAAGAAAGAGCCTGCAGAGGAAGTCTCATCTGATAACCTCGCCGGAATAACTTTTCTTTATGATCCGGGCTTGCAGAGGGTGATTAAAGAAGTTGTGACCAGACCACTGAAAACAGTAATTCAGTTGTCGGCTGTAAGGGTTTTAATGACACAATATACTGAGGAAGTGAATAAATCTTTCACAAAGCATTCATCTGACCTTGCAGCTTCTTTTTCAGACAAAGATTTTTTCAGTAAAATTCCGGATTTCCCTTACAGGAACGAAGTTATAAAGAGATTTCGGGAAGAGTTGAAAGGCATTGCAAAAGGGAGGCCGGGGATAGAATTGCCGGTAAATACTTCTTTTGATTCAGATATAATTAAGATTAACGAACTGGTTGCGGGCAGCGAAGAATCGGAATTCAAACCAAATGCTCTACAGAACAATATACCCGCGTTTACTCTTTTTGCGATGTTCTTTATAGTAATTCCTCTGGCCGGGAGCATAATAAATGAAAAGAATCATGGAACATACAGCAGGCTCAGAACGCTTCCTGTAACTTATCTTGAAATAATCACTTCAAAGATTGCAGTTTACCTTTTCGTCTGTATTCTTCAGTTCATCTTTCTCATGTTTGTAGGAATATACATAATGCCCAGACTTGGAGAAATATCCGCAATCAATCTTGATGTAAACTATCCGGCTCTTTTCATCGCATTAATCGCCAGCAGCCTTGCAGCAATCGGTTTCGGAATCATTGTCGGCACTTTTGCTTCAACACACAGTCAGGCTGCAACATTCGGATCTGTTATGGTGGTAATCCTGGCTTTGATCGGTGGTATTTTTGTACCTGCAAATCTTCTACCGGAAACTCTGCAAAAGGTCAGTCTTGTTTCTCCGTTACGGTGGGGTGCTGATGCGTTTATTGGGATGTTTGCCAGGGATGAAGGTATCGGCGGGATATGGGATAAAATTTGTTTATTGATTGGTTTCTTCTGTGTTTCTGTATTATTTTCTGTACGTGCCTTTAAGAAGAATTGAGGATGTGAATCGGGATATTGGCTCAAATAACTTTCCACCTTTGATAAAAGCATTATATTTGACCTTGTTTTAAAATTGGTGATAAAAAAGGATTATTTAATTCAGAAATGAAATTAGCATGAGGGAAAAAGATCTTGTTACTGATTGCCCATATCAGCAGGTTGTCCTTTATGCTGAAAAGGATGACGGGACTTATGGTCCCTTTCAGACCGGGTCGTACATGGCAGGTGTCAATATATCAGAGCATTTCAAGTTAACCAGCAACCTTGACAAATCGCTTATTGAGCAATTGAAATCTGGCGTAATAAGTCCGGTATATTATTTTATGATTACTGAAGGACTGACAGTAGATGAGCTTGCTGGCAGGACTGGCATTTCGAAATTCAGGGTTAAAAGGCACCTTACAATAAACGGTTTCAGGAAAATGAAGATATCGACGCTGAAGCGCTATACTGATGTCCTGAATATTCCGCTTGCAAATATGTTCCAGATCATAAATACAATAGAAGACCGCAACTGGGATATGGGATACCAGGGTGAGGTAGATGATTCAAAAACCGGATCCATCTCACAAAAGAATACCAATAATCCCTTTGTAATTGAAACAGAAGTAATTAAGAATACGAAATGAGTCAAATCCCGTTTCGCCATATAATGGCTGCACACTGTGAATCCGGCACAGTTACCGCCCTCCTAAACCATCATGGCATGAACATCACAGAACCTATGGTTTTTGGAATAGCAAGCGGTATTTTTTTCGCTTACCTCAAGGCTCCGACAATGGATTTCCCGATGTTTGCCGTAAGAAGCATGCCGGGCCAGGTACGGACTAAGTTTGCCGGCAGGACAGGTGTAAAATTTAAATCAAAAACATACAGGAACCCTGAAAAAGCTGAAAAAGAGCTCAATGAGCTTCTTGACAGGAATCAGCCGGTAGCTGTTCAGGTTGACTTTTTCTATATGAATTATTTTCCGGCCTGGTACCGGATTCACGTTAATGTTCACTTTGTAACAGTGATAGGCAGGGAAAGCGATAAATATTTTATAAGCGACAGCTATCATCCACAGATTGCAATGATCGACCGCGAAGCCCTTACTAAAGGCCGCTTTGCTGGAGGATCAATGGCACCCAAGGGATTCATGTTCTACCCTGTTTATGTTCCCGGGAAGATCGATCTTGAAAAAGCAATAAAAGAAGGTCTCAGGGGAGCAACAAAAAATATGCTTAAAATACCTCTTCCGTTTCTTGGAGTAAAGGGAATGCGCAGATTTGCAGACAAAATCACTGAATGGCCGAAATATGCCAAAGACGAAGATTCTCTTGCCGACAAAATATTCAGAATCACTATATTCCTCGAAGACCAGGGAACAGGTGGAGGCGGATTCAGGTTCCTGTATGCCTCTTTCCTGCAGGAAGCTTCGAAAGTACTCAATAATCCAAGGCTTGACGAAATGTCGAAAGAGATGATGAAAATAGGCGATGGATGGAGGGAAGTATCTCTTGCTTCTGCAAAAATTGCAAAACAAAGAGACTTCAGCAGGGAAAAACTGATGGAAATAGGTAACTTGCTTCGCGAAAGAGCCGACCTTGAAGAGTCATTTTTCACGAACCTGGCAAAAGAGTTGTCAAATCATAGGAAATAACATATAAAATGACATTTGATTCACTCGAGGAAATAAAGCTGGAGGTTAAGAAACTGATTATTGAGACCCTTAAGTTTGAGAATGTCAGACCGGAAGATATCATTGATGATGTGAGCTTCTTCAGTGGTGAAAATACAATTAAGATAGATTCGATAGATGTTATCGAACTTGTTGTCTCGATTCAGAAAAAATTCAATGTCAAGATCGACGACCAGAACCTTGCAAAGGATGTAATCAATACCGTGAACAGCATTTCCGAGTTTGTTTACGCACAGCATCATAAATCCTGAGTGGATATCAAGAAACACAAACCGTTTGGAAATTTGCTGATGGGGATTAGGTTCTCCACATTGATGAAGCTTGTTTTCAGGAATGGTCTTGGCCTCAAACCGTTATATATTCTCAGGTTATTCGTTCTTATTCCCACTTCACTGCTTTCTGAAATATTCACATTTGTTGAGAAATTGAAATATGGGAAGAAAATAAAGCAGACCACTACCGAAATTCCTCCGGTTTTCATAATCGGACACTGGAGATCAGGGACGACATTCCTTCATCAGCTGATATTTCTCGACAACCAGTTTACTTCACCTACAGTGATTCAGACTGTAATTCCGGATCATTTTCTTTTCAGTTCAAAATACTGGGTTCCGGTATTGAGAAAAGCCATGCCTCAGAAAAGACCTATGGATGAAGTTGAGATGAAACCTCTTGATCCGATGGAAGATGAGTGGGCACTGTTAAGACTTGGAGCTCCTACACCCATGCTTAAGATTTTCTTTCCTTCTCCTGAAATCAGGTTTTACACCAGTACCGATGAATTCATGCCCTCAGGTAAAAGCCTTATAAAGTGGAGAAAAAGTATATTAATGTTATTAAACAAGATAACGTTCCTGACACATAAGCGGATAATACTTAAGAATCCGTATCACACACCTCGTATTTTATTGCTGGCAAGTATATTTCCCGGAGCAAAATTCATTCATATAGTTCGTCATCCATATAAGATAGTTCCATCTGCAATCAACATGTGGAACATTGTTGCAGGTGAAAATGCCTTCAGGGAAGGGTGGAAGGAGCCAACGACTGAGGAAACTGCAAGGGAGGTTAACGACTTTTGGATAAGCGTCAATGAAAACAAAATGAGTCTTCCGGAAGGCTCTTTTTCAGAAGTCAGATACGAAGCTCTGGAAAAAGATCCTGTAGGAGAAATAAAAAGGATCTATACAGAACTGGGATTCATCTTCTCTTCAGAGTATGGGAAAAGCATACTTCGGTTCATGGAGGAAAAAAAGAATTACAGGAAAAACGTCTTTAACCTTGCCGCGGAGCAAAAGGATTTAATAAATAAAGTGCTGGACGGATATATGAAGTGCTATGGCTATGATCAATACTAATGTTCTCCCTTTGTGCTCTTGGTGGCAGAGCACAATGGATGCACGAAGGTACACAAAGGATTGCTATCTTTTTATCTGAAATAATACCGGAACTGAAAACCAGACATTAACGGGTTTCCCGGCCTGTTTTCCGGGTTTGAATTTTGGAAGAGTGCCGACAACCCGTATCGCTTCCTTGTCGAGCAGCGGGTCAACTCCTTTCAGAATTTCGATCTTTCCGACAGAGCCATTGGCTGTAACCACGAACTTAAGCACAACACGGCCTTCGATGCCTATTTCAATGGCCTCTTCAGGATAAACTGTGTTATTTCTTATGTATTCAAGCAGCGCTGCATCTCCTCCCGGAAACATTGGCATCTCCTCGACAAATACTTTTATCTCAGGCTCTGGCGGTATGATATCTGTCGGTGGTTCAGTTACAACAACAATTTCATTTGTGTCGCCGTTTTCAGCATTTGCAACCAGCTCTTCCGTTATCGGTATAAATACATTTTGGGCGGCAGTATCCTCAACCACCTTCGGAGTTAGATTCAGTACCTGTTTTATCATCTCTTTTGGAGGCTCTACTTTCGCGATTTTTGTCTCTGGAGGCCTGTACTTCTCAGGCTGAATGATTATAATTACATCCTTTCCCTTCTCTCCACTGGCAGTTTTGGATGTCAATGAAATCACGAGCATGATTATTGTGAAGATTGCCACGGTTCCCAGGACCGAGAAGCTGGTGACATTTTTGTAGCGTTTCCGGAGATCATATGCTCCGTATTCCCTGTTACGGTTCTCGAAAATAATCTCATCAAATTTCGGAACCTTTTGTTCATTCCTCTTCATCATAGTAGTTTTTAGTTGTTAAACAATCACAGGACAACCGCATTCAACTATGCTTTGTGAGAGGTTTATGGTTAATTTATTAACAGCAAAAAGGATGCCATTATTTGTCTTGCAAGTCCTGCAAGTCGTGCATGTCATGCATGTCAAAAAAGACCTTCAGAACTGACACGACAGCAAGACTGGCAAGACTGGCAAGACCTGCAAGATATTATTTATAGGTTCTGGTCATTGTTGTTGGGACAACAATAACAAAATCAGCTTTCCCATTGCCTTCATCACCCATTTTGTCAATGTCGTCCTGAAGGATTGTAGTGATTGTAACTATTTTTAATCCGGGTGAGTATTTGTTAAGATACCAGATGATACCCATGTATCTGTCCGAATGGTAACTGCCGTTAAAGTGAATGACCGTTTGTCCCGGCTGCCGGTATTTAACTATTGAGTTTGCCATTGTCGCATCCTTAATGGCCTGAGCCTTAGGAAGATTTTCTGAAGCGTGTCCCATGGGACCGCCTCCCATCGACAACATATCTTTGTAGCAGGGAAGCTCAGGATCATATTCAACAGGAAGAGGGGCAATGAATTTTTTCCCCTCATCCGATACTTTCTGCAACTCCTCAAAACCTCCTGATGCGACCATGGAAGCATAATGACGAGGTATGTTGGATGCAATAAATTTCAGGTCATTTTCCTTTGCAAAATTGAGCAATGGCTTGTAATCAGTTGCATAATTGTTCCATTTCCTTATCTCGCTTTCAAAGGAACTTTCCTTAAAAAAACCTGCAAAATACTCGTCGATAAGAAGCTGATTATCAGTCTCAAACATTTCAGCGGCCAGTGCCAGATTCTTCCCTTTATCGGCAAAAAGACCTTTTGTAAGCTCAAGCTCGAGCCAGTGTGAGATGGGATTATCATGAAGTTCGCCAAAGAAAACTACATCAGCCTTCATGGCCTCTTTAACCATATCGCCATAGTCGGCTTTTTTACCTTCACTGGTGAAAACTTTATACGCACACCTTTCCTGTGCCGAAAGACTGACAGAGATAATAAATGCGAATAAAAGGGAATAGTATTTCATGCTGGTATCAAGGTTAATGTATATTTTATGCAAATAAATGAAAAAGAAGTAAGAACAACGAACAATCGAAATAAGAATTATGAAATATCATTCCATTCTGATTTCGTCATTCGTTTGTTCTTCTTTCTTCCTTCAATTACTTTAACAAAGAAGGCCGTCCCCCGGACAGCCTTCCCATAGCCTCATAATGATAATCTCTAATCCTATTTCAGACCAAACCTGTAACTGAACTTTATAAGGAACACATTATGAGGTATATTATTGTCTTTGCTAAACAAATCGCCAAGGTCGTTGAAGTAATCCATTCTGCCTGATCCATTATAGAAGTTCCTCGACTGGCTCCATACAAGAAAAACAGACGATCCGGGATTATATTCCCAACGTATGACAAGGTTCGAGAGGAAGAACTGATAATTGAAGTTGCTGTTTCTGAAAGAATAATCAATAGTTCCATTATTATCTTCATCAATATAATACCTGTTGGCAACCGGATCAAATTCCTGTTCTTCAGAAGTAAATGTCCAGTACCTGTCAGCTTGTTTGTCAGCCATGGGATCCATAATCATTTTATGGTCATAATATTTTCCGGAAGCCACATATGGTTGTCCCCAGTACTGCAACGTAAGATCAGGGGTGAGGTTGAAGTTAACCCTTATGGAGGCACTCAGTGTTTTCCTGTCTATAGAGCCAAATATATACCTGTCGTAACCATTATTGCTTGTTTTGGTAACATATTGCAGGTCGCTGTATGATTTGCTGAATTCAGGGCCAATGCTTATAGAAAGATAATTTGTAGGCTTATAATTGATGCTGACCTCGGTATTCATGTCATTGTAGCTTCCTTCAAAGCCGACAGATTCATTAATAAAGGCTTCAAGTACAACCTTTTTGCGAAAGTCAGTTGAGAATCCTGCACGACCGCTGAAACTTGAGGGATATTTCATCATTGGCCCTCCCCTTAGGTTTCCGGTTGATAATCCGGGAAGTTCAAAATTTCCACCCGTCCATGCGCTCCAGTAATTCTTGAAACCCATGCTTCCATTCCATTCAATTCCCTTGCCGGTTATGTCACCGCCGAAATTATTGACCAGGTAGATATCGCCATTGATATTCCAGTTTCTGTATATTCCCTTTGGATCCCATACACTATAGCCGGCTACTATTGCTGAAAGGATCTGATCAGCCTGCTGCATATATCCCATATCGTTTGTTTCAAATCCCGGAGTTTTCCATTTGGTACATGCTAAAAAGAAGAAGTGTCCATTTAATTTCTGAATCTGCATCCTCCCTCCTGATCCGAAAAGAGAAGTACGGTTTGGATCAAACTCATTATAATCATTATCCGGCCGCTGGTAGTATCTTGCTGATGAAAGCTGTGTACGTGCAATGGCGTCTTTTGAGCCATTGACCAGACTGAATGCTGTATTAAGGTTAAAGGACCAGCTTTTATCCTTAAAAAATTGTGTAAAGTCAACACCACCGGTGTAAGCTGATTTATGCATGAAGCTTCCCAGATTGTCATCAACGACCCTGTTGGTGCCGGTCAAAATGCCTCCCAGTAGAGTGTTCCCTTCCTTGAAATCCTTCTGGACCCTTCCTATGAAATAATTAGTCAAAGGTTCGACCAGCTCATGTCTGATTGTGGAACCGGTTGCAGAATCTTTCACTGCCGCCCACATACCCCCTGTTAGTGCTTCAACGAATCCAAGCGATAATCCATCCTTTGTTTTTCCTGTAAGTTTGGCTGCTCCAAGAATGTTTGTAAATGTTGGTACATCTGTATATTCCTGATTCTCAAGTTCGGGATACCCCTGAGGCTGACGACCTATTCGCCTGGAGTAAAATAGGTTGTCATTTCCCTGGTTCCCATCTCCCAGTCCGATGTTGAAATTTGTGATATTGTTGCCTTCAATGAAGAAAGGTCTTCTTTCAGAGAAGTAAGTTTCGTAAGCTGTAAGATTCACCTGTGAGGGGTCCGCTTCCACCTGTCCGAAATCAGGATTTATGGTCAGGTCCATGGTCATATTATTAGTTAAGCCAATTTTTGCATCCAATCCCCCATTAAAACCATATCTCCTTCCGTTTTCCTTGAAGGTGAAAGGATTACCAGGTTCTTTCTCAAAGGTTTCCAGTTTTGCGACACCATATGGAGTAACGTCAAATATTTTCCTTGGCTTGATACCATCAAGTCCGGAGAGTTCACCGAATAGATGAACTAATCCTGGTGCATCTCTTGCGATATGCTGCCAGAAATCAGTCTCGTTTCTCCTGTATATTACCCTGGCCACTTCAAGTCCCCATACATCACCTGAGTTCTTGTCAAACCGTACCTGGCTGAAAGGGATCTTCATTTCAGCAATCCAGCCTTCCTTGTTTATAGAAGTCTTTACCCACCAGTTGGGATCCCATGATTCATCCTCGTTCTGTCCGTCTTCGGTGAATATCATATCATACTTAACTCCAGAAGAAGCAACGCCAAAAAGGAATGCCGTACGGAGATCATGAAAGCTGTCAAATATCACTCCGGAAAGATCTCCATCAGCGTTATCTCGCCTGGTAAGGCGGTTTACGATACTGTCGGGATCGGTATCGTAATTCATAATGGCCACATACAGATTATCATCGTCAAACAGGATTGTGAATTCAGTTCTCTGTGTAGCCGGTTGTCCGTTGTAAGGCTGATTCTGTGTAAAATCGTCAATCCATTCCCCTGTTTTCCATACAGGTTCATCAAGAGTTCCGTCTATTACAGGTGCTTCGGTGATCCTGGTGGCTTTATATCTCTTCTTTTCAGAAGTCTGTCCGAAAGCTGACGTCAGCATCAACATTAAAATCATCAATAAGATCAAAATTCTTTTCATGTCAAGTGTCAGTTATGGTTGGTTTTCAGGATAAAGACGGATCAATAATAAAATTGATGCAAAAATCTTATTTGAGGTGATGGAATTTGACAATCAGCAGCTTTCAGTCTACGATTAGCGCTTTATGAGCTATATTATTAACTATTAAAATAATTACCTTAGCTCAAAATCTATAAATGATGATGAAACGCAGATCATTCTTTTTGTTAAGTGCGGCAACACTGACTGCACTTCTTATTCTCGGAACCAGTGTTACCGCTCAGGAAGCCTCACCCATGAAAGGGAAGAAAGTACTTTATGTATGGGGCGGCTGGATGGGCCACGAACCCGACAAATGCCGGGAGATATTCGTACCATGGATGGAGTCGGAGGGAGCTATTGTAACAGTTTCAAATACACTCGATTCATATACAAGCTTTGATCTTAAGAAAGATTTTGACCTTATCGTTCAGGCCTGGACGATGGGAACAATTACCGGCGCCCAGGAAAAAGCGCTCGAAGAGGCCGTAAAAAGCGGCGTCGGCCTTGCCGGATGGCATGGCGGACTGGGTGATTCATTCCGGAACAACACAGAATACCAATTCATGGTAGGTGGCCAATGGGTAGCTCATCCGGGCGGGGTGATAGATTACAGAGTCAACCTTACCGATAAAAAAGACCCTGTAACAAAGGGACTAACGGATTTTGCGATGCATTCAGAGCAGTACTATATGCATGTCGATCCGAATATAAAAGTTCTCGCAACTACAACATTTACAGACAAGAGTGCAGATTGGATAGGCGGAAACATTATCCCTGTCGCATGGAAAAAAGTATACGGAAAGGGGAGGGTTTTCTATTCGTCTCTTGGTCACGTAGCGGCAGATTTCAACGTTCCACAGGCACTGGAAATACAGAAAAGAGGAATTCGCTGGGCTGCTATGAGCAAGTATGAACCGATGGAGGAATGGAAGCAGCCTGTATATAAAGAAGGAAAGAAATAAAAACCTGCCCCTAAATTTCCTGAAGGGGACTTAAGAATAAAAACTTCTACATTCTGAATTCGATTGTTCGAATGCTCTCAACCGCTTTTAAGCCCCCTTCAGAGCTTGTCCCGCGTAGCTTTAGCGAAGCGGGAGGTTTTGGGGGCAATTTAGTCATATAGCCTGATGAACTCATAAGTGTTCCCGGTATATTGGAGGAACCTCAGGAAATCCGTTTTGGAAATAACAAGCGTAGCTGTATTGACATTGGGATGAAAAGCCAGCCGTTCGGATTCGTTTAATTTTTCATCAATAAACAGGTGGACATTCTTTTCAGCGTCATTTATAAGGCCAAAAGGTGATACAGATCCGGGCTCAAGTCCAAGGTGTTTCTTAAGACGCTGGTCTGATGCAAAGGTGAGCTTTCCCTGTCTTAGTCTTTTTTCAAGATCATGTATATCGAGCTGGCGTAAATGCTCCAGTATCACCAGGTAATGCCTGTCTCCCTTGTGGTTTCTGAAGAAAATATTTTTACATCTGCCGGAATTGTAGTCTTTCCAGTGGATGACGGCATCATTGATTGTGGCAAGAGGAGGATGTTCGTGGTATTCGAAACTTATTGCAAGCTGTTCAAGCAGGGCATAAAGCTCTTTCTGTCCCCTCATTGGTGCATCTTTGGCTTGATAACAAAGGTAAATTCCATTTCGACCAGTTCTGCAATATCTGATCCGGCTTCTCTCATGTCAAGGTCCTCATCTTCGTAAAGCCACTCAACAACAACAGGAACTTCTGAAGCTTTCAATCTTTTTAGTTCTGAAAAAATATCGAACAGAAATTTAGCTGATGAGGAATTGAAATATGAAAGGTCAATATGCATTCTGACGGGTGAGTCCTTGTGAAAAACGCTGACAGCCCCCTCAATAATATCATCAATGAATATCTTGATCCATTCAATAACAGGGTAATACAAAGCCCTTACATCTTCGGGTGAGGATACCCCGCGAATAATAAATTTATTTTCGTCAGGTGAGAAATTGATCTCGGGTGTAAGATAGGTCGGTTCAATATAGAGCTTTTGCATTTGCAGACATTTTTACAAAAGTGCACCATAATTTTATAATAGCAAAACAAAATTGCCGGACCGGAAGCTTCAGAATAAACTTTTATTCCCTGATTCGGGCACATAACCTGTATCTTCGTGAAGATCATTGCCTTTGGATGATTCAACGGCCAGCCTGTCGCAGAGCTCATTTTCCGGATTATTATTATGACCTTTTATCCAGACGAATCTTACTTTGTGTTTCCTGTAGATCTTCAGGAATCTAATCCAGAGATCAGGGTTCTTCTTCTTCCTGAATGCTTTTGATTCCCATTGAAACACCCATCCCTTTTCCACGGCATCGGCTACATATTTTGAATCGGTGTACACCACTACATTACTGCCGGTTTTTTTCAATGCTTCAAGACCGGTTATAACAGCTAGCAGCTCCATGCGATTGTTTGTCGTAAGCCTGAATCCTTCTGATTTCTCGAGTCTGTGCCTGCCCGATTTCAGCACAACGCCAAAGCCTCCGGGTCCAGGATTTCCGCTAGCGGCCCCGTCGGTATAAATTGTAATCTCATTTGACATTTGGCAATACTATTCCGCTATTCGAAAGGAACAGCTTGATGGCAATTGAAAGCAAGATCACGCCGAAGACTTTTTTAAGTATCTGTAATCCGCCCTGTCCCAGGATTTTTTCAAAAAATGAAGTAAGCCTCAGTACAAAATATACAACAAACATATTGAAAATGAGGGCAATAAATATATTGATTGTCTGATATTCGGCTTTAAGTGAAAGGACCGTTGTTAATGATCCAGCGCCTGCGATAAGCGGGAAAGCTATGGGGAATATGGCTCCGTTGCCATGGGCATCCTGGTGAAACAGTTCAATCCCCAGGATCATTTCCATTGCAATGAGGAAAATTATGAAAGCTCCTGCAATTGCGAATGAGGATACATCTATCCCGAAAATACCCAGGAGAGGTGTTCCGATGAACAGGAAGGCCATGAAAATCATAAGGGACGTGATTGTGACCTTCGTGGATTTGATTTTAACACCTTTTGATTTGAGATCGACGATAATGGGAATTGACCCCGGGATGTCAATAATGGCAAAGAGTACCATGAATGCCGCGAGGATCTCCTTCAGACTGAGTTGCATCGTGTAGAGTTTGGTGCAAATATAATGAAATTCATCCACTCATCCCCCAAACCCTCTTCTACGTTGAACCAAAGAAGGGGGCTATGTCGTTGTAGCACAAACAATTCCCCCTCTCTCCGCCAAGCGGCGGAGAGAGGGGGAATACAAGGGGGTGAGTGCATGCTATATTACTCCACTATCGTCATCTCATCCACCAGGTGTTTTGCACCAGAAAAAATATCCATTACCCAAAGGACATATCTTATATCAACAGCAATACATCTCTGAAGGGCAGGTTCAAAGGCAACATCGCCGCTCATTGCTTCCCAGTTGCCATCAAAGGCCAGTCCAATCAGCTCGCCATTTGCATTAATCACGGGACTTCCGGAATTACCTCCGGTGATGTCATTTGTGGTCAGGAAACAAACAGGCATATAGCCTTTCGGAGATACATATCTGCCATAATCTTTTTTGTTATGAAGGTCAATAAGTTTCTGCGGCAGGTCGAATTCATAATCACCTGGCTTGTATTTATCTACCACGCCCTGAAGGGTGGTATAATACTTATAGGTAACCGCATCTTTAGGATCATAATCCTGTATAGTGCCATAGGTAAGCCGCATAGTGGAGTTTGCATCCGGATAAAGAGTTTTTTCAGGTGTCATTTCCCGCAGTGCTGCCACCCAAAGCCTCTGACCGGTAATAAGATCTGAATCGAACTTGCTTCGTTCGGCTGATAAGCTCTGCCCAACTTTCCTGACAGAGGTGAAAACAAGCAGGACAGGATCGTTCTCAAGGACCTTGACCTCAGGTTTAGCAAGGAACGCATTCAGCTTTGCTTCGCTCGTGAAAATAGATTTGGAAAACATGTAATCCACGAACTTGTCGGTATTGCCCTTGAATTTTTTATCAACCATAGTGGTATAGAAATCGGGATGGTACTTGACAGGAACGTCAGCCCTGTAAAGTTTCAGCATCGCTTTTGTAGATTTCTGGTCTGTGGGTGCGCTGTAATCCTTATAAAGGCTCGCCATATTATCCTTTATTGTTTTTGTTGCATCAGCTATTTTCTGTGTATCGCCTGATTTGAGTGCAGTTAACAACAAGTTTCCGTATTGGCTGAAGGAAAGGATCTCACATCCACGGATACATTCGTTCAGATTCTGAAGAACATTCAGATATTCAGCTCTTCCTTCAATTGATTTTTTGATTATATTCAATGCTTCGCCATATTTTGCCTTGCGGCCGGCATCAGCATTGACCCATGTGTTAAACTGATTTTCAATCTGTTGTTTTTTGGCAATTACATTGAGATTCTTAAGCTGGTTATTCTGACCAATAGAGTATTTCCAGCCATTCGAAGAACCAAAATGCTTACTGGAATACTGTATTCTTATTTTCTCATCAGCCTTCATATCTGTCATCCAGATATCCTGCTTTATTCCCCGCACCTTAATGATTACGGGATTTATAATTTTCATCAGTTCATCCACTTCATAAGAAGTGTAATACCTCTGTGTCCCTCCGGGATATCCCATTATCATGGCAAAGTCGCCCTTATTAAGATCTTTTATAGAAACCGGAAGCCAATATTTGGGTTTGAGCGGGATATTGTCCTTTGAATAAGGTGCCGGTTTTCCATCAGGACCTGAGTAAACGCGGAATACGCTGAAATCGCCTGTGTGACGAGGCCATTCCCAATTATCGGTGTCAGCTCCGTATTTACCTATTGATGAAGGAGGTGCCCCAACTAACCTGACATCATTATAAATTTCATAAGCAAGAAGATAGAAATAATTACCGCCATAAAAGGAAGAGACTGATGCCGTGTAATTACTGCCCTCAGTTGCTTTTTTCTCAATTACCGCTCTTGCTTCATTAATGGCTGAGCTCCTTTGAGCTTCACTCATATCCGGCTTTACATTTGCCAGGATCTGATCGGTGACATCTTCGATACTTTTAAGAAAAGAGACTGACAGTCCGGGATTTGGCAACTCCTGATCTTTTGTCATTGCCCAGAAACCATCAGCGAGATAATCATGACCAACAGCACTATGTGACTGTATGAAGCCATATCCGCAATGGTGATTGGTTAATAGCAATCCCTGTGATGAGACAATTTCGCCTGTACAAAATCCCCTGCCCATTCTCACTACTGCATCCTTCAGGCAGGCTTTGTTAAGACTGTAAATATCTTCTGCAGAGAGTTTCAGGCCAAGCTCAGTCATCTTGCCGATATTCAATTTTTCGATCAGAGGCAGAAGCCACATTCCTTCATCAGCCCTGGCCCTGAATCCGGCGCTGATGATAATAATGAACAGAATACTCAGAACTTTTTTCATATTTTATAATTGTTTGGATTTATTTAAAACAACCGGCAAATATAACTTATATATTGAAAAGAGGCTATGTCAGAAATCAATTGACAGCTGTGTTTCGCAAAGCGAAAATGTCTTTCTGTGAAATTTTGTGATCCCGTACACGGAAATAGCCCTGCGGTGAAATAATGTCGCATAACCTTTATTTTTATCCCAGCCATAGTTGGGGAATTCAGTATGGATCTCGTCCATATAGTCGTCGCGGAAGGTTTTTGCCAGGACCGAAGCTGCCGCTATTGAGAAAAACAATCCGTCGCCTCTGATTATTGTTTTGTGCCTGATATCCTTATAAGGGAAAAACCTGTTCCCGTCTATAAGCAGGAACTGCGGCTTCTTTGAGAGGCCTTCAACTGCAAGGTGCATAGCTTTTATTGAAGCCCTTAGTATGTTCATCTGATCCACTTCCTCATTTCCGACAAAAGCAACATTCCATGCCAGAGCTCTGTCAACGATTTCATCCCTGAGGGTAAATCTTTGTTTTGCAGTAAGCTTTTTCGAATCATTCAGGACCGTATGCCTGAAATTTTTAGGGAGAATAACCGCCGCTGCCACTACCGGTCCTGCCAGGCACCCTCTTCCGGCTTCATCACAACCGGCCTCGATAAGATTATGATATAAATATGGTTTTAACATACTGGAAATAAAGCAATCGCGAATAAAAATCAGGATTATCCTGTTAATAAATTATTAATCTATAGTAAAAAAAAGATAATAATAAATATTTTTTTAAATAAGTTTTTAACACATTTATCAACAAAAAAGCTTGTTTTGTCAAATTATTTTTTATTTTTGAATTCTCTGTGAGAAAATATTTAATGTTAAAAGTACTCAGGATTATAGTAATAAGTTTTCCTGTTCTGTGGACTAACTGCCTGTCTCAGTCGGTTAAACAGTTACAGGTTCTTGTCCCATCGGCTGGTCTGACAACTAACGGCACTTATTCTTTATCTCAGACAATCGGGGAGGTAATGGTTAAGACCACGGGTGATGCTTTTAATATTTTAACCCAGGGATTTCAGCAACCAACTTTTAAAATTCATGGGGACACTACCAGATTCAAAGGTGTCAAAGTATACCCAAATCCGGCATCAGAGTATGTCACTGTCGAAATAATCGGCGATGTTGAAAGAACATTCAGAATAGATTTTCTTGATCTTACAGGAAGGGTTTTTATTTCTGCAAGGAAAACTTTTAGGAATGATTACTGGTATAGTGAGCAGTATAATGTGAAAGATTTGGTAAGCGGTTTTTACATGGTAAGGATAATGAGTGAAGACGGATTATTCTACAGGACTTTCAGGATTCAAAAAATTTAAACCTAAGGACATGGCCTCGCAAATTGTGAAACGCTGTCTGATAATGACAGCACTTGTAACTGTCAGCCTTTGCACCCTGTCGCAGAATAACGTACCCATCGGTATGCATTACCAGGCTGTGGCAAGGAACAGCGCCGGAAATGAGCTGGTCAATACAAAGATCGAGGTCAGATTCTCTATTATGTCCGGAGATCCTCTTTCATCTCCCATTTTCATGGAAGTCCACCAGAATGTGATAACCAATAAATTCGGAATCTTTACACTTGTTATAGGTGAAGGTGTACCAACTGGAGGCCTTAGCACAAAGAGCCTTGCAGAAGTAAAATGGGATGAAGCAAATCATTGGCTGAAAGTGGAAGTCAAATTTGATACTAATGCTGAATTCTGCGATATGGGAACCATGAAGTTTTATGCTGTTCCATATGCACTTTATGCAAAGAAATCACTTGAGCCGGGTCCGGCAGGACCAAAAGGCGATCCGGGTGAAAAAGGCCTGCAGGGAGATCCCGCCTCAGACAATCAGACATTATCGGTTGTGAATGTAGACGGGACAGATTACCTGGCAATAGACGGTGGAAACCAGGTAAAAATATCCAATATCGAGAAGGATGGTGATATAACTAACGAAATACAGGACCTTAACTATAACATTTCCACACATTTACTGCAATTAACTAAAAGCGCTCTTGGTACAGTTGACCTCACAGAGCTAAAGAACGATGCAGATGCCGATCCTGCAAATGAGATACAGGACCTGAAGGTGACGAATGACAAGCTTACGATCACCGGCAAAACAAGCCCTACTGAAATAAATCTTGGCGTTTACAGGGATAATACTGATAGTCAGCAATTATCATATTCTGGAGCTAATAATACGCTTTCAATTACTGGTGGCAATAATGTTACCCTTGGTATTTTAACTGCTTTCAGGGCAAAAAAGACTCTCGCAACATCTGCGCCATTACCGATGGCTAGCGTAGATTTCATTCCTGATAATATTGAGTATAATGATGGAAGTGGTCTTAATGAAACCACGGGAGAATTTACTGCAACTTATACTGGCATTTATACATTTGATATAAAATATGTCGCACCAAGTTCAGGAGACGGGAGAATGGTAATGCTGTATAAGAACGGTAATCTATATGAAACTCTTGGATCAAATATTTCAGCCGGGACAACATTATTCAGAACTGTGACTTTTAAATTATTAGCTACCGATAAAATTAAAATGGTAATTAATACCGGCACAGCAACTGACATTGGTACCGGTACTTTCTCTGGCTACAAGGTGTATTGAAATATTAATTTGCATTTCCATCTTCAATAAACCGCGGAGCGATTTCATATGTATTTGATTTAATGAATGATTTTAAATGGAATTCCTCCGGGATTTTTAATGCATCTTTGTCTAATATTTTCTATCACTAATGGAACCGCTCTGCGGTTCTTGATCAAATCAACATGCATAATCCTAGTAATAATAGTCCACCCACCCCATATATAAACCGCGGAGTGGTTTCATGAAAAATAAAATTATCTTTTAATTTGTGTATTTTTATTGTGCTGTAATTTTAAAACTCGTGCTATGAAACCAAACACATTTACAAAACTCTATGTTCATTGTATTTTTACCCCAAAGGGTAGGAATTCATTATTAATCGATTCTATCAGGTATAATGTTCATAAATACATCTATGGCATTATAAGAGAAAAGAAATGCTTTCCGGTTGCAATAAACGGTACTAAGGATCATATCCATCTATTAATCGGATTCCCTCCAACTATTGCTGTTTCCGATTTAATGCGCGATATAAAGCGCAGCAG